>Ga0075106_1001337_pt1 | contig 10817 bp, 8 predicted proteins | sample AntDeeMetag02WF4_FD_69796 | JGI IMG/M metagenome (GOLD analysis project Ga0075106, IMG submission 69796) | Saline lake microbial communities from Deep Lake, Antarctica - Antarctic Deep Lake Metagenome 02WF4 | ecosystem: Environmental > Aquatic > Non-marine Saline and Alkaline > Saline | place... | reverse complement strand
TCCCGGGATTGAGTTCGCGCGCGGTGAGGATTGTCAACGCGTCCTGGGCGTCGTCTTCCGTCGCGGCGACGACGGCGCGTGCGCGCTCGATTCCGGCCCGAAGCTGGGGCTCCTCGTCGCTGGGGTCGGCAGTGAGCACCGGGACGTCGCGTTGCTGGAGTGCCGCGGCCGTGGCGGAGTCCGGCGTGACGACGACGTACTCCGCGAGGTCGGTGAGTTCTTCGAGGATCGGTTCCGTCAGGTCGCCGTAGCCGAGGACGAGCACGTGGTCCTCGAGCAGGTCGAGTTGCGTGTCTGTCATGGTACCGAGTGCCCTGGTGATGCGGTCCTGGATAGCCGGGCCGAGCACTGACCCGAGCGCGAGCGCGAAACTGGACGTACCGACGACGATGGCCGACAGCGCGAACAGTTTGGCCGACTGGGAGGTCGGCGTCGGCGCGATGTCGCCGTAGCCGACGGTACTGGACGTGACGACGGCGAAGTACAGCGCGTCGGTCAACGTCGAGAGGTTGCTGAAGTAGTCGCGGAGGGCGTACGCGCCGGCCGTGATGTACACCTGCGCCCCGACGAGCGCCGCGATGGCCGCCTGCTGGGCCGTCGACAGCTCTAGCTCCCGGTCGAACAACCGGCGGTTGAGCAGGACGGTCGGAATCGAAAAGAGGGAGAGCGCGACTAGCGGCACCTCGACGGGAACCGAGCCGACGCCGGGGACGTTCACGCTTCCCTGAAGGACCCCCTGAACCGCCGACATCGGGAGGAACAGCAGGGTTGCGTACCAGGCGACCCGGAGTCGACGCCGGAGGCCATAGGTGCTGACAAGCAGGAGGAACCCGGTCAGCGTGCCGGTGAACCCGACGGTCTGGGCGACGGTCTGGGCGACGGCCTCGGGGAGATACGGGTCAAGCGGTCTGGAGTCGACCGGTGCGCTGATGTTGGCCACGCCGGTGACGAAGGAGAGAATCGCCACCAGCGTGGGCAACAGCAGCGTCGTGCGGACGCCGAACCAGTCTCGGACCCTGTCCATGCACACCTCCTTGCCGTCGGCCACCGTAAAACCCCGCTGTCCGGCAGACGGCGTGCAAGCGCCGGCCGTCGCGCGCTCGCCGGAAACGATAAGCGGCGCCAGCAGAGTGAATGCATATGGCTTCCCTCCCGGTCGAGGTGCTCCTCGGCATCTATCTCGGGCTACTCGTCGGTATCATCCCGGCGCTCGTCTCGTGGGGGCTCGCATTCACATTCAAGTACTTCGCCGGCGTCACCATCCCATCCTTCGGTGTGGCGGTGCTGGCCATCGCGCTGGCGGGCGTCAACGGTGGCCTGCTCGCGTTCGCGGACAAGTCGATCACCTCGGCGCCCAACGCCGAACGGGTCGTGACCGCCATCCTCGTCGTCACGATGGGGTCGATGTACGCCCACGCCAAGGGCGACCAGATGGGAGCGGAGCTCCCCCGCCGACTCTCGCTGGACAAACTCCGTGAGCGGACGCTCTCTGCGGACGTCGTGGAGTTCGTCGGCGGTCGCGGCGAAGTCCACGTCCGCGTCGTCGGCGAAGTCGTCGACATGGAGGGGTACCCGCCCCTCTCGGAGGAACTCCGGGCCGAGATCCGCGGCGAGGAGCTCACCTTCCCGGCCGACCTGCGAATCTCGGAGCTCGAAGCCCGGTTCGAAGAGCGCCTGACGAAAACGTTCGACCTGGGCGACGCCGCCGTCTCCATCGACGAACGGGGCCGGGCATCGGTCGTCGCCGCCCCGCCCTTCTCCGGCCTGTCGAAGCGCATCGACGACGGCGACCACGCCGTCTCCGTCGACGCGCTGTTGCCGACCGGACTCGCCCGAGGCGACGAACTGACGGTCATCACCCCGGACGCGCAGGCGCGCGGAACCGTCCTGAGTGCACGCTCGAACGAGCCGACCGACAATCCCGCCGTCGACCAGACCGCCGACGTCGAGGCAGGAGTCGACGACGAGAACGACGACCTCCCGGCAAAACCCGTGCGCGCACCGACGACCGACGGCGGCGAGGGCCGACTCACCGTCGGTGTCACGCGGACCGACGCCCAGCCACTACTGCGCGCCAGCGAGGCGAAGGTCGTCGTCGAGTCCCGGGGGACCCGCCGGGAGTACGAACTCGTCTCGCTGCTTCGCCGCGCCGACCAGCGGTTTCGTCGCCTGACGGTGTCGGCCGACGGCGCCCTCGCCGGCGCTTCGCTCGGTGACGCAACTGTCCGAGAGACATACGGCGTCGCCGTCATGGCGGTCCGAAACGGCGGCGACTGGCAGATAGCCCCCGGCGAGGAGACGACGCTCACCGCCGGCGACGAACTGTACGCCGTCGGCTCCCGCGACGGGCTCGACGCGTTCGCGGAGGCGGTCGCATGAGCCTCCCGTCGGCCGGAGTAGTCGCTCAGTTAGGCGGGCCGACGACGGAAGGAGTGACGGTGACGGTCGCCGGCGTCGTCGGCGTCGCGGTCGTGGCCGGCGCAGTCGCGGGAGCCGTCGCACTCGCGTACCGCTGGTACGTCCGCGAGCGCGTGCCCACCGGGCTCTCGCTACTCGCCGGCCTCGCCGTCGTCGCGGTGTCGCTCAGCACGACGACGTTGCTGGCAGAGGAGATCGCCCCGGACGGCCGGGACATCGCGCTCGCCACAGCGCTCGTTCACGTCGCCGCGTTCCTGACCAGCGGACTCGCCGCCACCGCCGGAACGCGCTTCGGCGACAGGCTCGGCGTCGACCTCTTCGCCGCGACTGGGGTCAGTGACGTCGACGCCGACGTCAGCGAGATCGTCCAGACCGTCGGCCGCGTGACGACGGTCGAGTTACCAGAGGACGTCGCCGATATCGTCGGCTACGACCCCGTCACCGAGGAGACGAAGGAGACGCTGGCCGGTCGGCGATTCCTCTTCCCGCGACGGCTGACGAAGGCCGAACTCCGCGAGCGCCTCGTCGCGCGGCTCAAGACCGACTACGGCGTCGGCCACGTCGACGTCGAGTTCGGCGACGACGGCTCGGTCGAGTTCCTCGCGGTCGGCACACGAGCGGCCGGCATCGGCCCGACGCTCCCGCCGGCGACCAACGCCGTCGCCATCCGCGCCGACCCGGCCCACGCTGCCAGCGCCGGCGACCTCGTCCAGGTCTGGGAGACCGATCCGATGAAACGCGTCCTGACGGGGGAACTCCGCGGTATCGCGGGCGACGTCGTCACGGTGGCCATCGACGCCGCCGACACGCCGAAGCTGAACCCGACCGAGCGGTACAAGCTCGTGACCCTGCCCGTCCAGGACCGCCCCGACCGCGAGTTCGCGTCGCTGCTCCGCTCGGCCGACGAAACGCTCGCCACCGTCACTGTCGAGGCCGGGAGTGACCTCGACGGCGTGACGGTCGCCGCCCTCGACGTGACCGTCGCCGCGATCACCCGCGAGGACGAACGACCCGAACCGCTGCCGGCACGCAATCGGACGCTCCAGCCCGGCGACGTGGTCTACGCTATCGCGACGCCCGAGAACCTCCGGAAAGTCGAGAACGCCGGACGGGGGCCGGACGGCGATGTCACGGCTCCCGACGGCCCGGACCCCGCCGCGGAACTGGACGACAGGGACGGCGAGCCCGCTGAGAACGAGGTCGTCGAACCGGACGGCCCGTCCGCCCAGCGTTCGAACGGTGAGGGCGACGACCTCTCCCTCGACGGCGACGCGTTCGCGGAGACCGACGAGCTCCGCGAGATGGACCGGGAACTGGACGCACCCGACCCATCCGTCGACCAGGGAGCGACGACTGGCGACGAACAGGTCGACGACGGCGCCACCGACGGTACCGTCGACGATTCCGACGAACCGACCGCCGACGGCCTGTCGAACGCCGAGTCCGACGCACGGGTCGTCGAGGGCCAGTCGAACGGCGAATCTGGCGAGGCACCGGCCGACGACGACGCTGTCCCCTTCACCTCCCTCGACGTTGGCGAAAACGACCCGCTGTCCGACCCGCTGCTCGGTGGGGACGGCGACGATGACGATTCCGACGACGGTGACGCCGGTTCCGACGGAGACGGTGACTCCGCTTCAGACGATGTCGTCGAAGACGGTACCGACGCTCCTGACGACGAGAGCGGCGGTACCGACGGACCGGCCGACGACGCCGACGGCGACCGCGACCGCTGACGCGTTCGACCCCGCAACCCTCTTTGTCCGCGGGAACGCTCTCTCCGGCATGGAGTGGACGCTGTTCGCGACGCTCGCCGAGACCGCGGGCGACTCGGAAGTCACCGTCGACGTCGACGCCCCGGCGACGGTCGGCGACGCGCTCGACGCGCTGGTGGCGGCCCACCCCGATCTCGAAGACGAAGTGCTCGACGAGGAGGGGTCGGTACAGGACCACATCCGCCTCCTCCACGAGGGCCGCGACCCGTTCGTCGAAGCCGACGGCCTGGAGACCACCGTCGAAGACGGCGACGAACTCGCGCTCTTTCCACCCGTCAGCGGCGGGTGACGTCCTCCCGGCGATTCGCGACGCTTCTCACGTCAGGTCCGCCTCCAGCACGAAGTCGCAGTGCTCGCTGATGCCGACGCGAGCGGCCGCCGCCTTCGCGACGTGGCGCGGCGACTCGGGGATCAGGACCCGTGATGCGTCGGCGCCGAGGTCGTGGGCGTCGGTGCGAATCGCGTCGAACAATCGCGTCGCGGCCGTCACGTCGGCCCAGGCACCGACGGCGTACTCCGCCAGCGTCTCGGTGTCGTCCTCGTCGGTGGGTCGGTCCGTCGTCCGGACACGGGCCGCCATCCCTCGCGTGCCGCCGTCTTGCACCGCGAAGACGCGCTCGTCGTCCGCCAGCGCGTGAAGTCGCTCGCGGGAGAGTTCGGAGAGTGCCCAGGCGTGTTCGCTGTCCAGGGCGAGACCGCCCAGCACGTCCCTGGCGTCGCTCCTGGCCCAATAGCTCCAGGCCGCTGCCGTGTCGTCCACGACGTCCGCCTCCGGCCCCGTCGACCGTGGCTCAGGCTCCGCCCACCGAAAGCTCGTCCGCGGTTCGAACCCCGCCGCTATCGACTGGCCCAGGCCCGCGTCGTTCCAGCCGAACACCATGTTTCGTGCGACGGTCGCGCCGCCGTCGCTGGCCCACTCGAAGAGATCCCGGACCATCCGCAGGCCGTGGCCCTCGCCGCGGTGTTCGGGGTGGACGCGCATCCCCTCCAGCCACGCCTCGTAGTCGGACAGGAACTTTCCTTGGCAGATGCCAGCGACGTCGCCGTCCACCTCGACGACGACGGTTCGCCACTCGGGCCCGTTAGCGTCGATCCAATCGTGGAACACGTCGGGGATGTAGTCGCCTCGTCCCTGGTCGGTCCAGGTGTCCTGCGTGAAGGCCGCGACTGCGTCGTAATCGTGGTGGGTCGCCTGTCGAACGACGGCGTCGGTCATAGGCGGTCAATCGGGTGGAGACACCTTGAATCACGGTCCGGGAAGAATACGTGACCCCTGGCAAACAACTACCGACCGATGACTGAATACGAGAAGCCAGAAGGGACGCTCGCCGAAGCCGACGGGGTGTACAGAGACGACGACGGGGAGCTGGTCGCCGAGATGGAGACACTCCAGAAGAGAGGCGGTGACCCGGATTCGGACGAGTAATCCACTCCGCTATCGGTTGAAAATTCCAGTCCGCTGACGCCCCTGGCGGTGGAATAGTCAGGAAGTGATTAGCTGGTAAGCGAGCAGGAGCTACGTCCAGGGCACCGACCGCGTCGTAATCTCCCCGGCGAGCGAGCGCTGCATCGTATCGGCGACGTCCTCAGAGTTGGCCAGCGCCCACATCAGCTTCACCTTGGCAGTGCCGGGCAGCACGTCTTCGCCCTCGATGACGCCCGCATCGAGCAGGTCTCGGCCGGTATCGTACACACGGTCACAGACGCGGCCTTCCAGACACTGGCTGGTCATGACGACGTGGGTACCACCGTCGGTCAGGTCTTCGATGGTGTCGATCCAGTCGGTGTTGACGTGGCCGAGGCCGGTGCCCTCGATGACGACGCCCGCGTTATCGGTACATTGTTCGAGGAACGCCGGGTCTGTGCCGGGCGTGAACTTCACGAGGTCGACGTCGGTCGCCAGGTCGTCGTGGAGTTCCAGATCGGTCTCGCCGCGCTCGGCGTGGGAACGACGGAAGGTGACTTCGTTCGGTTCGTCGCTCCCGCCGTAGTCGACTTCGCCGAGTGGCTTCGCGCCGACGGTCTCGAAGGCGTCCCGGCGAGAGGTGTGGTTCTTGCGGACGCGGACGCCGCGGTGGAGCGCGCAGACGTCGTCGGACTCGCTGGCGTGCATGCAGACCAGCACCTCTGCGCAGTCGCTGAGGGCGGCCTCGACCGAACAGACGGCGTTCATCACGTTATCGGAGGAGGGACGGTCCGCCGAGCGCTGGCTCCCGGTGAAGACGATGGGGACGGGTGTGTCGAGCATGAAGGCCATCGCACTGGCGGAGAACTGCATCGTGTCGGTGCCGTGCATGACGACGACGCCGTCGGCGCCGGCCTCGATCTCCTCGTTGATGGCGCGGGCCAGCTCCTGCCAGACGGCGGGGGTCATATTCTCCGAGAGGATGTTCGCGACGACGCGGCCACGGTAGTTGGCCATCCCGGCGAGGTCGGGCACCGCCCGGAGGACGTCCTCGGCGTCGAACTGGGCCGTGACGGCGCCGGTTCGGTAGTCGACGGTCGAGGCGATGGTACCGCCCGTCGAGATCAGTGAGACCGTCGGGAGGTCCTCGTCGAACTCGACGGCGGACTCGCTCCCCTCGTCCTGTGCGCTCTCGACGTCGTACACGCCCGATTCGAGCACGTCGACGCTCGCGGCGTCGCGGTCGACGCCGACGTTGTAGCCACCCTCGAGCTTGAGGACGAGCTGGTCGGGCGTGCTGGAGGGCAAGAGGACCCCCTCGAAGGTCTGGTCCGCGCGGTCGACGCGCACCCGGTCGCCTGCGTTCATGTCCCCGGCTACCGCCCCGTCGGACTTGAATCCACTCGTTCGTCGTCCGACGGCACGGTCAGGCTCGCGTCGGGCACAGCCAGCCGGGTCGCACCGCGAGAGCGGAACGAAGAAATCGAACAGGGCGAACGGAACGAACGAGTCGGCGATGGGTACGCCGGTCGGAGCGAAGACGTGACCGACCCACCGGTTAAATTCCACAGACAGCTGTCAGTCCAAAACAATTATTACCAGATTTCGTGTGCTGGACAGTAATGGAACAGTCGACAGCTGATCGGATCCGCGTCCTCCACGTCGAGGACGAACGAGATTTCGCGGAGATGGCGGCGATCTGCATCGAACGCGAGAACGACCGCCTCGTCGTGGAGACGGCGACGAGTGCCGGCGACGGACTCGACCGACTCGAGGACGGCGCTGTCGACTGCATCGTCTCGGACTACGACATGGGGCAGCGAAACGGTATCGAGTTCCTCGAGGCCGTCCGGGAGGACCACCCCGAACTCCCCTTCATCCTGTTCACCGGTAAGGGGAGCGAGGAGGTGGCGAGCGACGCAATTTCGGCCGGCGTCACCGATTACCTCCAGAAGGAGACTGGAGCGGACCAATACGCGATACTGGCGAACCGGGTCGTCAACGCCGTCGAGCGAGCGCGAGCCGAGCAGGCCAAGCGCCGCCACCTGGATGCCATCGAGGCGGCCCAGGAGGGGATCAGCATCGTCGCCGAATCGGGCGAGTACGTCTACGTCAACCAGGCGTACGCGGACATCTACGGGTACGAGCCCGAGGAGATGCTCGGCGAGCCGTTCACTATTACCTACCCCGACGAGGACCTCGAACTCGTCCAGGCAGACGTCATCCCCGACCTGGAGGAGACCGGCGTCTGGTCCGGTGAGACGACCGGCGTGCGCGCCGACGGCTCCACCTTCGTCGAGGACCACACGCTCGCCAAGACGAAGGACGGCGAACTCATCTGTAGCGTCTGGGACAAGTCCGAGCGCAAGTCACGCGAGCGGGCCATCGAGGGACTCCACAGCACGGTTCGCTCGTTCATGCAGGCGACCTCGGTCGCGGACGTGGCCGGGACGGTGACCGAGGCGATGCGCGACATCCTCGATCTGCCCGCCGCCGCGATGTACCGCTACGACGAGGACGAGGACTGTCTGCGGCCGACCGTCTGGACCGAGGAGACCGAGGCGATACTCGGCGAACCTCCGGCATTCTCGCGAGAAGAAGGGATCGCGTGGCAGGTGTTCGAGCGCGGTGAGCGGCAGGTGTACGACGACGTCTCGACGGCCGAGGACCGCCTCAACGAGGACACGCTGATGCGGAGCGAGATGATCCTTCCGCTCGGCGACCACGGCGTCCTCCTCGTCGGCGTGGACGACGCCGATGCCTTCGAGACGACGGACGTCCCCCTCGCCCAGACCCTCGCCGTCCACGCGACGACAGCGCTGGACGGCATCGCGTCCGAGCGCGACCTTCGCGAGGAACGCGAGTTCGTCGACCAGGCGCTCAGTGCGCTCGCGGACGTCTTCTACGTGCTCGACACCGACGGGATGTTCCGCCGGTGGAACGACCGCCTCGCGGCGGCGACCGGCTACGACGACGCGGCGATCGCCGACCTCGAACTGTCGGCCCTCTTTTCTGGCGACGAGGCCGAGCGCGTCCGGGCCGCGATAGCGACGGCGCTATCGGAGGGGCACGCGACCGTCGAGGCCGACCTGGTGACGGCGGAGGGAGACCGCGTCCCCTACGAGTTCACCGGCGCGCGACTCACCGACACGCACGGAAACGTGACCGGCGTCGCCGGGATGGGACGGGACGTCTCCGACCGCGACGAACGCGAACGACGGCTGGAACGTCAGAACGAGCGGCTCTCGGAGTTCGCCAGCATCGTCAGCCACGACCTGCGAAACCCGCTGAGCGTCGCACGCGGGCGAACGGAATTGATCCGGGCGGAGTGCAACAGCGAACACGTCGACGCGGTGGTGGGGGCACACGAGCGGATAGAGACGATGATAGACGAGATTCTGACGCTCGCGCGTGAGGGGGACGCGGCCACGGAGCCGGAGTTCGTCCCCCTCGCCGACGTGGCAGCGGAGTGCTGGCGGAACGTGGAGACTGACGAGGCGAGCCTCTCCGTCCAGACCGATCTGACGATCCGTGCCGACCGGTGCCAGCTCCAGCAGCTTCTTGAGAACGTGTTCCGCAACGCGGTCGCGCACGGCTCCACGAGCCCTCCTTCGCACGCTCAGGAGGACGCCGCCGGACGACAACCGTCCGGCGAGCCCGCTGTCGCTGACGCTCCACCGGACGCCGTCGAGCACGGCGCTCGACGAGCCTCCGGTCGTGATACTCCCGGAGACGCCGTTGAGCAGAGCTCCACGAGCCCTCCTTCGCACGCTCAGGAGGACGCCCCCGAACACGGCGACCCGGACGTGACAGTGACCGTCGGCGACACCGACGACGGGTTCTACGTCGCCGACGACGGACCGGGGATTCCCGAGGCCGACCGAGAGAACGTGTTCGAAGCCGGCCGCTCCACAGCCCCGGGTGGTACGGGACTCGGGTTACGTATCGTCGAACAGATCGCCGACGGCCACGACTGGGCTGTCGACGTCGACGAGAGCGAGGACGGCGGCGCTCGCATCGTCCTGTCCGGCGTCGAAACGCGCCCGTAACGGGACCGCAGAGAGAGCCGGTGCTCAGATCAGATCCCCGCTCCCCCGCCCGGAGGGGTTGCTCTCGGTCGTCGGAATCTCGCCGGTTTCGACGAGGGCCTTGAACCGGTCGAGTACTTGCCCGGCGACCGCGTCGGGGACGAAGTCGAGGCGGTCGGCGATCATCGTAGTTAGCGAGCCACCGGGCGGGTCGAAGCGGACGTGAAGAGTCACCTCCGTCTCGTCGCGGTCCGGCCGGGGCGCGAATCGCACGGACCCCTCGTTCGGGACCGTCGCGCCCGGGAGCGACTCCCAGCGGAGGAACTCGCCGGGTTCGTCCTCGGTCACCTCGGCGTCCCACTCGATAGTCACGTCCAACGGCCCGCCGACCGCCCAGTGCTGCTCGTCTTCGTCCGTCCGGGTTACGTCCGCGAAGTGGGCCCACAGCCGCTCGTGGGTCTCCGGCTCTCGCCACCGGTCGTACAGTTCCTCGGCCGACGCCTCGATAGTGATGGAACGCTCGACGTCGAGCGCCGCGGGCGGAACGCCGCTGTCGGAGCGCCTCGGTGTTTCGTTCCGCATCTCCGCGACTTTCGACCGGGCGTCGGGTTTCCCGAGGCCCCTGTAGAGGAGCCAGCCGCCGGTGGCGGCCGCGACCAGTCCACGCACCGACCGCCGTCTGGATCCGGCGAGGATGAGCACGGCGCCGACTACGGCCGAGGCGATGTGTCTCCAGCGACTGGTGTCGGTGCCACTCCGTGAGCGCCCTTGCCTGGACCGGCCGCCGGGTCGCTCTCGTTCCGGGACGTCGTGGGTTTGGCTACTCATGCGAGGGTCACGTCTGGGGTATCGTGTGTGCGTCGCCCGTCCACCGAGGCGTCGATGCCGCCGGCGTGGGCGCCGTCGAATCCCATTTTCACCGCGATGGCGACCGGCGACGGCCGGCGAACGGAGCGACTGACGCCGCCTGCAACTGACGGGGATAATCGACATCAAACTCGGGCCTGCAACAGCAGGCAGCGAACGGCCGGACGCCTCCCCGATCGGTGGGGAAAGGTCCTTCAACGCTCGGTCCGGAGATACGACTATGGCCGAACGGACGGACGAGCTGACCCGGAACGGCGATGGCGACGCGGTGAGCGACGACGCCGACGTCGGCATCGACAGCGACGCGTTCGGCGTCGACGGCGA
>Ga0075106_1001336_pt1 | contig 10824 bp, 9 predicted proteins | sample AntDeeMetag02WF4_FD_69796 | JGI IMG/M metagenome (GOLD analysis project Ga0075106, IMG submission 69796) | Saline lake microbial communities from Deep Lake, Antarctica - Antarctic Deep Lake Metagenome 02WF4 | ecosystem: Environmental > Aquatic > Non-marine Saline and Alkaline > Saline | place... | reverse complement strand
TGTCCACGTCGAACGTCGGCTTCACGCTACCGACGCCGACGGCGACGGTCGCGGACATCTCGGACTCGGACTCCTGCTCGATGTGGTCGCAGCCCGGCGCGCATTGGGCCAGAATTTCGGGGTCCGTGAAGTAGTTCCACAGCTCGTCAGGGGGGTGATCCGACTCGAAATCGCCTGAGAATTCTATCATCGTGTAGCTCGCTCGTGTGCCGTCCGCAGGGAACGGCGGGTGTACTCGCCTGCCAGTTCTACCTTCCACTCCTCGTCGGCGTGCATCTCCGGCGACGGGTCGGCCGCGTCGATGGCCGCCTCGGCGGCCGCCTCGATGCCCGCCTCGAGCGTGTCGCCTTCCAGGGCGTCCTCGGCGTCTGGGACGTGCAGCGGGACGTCGGACACGTTCGCTAGCGCCACCCGCGCCTCCTCGATGGTCGGGTTGTCGCTCTCGGGGTCGTCGACCCGCAGCGCCGTCCCCGCACTCACCGTCGGGAACGTCTGGGCACCGCGTTTCAGCTCCTCGAACGCCATGCCAGTTCGGTCGACCGGGAACGGCTCTCTGTCGATAGTGACGCCGGTGATGAGTTCGTCCGGCCCGAGGTCGGTGAACATGTACGCGATGAAGAACTCGCGAGCCGGAATGGTCCGCTCGTCGTCCGCAGCGGTCAGGTGGAGGTCCGCGTCGAGGGCGACGAACGCCGTCGGGTAGTTCCCGGCGGGGTCGGCCTCCGCGACGCTCCCGCCGACCGTCCCGCGGTTCCGGACCGACGGACCCGCGATCTGTTCGGCGGACTCGGGCACCATCTCGAGGGCTTCCCGGAGGTCGTCGGCGAACTCCAGGTCGCGGTGGGTCGTCATCGCGCCCACCTCGACCTCGTCGTCGTCGATGGAGACGCCGGACAGTTCGTCGACGCGGTTGATGTCGACGAGGTGGTCGGGCGTGGCCAGCCGGTTGGCCATGATGATGCCGAGGCTCTGGTTGCCGGCGAGCAGTTCGGCGTCGTGGCCGAGGTCCGCCAGCAGCTCCGTGGCCTCGGAGACGGACGACGGTCGGTGGTACTCGAAGGTGGCCGGCTTCATGGCGGCCGACCTCCGGCGTGCGGGGCGCCTCTCTCGTCAGGGGGTGAACGATACCTGCACATGTATCTCACGTGGATATCCGGTAATCCGGTCGGACGATTGTGAAATACGCTCTAGCCAGCTATTAAGCGTTTTGCTAGCCCGTCCCACGGAGTCCCGGTCGGCGAGCAGTTAAGGAACCAGTGGGCCATGGGCAACCATGGCACACGACCTCCTCGTCAGGAACGCTCGCCTACCCGACGGCCGAACCGCGGACGTCGCAATCGACGGAGACGCTATCGCCTCCCTCGACAGCACGAGTGCCGACGCAGCACGCGAACTCGACGCCGACGGCGGCCTCCTCGCGCCCGGGTTCGTCGACTGCCACGTGCACCTCGACAAGGCGTACATCGCCGACGAACTCCCCGACAACGAGAGCGGGACGCTCGGCGAGGCCATCGCGAACATCCACGACAGGAAACGGGAGTACACGGTCGAGGACGTCCGAGAGCGCGCCGGACGAGCCATCGAGGCCCACGTCCGGAACGGCTGCACCCGACTCCGCACGCACGTCGACGTCGACACCATCGGCGGTCTCACACCGCTCCGCGGCGTCGTCGAGGCCCGCGAGGCGTGGAGCGACGTCGCCGACGTGCAGGTGGTCGCGTTCCCCCAGGAGGGCGTCGTTCGGGACCCCGGCACGGCGGAGCTGCTCGTGGACGCACTGGCGGAGGGCGCGGACGCCATCGGCGGGATGCCGGCCAACGAACGCAGCGACGCCGACACCCAAGAGCACGTCGACGCCTGCCTAGACCTGGCCACCGAATACGGCGTCCCAGTGGACATGCACGTCGACGAGACCGACGACCCGACCGCGCGCTCCCTGGAGTACCTCGCCGCGGAGGCTATCGACCGTGGCGTCGAGGACGTGACCGCCGGCCACACGTGCGCACTGGCCGCCTACGACGACGCACATGCCGCTCGGGTCGTCGACCTGCTCGCTGAGGCCGGCGTCAAGATGGTGACGAACCCGCCGACCAACCTGCTGCTTCAGGGCCGCCACGACAGCCACCCGAAGCGCCGCGGCATCACGCGGGTCGACGAACTCCGCGCGGCCGGCCTCACGGTCGCAACGGGCCAGGACTGCATCCGCGACGGCTTCTACCCGTACGGCCGCGCGAGCATGCTGGAGACGGCACTGCTCACCGCGCACGCCGCCCACCTTCAGACGCCCGCCGAGCGCCAGGCTGCGTGGAACATGGTCGGCAGAAACGCCGCGGACGTGATGGGCATCGACCACGGCCTCGAAGCGGGCGCACCGGCGACAGTCAACGTCTTCCCGCCGAGTGTCGAGACCCCGACGGACGCGCTCCGGGAGGGCGTGGCGCCGCGCTACGTGCTCCACGAGGGCAGCGTGGTCGCGGAAAACGAGATTCGGTCGGCGGTGGTGGCGTAGTCGGGTGGCCGCTGGTCAGCGGTGGAAGTCGACGTCGACGTCGCTGGACTCGCGGCTGACTGTCGTGGTCGCGGGTTCCGTGCGGGCGATGGGGCGGCCGTCCCTGAGCACGAGGCGGCGGGGTGCCTGTGTGCGGAGGGCGTTGAAGCCGTCGGGGCTGTCGTAGACGACGAGTGACCCCTCGTTGCCCTCGGCGAGGCCGTAGGCGTCGACACCGAACACCTCGGCGTTCGCGTGCGTGAGCATGTCCCAGATGGGTTCGACGTCGCCGCGGCCGCTCATGTGGGCGTAGTGGAGGAGGACGAACGCGGCGTCGAGCGGGTCCCCGACGCCGTAGTGGTACCAGGGGTCCATCACGGAGTCGTGGCCGACGCCGACGGACACGCCCGCCTCGCGCAGTTCGTCGATGCGGGTGTGGCCGCGCCGTCGCGGGTAGTCGTCGTACCGCCCCTGGAGCACGCTGTTGTCCGGCGGGTTGGTGACGACGGTGGCGCCGGACTCCGCGAGCAGCGCTGTGACTTTGCTCGCGTACGAGTTCGGGTAGGAGTGCATCGCCGTCGTGTGACTGGCGGTGGTGCGGTCGCCCATGTCTCGCTTGATGGCCTCGCTCGCCAGCACCTCGGTGAACCGCGACCCAGGGTCGTCCGTCTCGTCGATGTGGAGGTCGATTCGGCGGTCGTAGCGCTCTGCGAGGTCGAAGGCTATCTTCACGTCTTTCACGCCGTCCTCGCGCGTGTGCTCGTTGTGGGGGATGCCGCCGACGACGTCGACCCCCATCTCCACGGCCTCCCGGAGCAAGTCCTCGTGGTGGTCGTCCGTGTAGACGCCGTCCTGGGGGAACGCGACGACCTGCAGGTCGACCAGGTCGTCGACTTCGTCGCGGAGGTCGAGCAGTGCTTCGACGGCCGTGAGCGACTCCTCTGTGGTGTCGGCGTGCGTTCGAACGCGCGTGACGCCGTGGGCAGCGCCATACTCGGCATCTACGTCGCTACCCTCTGCGCCATCGGGGCACAGACCGGGCTCACCACCGTACTGCTCTCCCGGTACACGTTCGGCCGCCTCGGCGCGAAGTGGGCCGACCTCCTGCTCGGCGGGACGCAGGTCGGCTGGTTCGGCGTCACCATCCCGCTCGTCGCTATCCCGACCGCGAAGTTCTTCGGCGTCAACACGCCCACGTGGGTGTCCGCGCTCATCCTCCTCTGGGGGCTGTTCCACCTCGCGACAGCGTACTTCGGCTACGAGGGCATGGAGAAACTCTCGCTAGTAGCCGTCCCCGTCCTCGTCGTCGTCGGCGTTCTGTCCATCGGCATCGCGCTCCAGGACGCCGGCGGCCTCGGCGGCCTGATGGAGACGACTGGGAGCGCCGGTTCGATGACGTTCGGTGCCGCCGTCACCATCGTCGTCGGGACGTTCATCTCGGGTGGCACGCAGGCGCCGAACTGGGCCCGATTCGCCTCCTCGCGGCGCACCGGGTTCTGGGCCGGCCTCATCGCGTTCCTCATCGGCAACAGCTTCCTGTTCGTCAGCGGGGCGGTGGGCGGCGCCGTCTACGCCGACACAGGCGGGGACCTTTACGAGGTGCTCGCCGTCCAGGGGCTCGCAGCGGTCGGTCTCATCGCGCTCATCCTCAACATCTGGACGACGAACGACAACGCCGCGTACGCGTTCGGCGTCGCGGGTAGCGAGGCCTTCGACTACGACCGGAAGCGTCCGTTCGTGCTGGCGGGCGGGGCCATCGGTATCGCGCTCGCCCTGTTCGGCGTCGCGAACCTGTTGATCCCGTGGCTCTCGACGCTCGGCCAGTACGTCCCGCCGCTCGGCGGCGTCCTCATCGCCGACTTGCTGCTCTGCTGGCGGCTGAACATCCCGCGGATGGAGTCCGTCGACTTCGCGAGCGTGCGGGTCGTCCCGGTTGTCGCGTACGTCCTCGGCTGCGTCGTCGCCGCGCTCACTGCGGGTGCCGTCATCCCCGGGGTCGGTGCGCCACAGCTGATTCCCGGTATCGCTGCGCTCAACGGCATCATCGCCGCGATGGTGGTGCAGGTCGTCGGCCACTACGGTCTCGAACGTCCCGGCATCGTCGGCACGCACGACTCCGAGACGTTCTGAAAGAAGTACAGCCCGCTTTTCCTTCGCTCCTCAGTTCGTCGGCTGGAGGGGGAGTTCGACGTGCGTCGGGTGCGTCGCAGAGTGGTGGACGGTGTTCTCCGCGACCTGGTAGTCGTCGTCAGTGTACAGCGGGCCGCCCGAGTTCGGGTTCACGTCGAAGCGCGGCCAGTTCGACGAGGAGATGTCGAGGCGGATGCGGTGGCCCGCTTTGAACCGGTTCGCGGTGTCGTAGGGCTCCATGTAGAACTCGTAGACGTCGCCGGGTTCGACGAAGTCGGGTTCGTCGCGGTAGCCCCGGAAGCGCGCGCGGCAGATGGAGTCCGAGAGGTTGAGGTCGTAGCCGTCGGGGTAGTCATCGGACTCGGGGTGTTCGTCGATTAGCTTCGCGGTGAAGTCCGTGTCCGGCGCGTCCGTCTCGCCGAAGACACGGACGCGGATGGGGCCCGCGATCTCGACGGCCTCCTCGAGCGGCGGCGTGCGGAAGACGACGACGTCGTCGCGCTGGCTGAGGGGGCCGTACGGCTCGCTGGCGCCGAAGGTGTCCTCGTCCGTGCGCTGGTCGTAGCCGCCGCGGCCCGCGAAGTCGACTATGTTCCTGTCGCCCAGCGGGTACGCCTCGACGGACTCCTCGCGTGGCTCGTAGGTGAGATAGGAGGAGGTGTTGCCGCCGATGGTCGGCACCGGGTCCTCGGGGTCGTACTGGTAGGACGTGTACGACTCGCTGGCGGCAGGCTTCTCGGTGGAGAGCGTGCCGTCGTCGTGCGCGTAGAACTTCGTCATCTCCGTGCCCTCGGGCGGCCACTCTTCGGCGCTGCGCCACTCGCCGCCGTGGAACAGGTTGCCCTCCTCGGTCTGGTGGCCGTCGCCCGTGCCCATCAGGAAGTACTGGACGCGGGGGAGGTCCCACGAATCCTCGCCCAGGACGTACTGGTCGAAGAACTGCTTGCGGGTCTCGCGGTAGTTCATCGTCGCGTCTTCCCCGAACGCCAGGTCGCCGGCGGTCGGGTGCTCCCACGTTAGCGGCGGGAACAGGAGGTTCTCGCTGTGGTCGTGGCCGCCCGGGAGGCGCGCGAGGTGGGTCCACGGCCCCATCAGGAGGTAGTGGTCGCTGTCCTTCCGGTCGGCGAGGCCGACGAAGTTGTCGCAGGTCGCGCCAGTGTAGGAGTCGTACCACCCGCCGGAGTAGACCGTCGGGACGTCCGCGCTCTGGTCGTAGTAGCGCTCGAAGTTGACGCTCGGGTTCTGCCAGTAGTCGTCGCTCGCCGACGCCGTGGTCATGATCTCGAACGCCCAGTCCTCGTACTGGGGCAACTCCGCGAGCGCCGATTCGCCCCGCTGGATGGGGCCGTTCTCGAACACCTCGCGGACGTCCACGTCCGCGAACACCTGCTGGACGTCGGGGTCGGCGAGGGACTCGTGGGAGAACCCTGCGCCGAGCGTCAGCGCCCACGACAGCCACCGCTGCTCGAAGGCGCCGTTGTGGCGGAACGTCTTCTTCCGGCCGTTGGCGGCGCCCATGTTGACGAACATCCCGGCGAGGCCGTCGGGGTCCTGCGTGGCGAGCGCGTTCTGCACCCACGCACCGTAGGACGTGCCGAGAGTGACGACGTTGCCGTCGCAGAACTCCTGGTCGGCGAGCCACTCGACGGTGTCGGCGCCGTCCTCGGCCTCGTTCTTGTTGATGAAGAACTCGCCCTCGCTGTCGAAGCGGCCGCGCACGTCCTGGATGGCGATGACGTACCCCCGCGAGGCGTACCACTCCCCGTGACGAGTCCGGCCGCCAGTCTTGTCGTACGGCGTGCGGTCGAGGATGACGGGCCGGGGTTCCTCGATGGGTTCGCGGGTGTCCGGGTCGGCCGGTCGGTAGATGTCTGTCGCCAGTCCAGTGCCGTCACGTGCCTCGATCATCACGTCGAGGTCGGCGTGGACACTGTACGCTGGTTCGCTGGTGCTCGGCATACGTCAACGACTGGTAGCATCTGCAAATACGTTTCCCCCGAAACTGCCCGATAGTGGCACGTCCTCTATCTGAAATGGCGGCAGTTTTATAATGGATGTTTGTAGAGAAAGGTACGTGCCCGGTATGGCAGCACTCCACACGGAATCCAAGCCACACCAGGACGGAGGATAATGTATGACATCAGACACTGACCAAACAAGAGAACCGCAGCGCTCGGACGACTCCGAGATGATAACAGACGGTGGAAGCGAGGCCTCGATGGTCGAGTACGGCATCGATGACAAGCCTCCGCTCGGTCTGTCAATCCTGCTGGGAACCCAGCACTGGTTGACGATGATCGGCGCGACGGTCGCCATCCCGCTCGTACTCGCGGGCTTCCTCGGATTCGACGCATCCCAAACGGCGCAACTCATCGGGACGTTCTTCGTCGTCTCCGGCATCGCGACGCTCGCCCAGACTACGATCGGCAACAAGTACCCGATCGTTCAGGGGGGGACGTTCTCGATGCTCGGCCCGGCAATCGCCATCATCGTCGTGCTCGGCGGCGCCGACGGTGGCGCGAGTTCTACCGTCATGATGCGCGAACTGCAGGGCGCCATCATCATCGCCGGTGCGATTGAGGTACTCATCGGCTACTTCGGCGTCTTCGGGAAACTCAAGAAGTACATCGGGCCGCTGACGATCTCCGTGGTCATCGCGCTAATTGGGTTGGCGCTCATCGGCGTCCCCCAGATCACGACTGCGTCCCAGAACTGGTACTTGGCGGGCCTGACGCTCGTGCTCATCGTGCTGTTCTCGCAGTACCTCGACGACTACTCGCGGGCGTTCAAGCTGTTCCCGGTTCTTCTCGGATTGGGGCTCGCCTACCTCCTCGCAGCGGTACTCTCCGTTGCGGGCATCGTCGAGATTGTGAGCTTCTCCGCCATCAGCGAGGCACCCCTATTCCGCCCCATCGTGCCCTTCCAGTGGGGGGCACCCCTGTTCACGCCGTCGTTCGCGGCAGGCATGGTCGCGGGGATGCTCGCGTCGGCCATCGAGAGCTTCGGTGACTACCACTCCGTCGCGCGGATGGCTGGTGAGGGTGCGCCGAACAAGAAGCGCATCAACCACGGCCTCGGCATGGAGGGCCTCGGCAACGTCTTCGCGGGCATCATGGGGACCGGCAACGGCTCCACGTCCTACACGGAGAACGTCGGCGCCATCGGCATCACCGGCGTCGCGTCCCGCTACGTCGTCCAGATCGGTGCCGTCGTGATGATCGTCGTCGGCTACGTCGGCTACTTCGGCGCGTTCGTCACGACGATTCCGAACGCCATCGTCGGCGGCCTGTTCCTGGCGATGTTCGCACAGATCGTCGGCGTCGGGCTCTCGCAGCTCCAGCACGTCGACCTGAACCAGAACCGTAACGTGTTCGTGCTCGGGTTCGGCCTCTTCGCGGGCCTCTCCATCCCGCAGTACGTCTCCAGCGTCCAGGGTGCAGAGGGGCTGTCCTTCGAAGCCGGCTTCTCGCAGGTGCCGGTGCTCGGCTCCGTCCTCGGCATCCCCGAGGTCGCGACCACCATCAGCATCATCCTCGGCACGGAGATCGCGGTCGGCGGCATCGCCGCGTTCATCCTCGACAACACCATCCCCGGAACCGCGGAGGAACGCGGCCTCACCGCCTGGGAGGACATCACCGAGGACGAGGACGCCTTCGAGCCGTACCACGAGCGGTTCATGGGGGGTGGCGAACCCGCCAACAAAGAACTCGCGGACGACTGACGTCCGCGGTTCCGCAACGCAAAAGAACGACTACAGTTTCTTTCGACCATGACCGAACAGGGACAGGAACGCCGGACCACCGAGATTACCCGCATGTCGCTGCGAACCGGCGGCTGGATCGGGTACTCCGACGACGCGGTGTTCGTGCAACGCGACGACGAACGAGTGAAGATACACAACGACGCCATCCTGAAAATCGACCTGCGGACCCTGGAGTGGGACGTCGCCGTGATGAGCCTGGTCCTGATCGCCGTGGGTGCCTACGTCGTCATGACGAGGAACCCCCTCGTCGGGCTTGCGTTCGCCGCGGTCGGGGTGTTCAGCCTCTACCGGACGTACAGCAAACGGCGGGTCCTCGTCATCCACGTCGAGGACAAGGCGAAACCCGTCGCCGTCCACCCGGAACACCCCAGGGAGTGCCAGGACCGGCTGGCAGACACCATCGGCCTGGAGTGAGTAAATCGGGCCGCTGTTCTCCAGTCAGCGCCGGGTCGCTACCGTCGATTACGCCTGCTCCAGTCGCGGTCCGCGGTGCCCGTCGCGCAGTTGGTAGTCGCCAGCCAGCACCACCTCGTCGCCCGCGTCCAGTTCCTCGTCGACCAGTTGCGCCGTCAGTGCCACGTCGCCGAAGCGAGCGATGCCCAGGGGGTTCGGCTCGCGCACCCCGGGCGGCGTCACCCGCGAGACGGTGGTCGCGACGAGTTCGCCCGCCCCGAGTTCGACCGACTCGAACTCCTCGCCGCCGCAGTTCGGGCAGCGCACCCGGTCGTACGCCCACGCCTCGTCGCAGCTCTCGCACTCGGTCGCAGTCATGTGTTTTCCTCTAGTATCGAGCAGACAGCGTTGTTCCCGAAGCCCGCGACGTTCACCGCCAGTCCCGTCTCGCAGTCAACCTGTCTGCCGTCGGCCTCACCGCGCAACTGCCAGACGAGTTCGACGAGTTGCGAGACGCCGGTCGCGCCGAGCGGGTGGCCGCGGGCCTTCAGGCCGCCGCCGGGGTTCACCGGCAGGTCCCCGTCGAGGCGGGTCTCGCCGTCCATCGTCGCCCGCCACGCCTCGCCCTCGTCGTAGAAGCCCAGTTCCTCCAGTTCGAGCAGTTCGAGGACCGTGAACGCGTCGTGGATGCAGGCCACGTCGATATCCCCCTGGTCGCGGTCGGCGGCGGCGAACGCGCGCTCGCCGGCCGTCGCCACACTCGCTATCTCCAGTGGGTCGTCTCGCTCGGCGACGGCGTGCGTGCCGACCGCGCTCTCGCAGGCCCGCACGGCGACGTCGCCGCCCTCGGCCTGCAGGACGAGCGCCGCCGCGCCGTCGCTGGTCGGACAGCAGTCGTAGAGTCTGAGCGGGTCGGCGATCCTGGGTGATTCGACGGCGTCCTCGACCGTTATCTCCTTCTGGAACTGCGCGTACTCGTTGTTCGCGCCGTTCGCGTGGTTCTTCGCGGCAACCGTGGCGAGCGCCTCGTACGGCGCGTCGTACCGGCGCAGGTAGCCGTCCGCCGCGAGGCCGCCGAACGACGGCAGCGTGACGCCGTACTCGTACTCCTCCGGGTGGACGATGCTCCCGATGACGCCCGTGGCTGTCTCCGTGCTGGCGCTGGACATGCGTTCGCCGCCCGCGACGAGTGCGGTGTCCGCGGCGCCAGAAGCGACGGCCTGGAGGCCGCGCTGGAACGCGCTCGCGCCGCTCGCGCTCGTGTTCTCCACGCGGTCGGCCTGCGCGCCGTAGGCGCCGAGGCTCGCGGCGAGCGCGTTGTGGAGGCCCGAGAGGTCCTCGAAGGCCTCCGCGGCCATGTTCCCCACGTGCACGGCGTCGAGTTCGTGGCCCGCGACGTCCGCGTCGTCGAGCGCGCGCGTCCCCGCGCGCTCCAGCAGCGTCCTGACGTCGGCGTCCGCGTCCGAAGCGAAGCGGGTCATGCCGGCGCCGGCGATAGTGATGGCTCTCTCCATTGGGCTGACGGCCGTGAATTACCCCCACGTTCACGTATAGGTTCGGAATCCGGTGACTCCCGGCATGCGTAAACTTAAGTTGGGGAACGCGATTTCTCTGGTATGGGCACGCAGTCCGCAGACCTGAGAGTCGTCAATGCGCGCGTCGTCACGCCGTCCGGCACCATCGACGGTGGTGTAGCGTCGCGCGACGGAAAGATCGTGAACGTCGGCACGGAGGCGAACCTCCCCGACGCCGAACGAACCATCGACGCGGAAGGCAACTACCTGATTCCCGGGTTCATCGACCCGCACGTCCACTGGGGGCTCTCCCGCTACGAGTTCGACTACCACGAGGGCCTCGAACACGACTTCGAGACGGAGACCCGCGGCGCGGTCCACGGCGGCGTCACCAGCGTCGTGAACTTCCTCCTCCAGCCGGACCCCTACCTGCCCGACATGGACTTCTTCCGGCAGGCCGGCGAGGAGAACTCCTACATCGACTTCGCGTATCACGCCATCGTCCACCAGGACCACCACGTCGACGAGATCGAGGG
>Ga0075106_1001331_pt1 | contig 10843 bp, 12 predicted proteins | sample AntDeeMetag02WF4_FD_69796 | JGI IMG/M metagenome (GOLD analysis project Ga0075106, IMG submission 69796) | Saline lake microbial communities from Deep Lake, Antarctica - Antarctic Deep Lake Metagenome 02WF4 | ecosystem: Environmental > Aquatic > Non-marine Saline and Alkaline > Saline | place... | reverse complement strand
GAGGTTTGGCAGATCTACGTACTGATCTTCCTGCTCAATGCCTGCTCAGCCGGGTTCACGCCGGTTTTCCAGGCCACGATCCCGGATATCATCAAGGATGAGCGGCAGTACACGCAGGCACTGTCGCTGTCGCGGCTGGCCTATGACCTCGAGAACCTGCTGAGCCCGACTGCCGCCGCACTGCTGTTATCCGTGTTGACCTTCGACGCGCTGTTCGTACTCAACGGCCTGGCCTTTCTCGCCTCTGCCGGGCTGGTGGTCTCGGTCACGCTGCCGAGCGCGCATAACGAAGAGGCGGTAGAGGGGGTGTGGCGGAAGGTCAGCCACGGGACCCGCCTGTACCTGGCTACACCCCGCCTGCGAGGCCTGATGGGACTGAACATGGCGGTTGCCGCGGCCGGCGCCATGCAGATCGTGAACACGGTCGTTTACGTGCGTACGCAGCTCGATATGGGCGAGAGTGCCGTCGCCATCGCCTTCGCCGCGGCGGGGGGTGGCTCGATGCTGGTCGCCCTTGGACTTCCCAGTGTGCTCGACCGTGTGCCCCAACGCCTGCCGATGCTCGCAGGCGGACTCCTGATGGCCGCCAGCCTGTTCCCGGGTATACTCGAGCCGGGCTACGGGGCACTGCTCGCGATGTGGTTCTTCCTTGGCGTCGGCTCATCGCTCGTTCTGACGCCGGCGGGACGTCTTCTGCGGCAATCCGGGGTCGAAGCGGACCGTCCCGCCCTGTTCGCGGCGCAGTTCTCGCTCTCCCACGCGTGTTGGCTGATCGCCTACCCAACGGCCGGCTGGCTTGGCGCCAATGTCGGTCTCGCGGAGAGTTTCACGGTCTTGGGCATCACCGCGCTGGTGTCCACGATCATCGCTGCGACGCTATGGCCGCGGGAATAACCCGCTATGACAAAACCCGTGCGGAGGGCGTAGGTTCCCCCCGCCGTCGAGCCGGTAACCGACAGCCGGCGCCTCAGGACGTATGTCGGATCAATGGGGTCGTCGCCGCGTTGCTGGCGCAAGAGTCCGACGATGACCCGCCGGTGAAGCGCGCGCTCTGATTTTTACCGGTCACCGGACCTGCCGGGGAGATGGCGTTGCGTCACCACACGGGCAGTCAGCGCAGGCTGGCATGCTGTGCACGACATTGCCCCGCTTCATAAACCAACCCGCTCCCTTGATCGCCCCGCGCCGACATGCGTTCCATGTTTTCGCGGGTACCAAAAACGCGCCGGGCGTTACCGGTCGCCCGATCGATGATCACGTCGATGCGGTAGGCGCTGGCGCGTTCGCGGAAGATGAACCGGTATTCCGCGCCAGTGACCCGCACCTGGCCCTCTCTCGGCTGCAGGAGATCGGCGCGGCGGACCCTTGCCTTGCTACGGCTGAATAGATAGATCGCGGCCATACCGGACGAGAATCGGCATTGGAGGGCAACCTCCTCGTCCACGGCTGTCGATGGCGCCGGGGTCGCGAGGATGAGGCCGACACCCAGCACGTACGTCCAGCGACGCACGGCTTGCGGAAACATGGCGTGCCCGAGGCGCATCGCGAGTCGACCGCAGCGCCGATTGGCGCTGCGGCCCGTCTGCCCGCGATCACCAGCTACCGGTGTTCTCCATCGAGGCCCAGGGCTCTTTCGGCGCCTGCGCTTCGCCCTTCTGAAGCAGCTCGATGGAGATCCCGTCCGGCGAACGGACAAAGGCCATATGGCCGTCGCGCGGCGGGCGATTGATGGTCACGCCCGCGTCCATCAGTTGCTGGCAGAGCCCGTAGATGTCGTCGACCCGGTACGCGAGATGACCGAAGTTGCGGCCGCCTTCGAGCGGCTCCGGATCCCAGTTCCAGGTCAGCTCGATCATCGGCGCCTTGTGTTCCCGGGCGCGCTCGACGTCATCCGGCGCGGCGAGGAAGATCAGCGTGAAACGCCCTTTCTCGACCTCGGTGCGGCTCATTTCGACCATGCCGAGTTTGTTGCAGTAGAAATCGAGTGACGCCTCGATGTCGCTGATGCGCACCATGGTGTGCAGATATTCCATGCGCGTCTCCTTGTTTGATAGAAACGGATTCGTTGAGTGGAGGCGGTTCGCCTCTCAGTTCAGCCACCAGATCGCGCCGTTGAGCGCGATCGCGAATGCTACCCAGAGTGTGTAGGGCACCAGCAGTGCCCCGGCGATCCGATCAAGTCGCCAGAAGACGATCGTGGTCGCGACGATCAACGCTTCGAGCAGAAGGATCTCGATCAGCGCCCCGCCCGGCTGGCGGAGTCCGAAGAACAGGACCGACCACAGAACGTTCGCGAGCAGCTGCAGTCCGAACAGCGTGAGCGCCGCGCGCCGAATGACCCCGGCGGGCACCCGGTCGTAGATGCGCCATGCGGCGACGGCCATCAAAGCGAACAGCAGATTCCAGACCGGGGCAAACAGCCACGCCGGGGGATTGAACGGCGGCTTGTTCAGCCCGGGATACCAGTCGCCGACGGAGGTCGATGTCGCCAGACCGCCGAGGCCCGCCGCCGCGAAACACACGAGCAGACTGACCACGAGCGCGGCACTTCGTCGCACGTTCCAGGCGGTTTTCATCAGGAACTCCGTTGCGGCTCACGGAACGCCGCCATCACCCTTCTCTTTCGCACGGGTCCCAAAAACCGATTCGGGCCTCGCTCCGTCAGCCGCGCGGGCTATGGTCGAGCTGACGCAAATACGCCGAGAACGCGTCGCGCAGTTCCGGGTGATGGAGGGCGTACTCGACCGTCGCTTCGAGGTAGCCGAGTTTGTCGCCGCAGTCGAAACGGCGCCCCTCGAATTCCCAGGCGAGGAAGGTATCCTCCGCCAGTTGGCGGGCGATCGCGTCCGTGAGCTGGATCTCGCCGCCCGCACCCTTGCCGATCGCCGCGAGGTGATCGAATATCCGTGGTGTCAGGATGTAGCGGCCGATCACCGCGAGATTGGATGGCGCTTCCGCGGGCTTCGGTTTCTCGACGATATCGTGAACACGCGACAGGCGCTCGCCCACCGTCTCGCTGGAGACCACGCCGTAGCGGTGGGTTTCATCCTCGGGCACCCGCTCGACGCCAAGTACCGACGCTCCGTGCTCGCGGTGGACATCAAGCATCTGCGACAGGACGGGCGCGCCGGCCGTCTGGACCAGATCGTCGGCAAGGATGACGCCGAAGGGTTCGTCGCCGATCACCGGCCGTGCGCAGTGGACCGCATGCCCGAGGCCCAGCGCCTGCGGCTGGCGCAGATAGACGCAGTCGACGCCGGCGGGGAGCACCCCACGAACGATGCGGAGCATCTCGTCCTTGCCCTTGGCCTCGAGCTCCATCTCCAGTTCATACGCCTTGTCGAAGTGATCCGGAATCGAACGCTTTTGCCGCCCGGTCACGAACACCAGCACCTCGGCACCCGCCGCGACGGCTTCCTCGGCCGCGTACTGGATCAACGGCTTGTCGACAATCGGCAGCATCTCTTTCGGATTGGCCTTGGTCGCCGGGAGGAAGCGGGTCCCCATGCCGGCAACCGGAAATACGACTTTCTTCATGGCTTGCATGGCGGCATCCTGCGTAATGGCGTCGGGTGTCTGGAACCTGCGCGAGCGAGCCCGCATAATAACGGTATCCCGCGCCGGCCGAAACGGCGCAGCCTACCCCCTATTGTAAACGGAGGCCCTTCCATGACGTACGTGGTGACCGAGAGCTGCATTCGTTGCAAATACACGGATTGCGTCGAGGTTTGCCCGGTCGACTGCTTCCACGAGGGGCCGAACTTCCTGGCGATCGACCCCGAGGAGTGCATCGACTGCACGCTCTGCGAACCGGAATGCCCGGTGGATGCCATTTACTCCGAGGATGAACTTCCAGCCAATCAGGAGCAGTTCCTGGAGATCAACGAGCGCCTCGCGCAGAAGTGGCCGGTGATCACGGCGATGAAGGAGCCGCCGGACGACGCCAAGGAATGGGAAGACGTCGAGGGGAAACTCCAGCATCTCGAGGAGTAGCGGCCGAAGGCTCGGGATCGCTCCGAAACCGAAAAACGGGCAGGCCGGCTTGCGACCGGAGGGAGCCAGCCGGCAGACGACGTTCCGGCGCTGTACTGGGGCACGCCGGCTGTTGCCTGCGGCAAAAGCCGGCCTACGGATCGAGCGGCACGAAAGCCGAGCTCCGTCAGAACATCATTCCAGCGCGATGATACGCCCATCGAGCGTCGCGAAGTAGACCCGGTCGCCGGCCGGCGTGGGCGTCGCGTAGATCGTGTCGCCGGCGTCGTACGTCCAGCGCGGCATGCCGCTGGTGACATTCACCGCATGCATCGTCCCCTCGCGGCTACCCGCATAAACGGCGCCATTCGCCACCGCCGGTGACGAATACACCTTGTCGTCGGCGCGGTAATCCCAGTGCTTGATACCGTTGTCGCGGGAGACTGAATAGATATACCCGTCGGTGCTCGCGAAAATCACCGATTCGGCCGTCAGGGCCGCCGAGCCGTAGATCCGGTTGCCGGTCCGGAAACGCCAGAGTTCCCTGCCGCTGCCGGCATCCAACAGGTGCATCGCGCGGTCGTAGCCGCCGATCGCGACAACCCGCTCATCGACCGCCGGACTCGCGAAGACCGGTTTGTCGGTGGCGAAACGCCAGATTTCCTCGCCCGCGGCCTGCGATACCGCGTAGACATTGCCGTCGAGGCTGCCGAAATACACCCGCCCGTTGGCGATGGCCGGCGAGGAATACACGCCGTCACCGGCACGGAAGCGCCAGACCTGCTCTCCGCTGGCGCGTTCCAGGGCATACATGTGCCCGTCGGCGCTGCCGAAATAGACCCGGTCTTCCGTTACGGTTGGTGCCGAATAGGCCATGCCGTCGGTCTCGAAGCGCCAGACCGTCTCGCCGCTGGTCGCCTTGACGGCCCTTACGGAACCATCCCACGTCGCGACGATCACACGGTCCCCGGCCAGTGCCGGCGCGGCCTCGATCGGGCTGCCGAGTTCCCGCGTCCACACGATCCCGCCGCTCGCGCGATCGATGGCCGTGAGTGTGCCCGCGCTGTTGCCGAAATAGACCCGCTCGGCGGTCACCATCGGGGAGGAATACGAACGCGCACCGGTCGCGCGTTCCCAGGCCGGCTCGATGGGCTCGACCGGACCGGGCGCATCGGCATAGACGCCATCGTGTCCCGCACCGCCCCGATACATCGCCTGTTCGGTCGAGGCACAGCCCGTGACGAGGCCCGCCAGCATGAGGGTGGCCGTCAGAGCCATCCGGTTCGCCTTCATCGATCCCCCTGGGCAGCATCACGCATCGTCGGCGGAATATACACGGGCGCTCCCCGGCGAGAAAGGCGACGGCCGCTCACACAAGTGGGCCATGCGGGTATTTCGGTAATGCTCTGCGGTGCTGTGCGGGAGCGGACATGGCGCTCCATCACGGCGCTGCACCTCGCTCACGTAAGACTCGCTACGCTCGTTCGGCGCGCCTTGTGCTGAAGCGCCATGTTCGCTCAGAGCGTTACCGAAATACCCGCATGGCCCACCAGGCGCGTGGCAACGCGGCCGTGAACGCCGCACATCAACTCGTAACCGATGGTACCGGAGGCATCGGCGATCTCCTCGATGGGCAGTCCAGCCCCCCACAGAACGACCTCGTCACCCACGGTGGCATCCGGTGCGGTGCGCAGATCGAGCGTGATCTTGTCCATCGATACACGTCCGACCATCGGTACGCGCCGGCCACCGACCAGCACGGGCGTGCCGTTCGGCGCGTGACGCGGATAGCCGTCGCCGTAGCCGATCGCCGCGACACCCACCGGCATATCCTCCGGGCAGTGCCAGGCGCGCCCGTAACCGATGGCCGCACCGGCACGGAGGCGATTGATGGCGATGAGCCGCGTGCGCAGCGTCATGGCCGGTCGCAGATCGAGCGCGGGTTCCGCGCCTTCGACGAACGGGGAACAGCCATAGAGCATGATCCCGGGGCGGATCCAGTCCGCGTGTGCGGTGGGCCAGCCCAGTACGCAGGCCGAGTTGGCCGCGCTGCGCTCGCCCTCCAGACCCCGGCATGCGGCCGTGAAGGTCTCCCACTGTCCGTTCGTATAATCGTCACCGCGATCGTCCGCGCAAGACATGTGGGTCATCAGACCCACGGGCCCCGCGACCGCCCGGCAGCGGCTGAGCCAGTCATGCCAGACGGCAGCCGTATCCGGCGGGACGCCAATGCGCCCCATACCGGAATCGATCTTGAGCCACACCCGCAGCCGATCCTCCCCTTCGAGACTGCCAAGCGCATCCAGCTGCCATGCCTGGTGGATCAGTGGTTCCAGCCCGTGCGCGGCACACTCGGCGAGCTCTTCGGCATCAACCGGTCCGTTGAGCACACAGATGCGATGTTCGCGATAGCCGGCCTCGCGCAGTGCGATCCCTTCCCCGGTGCAGGCCACGCCGAAGCCTTCGCTGTGATCCGCGAAGGCCTCGGCCGCGAGCATCAGACCGTGGCCGTAACCGGCCGATTTGATCGTCGCGAAGACCGATGCACCGGGGGCGGCCGCACGCGCCCGCGCCAGATTGTGGCGGAGCGCGCTGCGGTCGAGATCGGCAATGGCGGTGCGGAGCATGGCGATCGTGACTCCCGGTGGGATCCGGGGGCTACGACTGGACCGGCTGGTCAGCCGTAGACTTCCGGGGAGAAATTCTCGAAGCGCGTGTAATGCCCGAGGAACGTGACGCGCACGGTGCCCGTCGGGCCGTTTCGCTGTTTGCGGATGAGGATCTCGGCGGTGCCCTTGTGCGGACTGTCCTCGTCATAGACCTCATCGCGGTAAATGAACACGATCACGTCCGCATCCTGCTCGATCGCACCCGATTCGCGCAGATCAGACATGACCGGGCGCTTGTCGGTGCGCTGCTCCAGCGATCGGTTGAGCTGCGACAGGACGATGACCGGGACGTTGAGTTCCTTGGCCAGTCCCTTGAGCGAGCGCGAGATTTCCGATATCTCGGTGGCGCGGTTCTCCCCGGTCGAAGCAAGCTGCATGAGCTGGATATAGTCGACGAGGATCATCGACAGTCCATGCTCGCGCTTCAGGCGCCGCGCGCGGGCACGGAGTTCAGAAGGCGTCAGGCCCGGCGTATCGTCGATGAACAGCTTCGACTGTTGCGACAAAAGGGCCACGGCCGAGTTGATACGGGGCCAGTCGGCCTCCTCCAGACGGCCCGAACGCAGCTTCTGCAGTTCGACCCTCCCGAGCGAGGAAATCATGCGGGTCGCGATCTGTTCGGCCGGCATCTCCATGCTGAACACCGCCACCGGCTCACCGTTGGTGAGTGCGACGTGCTCGGCGATATTCATCGCAAAACTCGTTTTGCCCATGGACGGCCGACCGGCGACGATCACCAGGTCGGAGCGCTGCATGCCCGATGTGAGGTCGTCGAATTCGCTGAACCCGGTCTCGACCCCGGTGATGTGGGAGTCCGCCTGCAGCAGCGTATCCAGATGATCCAGCGTTGCGGTCAGGATGCGATTGATCGGCTGAAAACCGCGCTGACGCCGGCTGCCCTGGTCGGCGATGGCGAAGACCTGCTGCTCCGCGTGGTCCAGCAGGGCCTTGCTGTCGCGGCCCTGCGGCTCATAGGCGGCCCGGGCGATGTCCTCGCCGACGGCGATCAGCTGGCGCACGACCGAGCGCTCGCGGACGATGTCGGCATAGGCGGTGATGTTGGCGGCGCTCGGCGTTTCCTCGGCGAGTTGGCCGAGGTAAGCGAGATTGCCGACGTTGTCGAGCTCACCGTGCTGCGACAGCCACTCCGAGACGGTCACCACGTCACGCGGCTGATCGTTGTCGGCGAGTTCTCCAAGCGCGCGGAACAACAGCCGGTGTTCCCGGCGGTAGAAATCCTCCTCGGAAACGCGGTCGGCTACGCGGTCCCAGGCGTCATTGGCGAGCATGAGCCCGCCGAGCACCGCCTGTTCCGCTTCGATGGAATGCGGCGGCACGCGCGCCGTTACGGCGCGCGCTTCCTCACTGAGTGAAGGAAAACTTTCGGACATGCAAGACCACCGCAACCGTGCACCCGCCGTTGCGGCCGGTGCCAACGTCGAGCGATTATAGCCCGGGCAACCGCACGGAAAAGAATGGCGGGCCGCGTGACCGAGCCGCGATCAGCGCCGCGCCCCGGGTCACGCTCCGAGTCACGCACCGGGATCAAGGCCCCGGGGCGCGATGCCGCCGCCGTCAGGCTTCGGGTTCGACCACGATCGTGACGGTGGCATCGACGTCGGTGTACAGATGGATGCCGATCTCGAACTCGCCGGTCTCGCGCAGCGGACCGATGGGCATCCGGACCTCGCGTTTCTCCACCTCGACACCATCCGCGGTCAGGGCATCGGCGATATCGCCGGCGCTGACGGAACCGAACAGCTTGCCTTCGGTGCCGACCTTCGCGCCGATGGTGACCGTGCGCCCATCCATTTCCTGCTGGCGACGCGTCGCGGCTTCGTGCTTTTCTTTCTCTGCCCGCTCGAACTCGGCCCGGCGCGCTTCGATCTCTTTGACGTTATCGGCCGTGGCCATCTTCGCGATGCCCTGCGGCAGCAGCCAGTTGCGCGCATAGCCGGATTTGACCTGCACGACATCGCCCAGGCGACCAAGATTGTCGACGTTCTCAACCAGAATGACCTGCATCGTTACTCTCTCCCGCGGGCGCCTTTGCTCACCCGCCCAGTTTCCTTATCCGTTGCCGCCGGGCTGCACCCGGCGACGATAATCGGCCCATGCGTCCACCGCGCCCACGATCATCAGCCCGACCACGACATATGGCATCAACGGCACCAGCGCGATGTACAGTGCCACGAGCCATGCCGGTCCAAGCGCCAGCCCGTTGACCACGCCGTGGGCCACGGCCAGCCCCTGGAAGACATACACCGAGGCCACCACCAGCGCCAGACTGTCGATCAATGCCGGTGTGGTGAACAGCGCCAGCGCCGAAACACCCAGGGTAATCGCCGCGGCCGTTCGTCCGAGCCGAAGCGATCGGAACTCGTTGCCGAATCCGCCCGGGTTGTACAGCAGCGACTGCCACCAGCGGGCCAGCAGCAGGCTCGTGACCGCACTGAAGACCACCGACATCGCGACCATACCGGTCATCAGCGGAGCCATCGTGTCGATCATCTGCCGCATGGCCTCGGCCGGCAGATCGAACCGGGCGGCCATCGTCTCCGGCGGCATCATCCGGTACAGCAGATCCCGCCACAGTCCGGCCGGGTCCTCGACGAACAGATACGTCCCGAGCACCAGCACCCAGCCGATCGCGCAGGCGACCAGCAGCGTGTCGTCCAGTCGAACCCGCTGGCGCAAGACCAGCGCCAGCACCGTCGCCGGCAGCCACGCCGCCAGACCGCTGACCGCGATCGCGGCCCCCTGCCCGGTCACCACCGCCCCCGCGAGCGCCACACCGATCAGCGCCGGTCCGGCAACCCGCAGGGTCGCGAGCCCGCCGAGGCGCAAGGCGACGAGTGCGATGACCGCCGCGCTCAGCCAGGCGAAGGGCGCCACGATCAGGCCGAGCAGCAATGTCCCGGCGGCTACGGCACCCGCATTCACGGGGCCGCGCATGACGAATTCGGCGAGGCCTTTCACGCGGCGATCCCGAGACACGGCTCCTGCTCATGGGGCCGTGCCGGCGGACTCAGACGTGGCCGTCGGTATACGGCAGCAGGGCCAGGTAGCGCGCGCGCTTGACGGCCGTGGACAGCTGCCGCTGATAGCGGGCACTCGTCCCCGTGATCCGGCTCGGTACAATCTTGCCGGTCTCGGTGATGTAGTTCTTCAGCGTCTCGACATCTTTGTAGTCGATCTCGACAACGCCTTCGGCGGTGAATCGGCAGAATTTGCGGCGGCGGAAAAACCGTGCCATGGCTCGTACTCCTCTTGAATCCGTTGAACGTCAGGCGTCGGAGGCGGTCGACTCGGCCGTCTCGGAGGTGTCGGCATCCGCGGACGAATCGCCCTCGCCTTCCTCTTTGCCCTGGCGGGCGGCGCGCTTGTCGTCACCCCGCTTTTCTTCCTTGCGGGCGAGCGGCGACGCTTCGGTGACCGCTTCTTCGCGGGCAAGGACCATGTGGCGCAGGACGGCATCGTTGAAACGGAACGCGTTCTCGAGTTCGTCGCGCGCTTCGGCGCCGCACTCGACGTTCATAAGCACGTAGTGCGCCTTGTGGACGCGGTTGATGGAGTACGCGAGCTGGCGACGGCCCCAGTCTTCCTGACGATGGACCGTGCCACCGTCGTTCTCGATGATCTGGCGATAACGCTCGACCATCGCCGGAACCTGCTCGCTCTGGTCAGGGTGGACCAGGAACACGACTTCGTAATGACGCAAGGAAAACCTCCTTTCGGTTTGCCAGCCTCCCGGGCACGCCGGTGAGGCAAGGAGATTTCCCGCGGGAACACCCCACGGGAAGCCGCGCAGTTTACCCCGCGCCCCGCCAGCACGCAACGTGATGCAGGGCCCTACGCGATACGCCAGGTCACGCTGTTTCCGGCCCGCAGTGGCACGACCCCACCAGCGTCCGGCGCGCAGACCTCCGGCATCGTCCAGGGCTCGCGTTGGAGGGTGACCGTATCCTCGTTGCGCGGGAGGCCATAGAAGTCCGGCCCGTTCCAGGCCGCGAACGCCTCCAGCCGATCAAGCGCGCCCTCGGCCGCGAACACCTCCGCATAAAGCTCGATCGCCGCCGGCGCGCTGTAGACGCCCGCACAGCCGCAGTCGGCCTCCTTCACGCCGCGCGGGTGCGGGGCGGAATCCGTGCCGAGGAAGAACCTTGGATGACCACTCGTGACCGCCTCGACCAGGGCGCGCC
>Ga0075106_1001328_pt1 | contig 10860 bp, 8 predicted proteins | sample AntDeeMetag02WF4_FD_69796 | JGI IMG/M metagenome (GOLD analysis project Ga0075106, IMG submission 69796) | Saline lake microbial communities from Deep Lake, Antarctica - Antarctic Deep Lake Metagenome 02WF4 | ecosystem: Environmental > Aquatic > Non-marine Saline and Alkaline > Saline | place... | reverse complement strand
TTCAGATCTCGGCGGCGTAGCGTGTCGTGATGTCGCGCAGCTTCTCCTGCAGCGCGGCGACCAGGGCGTCGTGCGAATCGATGAATTTCTGTACGCCGTCCGCTTCCAGGTCGACAGCCACCTGCGCCATGTCGATGCCGTGCTTCTGCAGCGCGTCGAGCGTGGTGCGGACACCCTCGAGATCGTTGTCGATGGTCACGGTCGCCGAGCCGTGTTCGAGGACCGCGTCCAGCGTCTTCGGCGGTACGGTGTTCACGGTGTCGGGGCCGATCAGCGTATCGACATAGAGCGTGTCGGACAGGTTCGGGTCCTTGGTGCTCGTGCTGGCCCAGAGCGGACGCTGCACGTTGGCGCCCCGTTGTTCCTGAGTGCGGAAATCGGGTGCGCGGCGCATCCGTTCGAACGCCTGATAAGCCATTTTGGCGTTGGCGATCGCGGCATTGTGCATAAACGCGGTGGCATCGGCGCCCACCGCAGCCAGTTTCGGGTCCACGACGCCGTCGACACGTGAGACGAAGAAAGACGCGACCGAGTTGATGCCACGCGGGTTGTCGCGCTGGCCGAGACCTCGGGTGAAGGCCGCGAACACCTGCTCGTAGCGTGCCACTGAGAACAGCAGCGTAACGTTGATGTTGAGGCCCTCGGCCGTGAGGTTCTCGATCGCCTCGAGCCCGGCCTCGGTCGCCGGCACCTTGATCATGACGTTGTCGCGGTGGACCGACCGCCACAGGTGGCGGGCCTGTTCGACGGTGCTCTTCGTGTCGTGCGCCAGGTGCGGCGAGACCTCGATGCTGACGAAACCGTCCTTGCCGTCGGTGCGGTCGTAGATCGGGCGCAGCTGGTCGCAGGCCATCTGGATGTCCTGGATGGCGAGCCATTCGTACAGCACTTCCGCACCGACCTCGGGATCCGCCTGGATGAGATCGAGGATGGCCTCGTCGTAGGCGCTGGAGCCGGTGATCGCCTGGTGGAAGATCGTCGGGTTACTGGTGACGCCGCGCAGACCCGATTCGACCAGGCGTTCGAGGCCGCCGCCGGTCAGCAGATTACGGTCCACATAGTCCAGCCACAGCGATTGCCCGCAGTCGAGCAGATGTTGGATCGAGGCCATTGAGCGGTTACTCCGTCTCTTTCGGGGGTCAGGTCACCGAATCCTAGCAGACCCGGGCGGCAAAACCCTTGCAGTTCGAATGGGGCCCGGGCCGGACACCAGCGTAGGCCGGCCTTGCCCGGCAACGGGAATGCCGTTCTGGTACCGAGGAGATCAGCGCCGGGCAATGCCGGCAGACCCGGTCCAGGATCCAAAGCCCCCGGCGGTGGACACGCTTTGCCGGCATTCGCCCTCCACTTCGTTGCGGGCGAAGGCCGGCCTACGTGAGGCGCGTGCGGGACGGGGCGATTCCGAGCGGACTCAGACCGTCCCGGTCTCCGCCCGCTCCAGCTCTTCCGCCGCCTCCAGCCAGTCGCTCTCGATCCGGGCGATGGCCTGCTGGGCGGCGCCCTGATCCTGGAGCAGCTTATCGCGCTCACCGGCGCGTTCCGGGTCATTGTAGAGCTCGGGATCGGCGAGGGCGGTCTCGATCTTCGCCAGTTCCTGCTGGCGTTTTTCGAGATCGCGCTCCAGTCGGCGGACGCTGTCACGCAGCGGTTTGACCCGGCTGCGGGCCTCGGCCGCCGCCTTGCGTCCGTCACGCCCCGCCTCTTTCTTCGCCGGTTTGGGCACGTTCGCCTTGCCGCCGGAACCGGATTTTTCCGCCTTGATATTGCCGGCACGCCAGGCCGCGTAATCGTCGAGCGTGCCGTCGAACGGGCGCAGACGACCGTTGTCGATCAACCAGAACTCGTCGACCGTGTCGCGCAGCAGGTGGCGGTCGTGCGTGACGATGACCACGGCACCGGAGAATTCCTGCAGCGCCATGTCCAGCGCGTGGCGCATATCCAGGTCGAGATGGTTGGTGGGCTCGTCGAGCAGCAGCAGGTTCGGCCGCCGCCAGGCGACGATCGCGAGGGCCAGGCGGGCCTTCTCGCCACCGGAGAAGTTGCGCACCGGGCGCAGGGCGTCGTCGCCGGGGAATCCGAAGCCGCCGAGGAAAGTGCGCAGCTGCTGCTTGCGCACCTCGGGGCTCTCCTTCTGCAGATGCTCGAGCGGGCTCCAGTCCACGGTCAGGGCATCGACCTGGTGCTGGGCAAAGTAGCCGACGGCGAGGTTTTCGCCGGGCGTGCGTTCGCCTTCGAGTGGGGGGAGTTCGCCCACGAGCGTGCGGATCAGGGTCGACTTGCCGGCGCCGTTCACGCCCAGCAGGCCGACACGCTGCCCCGGCAGAAGGCTGAGGCCGACATCAGTGAGAATCGGGGCATCCGGGCTGTAGCCCGCGGCCATGGCGCGACAGGTGATGAGTGGATGCGAGGTCTTCGCGGCCTCGGGGAACTGGAAGCGGAACGGCGAATCGATATGCGCCGGGGCCAGGTCCTCCATCCGCTCCAGTTCCTTGATGCGGCTCTGCGCCTGGCGGGCCTTGTTGGCCTGGGCACGGAAGCGGGCGACGAACTGTTCGATCTCGCGCACGCGCTGCTGCTGCTTCTCGTACGCGGCCTGCTGCTGCGCCATGCGCTCGGCCCGCTGGCGCTCGAACTGGCTGTAGTTGCCGCGGTACTGCGCGAGCCGCTTGTGATCGAAATGCATGGTGTGATCGACGACCGAGTCGAGGAAGTCGCGGTCATGCGAGATGATCATCAAGGTGCCGGCGTAGCGTTTGAGCCACTGCTCCAGCCACATGACCGCCTCGAGATCGAGGTGGTTGGTCGGCTCGTCGAGAAGCAACAGGTCGGACGGCGCCATGAGCGTGCGCGCGAGGTCGATGCGCATGCGCCAGCCACCGGAGAACTCGGCGACGGGACGCCCGCAGGCCTCGGCGGAGAAGCCAAGCCCGGCGAGCAGTTGTTCGGCCCGGGTGCGGGCGGTGTAGCCGTCTTCGGCATCGATACTGCCGTGGAGCTGCGCCAGCCGTTCACCGTCGCCGGCGGCCTCGGCCTTCTCCAGCTCGTTCTCGAGACGGACGAGTTCCGCGTGGCCGCCCACCACGTGCTCGCGCGCCGTCGCCGAGCGGCCCGGCGTTTCCTGCTCCATGTGCGCGATGCGCATACCGCCGGGCAGATCGACCCGGCCGCGCTCCGGGGACAACTGGCCGCGCAGCAGCTTGAAAAGACTCGACTTGCCGCAGCCGTTCGGCCCGATGATCCCGATCTTCCAGCCCTCGTGCAGCGCGCACGAAGCGCCTTCCAGCAGGGGGTCGCCGCCGATCTGGAGCGAGACGTCGTCGAGGGTGATCACGGTCGGGTTCCAGGGTGTTATGGGAAACCGTGCAGGATACCGGAAATCGCCGGATCGACGGAATCTGCGGTTTTGCCTTGATCAGGGGTAGGGACGGTGGGTTCTCGCAGAGGCGCGGAGCACGCCGAGGACGCAGAGAAAGATTAAAAGACGAGAATGAAGGGAGTAACTCTTTCGGGAGCCGATCCAGTCATGAGGAGCACATTCGATACTTCGATCGCCAGCAGACTGCTTTCGAGCCGTTTTCTCTGCGTCCTCGGCGTGCTCCGCGCCTCTGCGAGAACCAATGTAGAGACTTAGCGATCGACCTGCATCGATCCTTCCGAGATCCGGGAATTCAGGCTGCAACGCGCGGTCGGAGAAACATTGGTCCGCAACGCAGCAGGAACAGCAGGAACGCGGTCGACCAGAGGACGCCGGCGACGTGCCAGGCGTGCGGGCCGACCACGGGACCGAGCAGGCGGATGACGATGGCGCCCTGGATGGCGACGAAGGCGGCGGTCATCACGATGCCGGCCTGCAGGGGCCGGCCGGTATGGCCGAAGGTGGCGCGGGTCATGACGGCCAGAGTCATGGTGCCGATCGCGCCGGTCAGCAGGCCGTGCTGGGCCCAGGTATCGGACCAGCCCGCTGACAGCATGCCGAATCCGAGTATGAGGTAGCCCAACGCCAGCCAGCCGTAGCCGATATGCAGAATAAACAGCAGCGGATCGCGCCAGGTGCTCAGGCCGCGCCAGCCGTACAGGCGGATGGCGTGCAGGAGACCGGCCGCCATTGCAAGCCACGCGACCAGCGCCGGTGCGGCGAGTTCGGCCAGTGCGGTGGCCACGCTGGCACCGATGGCGAGGCCGTCGCGGAGGTCCGTCGCCCGCGGTTCCACGGCGGTGCCCCACGTGCGGAGCCGGTTGCGCGTGAACGCTGGAATGATCCGCCCGCCGATCACGGCGATCAGTGCGGCGATTAACAGCGTCGTGAAGGTCAGTGCGCGCGATGGCAGGGCGGGGGCGTTGATCACCGGTCCGAGGTGCCAGAGCGCATTCGCCAGTCCGAGCGTGATGACGACTCCGATCGGCAGCCACTGCCGGGCCTTGCCCTGGGACCAGAGCGGCCGGCTGGCGACCAGGGCGGCGGCCGGGAGAAACGCGATATCCGCGGCGATGGCCCAGCCGGCGGGGTCGCCCGACCAGAGGCCAATCCGGGCCGCGATCCAGAGAGCGAACAGCAGTGCCAGCGGCAGACCCCGCACCGGTTGCGTGCCGGTCCAGTTGGGCACGGCGGTCAGGACGAATCCGGCGATCGCGGCGGCGACATACCCGAACAGCATCTCGTGCCCATGCCAGGTGAATGGGTTGCCGGCCGGCGCGTCGCCACCATGCAGAATCGCCACCGTGCGCAGCATGATCGCGAGCGTCGCGATCGCCGCGAGCGGGAAGAACAGGCGGAAGCCCGCCGTGAAGGGGAGTGGCCAGCGGGGTGTCGGCATCGGGTTGCACGCCAGGGTCTGTGGAATGGCTGCATGATGGCGACCGGGGGTGATGGCGGCATTGATCACGGTCAAGCGCCGATGCGTGCGCGCTCCGGGTCACTCTGCCCGGGCCGCATTCGGGACTCGTCGCGATGCCAAGATCCGGACGCCGTCGCCGGCTGTTGCCTTCGGCAAAAATCGGCCTACGAGCTAAAGACGTGCGGATCGGCTGGCTCGGCCGTAGGCCGGCTTGCGTCCAGCGGGAGCCAGCCGGCACACCGCCGCGCACGCCGAGGGCGGTATCAGTCGTTCAGATCCCCGATCCACGTGTACGCGGCCGCCGCACGCGGAAAACCGAGGGTCGGAATCGACAGCAGCGCTACTTGTTCGAGCGCCGCGGTCTCGATGCCCTCGGCGCGGGCACGGCGCACGTGTGAGTGAACACCGCCTTCCGAGTCGGCACCGATCGCCAGCGCCAGTTTCACCAGCCGCCGTTCGCGCTCGGTGAGCGGGCCGGCCTCGGCCGCGGCCTTGCCGAGTGCGCTGTAGGCGGACCACACATCCGGATGGCGCTCGGCAATATCACCGGCGGTCGCAGGCAGTTTGGATTTCGTCATGGCGGATCTTCCGTCGGTTTCAGGGAATTTTCCGTGCGTGGCCGCGGTCGCCAGAGCCGGCCGGTGAGTGCAGGGCAGTATTTACGCAGCGCCAGCAGCGCGCAGCCGGCGATGAGCACGACCAGCATGTTCTGGGTCAGGAGCGCGGCGCCGCCCATGGCCAGCAGGATCGGACGCGTCTCGCTCGACTGCCAGCTCGCGCGCGCGAGTTGCATATGCAGGAGCCCGACCACGCCGAGCAGGATGGCCTGCAGTGCCGCCGGGTAGGCGGGGAGACCGCCGCTGCCGACGTGAAGTGCCAGAGCCAACGCGACCAGCGTCGAAGCGATGATGACGTTGGACCATTCGCTGCGGCTGCCGCCGTGTACGTGCGCGCTCAGGCCGCCGGAGCCGTGGCAGAACGGCATCCCGCCGACAGCGGCGACCGCGATGTTGCCGAAACCGATCGAACTGAGCAGGCGCCGTGGTGTCACCCGGTCGGCGTCGTGCCCGAAATAGGCCTGGGCGGTCCGCTGGGTACCGAGCACGGCGTTGGTCAGGCTGAGGGCGATCTGCGGCAGCACGAGCATCGCGATCACCCATGGACGCATCGCCATTGTTTCCGCGCCCGCGGCGGCGGGGGCGGCTTCCCACAACCCCCAGAGCAGGCTCGCTACCGCGACGCCGCCCAGGATCGGACGCCCGGTTACGTTCTTCAGGGCGAGGATGCCGAGGATCGCGGCCGCCACGATCCCCAGCATCAATGGCTGCAGGCCGATCAGTGTCAACGCCTTGAGCAGCAGGATGACACCGAGCCCCAGCTGGATGCCATGGACCACGACGGCGGGGACGAGGCGGGCGAGCCGGTTCACGTCGGCCAGTGCGATCACCAGGAAGATCACGCCGAGCGTCGCCCCGGCAATCCGGAGTTCGGCCACGCTCGCACCGACCGCGATGGCCGTGATGGCGAGTGATTTGAGGGGCTGCACCGGGATCGGAAGGCGGAACAGCCAGCCGGCGACCAGGTAGGCGATGGCCGTCGTGAGCAGCATGACGGTCGCCGAGGCGCCCGTCTGCCATGCCAGCGCGACCAGCAGCGGGAACAGGATCGCGCCATCGGCGAAGGCGCCGCTGATATCGCCCGCGCAGCGCTGCCGACGCATCGAGCCGGTTGCGTTGTCCGCGGTTGATTGCGCTACGGCCATGGGCCTTTCCGTTCAGTCGAGCAATGTAGCCATGGGCCAATACGCCAGGGGTTCCCCGGGGGAGACCGTGGAATCCGGCGGAATACACGCGAGGCCGTCGGCGGCCGCGGTGGGCGTCAGGATGCCCGATCCCTGACCGCCACAGGGTACCGCGCGACCGTCCTCCAGGCGCACCCGGATATAGTCGGCCCGCCCGCGCGTGCGGGTCTGCTCGAACCCCGCGGGCACCCAGAGGGCCTCCGGCATGGTGGCGTTGCGTCCCTGCAGACGCCGCAGCAGCGGCGCCCCGAAGAGCAGGAATGTGACGAACAGCGAGACCGGGTTGCCGGGCAGGACCAGCAACGGCGTGTTCTCGACTCGACCGAATGCCAGTGGCTTGCCCGGTTTGACCGCGATTCCGAAGAACGCGAGTTCGCCGATCGTCTCGGCCGCGGAGCGCACGTGGTCGCAGTCGCCGACGGAGGCGCCGCCGCTGGTGACGATGAGATCGGCGTCCGCCGCGGCCCGTGCAAGAGCCTCTCGCGTGGCGTCGGCGTCGTCGGCGACGGTGTTGATCGCCTGGATTTCCGCGCCGAGCTGTGCTCCGAGTGCGGCCAGCATGTGGCCATTGGATTCGTGGATCTGGCCGTCTCCGAGTGCTTCGCCCGGCGGTACCAGTTCATCCCCGGTAATCAGCAGGGAGATGCGCATGCGCGGATGGACATGGACGCCTGCGGCACCCGCGGACGCCGCCAGCGCGATGTGCTGCGGCCGCATGTGCGTCCCGGCGGCGAGGACCGGCTCATCGCGCGTGAAATCCTCGGCGGCCGGTCGGATGTTCGCTCCGTGCTCGGGCATTTTCTCCACGAAGACCCGGTCGCCATCGACCCGGCAGTGCTCCTGCATGACGACGGTATCGGTGCCGTCCGGGACCGGGGCGCCGGTAAATATCCGCGCCGCCGTACCCGCCTTGAGCGGCGCCGGCGCGCTGCCCGCCGCGACCCGCTGACTGATCGGGAGCCCGTCAGCGCCGACATCGGTCAGGCGCAGCGCATAGCCATCCATCGCGCTGTTGGGCCAGCGCGGCATCGACAGGCCCGCGATCACGTCGGTGGCGAGGACACGTCCTGACGCCTGGTCGAGAGCGATCGGTATGGCCGCTGCGGGATCGGGGGGCGACACCGCCGACAGGATCGTCGCCCGCGCTTCTTCGACGCCCAGCAGGCGCTTGCCGGTCGCGGCAGCGGGGCGGGTCGTGGTCGGATCGGCCGTTGTCATCGCAGGTACCTCTCCGGGGACATCCCCCGTGATCATAACGGTTGCAACGATACCGATCCGCTCCGCTCGGCGATTTGATGTCGATCAATATCGCGATGGTCGGTTTCTGCCGGCCGCGGAGTCTTGACCCTCGTCAATGTCCCGATCTGCACGTGGCGCGATACTCCGCATGCACTGCTCACAGGCATCCGGAACGCGGCCATGACACCCACTGTGGAATTCGATACCGAACTCGTCCAGCGCTACGACGTCGCGGGGCCGCGTTACACCTCCTATCCCACGGCGCCCTGGTTCCGGGACGATTTCGGCCCGGAGGCGTATCGCGCTCGTGCCGCGGACGCGGATTCCTCGCGGCCGCTGTCGCTGTACTTCCATATCCCGTTCTGCGCGACACTGTGCTTCTACTGCGCCTGCAACAAGATCGTGACCAAAAACCGGGCGCATGCGGCCCCGTACCTCGAACGCCTCGGCCATGAGATCGAACTGCAGTCGAAACTCTTCCCGGGACGGCCGTCGGTCGATCAACTGCACTGGGGCGGTGGCACACCGACCTTCCTGGATGACGGGCAGATCGAATGGCTCGTGGACCGGATCCGCAGCGCCTGGCCGCTGCGCGATGACGACGCCGGCGACTATTCGATCGAACTCGATCCGCGCGCCGTCGGAACCGATACGATTCATCTGCTGCGCCGGCTCGGGTTCAACCGCGCCAGCCTTGGCGTACAGGACCTCAACGAGGACGTGCAGAAAGCCGTCAACCGCATCCAGCCCGAAGCGGTCACGCGGGCTACGCTGGATACCTGCCGCGACGCCGGTTTCCGGTCGCTGAATATCGATCTGATCTATGGCCTGCCGCTGCAGACGCTCGACACCTTCACCCGAACCATCGAGCGCGTGATCGAACTGGACCCGGATCGCATCGCGATCTACAACTACGCGCACCTGCCGCATCACTTCCCGCCGCAGCGGCGGATTCGCGCGGAGGACCTGCCGTCGCCGGCGGAGCGCCTCGCGATCCTGCGTCGCGCGATCGAGCGTCTGACGGCCGCCGGTTACGTCTATATCGGCATGGATCATTTCGCGCGTGCCGATGACAAACTGGCCCTGGCCCAGCGCGCCGGTACGCTGACGCGCAATTTCCAGGGCTACAGCACCCACGGCGACTGCGACATCGTCGCCCACGGCACCAGTGCCATCAGCATGTTCGGCGACTGCTACACGCAGCATTTCCGGGACCGCACGTTGTGGTCGGCGGCGCTGGATGGCGGCGAGATACCGGTGAACCGCGGACTGCGATTGTCGGCGGACGATCTCGTGCGGCGCGATCTGATCACGCGCGTGATGTGCGATTTCGAACTCGATATACCGGTCTTCGAGCAGCGTCATGGGATCGACTTCGCAAACCGGTTCGCTCCGGAGTGCGCTGCACTGGAGCCGCTGATGGCCGATGGGCTGGTCGAATGGAACGGACAGCGCCTGGAGGTCACACCGGCCGGGCGCCTGCTCGTGCGCAATGTGGCCATGGTGTTCGATCGCTACCTGGAGCAGGACGGGCAGACGCGTTGGTCACGGGCGATCTGAAGGTTTTTGTGCGACTGGCATACGAGGATGAAGCGGCAATGCACGTAAGCGACGCGGAAACGGGACGGGTTCTCGATCTGGGCGATCGGCTGGAGGCCCGACTCGAACGGATCATCGAGCATGACCGGCGCGCGGTTTGGCGGATGCTGACTGAGCCGCAGGCCCTCGTGAACTGGCTGGCACCCGCGGAGATCGATGCGCGCAAAGGGGGCCATATCCATATCGATTTCCCCGAGAGTGGCGCAATCATCGACAGCCGCATCAGCGAGTTCGATTCGCCGGGACTGCTGGCCTATTCCTGGAGCAGTGGTGCTGAACCCGACCGCCCATTGCGCTGGCAGCTTGAATCGCTCGGGACCGAGACACGTCTCGCACTGACGCTGCGGTTACCGCACGACGAGGACATTGCCAAAGCCGCCGCCGGGTGGGACGCGCATCTGGAAATGCTGCTCGCGGCCCTGGAGGGCGTGCCGATCCGTTTTCCGGTCGATCATTTCCTCGAGGCACGGCGTTTTTATGGCGAACAACTGCAGCGTTGAGGAGGGCTTGTGACCGTAGATACGGATGACCGGAATGCGACCCTGGCGGGGGCGAAGGGCACCGACGCCCGGGCGGATGCCGTGAGCGCCCGCCGTGATGAGCGCGAAAAATTCGACGCGCTGCGTGAGCGCTGCCCGGTCGCTCCGCGCGGATCGAAGGGGTGGTCCGTCTATCGGTACCGCGACGTCGAGCGGATCGTGGCGGATCACGATGCGTTCAGTAATGCCGTTTCACGCCACCTCTCGGTGCCGAATGGCATGGATCCGCCCGAGCATACGGTGTTCCGGCGCGCGCTTGAGCCGTATTTCTCGAACGCCCGCGTGGCGAAATTCGAGCCGCAGTGTCGCCGCCTTGCGACGCGCCTGGGCGATGAGTTTGAAGACGGCGCGACGGTCGAATTCATGGATGCCTTCGCGGGGCCGTTCGCAGCCGCCGCGCAGTGCGCGTTCCTTGGCTGGCCCCGCTCCCTGGAAGGCACGCTGCGTACCTGGACGGCACGCAATCAGTCCGCGACGCGCGACGGTGACCGCGAGCGGCTGGCGGACCTGGCGCGCGAATTCGAATCGCGGGTCAAGTCCCTGCTGGCTGAGCGCCGGGAGCGGCGCGTGAGTCCGGTCGCCGACCTCACTGCGGGCCTGTTGCATGAGCGCGTTGACGGGCGGCCGCTGCGGATCGAGGAGATCGTGAGCATCCTGCGCAACTGGACGGTGGGGGAGGTCGGCACGATCCAGGCGGCGGTGGGTATCCTGGCGGGTTATCTGGCCGACCATCCGGATCTGCAGCGCCAACTGCGGGCCGCGCCAGAGCGCCTGCCCTATGCCATCGACGAGATCCTGCGCCTGGATGGTCCGCTGGTGGCGAACCGGCGGCGGGCGACCTGTCCCG
>Ga0075106_1001308_pt1 | contig 10998 bp, 7 predicted proteins | sample AntDeeMetag02WF4_FD_69796 | JGI IMG/M metagenome (GOLD analysis project Ga0075106, IMG submission 69796) | Saline lake microbial communities from Deep Lake, Antarctica - Antarctic Deep Lake Metagenome 02WF4 | ecosystem: Environmental > Aquatic > Non-marine Saline and Alkaline > Saline | place... | reverse complement strand
CCCAGGTGGGTGCCACTCGGCCCGAGATAGGTCGCGTGCATACCCTGATCGGCGGCGGCAATCTCGAAGCCGATCCGCGTCCGCGTCGAGTCTTTCTCGAAAATCAGGGCGATGTGCTTGCCCATCAGGCGCGGCTGTTCCGTACCGGCATACTTTGCGGACTTGAGTTCTGCCGCCATTTTCAGAAGGAAGGCGATTTCCTGAGACGAGAACTCCTTCAGAGTCAGGAAGTTCCGGTTGTGCAGGTTATAAGGCATGAACAACCACCTCGATTACGGTAAAACCGTCTTTCACGCAGGGTCACGGGCGATGGGACAGGTCATGCAGTGACCACCGCCACGTCCACGCCCCAGTTCGCTGCCCGGGATCTCGAGCACCTCGATGCCCGCTTCCCGCAGCGCCCGATTGGTGAATTCGTTCCGGTCATAGGCGATGACGCGGCCCGGCTCGATCGCCACCACGTTGTTGCCGTCATCCCATTGTTCGCGCTCGCGCTCGAAGGTGTCGCCGCCCGTCGGCACCACACGCAGGCGATCGATACCCAGGCACTCCGCTGCGAGATTGAACAGCGTACGGTCCTCGTAACGGACATCGAGATGATGCGCCCCCGTTCCCGGGCTCAGGGTGATGCACTGGATCTGCTCCGCCACTTCGACGAAGCTCGTCGCCACGTCGCGATCGCACAGGGTAAACACGGTATCGAGGTGCATCGCGGCTCGCGATTTGGGCATCTGGCACGCGATCACCCTTTCCGCGGCGCCATTGCGAAAGAGACTGCTCGCGACCTGCCCGACCGCCTGCGGCGTCGATCGTTCGCCCATGCCAATCAGTACATTCCCGTTGCCGATCGGCATCACATCCCCACCCTCCAGGGTCGCCGCACCATGGTCGACATCCGGGTCGCCCCACCAGACGCGGGTATCGGCATCACGGAATCGGGGATGGAAACGGTAGACGGCAGCGGTCAGGGTCGTCTCCTGACGGCGGGCAGCCCAATGCATCGGGTTGAGCGTCACACCGCCATAGATCCAGCAGCTCGTATCTCGGGTGAAGATGGTGTTCGGCAACGGCGGCAGTACGAAGCCGTCGGGTCCGAGATACCGGCCGAACATTCCGTACGGCTCGAACGGCAAATCACGCACGACGATCCCGCCGATAAGATAGTCGGCAAGCTCGGCTGCCGGTAGATCATCCAGAAACGCACGCAGGTCGGAGACCATCCCGACGCCCACGTGATCCCAGGTGATCTTGCGATCGAGGATCCATTGTCGGCCCTCCGGCTGCTCGAGCACTTCGCCGAGCATCGCCTGCAGATCGAGCACCTCGACGCCGTTGTCCTCCAGTACCGAACGGAACTGATCGTGATCTTTGCGGGCCTGATCGACCCAGTACACATCGTCGAACAGCAGTTCGTCGCAATTGGCCGGGGTAAGGCGCCGGTGTGCCAGGCCGGGCGGACAGATCATGACCGTGCGCAGCCGGCCGAACTCCGAGTACACGCCAGGAACGGGTTGATCGGTCATAGAACTCTCCGCGTCGAATACAGTGGCCGGTACGGCGGAAGCGGCGCCATCAGGCGCCGCTCTTCCGCACTTCGTCCACCGGACGCCCTATCCCGTAGATCACCGCGAACAGGGCAGCGATGGACAGGATCATGCCGACCCACCAGGGGGCGCCGAAGCCAGCCGGCAACAGCCCAAGGACGATCGCGATACCGCCAACGACAAGACCGTACGGCAGCTGCGTGTTCGCATGCTCGGCCACGCCGCAATGCGACGTCGCCGCCGCCAGTACCGTCGTATCCGAAATCGGGGACGTATGGTCACCCCACACCGCGCCGGCAAGCACCGAGGCCACGCTGGCGTGCAGGATGAGCATCCCCGACTCGTTCGCCATGCCCTGGTTGCCGAGGATGGCCCAGGTCAGCGGGATGGCGAGCGGCAGCAGGATCCCCATCGTGCCCCAGCTGGTACCGGTCGCGAAGGCCGTGGCCGCGGCCAGCACGAACAGCAGGGCCGGCAGGATCCAGGTCGGGATCGCTTCGCCCAGCAGTTCGGACAGGAACGCCGCGGCGCCCAGTTCATCGGTCACGGCGGAGAGCGCCCAGGCCAGTGTCAGGATGATCAGGACCGTCAACACCGAACGGATACCGGCCAGCCATGCCTCGACCGTCTCGCCCAGCGAGAGCAGGCCCTGCCCGACCGAGAGGATGCCGGCGACCAGCACCGACAGCAGCGAGCCCCACAGCAAAGCCGAGAACGAATCGGCACTGCCGATGATATCGGCGACGCTGTCGCCCTCGCCGGTCACGAACAGGGCGATGATCGTCACGCCCAGCAGCACCGCGACGGGCAACCAGGCGTTGATTGCCCGGTGCGCGATGCCCTCCTTGGCCTCCAGCCCTTCTTCGGACTGATGATCGCCGCCGCGTGCGCCCTGCGGACCATGCTCCAGCGCATACTGCTGCGCACGGGCCATGGGTCCGAAATCACGGGAAGTCACCGCCAGCATCCACATGAAGATGAATGCGAGGATCGGATAGAACATGTAAGGGATGGCACCGAGGAAGGTGCCGTACGCACTCTTGTCATAACCTTCGAGACCACTGGTCGCATCGCCGATCAGGCCGACCTGGAACCCGATCCATGTAGTGACGAGAGCGAGGGTGGCGATCGGCGCCGACGAGGTATCCACATAATACGCGAGTTTCTCGCGCGATATCCGCAGTCGATCGGTCATCGGGCGGACCGCATTGCCCGTCACCAGCAACGAGGCATAGTCATCGAAAAAGATCACCGTGCCGACACCGGCGGATGCCATTTCGCCCCGACGCCGGGTATTCGCCCAGCCGGTGAGTTTCTCCACGATCGCCAGCGCACCGCCATTGCGGTAGATGATGCCGACCATGCCGCCGATCATCATGGTGAAAAGGATGATCGACATGTGACTGGTATCGCCGTCCGGCGGCGCCAGCGCCTGCAGGGTCCAGGTGTCGAATACGTCGAGCAGCCCGCCCCAGATGCCATACAGGCTCAACTCATTCGCGAACCATGCGCCGACCCAGATCCCGGCGGCCAGAGAAGGGATCACCTGCCGCGTCAACAGTGCCAGCGCGATAGCGATCACGGGCGGAAGAATCGAGAGCCAGCCTGGAATCGACCGGCCATCGGCGCCAGCCTCCTGTGCCAAAGCGGGCATTGACCAGGCCAGCCCGGCCATTGCAACGATGAAAACCACCGCCAGCGAAACGAAGAAACGGGTTCTGCCGGCGGGTTCACACGGGTGGTAAATCGAGGCTTGCATCGTGGACTCCTTTCAGCGACCGGGCGCTGGTTGAAACTCCATAATCAGGCTGATTACCGCAATCCGCATTGACGTGGATCAACTCAACAGGAATCCACTATCCCCACTGTAGTACAGACCGTTCAGACGGATGGGAGGCGCGACCTCGATACGCACAAGGCCATAAGGCGCACGCCCCGGGTCCAGCGCAGCGCCCTACTCCCTGCAGCAACTCGCGTGCACTCATGGCGTCACTGCTACCTTGAGAACGCCATCGCGCTGCTGCGAGAACAGATCATAGGCATCCACGATGTCGTCGAGTCGATAGCGGTGGGTCACCAGCGGTTCGAGGTCGACGCGGCCGCTGGCGATCACGTTCATCAGCCGGCGCATCCGTTCCTTGCCGCCGGGACACAGAGAAGTGACGATCCGGTTGTCGCCGAGGCCGGCGTGGAACGCATCGAGGGGGATCTTCAGGTCCTGCGAATACACGCCGAGACTCGACAGCGTCCCGCCAGGCTTCAATACCCGCAGGCAGTTCTCGAAAGTCTGCTGCAGCCCCAGTGCCTCGATTGCGACATCGACGCCGCGTCCATCGGTGATCCGCATGATTTCATCAACCGGATCCACGCGGTTGAAATCGATCGTGTAGCTGGCGCCCATGCGTTTCGAGATCTCGAGGCGCTCGGCCACTGAGTCGACCGTAATGATCGTCGTCGCGCCCTTGAGCTTCGCGCCGGCAGTCGCGCACAGTCCGATCGGTCCCTGAGCGAACACGACGACGGTATCCCCGATGCGGATATTGCCGCTCTCGGCGCCGGCGAAACCCGTCGACATGATATCCGGGCACATCAAGACCTGCTCATCGGTCAGGGCATCGGGTACGGGTGACAGATTGGCCATCGCATCGGGTACACGGACGTATTCCGCCTGGGCGCCGTCGATCGTGTTGCCGAAGCGCCACCCGCCCAGCGGCTTGAGCCCATGCGCACAGCTCTGACCGTCCTGGGAATGCAGTCCATCGAGGCAGGCATTGGAGTAACCGCTCGGACAGATCGCACCGGCGATCACGCGCTGCCCCTCTTCGTAGCCATGGACGTTGGCGCCAAGCTTCTCGATCACGCCAACCGGCTCATGGCCGATCGTGAGGCCTTTCTCGACCGGATATTCGCCTTTCACGATATGGATATCGGTCCCGCAGATGGTCGTGGTCGTCACGCGCAAGAGCGCGTCGTTCGGCCCGACATCCGGGATCGGTTTGTCTTCCAGTTCAATCCGTCCCGGTTCAATGAATACCGTTGCTTTCATGCAGACCTCCGTAAAAGTCGACCAGGCTTGCATTCGGTATTGCGCCGGGGCCGCCTGGAACGGCCCCGGCCGGAAGAACTCTCGATAACCGTAGACCAGTCACCATGCATGCGAAAGTGCGCCGCGGGACATACGGCAGACGGGGTCGCACGTCAGGCGACCGTGCGGACCGAGCCATGCTTTACGGAGTGGGTCGGCAAACGGGAACCGGCCATTCGTATCGGCTGAAAAAGGCGTCGATATTCGCTCGGGGCAAGTCCGGTTCGCCTTCGGAACAGGCGCCGGAAGAACGATGCGTCCTCGTAACCGACTGCGACGCTGATTTCATCCACGGGCATACGCTCGCTTTCGAGCAGTCGCTTCGCCGCCTCGATGCGCAGATTCTGCACGTAGTCGATGAGCGTGCTCCCGGTGACGGCCCTGAACCGCCGCTTGAACGTGCGCTCGGTGAGTCCGGACCGCTTGACCGCACGCTGGACAACGCCCGGTTCCCGGTAGTGTCCGGCCAGCCACTCCTGCGATTCGTTCACCACCCCATCGCCATGGAGAGGCTTTCGGCAAAGCGGCGTGAACGGCAGTTGCCCCTCGCCATGCCACTTCAGCAGGTAGACCTGGGCAATCCGGCTGGCCTCACCCGGGCTGACGTAGCGTGCGATGATATGCAGCGCGAGATCGTGCCAGGAGGTGGTACCCCCGGCGGTCACGATGCGGCCTTCCGGGTCGGCGAACACGAGATTCGGCCCCGGCTGGAAATCGATCGCCGGATACAGCCGTCTGAACAGATCGGCGTAGGCCCAGTGCGAGGTTGCCGGACAGCCGTCGAGCAGACCGGTCTCCGCCAGCATGACCGTGCCCGAACATGCGGAATAGAGCGCAGCACCCGCGTCATGACGCCGACGGACCCACTCGATCAGTCCCCCGTAACGCCCCCGGATCGACTGGTCGGGGCCGAGCCAGAGTTCGGGCAGGATCACGATCCCTGCGTCGGGATCATCCGAGATCACCGCGTCCGGGGTCACGGGCACGCCGTTACCGCAGGAAAAACGGTGCCCGACGGGGGAGACGACCCGTACCGAGAACACCCCCCGCCCGCCACCAGTGCGCGTCAATTGCTGCCAGATCGTCCCCGCGACCGAGAGCACATCGAGCATGCCGTAGAGCGCTGAACCGGCGGTTTCCGGCACAGCGACGATCAACACGCTCACGGGCGGCCGAGACCGCTGCTTCACGGGATTGCTCCACGCGTGGCACGAATGCCCCGCTTTCGTCCGGAATACCGCTTACCACCGGAAAAAGCAAGGTCTATCTTGCGTCTCATGCGGTGCCGCCAGGGGCAACTCGCCCGGGCAACGCCGCAGTACCCTGGGGACTGGCATGCAGCCACTCCCGAACAACTGTCCAGTCAATGAGGCGGCAACAATGAATATGCAATCCACCCAAACGATGAACGGCCTGAACGTCGATCAGATGACGCAGACGCTCGATGCACTGCGTGGCGACCCGACCCTCGCGGCGTTCGAATTCCGGGCGACCAATCGCTGGATCGACGGCGGCGAGAACCGCTCGACCATCCAGTCGTTCTACGGCGCCGGCCAGGAAGATACGTCGCGCGAGGAAGCGTTCACGTTCACCAACGGCGAACCCCCCGTGTTGCTCGGCAACAACGAAGGCGCCAATCCGGTCGAGTTTCTGCTGCACGCGCTCGCCGGTTGCGTGACCACCACGACGGTGACGCATGCCACCGCGCGCGGGATCCGCATCCGTTCGATCGCGACGACCCTGCGCGGAACGATCGACCTGCAGGGCATGCTGGCGCTCGATCCGGATGTCCATGCGGGCTACCAGGGCATCACGATCGATATGGAGATCGACGCGGACTGCAGCGACGAAGAGATTGACTCACTGCTCGAGACCGCGCGCGGCCATTCACCCGTATGCACCACCGTCTGCCGCCCGGTACCGGTCACCCTGAACAGGGTCCAATCCCGGCAGGTCGCGGCGTAACCGGGCCACGGACGCGTGCCACCCAGCCCGATCCGCGGGCGCCAACCGGTGCGACCTCCTGAGCGAGGCCGCACCGGAGTCCGTTTCAGTTCCCGTCCGGTTCCGGCGACGCCTGGGCCGTATGATCGCCGGGGATCCGACCATCGCGCACTGCCGCCAGAAAGTCTGCGGTAATCGACTGCTCCAGTTCGACCGCCTTCGCCGTGGGACAGAACAGCGCAATATGCAACTGGATCTTGCCGAGATCGGTCGTGGACATTGTGACCGTCGGCTCCACACCACTCAGAGTAACGCCCATTTTGCGCTGGAGACTGGCCTTACGCGTGCGCGCCTCCTCGATGAAAGGTTGGCATACCTCGCTCGCGCGCTGCGCAAGCCAATCGACGGCAGTCGAAGCATCGATCGGATTCTCCAGCGTAATGGCGAATCGATGCGACACGAAACTGCGGCCCGGAAACTCGCGGTGCACCGGATGGCTGAGAAACACGCTGTTCGGCAGAATGAGGGTGCGGCCATTGAAACCATAGCCGCGAGCCCCGGTCTCGCGTTCCAGCAGTGTCGTCGACAACAGCGTGAGATCCGTCACCTCACCACGCATGCCGTTGCATTCGATCCAGTCACCGACCGAGAAGAGCTTGCCGGTGGTGCGCAGAAGGAAACCGCTGACGCACATCAGCAGTTCCTTGGTCGCGATCACGATCGCCACCGTCACCGCGGTCAAGGAGAGGAGTACGCTCTGGATCTGACCAATCCAGATCATGAACAGGCCGATCACCAGTACAAGACTGAGGCCGCTGCGCATGTAGAACAGATCCCGGCGGCGGCGCTCGTCCGCGACGTGTTCACGCCGTGCGATCCGTGCGGCAATCACCGAGCGGGCTACCGCGATCGATACAATCAGCAGCGCCGTCACGAACAGCCGCACCACCAGCGGATCACTCAACCATTGCTGCATACGCCTGGTCCTCCGGGTTATGACTTTTCCGGGTCCCATTCGCCACCGCGGGCGAATGAGACCCGGCATCACCGCTGCGCGGCACCATGCGCGCCGTCGTTATCCTGACGGAATCGCAGACCGGCCTCGACGACGCGGCCCGTCTCAATCGCACGCGCGATCAGTTCGACATCGCCAATCGTAACGCGATCGCCCACGGCGATTCGCCGACCGAACCGACCGCGCAGGAACTGATCGAGCGTACGCTCACCATCGAAAGCCGGCGCCTCCACGCCATACAGCGCGAGCACATCCTCCAGGCGGGCGTCGCCGCGCAGGGTGAACGTACCGTAGAAGCCCTCCGGCCGCGGTCCTTCCAGAGCCTCGACGCCGAACAGATGCTCGAGTTCGGGCAATTCCACGGGCCGTACGAGCAGATAAACATGGTCATCGGCCGTCAGGGTCTCGTTCTCGGGGAACGCAAGCGGTTCCTCGTCGCGCACGACCGTCATCAAACGTACATCCGCGGGCAGTGGCAGGTTGCGCACCTCAAGCCCCACGGCCGGTGCCGAGGGCAACACTCGATAGACCACGAACTCCCGGCCCTGGAGTCCGGGCGCGTCAAGTTCCATCAGCCGTCGACCGACTGCACGCGAAGGCAATTGCAGCCCCAACCGCCGTGCTGCCGGTGCCACTGTCCAGCCCTGGATCAGTAGTGAGACCAGGACCACGAAGAAGGCAATATTGAACGCCGTGCGACTCTCGGCGATGCCCGCGAGAAACGGGTAGAGCCCCAACACGATCGGCACGGCACCACGCAGCCCGACCCAGGAAAGAAATGCCTGCTCGCGCAGATTGAATCGGAACGGCAGCAGCGAGACGACAACCGCAAGCGGCCGCGCCACCAGTATCAGGATGCCGGCGAGCGCCAGAGCCGGCAGAGCCACCGGAACCAATTCCGACGGAGTCACCAGCAGGCCGAGCATGAGGAACAGGCCCGCCTGACTCAGCCAGGCCATACCGTCATGGAAACGGCGCACCTCGTGACGCGCGCGGCGCATGCGGTTGCCGACCACCACGCCGGCGACATAAGCGGCGAGAAAACCGCTGCTGCCGATGCTGCCAGCCAAGCCGAAGACGGCCAGTCCCGATGCCAGCACGAGAATCGGATAAAGCGACTCCGTCAGGGTAACCCGATTGATCAATGCGGCGATTGCGAGTCCGGCGAGGACGCCGAGCAATCCGCCGCCTGCGAACTGCCAGACAAACCAGACCGCCATCTCCTGGTACGCAGCGTCGCCGGAATGCCGCAACAGCTCGATCATGGCCAGGGTGAGAAACACCGCCATCGGATCGTTGCTGCCGGACTCGATTTCAAGCGTCGCCCGCAGGCGCTCGTTGATCTCAAGACCGTGCGCATGCAGCAGGTAGAACACGGCCGCCGCGTCGGTGGAACCGACGATCGCGCCGATCATCAACCCGACAAGCGGATCGACATCGAAGATCCACATGGCGGCGGCACCGGTCACCGTCGCCGTGACGATCACGCCCACCGTTGCCAGCATGACCGCCGGCTGCAGGCCGAGGCGGAAAATCTCGCGTGGCGTACGCAGCCCACCATCGAACAGGATGACCGCAAGGGCAAGGCTCGCCAGCACGAAGGTCCCGTCGGTATCGTTGAAAACGATTCCGCCGGGACCGTCCTCGCCCAGGAGCATGCCGATCACGAGGAAGACAAGCAGCAGTGGTGCCCCGAGACGATCGGTAATCCGGCTGGCCAGCACGCTGACCATCAGCAATGCGCCGAGGCCAAAGATCAGCTGAGCAGCCACCTCCATTCGCAACCCCTGTCGAACCGTCTCCGGACGAGTCCATTCGATCGACGGAACACGCTGACTCGACGAACGGTTGTCGCCGTGGCCGCGGCCGCCATTTCGCCCCGATCGCTAAGCTGAACCCGGCGGCTTGACCGCCGGCAAGGATCAGGTCACCGACGTCAGGCCTCCATCGGGCCCGGTTCCGCGCGGGCGAGAATGCGATCCGCGGCGTCCCGAGCCGCATCACTGTACGGTACGAGCGCGATATCGGCGCCACGCCCACGCAGCGCTTCCGCTTCCTGTTCCGTATCCGCGGTCAGCACGACCCGCGGCCTACTGCCACTGCGCTGGATGCCATGCAGCAGCGCCCGGTTCACGTGCCGGTCACGCAATGTATTGACGACGCAGTGTACCCGATCGAGCGGCAGCGACCTCACGAATTCCGGATCCTCGGCGTCGCCGTAACGGAGTTCGAAACCCTCGCCGCTGTGCGCGCGGACCCGATCCGGATCCGAATCCACCGCGAGCACGGATACGCCACGTTCCGCGAGTATCCTCGCCACGCCCGATCCGAACCGACCCAGCCCGAAGAGAATGACATCCGGACCCGCATCCGCCTCGCCCTGCTGCAGCCGCGTCTCGGCATACGGTACGCGGCGCTCGAAGATGGCCAGCCAGCGCGCAAATACGATGTACAGACGGTGTGAGTACAGGATCATGTAGGTCGACACACTGATCGTGATCAGCCCGACCAGCGTGATCAGCCCGACCGTGTCGCGATCGAGATGTCCGATGCTGAGACCGAGCGCCGCCAGTACCAGCGAGAATTCGCTGATCTGGGCGACGGTCAGACCCGCCAGGAAACCGGTGCGGCGCCGATAGCCCATCCAGCCCATGATCGCGATGACGATGAGTGGATTGCCGATCAGCACGAACACCGAGAACACGCCGGCGGGCACGAGATTGCTGCCGAGCGCACCGAGGTCGAGCCCGGCGCCGAGATCGATAAAGAAAAACAGCAGCAGGAAATCGCGCAGACCGGTCATCCGGGCCGCGACGAGCTCACGGTAGGGGGTCGATGCGATCGAGATGCCGGCCAGGAAAGCGCCCACTTCCTTGCTGAACCCGAGCATGTCGCCGGCCGTCGCCCATACGACCGCCCAGGCGATCGCGAACAGCAGCAGCAGTTCGCCCGAATGGGCCAGACGTCGCAGCAGAACGGGCAGCACCCAACGCATCATCGCCGCGAGCACGGCGAGCATGGCGCCCCCCTTGAACAGAACCAGCAACACTTCCAGCGCAGGACTGACGCCGGCACCGCTCGATCCGAGCGCGGTCAGGCCGATCATTACCAGCACCACGACAATGTCCTGGACGATCAGGAAACCCACGGCGATACGACCATGCAACGTATCGAGCTCCTGTTTGTCCGAGAGCAGCTTGACGATGATGATGGTGCTGGAGAACGTCAGTGCGACGGCGATATACAGGGCGGGTATCACCGCGAACCCCAGGGCAATCGCGATCAGATAACCCGCCACCGAAGTGAAAAGCACCTGGCCAAGGCCGGTCGCGAGGGCCACCGGCCCCACCGTGCGGATGATGTGCAGATCCAGCCGCAGCCCGACCACGAACAGCAGCAGCGCGATGCCC
>Ga0075106_1001305_pt1 | contig 11016 bp, 12 predicted proteins | sample AntDeeMetag02WF4_FD_69796 | JGI IMG/M metagenome (GOLD analysis project Ga0075106, IMG submission 69796) | Saline lake microbial communities from Deep Lake, Antarctica - Antarctic Deep Lake Metagenome 02WF4 | ecosystem: Environmental > Aquatic > Non-marine Saline and Alkaline > Saline | place... | reverse complement strand
AGAGAAAGCCCAGCAAGAAATTGCCGAGCAGCTCAAAGAAGCGAAACAGCAAGCCGCTGAAATCATTGAACAGTCGAAAAAACGTGGTGCTAAAATTGTTGAGGAAGAAACTCAACGAGGCCACGAAGAACGTGAAAAAATCGTTGCGTCTGGACATGAAGAAGTAACAGCTGAGCGTAACCGCGTTCGCGAAGAGCTGCGTAAGCAAGTCGCCGTATTGGCGGTGTCTGGGGCTCAGAAAATCATTGAGCGTGAAATTGATAAAGACGCTCATAGCGACATTGTTGAAAAACTGGTCGCTGAACTTTAATAAAGGGGTTTGAGCTTATGTCAGAACTGACTACGGTCGCTCGCCCTTACGCAAAAGCAGCTTTTGATTTTGCTTTAGAACAGGGAGCGCTCGATAAGTGGGCAGAAATGCTTAACTTCGCTGCTGCGGTAGCGCAAGACGAGACTATTGCCTCATTTTTGAGCAGCTCCTCGACTGTTGGAAAAACGACGGATGTTTTCTTGGGTGTTTGCGGCGACGAGCTCGACGACAACGCAAAGAACTTCGTTAAAGTACTGGCGGAAAATGAACGTTTGCCAGTGCTTCCGGCGGTTAGTGAGCTCTATCAGACGCTTCGTGCTGAACATGACAAAGAAGTCACTGTAGATGTGAAGTCAGCGGTTAAACTGTTGAAAGCACAACAAACGGCTTTAAGTAAAGCACTTGAGAAGCGCCTGCAACGCAAAATTAAGCTGAACTGCAGTGTCGACAAGTCCATTATTGGCGGACTTGTTATAGAAGCTGGTGATACCGTTATTGACGGCACCTTGCGCGGCAAGCTCGACAGACTTGCTTACGCACTGCAATCCTAATTGGGGACTTGAGCATGCAATTGAATTCAAATGAAATCGCAGAACTGATCAAACAGCGAATTGAGAAGTTCGAAGTCACCAGCGAAGCCCGCAACGAAGGTACCATCATGTCTGTACAAGACGGTATCATTCGCATTCACGGACTTGCAGACTGTCTGCAAGGTGAAATGGTCGAGCTACCTGGTAATCGTTACGCTATCGCACTAAACCTTGAACGTGATTCTGTTGGTGCGGTTGTTATGGGTCCTTATGCAGACTTGCAGGAAGGTACCAAAGTAAAATCTACCGGTCGTATCCTTGAGGTACCGGTTGGTGAAAAGCTTTTAGGTCGTGTGGTTAACACATTGGGTCAGCCTATTGACGGTAAAGGTCCAATTGAAGCTGATGGCTATGAGCCAGTTGAGAAAATCGCCCCGGGCGTTATCGAACGTCAGTCGGTTGATCAGCCAGTGCAAACTGGTTACAAATCAATTGACTCGATGATTCCAGTTGGTCGTGGCCAGCGTGAGCTTATCATCGGTGACCGTCAGACAGGTAAAACAGCTTTAGCCGTAGACGCTATTATCAACCAGAAAGATTCTGGAATTAAATGTGTTTACGTAGCAATCGGTCAGAAAAACTCAACCATTTCTGCTGTTGTACGTAAGCTGGAAGAGCACGGCGCATTGGAAAACACCATTGTGGTTGCAGCTTCTGCTTCTGAATCAGCTGCGTTGCAATACTTAGCAGCGTACTCTGGCTGTACTATGGGTGAATACTTCCGTGACCGCGGTGAAGACTCTTTGATTGTATACGATGACCTGTCTAAGCAGGCTGTTGCATACCGTCAAATTTCATTGTTGCTGCGTCGTCCGCCGGGTCGTGAAGCATTCCCTGGTGACGTTTTCTACCTCCACTCTCGCTTACTTGAGCGTGCTGCGCGTGTTAACGCTGACTACGTAGAAAAATACACTGACGGTAAAGTAAAAGGCCAGACAGGTTCTTTAACTGCCTTACCTATCATTGAAACTCAAGCAGGTGACGTATCGGCGTTCGTACCGACTAACGTTATCTCAATCACCGATGGTCAGATCTTCTTAGAAACTGACTTGTTTAACTCAGGTATTCGTCCTGCGGTTAACGCCGGTGTCTCGGTTTCTCGTGTTGGTGGTTCAGCACAAACGAAAATCATCAAGAAATTGGGTGGCGGTATTCGTCTTGCCCTGGCTCAGTATCGTGAATTGGCGGCATTCGCTCAGTTTGCATCTGATCTTGATGAATCGACTCGTTCACAGTTGGAACACGGTCAGCGTGTAACTGAACTGATGAAACAAAAACAGTATAAGCCTATGAGCGTCGCTCAAATGGCTGCATCAATTTATGCCGTTGAAAAAGGCTTCTTGAAAGATGTCGCAATCGACAAAATCATGGATTTTGAAGAATCACTGCAATCTTTCCTGGCGAGTGAATACGCCGAGCTAATGGCTGAGATTGATAAAACTGGCAACTATAACGACGACATCGATGCGCAATTGAAAGCTGCGCTTGAGAAATTCAAGCAAACGCAATCATGGTAATCGCACCTGGCCGCAGTAGCGGCCATTTGTCGTTGAGTTAACAGGAGAATCGTCATGGCCAGCGGTAAAGAGATAAAAACTCAGATCTCGAGTATCGGTAATACTCAGAAGATCACCAGTGCTATGGAAATGGTCGCTGCGTCGAAAATGAAAAAGGCGCAGGAACGTATGGAGGCAAGTCGCCCCTATGCGGACACCATTCGCAAGGTGATTGGTCATGTGGCGCGCGGTAACCTTGAATATCGTCATCCATTTATGGAAGAACGTCAGGTTAATCGTGTGGGTTACATCATTGTTTCTACCGACCGTGGTTTGTGTGGCGGCTTGAACGGTAATGAGTTCAAGAAAGTCGTTAAGCACGCTAACGAATGGAAAGAGCAAGATGTTGAAGCGGATTTTGCCGCAATAGGCAGCAAAGCAACCGGTTTCTTCAAGCGTTTTGGCAAATTGCAGGCGCAAGTTTCAGGTATGGGCGATAAGCCAGAACTGAAAGAAATCACCGGTTCTATCCAGGTTATGCTGGATGCCTTTGAAGAAGGTAAAATTGATCGCTTGTACGTTGTATTCAACAAATTTGTGAATACGATGACCCAGGAGCCGACCATTCATCAATTGTTGCCATTGCCGCAAGCAGGATCGGAAGAAGAAGTGCAGACAGGTAGCTGGGATTACCTGTATGAGCCGAATCCAGAAAGTATTCTAGATACGCTAATTCGTCGCTTTGTAGAAATGCAGGTGTATCAGGGTGTCGTAGATAACTTTGCTAGTGAGCAAGCCGCTCGGATGATTGCGATGAAAGCTGCAACCGACAACGCCGAAGATATTATCGACCAACTGCAATTGCAGTATAACAAGGCGCGTCAGGCAGCAATTACGCAAGAAATTTCGGAAATCGTGTCCGGCGCCGAAGCGGTATAACGCGGCAACGGTTAACAGAATTGAAGAGTTAGAGGAAACGTCATGAGTCAAGGTAAGGTCGTACAAATTATCGGCGCCGTTGTGGATTTAGAATTTCCACAAGACGCTGTACCAAAAGTATACGACGCACTGAAAGTGACCGAAGGTGGCTTAGAAGGTTTGGTTCTTGAAGTTCAGCAGCAGCTGGGCGGCGGAATCGTACGTGCCATCGCAATGGGTACAACTGACGGTCTGCGTCGTGGTATCACCGCTGAAAACACCGGTGAATCAATCATGGTTCCAGTGGGTAAGAAGACCCTGGGCCGTATTATGGATGTATTGGGTAACCCAATTGATGAAGCGGGCCCTATCGGTGAAGACGAGAAAATGTCGATTCACCGTGCGGCACCAAGCTACGAAGAACAGTCAAACACTAACGAACTGTTAGAAACAGGTATTAAAGTCATCGACTTGATTTGCCCGTTTGCTAAAGGTGGTAAAGTTGGTCTGTTCGGTGGTGCTGGTGTTGGTAAAACCGTTAACATGATGGAGCTTATCCGTAACATCGCTATCGAGCACAGCGGTTACTCAGTATTCGCTGGTGTTGGTGAGCGTACTCGTGAAGGTAACGATTTCTATCACGAGATGAACGATTCAAACGTTCTGGATAAAGTATCACTGGTTTATGGTCAGATGAACGAGCCACCGGGTAACCGTTTACGTGTTGCTCTGACAGGTTTGACTATCGCTGAGAAATTCCGTGACGAAGGTCGCGACGTACTTTTCTTCGTTGATAACATCTACCGTTACACTCTGGCAGGTACTGAGGTATCAGCACTGTTAGGCCGTATGCCTTCAGCGGTTGGTTATCAGCCTACCCTGGCCGAAGAAATGGGTGTTCTTCAGGAACGTATCACCTCTACTAAGACAGGTGCAATCACGTCTGTACAGGCGGTTTACGTACCAGCGGATGACTTGACTGACCCATCTCCGGCAACAACCTTTGCTCACTTGGATGCAACCGTTGTACTTAACCGTGACATCGCGTCATTGGGTATCTACCCTGCGGTTGACCCGTTGGATTCAACGTCACGTCAGTTGGACCCACAGGTTATCGGTGATGAGCACTACGACACAGCAATGGGTGTTCAGGAAGTACTGCAACGCTATAAAGAGCTGAAAGACATCATTGCGATTCTGGGTATGGACGAGCTGTCTGAAGAAGACAAACTGTCTGTATCTCGTGCTCGTAAAATTCAGCGCTTCTTGTCGCAGCCTTTCTTCGTAGCCGAAGTATTCACTGGTGCTCCAGGTAAATATGTATCTTTGAAAGATACTATTGCCGGCTTTAAAGGCATTTTGGATGGTGATTACGACGATATGCCAGAGCAGGCCTTCTACATGGTTGGTACCATCGAAGAAGCGGTAGAAAAAGCCAAAAACCTGTAACCGACCGGGAGGTTTGAATGGCAACACAAACATTAAATCTGGACATTGTTAGCGCTGAAGACAAATTGTTCTCAGGCGTTGTACAAACGGTTCAGGTCACTGGTAGCGAAGGTGAGCTGGGTATTTACCCAGGTCACGCGCCCCTGCTGACAAAAATCAAACCAGGTATGGTTCGGTATGTCAGCGAAGCGGGCGACGAAGAGCTTCTGTATGTCGCCGGTGGAGTGTTAGAAGTACAGCCTGGTCATGTCATTGTACTAGCAGACGTTGCTGTTCGTGGTGACGATCTCGATGAGAAAGAAGCTGAAGCGGCGAAGAAACGCGCTGAAGAAGCCATTGCTGACTCAAGTGCAGATGTGACCTATGCAGAGGCAATCGCCGAGTTATCGCGCGCATTGGCTCAACTTGAGGTTATTCGTAAGCTCAAGCGCTAAAACTTCTGCGTTAAAATACGTAAAAGGCCTTGTTGTTAGTGCAACAGGGCCTTTTTTGTCGTTACAATAGGTGTACGTAATAAAGCTGCTGCAAGCGATACTGAATTAAGGATCTCATTAATATGAAGTTACGCGTTGTTATTCTGGCCGCAGGGAAAGGAACCCGCATGCGTTCAGACTTACCCAAAGTGCTGCATAAAGTGGCGAATAAACCGATGGTAGAGCACGTTATTGATACTGCCAGGTCATTAAAGCCAGATGCCATTAATTTAATTTATGGTCATGGTGGCGATCAGCTGCAGCAGGCTATTGCCGGCGATGACTTAACCTGGGTAGAGCAACGTGAACAATTGGGTACCGGTCATGCCGTTCAACAGGTTATCCCGCACCTTAAAAGCAATGAAAAAGTCATTATTTTGTATGGTGACGTTCCCCTGTTAACCGAGTCCACTTTAATTAAGCTGGTAACTGCCAGTGCTAATACCTCGCTTGGCCTGCTGACTATGACGTTAGCCGAGCCGACAGGTTATGGTCGTATTGTGCGTAACGAACGCCGCAGCGTAACCGGCATTGTTGAGCAAAAGGATGCGAATGCGCAGCAGTTGGCTATAGACGAAGTAAACACCGGTATTATGATAGCTGACGGCGACAAGCTAAAAGCCTGGCTTGAGCAACTCAGCAATGATAATGCCCAGGAAGAATATTACCTGACCGACATTGTCGAAATGGCGGCCCAGGAAGGCGTGAATATTGCTACTGCCCAGCCTGACAACGCGCAGGAAGTGGAAGGTGCCAACAACCGACAGCAGTTAGCTTCGTTAGAGCGCGCATTGCAGCACCGTCAGGCAGAAGAGTTGATGACTCAGGGCGTGACTTTAATTGACCCTGCCCGTTTTGATTGCCGCGGTAAATTGAGTGCCGGCAGCGATGTTACTATTGATATTAATGCCGTTTTTGAAGGCGATGTGGTTCTTGGAGATCGCGTTGTTATAGAGCCAAACTGTGTCATTAGAAACTCCGTTATTGGCGACGACACGGTTATTCGTGCGAACTCTCATATAGAAGATGCAAAGGTGGCAAAAGGCTGCAAAGTCGGCCCCTTTGCGCGGTTGCGACCCGGCGCGGAACTTGCGGATGAAGCGCAGGTCGGAAACTTTGTCGAAATGAAAAAAAGCCGTTTAGGTAAAGGCTCAAAGGCCAGTCATTTAACCTACCTTGGTGACACTCAAGTGGGTGAATACGCAAATATTGGTGCAGGTACCATTACCTGCAATTACGATGGTGTGAATAAAGCGCTTACCGAAATTGGTGACGGCGCTTTTATTGGCTCAAACAGCTCTCTGGTTGCGCCTGTCTCCATTGGTAAAAATGCAACCGTCGGTGCCGGCTCGGTAATAACCCGGGCGGTAGCTGATGACGAACTGGCTGTAGCCCGGGGCAAGCAGCGTAATATCAGCGGATGGCAACGTCCACAGTCGAAAAAAGGAAGTTAACTTATGTGCGGTATTGTAGGCGCGACGTCTGAACGTCGAGTAACAGGTATTTTGCTGGAAGGCTTAAAACGACTGGAGTACCGGGGTTACGATTCGGCTGGTGTGGCTGTTATTGACGCCGATAAGCATTTAAAAAGCGTGCGCCGTACCGGTAAAGTACAGGAACTTAAAGACGCTATAGACCAGAACCCGTTAGACGGGACTATTGGTATTGCGCATACGCGTTGGGCTACGCACGGTGGTGTGACTGAAGCTAATGCCCACCCTCACCGCTCTGAAGATCAAATTGCCGTTGTGCATAACGGCATTATTGAAAACCACGAACGCTTGCGTGAAGAGTTAAAAGCCGAAGGTTATGTCTTTAACTCGCAGACTGACACCGAAGTAATCGCTCACTTAATTCATCACGAACGCAAAACGCATGGTGATCTACTGGCTGCCGTTAAGTCGGCAGTACGTCAGTTGGAAGGCGCTTACGGTACTGTGGTTATGGACACCCAATACCCTGAGCGTTTAGTGGTCGCCCGCTCTGGTAGCCCTCTGGTTATTGGTGTGGGTATTGGTGAGAACTTTGTGGCTTCTGACCAGTTAGCTCTATTGCCGGTGACCCGTCAGTTTATCTACCTGGAAGAAGGCGATGTAGCCGACATTAACCGCACTGAAATAGACATTTATGACGCTGAAGGTAACGCCGTAGAACGCGAAATTATTGAGTCCGATGTCAGCTATGACGCAGGCGGGAAAGGCGAGTATCGCCACTTCATGCTAAAAGAAATTTACGAGCAGCCTATTGCCGTTCGTAACACATTGGAAGGCCGCTTGTCCGAAACCACCGTGCTGGATAACGCCTTTGGCGAAAACGCCGCAGACATTTTAAAAGGTATCGAGCACGTTCAAATTGTTGCCTGTGGAACGAGTTACCACGCAGGTATGGTGGCGCGCTACTGGCTCGAGTCCATGGCAAACGTCTCATGTAATATCGAAATTGCCTCGGAGTTTCGCTACCGAAAGTCTTATGTTCACCCGAACAGCTTGTTAGTCACTATTTCTCAAAGTGGTGAAACGGCAGACACCTTAGCAGCACTGCGTTTGTCGAAAGAACTTGGTTATAAAGGTAGCCTCACCATTTGTAACGTAGGTTCCTCGTCTATGGTACGCGAATCTGACCTGGCCTTTCTAACCCGTGCTGGTGCGGAAATTGGTGTGGCGTCTACTAAGGCCTTTACGACCCAGTTGACCGGCCTGCTTATGCTGACCTTAGGTATTGGTAAATACCGCGGCATGCCAGAGCAACAGCAACAAGCCGTTGTTCACGCGTTACAAGCATTGCCGGCCAAGCTGGAAGAAGCGGTGTCATTAGCGGATGAAATTGAAGAGTTAGCGCAGGATTTTGCCAACAAAGAGCATAGCCTCTTCCTGGGGCGTGGTAATCAGTATCCTATTGCTATGGAAGGTGCGTTAAAACTGAAAGAAATTTCATACATTCACGCCGAAGCGTACGCGGCTGGTGAACTAAAGCACGGCCCACTGGCACTTATTGACGAAGAAATGCCGGTTATTGTCGTAGCACCGAACAACGATTTGCTGGAAAAACTGAAATCAAACGTGGAAGAGGTTCGCGCCCGTGGCGGTTTGATGTACGTTTTTGCCGACAAAAACGCCCGCTTCAAAGGTGACGAGTCGTTAAATGTGCTTAACGTCTGCCATTGCGACGAAGTGATAGCGCCTATTGTCTACACCGTTCCGCTGCAACTACTGTCTTATTATGTTGCCTTGATAAAAGGTACCGATGTGGACCAGCCACGCAATTTAGCAAAATCAGTTACTGTTGAATAAAGAAGGGCCGAAAGGCCCTTTTTTGTGTGGTGGAGTAATAAAGTTTCATACTTGGTGTGGTTTTACGCTAATCTTAATAGATAGCATATTCGTATTGTTGCACCCTGTAATTCTCCGAAAAATCAGAGCAGTTATAATTAGAACATTCCGTTAAACTAAAACAGAGCTAGAGCTGAACTTACGAACTAAGCCCAAGCGTCGCTTGCGACGCGACAAACCGGACGCCTTAAGCGTTCCAACTTTTTTAGCTATTTCCCTCAGCAACGAGTTGACCAACAGTTCTCCTAGCTTGATCATCTAATCGCTTTAACAAACCAATATCGGACGTATAATTATGTCTTGATTGTCGCGTCGGTGGCCTTTGTTGACTTTACCCTGTTATAGGGATTTCGTTCGCCGCTATCAATCATCCTTAAATGAGAGAAAAGTTATATGATTTATTTTTTCTCCCTTTTTTTCGCAGTAGTTAATAAGGTTAGTGTTATTTTCAAGCTCAGCTTGGATTTTCAATGTTGCTTTTAGACGTCCTTTATTAGAAATTTCTTCTGTTTCGCTAAGGGTCTGAATTTTTTGACTTGAGATGTGTGAGTCGAAATATTCTTTATTTAACTTTCCTTTTTGGTCTGAAAGTACGCCATTACAAAATTGCAATAGGGAAGCATATTCTTCTTCACGTTCAGCAGTTAAGTTATTTAAATGAGATTTGAAAACCATTAGATGATAGGTCTCATGTACGATCTTTCCCGCTGCCTCAAGGGCTTGATGAGTGTAGTGGCAAACTAAATTTGGCCACCTAATTAGAGGTGCTATCATGCACCAAGAGACAATTAGGTGACAAGATGACGAAGAGACCAAAACGTAATTTCAGTCCTCAATTTCGACTTGAAGCAGCACAGCTCGTGGTCGATTAAAACTATAAAGTTCGGGAAGCAGCCGAGGCTATGAACGTCGGTGTATCGACCATGGATAAATGGGTGCGCCAGCTTAGAAAAGAGCGCGGTGGTGAGCAGCCCAAAGCCACACCAATGACACCCGATCAGCTGCGAATACGTGAGCTTGAGAAGCGTCTTCGTGATGTTGAAACGGAAAAAGACATATTAAAAAGGCTACCGCTCTCTTGATGTCGGACTCTCCGAACAATTCTCGATAATCGAGAAACTCAAGACGAGCTATTCAGTAAAGAAGTTATGTCAGGTGTTTAACATACACCGCAGCAGCTTTCGTTACTGGAAACAACGTTCAAAGCAGCCAGTATGTGCGAAAAAGAGCGCTGAGATAGCGCTTGTTAAGGAGCTTTTCGGCAAGAGCGAAGGCTCTGCGGGAGCCCGCAGTATCTCAGAGATGGCGACCAACCAGGGCACACCATTAAGCCGTTACCGTGCCGGTCGGCTCATGGAAAAACTGGGGCTTATCAGCTGTCAGGTTCCCGGACATACATACAAGAAAACAGGCGATGAACATGTTGAGATACCGAATCATTTAGAGCGTCAGTTTGGCGTTAGTGCGCCGAACCGCGTGTGGTGTGGCGATGTGATCTATATCTGGACTGGTAGCCGTTGGGCATATCTGGTCGTAGTCATTGATTTATACGCCCGTAAACCCGTGGGCTGGGCAATGTCGCTGTCACCGGACAGTACGTTAACCAGCAACGCATTGAAAATGGCTTATGAGAGCCGTGGACGTCCTAAAGGAGTGATGTTCCATAGCGATCAGGGCAGCCATTATACGAGTAGAAAGTTCCGTCAGACGCTCTGGAAATGTCGGATAAAGCAAAGCTAAAGTCGACGTGGTAACTGTTGGGATAATGCACCAATGGAGCGTTTTTTCAGAAGTCTGAAGATAGAATGGATGCCGACGTATGGTTACCGTTCATTTGTGCAGGCGCAGAATCACATACTGAAATATTTAATCGGGTATTACAGCCAGCTTCGACCGCATCAGCATAACAACAGTTTAAGTCCGAATCAGGCAGAGCAAAAATACTGGATTAACTATAAACCGGTGGCCAGTTTTTCTTGACCACTACAGTTCTACAACCCACTCCCTACTACGTATTAAATATTTGACTTTTTTGTCAGGGTAATTATATTTATATCTGGATGTTAAATAAAAGTAACAAAAAGGAGTTTGAATTATGAAAGTTTTTCTTTCTATGCTTTACATCTTAGCTGTTCTTTTTTCGGGCACCTCGTCTGCAAGCGGGGAGGATAAGAGTGAATATGATGGTTTAAATGAATATTGCCGCGGTGTTGCCGCATCGCTTACAGTCCTTGCGGGGCTTACTCCGTCTACTCTGTTAAGTCGGACGATTATGCTTACTGTAAGTGGCGCATCAGAATACATGGCTGATGAATTAATGAGTACAAAGTGGGTAGTGTTCAGAATTCTGTGTCATTTCGTTAAACTAAGCAAAAAAGAGATGACATATGACCAAAACCAATTTCGACATGGATGCCGCCTTAAAGCAGTTGCGTGAAGGCAAAGATCTCA
>Ga0075106_1001297_pt1 | contig 11068 bp, 9 predicted proteins | sample AntDeeMetag02WF4_FD_69796 | JGI IMG/M metagenome (GOLD analysis project Ga0075106, IMG submission 69796) | Saline lake microbial communities from Deep Lake, Antarctica - Antarctic Deep Lake Metagenome 02WF4 | ecosystem: Environmental > Aquatic > Non-marine Saline and Alkaline > Saline | place... | reverse complement strand
GGTCAGAGGCCTCGACGCCGAGTTCGCGGGCCGCCTCGTCGACGACCATCTCGAGGGCGTGGAGGTGCGGGGGCACGCCGAAGCCGCGGTAGGCGGTCTGGGCGGTCTTGTTCGTGAGCGCGACCTCGTAGTCGTAGCGCACGTTGTCGATGTCGTAGGCGTTCGTCACCACGGACAGCGGCTTCAGCGCCTGGTTGACGGGGTAGTGGGGGAACGCGCCGAAGTCGTCGACGAACCACGTGTCGAGGCCCTGGATGGTGCCGTCGTCGTCGTAGGCCAGCCGGACGCGGTAGTCGCGGTCCGAGGAGTGCATGTCCCCGCCTTGCAGGTTCTCGACGCGGTCCTCGACGAACTTCACGGGGCGACCGTCGAGCTGATGGGACGCCATCGCGGCCAGCGTGCAGTAGCGGTGGATGGCGATCTTCGTCCCGAAGCTCCCGCCGACGTCCGGCGGCACCTCCAGATTCACCTTCTCCGGTGGGTAGCCCAGCGGCTCGTAGATGGTGTCGTCGACGAGCGTGTGGAGCTGGATGTTGCAGTCGATGTCGAAGGCGTCGCGGTCGGTGTCGTAGGTCGCGACGACGCCCGCCGTCTCGAGGGGAACCCCGGAGATGCGGCCCCAGGAGTACTCCCGTTCGATGACGTTGTCCGCGTCCTCGAAGGCGCCCTCGACGTCGCCGAAGTCAAGCGTCTCGCTGTCGGCGACGTTCGACCCGTAGTGCTCGTGTACCAGCGTCTCGTCCTCGCGGGCCTCCAGCGGGTCGACCACGGGGTCGAGCTGGTCGTATTCGATGTCGACGAGGTCGACGATGTCCTCCGCGGCGTAGCGGTCCTTCGCGACGACGGCGACGACCGGTTCGCCGACGAACCGGACCTTGTCGTCGGCCAGCGACCACTCCTCGAACCCCTTCAGGCCGCAGGGCATCGGCTCGTACTCCGCTTTCAGCGTGTCGATGGTGAGCGCGAGGAGGCAGTCCGGGTGGTCCTCGGCGGCGCTCGTGTCCACGTCCTCGATGTGGGCGTGGGGGTGGACGCTGCGCACGAGCGCCATGTGGACGGTGCCCTCCGGCTCGATGTCGTGGATGTACTCGGCCTCCCCGGTGAGGATGCGGTGGTCCTCGACGCGTTCGAGGCCCGAACCGACGAACGATTCGCGCTCGACGTGCGTGTCAGTCTCGGTGCCCGGTTCGGTCGGGGACTCGGCGCCGGACATCTACTCGCCACCCCCGGTGCGGTCCTCGATGTCGTCGCTCGGTGCGTCGAGCATCGCGCCCGCCGCACCGTCGAGTTCGTCGGCGGCCCGGTCGACCGCCTTGTAGATGTTCTGGTAGCCCGTGCAGCGACAGATGTTGTCCGCAAGTCCCTCCTTGACCGCCTGCTTGTCCGGGTCCGGGTTGCGGTCGAGGAGTTCCTTGGTGGCCATCACGAACCCGCTGGTGCAGAAGCCACACTGGAGGGCGTGCTCCTGGTGGTAGGCCTCCTGAATGGGGTGGAGTTCGCCGTCCGACGCCAGTCCCTCGACGGTCGTCACCTCGGCGCCGTCGACCTGGACGGCGTAGGTGAGACAGCTCTTCGTGCTCTTCCCGTCGACGAGCACCGTACAGGCGCCGCAGACGCCGTGCTCGCAGCCGACGCGGACGCCGCGCTGCCCGCACTCGCGACGGAGGAAGTCCGAGAGCTTCAGGCGGGGCTCCACGGTCGTCGATATGGTCTCGCCGTTCACCGAGAGCGTGAGCTCCTCGGTCGGACGGTCGAGACTCTGTGAACTGCTCTCACTGCTCATGTACACGTTCAAAAGTAGTGGCTGTTCATTATAGTTTCGTTGAGAACGCCACCAGAACGCCGGGAGGCGAACGAGTCGGGCGAGCGAACGAACCCCGCTTAGCTAGTGAATCTGACAGTCCGACGCGCGGTCACGGCGTCGGGTCGGTGCGCGGGTGGATGGGGCCGGACTGTTCGCGGAGTCGCCCACCCTCAGCGTCGTTCGCGACGGCCAGCGCCTCCGCGACGACGCTCAGTGCGATGCCCGTCGGGCTGCCATCCCCGAGGTCGAGGCCCACCGGCGTCGATACGCGGTCGAGTTCCTCGGGCGTGAACGTCGCCCCCTCCGCGGCGGCCGCGTCCCGGATCTCCTCGAAGCGCTCCCGGGGACCCATCAGCCCCACGTAGGGCACGTCGGTCTCCCGGAGCAGTTCCTCGAGTGCGAGTTGGTCGTCGATGAGGTTGTGTGACATGAGGACGGCGTACGTGCGCTCGGGAGCTTCGACTGCGTCCCCGATATCGTCAGGGTGCGTGCCGACGACGCGGTGGGCGTGCGGGAACGCGTCCTCGTCGGCGCGGGCACCCCTGGCTGACGCCACAGTCACCCTGAACCCGGCCTCCGCACCGAACCGGGCGACAGCGTGGACGTCGTTCTGCGCGCCGAACAGCAGGAGGTCGGGCGCGGGTTCGACGCCGTCGACGAACACGAGCAGGTCGCCCGCCTCGCGCTCGACGGTCACGCCGCCGCTCGACCCCGACTCGCGGGCGTCGGCCGCGGCGTCGCGCAGGTCGTCGAGCGCGTCGTCCGGGAGTCCTGGCCGGTCGTCCCCGGTTCGGAAGCCTTCAGCCGTGAGGACGCTGCGCGCGCCTACGGGGACGGCCTCGTCGTCGCTCTCGACGACGGTCAGTACCGTCGCCGGTTCGCGCTCCGCGAGCGCGTCCAACAGCGGGTCGTAGGAGTCGTCGAGCGGTTCGACGAGCACGTCGATGATGCCGTTGCAGCCGAGGCCCAGCCCCCACTCGTCCTCGTCCATCAGGTCGAACGTCTCCACGGCCGCAGCCCCCGTCTGGCGGGCGTCGGCGGCGAGTTCGGCGACCGGTCCCTCCAGGCAGCCGGCGGTGATGGCGCCGAGCGCGTCGTCGTCGGCGGGCGCGAGCAGTTTCGCGCCGGGCCGGCGGTAGGCCGACCCCTCGACGCCCACGACGGTTGCGACGGCCGCCGTCGCGTCGGTCTCCCGGAGGCTCCGGAGTCGGTCGTGGAGGTTGCGGTCTGTCACGCTCCACGGGTCGTCGGAGTCCATGCCAACGCCTTCCACCCGCGCACACTTAGACGTATCCACGAATTCGGCGCGACGTACCCACTGACGGTTACGGTCGCTTCACAGGGTGTTCGGTTTCGGCCACGAGAACGGGCGTCAGTCGGCCAGCGTGACCTCGGGGGCGCCGCCGATGGCGCGCCGCCAGAGCGCCCAGATGCCGACGACGGTGACGCTCATCGCCGCGAACCCCGTCGCGTACGTCGCCGTCGCCGCCACGAGTTCGCCAACGAGCCACGGGTAGGCGAGCGCACCGGCGTTGCCGACGGCGAGCATCACGACCAGCGTCACCCCCGCGTCGTCGGCGAGGTTCGAGAACGCGAGCGCGAACAGCGGCCCGAACGGGACGCTGAAGCCGAAGCCGGTCCCCGCGACAGCGACGACGAGCAGCGCCGGAGCGTCGTAGTGGACGCCCGCGGCCATCCCCGCGAGCGCCGCGGCGAGACCGAGCAGCGACCAGCGGACCACCGCGCGTTCACCCATCCGGGCCGCCAGCATCCCGCCGAGCGCGCGGCCGACGACGGTGGTCGCCGCGAACGCGAGCAGCGTCGCAGTCGCAGGCACCCCCGGAACCCCCTCCAGCGCGTCGACGTACCACGTCGTCGCAACGATGAGGAAGCCGAAGGTAGCCATGTTGCCGAGGCCGAGCGCGAGCCCCACCTGCGACCGGAGCGGCGCGAGGTAGGCGCGGAGCGGTACCACCGGTTCGCTCTGCCCCCTGTCGAGGAACGGCGCGCCCGCGGCGCCGACTGCGACGACGACGGCGACGGCGAGCATCGCCGCCTGGACGCCAACGTACTCGAACGCCGCGGAGGCGACGGCGAGCGCGACGGCCAGCCCCAGCGTGAACAGCGCGCCGAGCAGCCCTTGCGCGGTCGCCACGAGGTCGCCGGGGGTGCGCCGTCCGACGTGTTTCATCGCGCCGACGAACGCCGCGCCCTGGCCGATACCGAGCAGTCCACGCGCCGCGAGCGTGGTTCCGACGCTTCCGGTCGCCGAGAGTGCGACGGCGGCCGCGCCGGCGAGCAGGCCGACGGTCGCCACCAGCGCGGAGCGCCGGGTCCGCGTGAGTCGGTCGGCGGGCGCAACGACGACGAGCTGCCCGAGCAGGAACAGCGTCATCCCGAGGCCCGCGACGCCGGGCGCCACGCCGCGTTCGAGGAGTCGCGTGACGGCGGCGCCGTAGCTCCCGACCGCCAGCCCCATGCCGAAGAGACCGACGCCGAGCACCGCGAGCGCACGGTTCGGGAGGCCAGCCGGGAACACGGCCGCCAGCGCGCGGCGCGACAGGTCGTCGTTCACGACTTCCGGTCGGTCGTCCCCGTTCAAAACAGTTTGTGCCCCGGCACGAACGTTCATCCGCCAGTGGTCCCGAGTAGGGGTATGCCACTCGACTGGGACCTGCAGAAGGCCGTCTGGGAGGAGTTCGAGACGCTCGCGGACGCCGACCGCGTGCCGACCGGCGAGAACCGCGTGGAGACCGAACTCGTCGAGAACTACCACGGCCGCGGGACCGCGCGCGACTTCGAGTTCGAGTCCGACGAACCCGCGTCGATGGCCGGCGGCCAGAACCGCGGTCCGCGACCGCTGGAGTACTTTCTCGCGGGGTTCGCGTTCTGCCAGCAGGTCGTGCTGGCGAAGCACGCGCTCGCCATGGGCGTCGAGGTGGACGACGTGCGCGTCGAGGTGGAGGGCGACGTGGACCCCCGTGGCGTCCTCGGCATCGACGACGTCGACTCTGGCTTCGACGGCGGCCTCAGGCAGGTCACGCGCATCGAGAGCCCGGCGACCGAGCGTGAAGTCAAGCAACTCGTGGCGACTGCGGACGAGAACTGCCCGGCCAGCGCCTCGCTCGCGGTGCCGGTCGACCGCGAACTCTACCTGAACGGCGAGCGCATCGATGCCTGAGCGCCCCCTGCGTCAGGGCTCCAGAATAGTCATCCCGTGGGTGTCACCCGACCTGAGCGCCTCGTGGACCTCCGGGACCTCGTCCAGTCCGACTGTCTGGGTGTACTCGGCCGTGACGCGGTCGTCCGCGAGCAGGCGGGCGGCCCGCACCACCTCGTCCTTCGTCGCGTAGCGGGAGCCGACGAGGCTCGCTTCCTTCACGACGAACTCCTTCAGCAGCGGCGCGAACGAGCGCTCGTGGTGGGTGGTCAGCGAGACGACGTCGCCGCCCAGCGCGAGCGCGTCCCACGCGTCCCGGAGCGTATCGATGTCCCCGACCGTGTCCACGGCGACCATCGGTCCCTCGCCGTGGGGCGTCGCTGCTCGTGCGCGCTCGGCGAAGTCGTCGCCGCGAGCGTCGATGGGCGTGACCGCGTCGCTGGTGACCTGGTCGACGTACGCCAGGCGGTCCTCGTCGACGTCGGCAGCGAGTACGTGTGCGCCGCGGCGAGCGGCGAGTTGCGAGAGGTGGACGCCGATGCGGCCCGCAGCGCCGACGACGAGCACGGTGTCGTCGTCGCGGACGCCGGTGCGCTCGCAGACGTGCAGCGGCGTGGCGAGGCCGTCGGCGGCCACCGCTCCGTCCACGAACGTCGCTTCGTCGGGCAGCGGGAGGACGTTCGATTCGGGAATCGTCGTCGCCTCCGCGTACGCGCCGTCTCGCTGGACACCGAACCACCCCCCGAAGTTCGTGCACTGGTTCGTGTCGCCGCGCCGGCAGCGATCGCAGTGCCCGCAGGTGAGGTAGAAGTACGCGAGCACGCGGTCCCCGGCCTCGAAGTTGGTGACGCCGGGACCCGTCTCCGCGACGACGCCCGCGAACTCGTGGCCCGGAATCCGCGGGACGTGCTCGTCGGCGTCGCTGAGTCCGCCCTGTACCGCGTTCTCTATCGTCCGCGTGACGCCGCAGGCGCGAACGTCGACGAGGACTTCGCCCGCATCCGGCGTCGGTCGCTCGACCGTTCTGACGTCGAGTTCGCCGCCCCACTCGTCGAGGACAACGGCGTTCATGGTCGACATACCGCAGTCGTTGCTCGCGGCGGTAGTTAGGTGTTCGGCCGTGCGGGCGTCTGCCGTTGTATTCGGCCGAGTAGGGGCGAAATTCGCCCAAATATTTAAATCGTGGGTCGTGGTGGGTACCCCCATGCCAGACGGTAATACAGAGGCAGAACAGAGCAGAGGTAACGGACTAGTCCGGTACGGCATCGAAGACAGACCCGAAAACGGCGAGGCAGTCGCGCTGGGCATCCAGCACCTCCTCGCGATGTTCCTCTCGACAGTGGCGCTCCCGCTGGTCATCGCCAGCGCCATCGGCCTCGGGTCCGCGGACATCACCTTCATCGTTCAGATGGCGCTGCTCGTCGCCGGTATCGCTACCCTCGTCCAGGTGTTCCCCATCGGTCCGGTCGGCGCCCGCCTCCCCATCGTGATGGGGACCAGCGCCATCTTCGTGTCGCCGCTCATCGACATCGGCAGCACGTACGGGCTGGCCACCATCTTCGGCGCCGTCATCATCGCGGCGCCCGTCGAAGTGGTCATCGGCTACTTCTTCGACGACGTCGAGGACTTCTTCCCGCCGCTGGTCACTGGCATCGTCGTGATGCTCGTCGGCCTCACGCTCATCCCCATCGCAATCCAGTACTCCGCCGGTATCCCCGGCACGGACGCCTTCGGGAGTCTGGAGAACCTCGGGCTCGCGGCGCTCGTGCTCGTCGTCGCGCTCGTCACCAACCAGTTCTTCGGCGGCTTCATGCGCTCGGCGAGCGTCCTCATCGCCGTCGTCGTCGGCTACCTCGCGGCCATCCCGCTGGGCCTGCTCGACCTCTCGGCGGTCGGTTCGGCCGCGTGGTTCTCGTTCCCGACGCCGCTCAAGTACGGCATCGCCTTCGAACCCAGCGCCATCATCCTGGCCGCGTTCGCGTACATCATCACCTCGATGGAGACCATCGGCGACGTCGCCGGCACCACCGAGGCGGTCGGCCGCGACCCCACCAGCGAGGAGACCAAGGGCGGCCTCATCGCGGACGGCGTCATGTCCGCGTTCGCGGGCTTGTTCAACGCGTTCCCGAACACCTCCTTCAGCCAGAACGTCGGGCTCATCAGCTTCACAGGCATCGCCAGCCGGTTCGTCGTCGGCATCACCGGTGTGTTCCTCATCGTCCTCGGCCTCGTGCCGAAGGTCGCTGCGGTCGTCTCCGCGATGCCCAACCCGGTGCTCGGCGGCGCCGCCGTCGTGCTCTTCGGGATGATCTTCTCCATCGGCCTCCGCATCATCACCCGCGGGTCGGACCTCTCGCAGCGTAACCTCACCATCATCGCGACCTCCATCGTCCTCGGCGTGGGCGTCGAGTGGCGCTCCGACGCGCTCGCTCAGCTTCCCGACGACATCCAGGTGCTCGCGACCTCCGGACTCATCGTCGGCGGCGTCACCGCGCTCGTGATGAACGCCGTTCTGCCCGAGGACGCCGCACCGATGGGCGAGGGCGCAGTCGGCGACCCGGTCGCTGGCGAGGACCCCGAGACCCGCACCGACGACTGACGGAGCGACCGTCGAAAAAACGAAATCCGATTTTTCGAACCGCCTGCGGCGCTACTCCTCGGTGAACGCGACGACCCGCGAGACGGAGGACTCGCCGCCGCGGAACCGCCACGGGAACGTGCCGATCTGTACGCGCTCGTTGAGCAGCTCCTCGGGCACCTGGGCGTTCTCGACGTGGACGATTCCCTCCGGGAACAGCTCCGTGTGCATGAGCTGGTAGCCCTCGGGCGGGAAGATCTCGTCGAGGTCGTCGACGCCGTGCTTCTCGCGCGCCTCTGCGGCGAGTTCCGGGCGGACGTCGCGGACGATCGTGTTCATCGGGTGGTCTGCGCTCCCGCAGTCCAGGATGAGGTAGTTGAGGTCCATCTCCTTGCACCAGTCGGCGAACTCCTGGTTCGGGCCGGGGTGCTTGCAGAAGAACGAGTGGGGGTCGGCCTCCTCGCGGTGCCACGCGTACTTCTGGTAGCCCGTGTGGATGAAGAGGATGTCTCCCTCCTGGACGTCGCAGACGTCCTCGATCATGTCCGAGGTGTAGACGTCGTAGTCGCCCACCTTGTCGGAGATGTCCGCGACGACCGCGTCGCTGACGAGCTCGTCGAGGGGCATGCTCTCGATGTCCCGCCCGTGGGCGATGAAGTGCTTCTCGCCGTCCAGGTGGGTCCCGGTGTGGTTCATGAACTCGATCTTCTGGCCGTTCACCTTCTCCGTGTCCAGTGACTTCTCGTACCAGATTTTCGGGTTGTCGTACGTTGGCCACGCGGGCGTGTCCTGTGACCACGGCTGCGTCAGGTCGTGCATCTCGTAACCGTCGAGCATGCACCAAAGGTGGCGGGACACCCTCATAAGAATTGGCCATTGGGCAGTTGACAGGGTGCTCCACCGCTCGTTACCAAGACTTCGGGCGCGGGAGCGAGCAGTCGGTCGATTGGCGCGTCGAACTCCGGTCGCCTACGAGAATCCGGGTGCCAGGCGGATGCCGAGCGGGTGCCGAAGCGCTCAGTCCTCGCCGAACACGCCGGCGTCCGCGAGCGCGTCTATCTCCGCCTCGCTGTAGCCGAGTTCCTCGAACACCTCGCGGTTGTGTTCGCCGAGTTCCGGCGGCGGCGAGCGGAACCCGCTCTCGCTCTGCTCGTAGTTCAGCGGGTGTTCGATGACGGGGATGGTCTTGCCGCGGGCCTCCATCTCGCGGACGACGCCGCGAGCCTCGGTCTGCTCGTTGTGGAGCGCCTCTTCGACGGAGTAGACCGGACCGGCGGGGATGCCGGCCTCCTCGACGAGGACGTCCATCCAATCCTCGGTTGTGCGCTCGCGGAGCACGCCCTCCAGTTCGGCCTCGAGTTCGTCCATGTTTTCGACGCGGTCGGCGTTCGTCTCGAAGCGCTCGTCCTCGGTGAGTTCCGGGCGCTCGATGGCCTCGCAGAAGAGGCGCCAGAGCTTCTGGTTGAGGCAGGCGACGTTGATGTGGCCGTCGGCCGTCTCGAACGTCTGGTAGGGTGCGAGTACCGGGTCCTTCGTCCCCATGCGCTGGGGCTCCTCGCCGACGAACGCCTTCCCGGCCTGCTTGGTGAGCCACGGGAGCGCGGCGTCGAGCATCCCGAGTTCGACGTAGTCGCCCTCGCCCGTCCGCTCGCGGCGGTAGAGCGCGTTCACGATGCCGAACGCCGACCACATCGCCGTGATGAGGTCGGTCTGGGGGAGGCCGACCTTCACGGGTCGGCCGTCGGCCTCGCCGGTGACCGACATGATGCCGCTCATCCCCTGGACGAGCAGGTCGTAGCCGGGGCGCTGGCTCCACGGGCCGGTCTGTCCGAACGCGGAGATGGCGCAGTAGACGACCTCCTCGTTGACGCCGCGGATGTCGTCGTACGCGACGTTGAGTTTCTCGGCGGTTCCGGGGCGGTAGTTCTGGATGAAGACGTCGGCCTCCTCGGCGAGGTCGTACAGCGCCGCCAGCCCCTCCTCGGTCTTCAGGTTCAGTTCGATGCTGCGCTTGTCGTAGTTCACGGTCCAGAAGTACGGCGACTCGCCGTCCACGAACGGCGGACCGGAGTGGCGGTTGTCGTCGCCAGCGTCGGGGCGTTCGACCTTGATGACGTCCGCGCCCTGGTTCGCGAGCATCAGCGAGCAGAAGCCGCCCGTGACGAACGTGCTCAGGTCGAGCACCGTCACGCCGTCGAGTACGTGTCCGTCTGTAGCCATCACCAGCCACGAGGGGGACTGGCTGCATAAATCATTGCCGTGGCGGGCGCCGCCGGCGAGCAGAGACTGACAGGAGTTCGAGGACCGTAACGTTCAACGATGCCGAACGATGATTCATTCAATCGTGCGGAGTTAATTCGCCAACAGAGCGAGAAAACCAGCTGAAGAAGCCAAATAGCCAGAAAACACCGAGTTCGGAGCCCATATTATCGTTCGTTATGGTGGGTTTACGCACTGTTTCGTCAGCATTCGAGGACGACTATCCCACATCACTGAACACAAGTATTACATAGACGAACGGCCTCTATCCGTCTACGCATGCCCGACGCGGACTCCCCGACGGCGCATCCTTCTCCGACATCATCAGGAGCGTCACCTAATCGCCATACAGCGGTGCGTTCTGGTTGCTCGATTAGGGAACTGCGGTGTGAGTCCATTATGGATGATGATGGGGGCTCGCTCCGTCGTGCGATTGACGAATATCCCCTCTCGACCTGATGTAATAAGCTCATGCGATAGCGGTGCTCTTCAGTGGCTATTCTTCGATGTCAAGCGTCTGTTCTGCCAATTCGCCCGCGCGGTAGACGCCGCGCTTAGGCGTATCCAACCAGCCAAGTGTCACCATCGTCCGAAGAGTCCGGCGTGCGGTGTGCATATCGGATTTGTGGATGTCAAGGTCATCTGCGGTAAACTCGGTCACGCCGTTGTGCATCAGACGCAGGACATTATCCCACGTTTTGTCACGGACTGTGCAGTTGTCCATACTCGAACTCACGAAATACCACTGATATATAGACTCGCATCTTGTTTTGAACCTCACAAGATTGTTAGTCCCAATCCTGTCAGAAAACGGCAAAAGCCTCATGTACTGACTGGCAAAGGAGAATGTATGCCTTCCAAGCATATCGACCCAGAAGAAGTGCAGTACCGCACTGGACGAGACATCGTAGAGATGCAGTCACAAGGCGTTGATTGGACGGCCCACCAGTTCGGAATACAGACTGGATTGAAGATTACCGTCTCTGACGTGGGGGACCAAATCCGTCTCCCAGACATCCCGCGTTGCACTGCTATCTACGCCGCGCATCCCGACGCCATCGGTGCCCGTATCGTGGACATTCACGACAGCTACGTCCATCTCGACATCCTCAACCACACTGGACTCGTGGTTGGTGAGGTCACCCGCAGTATCGGTGAGATGGATGGCGTCGCATCCCGTGCCCCAACTATCGACTTCTGATTCTCGCAGGAGATACACCTTTGTAGAAATCTGAAATATATTGATATGACTACTAAGACGAAGGCA
>Ga0075106_1001294_pt1 | contig 11075 bp, 10 predicted proteins | sample AntDeeMetag02WF4_FD_69796 | JGI IMG/M metagenome (GOLD analysis project Ga0075106, IMG submission 69796) | Saline lake microbial communities from Deep Lake, Antarctica - Antarctic Deep Lake Metagenome 02WF4 | ecosystem: Environmental > Aquatic > Non-marine Saline and Alkaline > Saline | place... | reverse complement strand
TGAATTCAGGGCGAGCTTATTTCCTTCAGAGTCGATAAAAAGAGCGAAACACCCAGCATCATCGTCAATTTTTGTCTTTTCCATAATCACCCGGCCACCGTTTTTTTCTACTCTGTCTAAAATGGGTTGCAAGTCATTCCCGGCGTTTAAATAAATCAAGGATCCGGTTTCACTGGGCACAGAACCAGGTCCTTTCACCAAGGCTCCACCGATGCCGCTTTCTGCCGCAGGGAAAAATGCCATTTCATAATCGTTCACTTCGTTCATTTCCATCTGGATGCCATAAATTTGATTGTAAAATGCTACCGCCCGCCCCAGGTCAAGAACGGGGATTTCAAACCAATTAACGAAGTCTTTTAATTTCTCCTTTTTTTGTTTTGTTTTTAAGGTTCCCATTTTTGTGCTTTTTTCGGTTTGCTTAATTCATAATTGAATTTACAGCTTTTATAAAATCAGTAGCCTGAAAAATTAATACTTTACAAAACAGCTTTACTTTACTTTACATCTAATTAATTCAGAAATATATTGATAATTTTCAAGAACCAGTGACCTTATGCCAATTCAACTTTAAAATTGCGTAAAAAATATTAGTATAGTGCCGAGTGACTGCAAAAGAGTTGGAACTTAATAAAGCTAACAGTACAGTCGATTCGGTATCAAATTTTCCAGAGTTTTGAACTTTGGAAAAAGTGCACTGATTTTTATTTTATGCCATCACCTTTATATTCAGTTGAAGATTCTGGAATTTCAAATTCTTCTTCTTTCTTTTTCAGGGCAGATAAATTTTCTGATTTTTTTGGTTTTTCCAGCGGTCCCAAGGATTCCAAATACGGGTTTTTCGCATCGCTTTGGTAAATATTGAATTTACCCACATGGTCGCGAAAACTTTTCAAGGGTTGGCCGAGACGCATCACACCTTTTTCGCGGCTGCGCTTTACACGTTCCATATTGATTTCTATAGGGATGATTTCTTCTGTAGATCCTGCTTCATACATTATTCTGCCATCGGGCCCGCAAATCATGGATTTACCGATCCCGCCTGTTTCCAAACCATTGATATCAAAGAAAAAACACTGATTTACTGCCGCGTTGGTTTGAGTAATGGAAAGTTCAATATCACGGTCCATCGTTCCAGTCATTGTGGGATGAAGGATAACCTCAGCACCCATTACCGCTAATGTGCGAACGGTTTCAGGGAACCACATATCATAACAAACTGAAACGCCAAATTTCCCGACGTTCGGAATGTCAAATGTGCAAAACTCTTCCCCTTCAGAAATACCTTCTTCATAAGGGAAGAACGGGAACATTTTGCGGTAACGCGTCACGATCTCCCCTTGCGGATTGATGACCGTGGCCGTGTTGTATTTTTTGTCGCCGTCTTTTTCAAATATGGTTCCAGGCAAAAGCCAAATCCCATACTTTTTCGCCATTTTCTGCATTTCACTTTCAAATTCAGCTGGAAATTCTTGTGCGTGATGGGTGTTTGGTCCATAAGCGCAGAGCTCACTAAAAACGACCATATTTACTGATGGATAAAGGTGCATTGTTATATCCATCTTTATCTTCATCATCTCTACATTTGAGCGTATCGCGGAAACCCGCATTTGTATGCCTGCTATTGTAAATGCTTTCATATAATATTTTAGATTTTATGTGTTGCTTTAAATATTTCTTTTTCGAGGATAGTCAATCCTTTGTTCAATTGCTCATCAGTAATAACGAGTGGACAAAGTACCCTAATCGTATTTTTATAAGTTCCGGCAGTAATGATGATCAATCCATTCTTTGCGCAGTTTGTCATAATTTCTTTGCAGAGTTCGCCGTCGGGTTGTCGTGGGTCGCCGTTTTTTACAAATTCCATAGCCATCATTGCCCCCATTCCACGGACATCACCAATTTGTGGGGTGATTTTTTGAATTTCTTTGAACCGACTTTCAATGACTTTCCCAATCTCGGTTCCGCGCTGGTTGAGGTCTTGATCTTTTATCATTTTGAGGGTAGCCAAAGCTGCAGCACAACAAACGGGGTTTCCAATATAAGTTCCGCCAATACTACTTGGCGCGGCCGCATCCATAACTTCTGCCCGGCCTACAATTGCCGCAATGGGCATTCCTGAGCCAAGGGATTTCGCATAAGTGCTAATATCGGGCTGCACGCCATAATTTTGCCAAGAAGCCCAATTGCCTGTACGACCAAATCCACTTTGAATTTCATCGGCAATAAGCATTATGCCGTGTTCATCGCAAAAATCACGAAGCCCTTCAAAATACTTTTGCGGCACACAGGTAAATCCACCCTCGCCCTGAACGGGCTCTATAATAACTGCTGCAACATTTTTTGGGTTGACCAAGTTTTTTGCACTTTCATGTAAACGCTTTAACTCCAGATCCACAAATTCATCCATTGATTTATTGTCATGATAGCGGTAAAAATTTGGAAAAGGAAGCCTGTAAACCTCTGGCGCAAATGGCCCGCAGTTTAATTTATAATCAATTTTGCTGGTCAATGACAAGGCCATCAAGGTGCGGCCGTGAAAAGCATCGGTAAACGAAATAACTGCTTGTCTTTTTGTGGCCTGCTTGGCGATTTTTATCGCGTTTTCAACTGCTTCGGCACCAGTGCTAACGAGCATAACCTTTGTTTTTTTTCCGTGGGGAAAAATTTCAGCGAGTTGCTCACAGAGTTCAATATAGGGTTCATAAGTCACCACATTAAAACTCGTGTGGATATATTTTTCGGCCTGTTCTCGAATAGCTTTCACAACAGGTTCTGGACAGTGTCCAACATTGACAACGCCGATACCACCGGCAAAATCTATAAGTTCGTTGCCATCTGGATCGGTTATAATTGCCCCTTTTGCTTTATTGACGGTAGCAGTGTTGAAAACCCCCACACCGTTTGCCACAATATTCTTTCTTCTTTCTAAAAGTTTTTGTGACTTGGTCATAATTTCTGACATATTATTTTTATTAGACTAAAAAGTTAGGTAAAAAGTAAGTTTTAGATACTGGTTTAACGTTTACTTAATGATTTTGAGTTATCACCTAAACATCAATACAATTAATCTGATGGTAAATTTAAACCATTTTCGATTTTAAATTGAAAATAAAATATAAAATTTAGCCGCTATTAAAATATTTTTAAATTAAAATAACAAATTCATGTCTTGACGTGACCGTATATAAATATGGGAATATTACCTCTGACTATATGAATTTTATGCCACTCAACCGCCTTAAGGAATAAAATTATTGAAGTGTTGATATTTAAGTAAAAAAAATAAGAATAATTGATGGTAATGGAAAATCCTGATTAAGATTTTTGAAAATGGGGCGACTGAGATTCTTAAAGACCGCTGGGCTGAATTCCCGAACACCCCCGGGCTGAGGTTCTCGAAGCCCTCAATTATATAAGTCTTAAAAATGAAATGATTTATTTTTAACCTTGACCGATTACCTTTCAGGTCCGAAAGGCTATTTCAATATGCAGTGCTTCACCACTGCTACAACCCGAAAAGCCCTCTGGCAGATTCAAAATCCTTTTAGCGAGAGAGGTGTTTACTGCCCTTCGACTGCCCTCACAGTGATCAAACTAATGACTCAACCTTCAATTTTTTGATAAAAATTTCAACCTTTAACTGTCAATGCTATTTAGGCAAGGACAATGAACACACCATTAACCATTAACTTTTAACCCTGAATTCTCTCCTTCATTGCTTCCACAATCCGAAAAGCCGCTGGGCAGACTTCAATGTTTTTCTTGGTCAGGTTTGTGATTTGATGGAAATTCTTGCGGTCGGTGTGGGGAAATTCTGCGCAGGCTTTGGGACGCTGATCATAAATCAGGCATTTATTATCAACGCCCAGAAATGGACAGGGCAGCGTTTGTAACACATAATCCTTTTCTTCATCCAATTGTAAGTATTTTGCGATGAATTGGTTTTCTTTCATCTTAAACAATCGGGAAAGCCGATGGATGTCTTTCTTTGTAAATAAAGGGCCGGTGGTTTTACAGCAGTTGGCACAGTCTAAGCAGTCCGTTTTTGAAAACTCGTCCTCGTGAAGTTTCTGCATTATGGAATCCAGTTTTTTCGGCGGCTTTTTCTTGAGCTTTTTGAAAAATTTATTGTTTTCCTTACGCTTGCCCTTCGCGATTTGAGGCAGTTTTTCCAAGTCGATTTCCATAATGGCAAAGGTAAGATTAAATTTTTACTGCTATTCAAGCTTTGGCTTTGTAATCCCGTTTTTCAATCTTAACCCAACTTCAGAACTTCAATCATTCTTTTCAATATCACCACCAGAAGTGCTTTGATCAAAATCAGTTGTTTTAGGGTTTCCAGAATAATCGATTGAGCCGCTGGAAGAGGTTTTAGCCGTGAGGCTTTCGGTTGCATAAACATCAATGGACGCTGCTGAAGAGGCCTTGACAGTGCTGTTTTTAGTTTTTAAATTTTCGGCATCAATATCGGCAGAGCTGCTGGCATTGGCATTAAAATTTATGCTGGTCCCGCTCAGTTCAATATCGCTGGCACTGGAAGCTGAAACATTGCAATTTTTTGTTTTTAAACGCAAAATTATATCAGCTGCGCTGGAACTGGAAATTGTGATATCCCTTTGTTCAAAAACCTCTTTTGAAGTCACATCGCTGGCACTGGAAGCGTGGATTTCAGAGAGGGATTTGTAATAAAGCTCAACATCCATTACATCGGGGTTCCTGATATTTCCCTTGCTGGAAATGGAAAGTTCGCCACCGTTTATTTTATATTCAAAAAGCGGAATTATGTTTTCATTGGTGCGCACCATAAGGCGAGTTTCATCGCTTTTGATAAGTTCAACATCCCAAGCTGAGCCCGTGGAAACTTTATCAAAGGTTTTGTCAATTTTAAACTCTTTTTCAACAATTTCCCCTTCAGCATTCACCCCATTTCCGCCAATATTAAATTGACAGGAAGAAATTGTAATGGCCAGTAAAAAAAGTAAGGATAATTTTAAAAATAGTGGTTTCATAATAAATTGGTTTTAGTTGGTTAAGGTATCGGTTTTAGATTCCTGCCCGCCGGCAGGCTGGGTTTCTTGATACCATTCGCTTTGGTTATTTTTAACTTCAGTTTTTTGATTCCCGTCTTCAGGATTCGTGACGCTATCTTTGGTGCGCCCTTGCATTTTATCTTTTTCGTTTGAACCTTGCAATTGATCATTTTCACAATCGAGGCATTTCAATTGGTTATTGACAAATTTCAACTGATGATCAAAATAATCTGACGGTATATTTTCCGTGAAATAAGTCATTTCTTGGCTCAGGCTAAAAACGGTTTCATTAGGTAAATATAACATTAAATCTACATCTTGGTTTTTAAATTTGTTTTTTAGCGCTGTCGTAAAATGATTACTTAGCTGAAACGTATCATTTTTAAATTCAGATTTATAGATGATTTTTTCTGCAATGGCTTTCGCTTCTGCAAAACCATTTCCGTCAGCCGATTTAAGGATTTCAAGCCGGGCGTTTTTAGACGTTGGCTGGATCTCTAAATCAACTGAATTACCAAAAATAAATTTATCCCCATTGCTATTGGTTTTGATTGAAAAATCATCATAAGCACCAGAAGAATTGTAGAAAGCTTGGGATTTCAACAAATCAATATAAAGGGTATCTTCCGCGGAAAAAGGTAAATTCCTGATTTCGGTAACTTCAGAATCAAAAGCCCGTAAAGTTGCCTGACGAATCCCCAAACCTGAGAGTCCAAAAAGCGAGAGGATCCAGAGACCAAGCAAAACGGCCTTGGCAGTAAAGCCAATGGATTTAAGTTTGCTCACGAGAAGTTTTAAACCCAGCAGAAAAAGAAAAAACAGAGGGATCGCGACAAATAGAAATATGAGAACAGTGGCCGCCCAAAAGGGAACGCCAATATCGGCACCTTCCACATAATCTATCCAGGGCGCGTCAAAAATAGTAAACGTGCCGGCGCTCAGGGAACTAAAAATCAAGGCGACCAATGCAACACCACTGATCAAAATGAGCAGCACCCCAATGATCTTAGCCAAAAATATCCCAATGCCAACAAGAACATCCACAAAGCCAATGAGAAAACGCTCTACCGATGAATAATCGGCATTTTCAACATTCTTTTTAAAGTTTGAAAAACCTTCACGCACCTGCCGCTCGATATTGTCAATATTGATTTTTTCGCCCTGCATATCCAGTTTTTCAGAAGTCGTGAGTGCGGCGGGCATAGCGATCCAGAAAATTATATATGCCACAACAATAGTAGTCGCGCTGGGAATCAAGAGCACTAGAAAAATCACACGCACCCAAAACACACTGATGTCAAAATAATGCGCCAAGCCCATACACACCCCGCCAATCTTGCTGTGGTCGATGTCGCGGTATAATTTCCTGGTGCGTTTTGTGTTTTGTTCCTCACGTTCTTCTTCCTCAAAAATATTTTCATCCACCTGAAAATCTTCAGGTTGGCCCATAACGCTAATGACATTGTCAACAGCTTTCAGGCTGAGGACTTCATTTTGGTGTTCGATTTTTTCCAGAAACAGTTCAGCGATGCGGGCTTCAATATCGCGCATTGTTTCTGCCCGGCTTTCGTCGTGAAGCGAGGCCGAAATAGCCTTCAAATATTGATCGAGTTTAGCAAAGGCATCCTCATCCATATAAAAATTGATGCCGGCCAGGTTTATGGTTACAGTTTTATTCATCGGGATTATTTTTTTGGTTGGTTACTTTTGAAACAGCTGTCTGCAAGGTGTTCCAGGTTGTTGATAATTCGTTCAGGAATTCTTTTCCTTTATCGGTCAAGCCATAATATTTTCGCGGTGGGCCGCTGGTGGATTCTTCCCAGCGATAACTCAATAAACCCGCGTTTTTCAATCGTGTCAATAGCGGGTAAATCGTGCCTTCCACCACCAAAAGCTCTGCTTCCTTCAGAGTTTCCAATATCTCGGCGACATAAGCATCGCGTTCATTGAGCACGCTGAGAATGCAATATTCCAGTACGCCTTTACGCATTTGGGCTTTGGTGTTTTCCAGTTTCATTGATGAATTTTTAAGCAATTTATTCTTCGGCAAATATACGTACATTAAAAGGTAGTTTGCAATACCAAGTAGTATATATTAACATTTATTTAACTTTAAAGATCTTGTTACAGGAATTTTTAAGCCTCAATAAACCATTCTTTTTCAGCTTAAAGCCTTACTTTTGAAGTGTTTTATTAAAATTCATTTTTATGCAAATCAAGTATCTTCTTCTCACAGTAATTGTCCTGTTTTTTAGTTTTTCTGCAATTTCACAAGACCTTTATGTGCCCCGTGATGTTCAGAAAGCTTACGAAAATAATACCCGCGCCAAAGACGGTAAACCCGGGGAAAGCTATTGGCAAAATAGCGCTACTTATAATATCAAGCTGAATTTAGCCCCGCCAAATCGAACGATCAAGGGAAGTGAAGAAATAAATTATACAAACAATAGCCCCGATACGCTGAAAAAATTGAATTTCAAACTTATCTTAAACCAACATAAACCCGGCGCGGTGCGATTGCGGCCTGCTGGAAAAGACTATTTGACTTCCGGGCTGCACATCGATTCCTTTAAAGAAAATGACACCGAAAAAAAATGGGACGACAGCAGTGATGGAACAAATAAATTTATCCAGCTCAACACGCCTTTGGCGCCAAACGCAAGTGTGACATTAAATATCGACTGGCATTATAAAGTTTCAAAACAAAGCGGACGCGAAGGCGCCATCGACAGCACCACTTTCTTTCTGGCATATTTTTATCCCCGCGTGGCGGTTTATGACGATTATTCAGGTTGGGACCGGATGACCTTTACCGGTTCGCAGGAATTTTACAACGATTTTAATGACTACACCTTTGAAGTGACCGTGCCTAAAAATTACATTGTTTGGGCAACCGGAACTTTAGAAAATCCAGATCAAGTTTTGCAACCGCAGTATGCAGATTTGCTGGAAAAATCAATGAGCAGTGATGAAGTGATTAAAATTGCGACGCCAGAGGATTTAGATAAAAAGCAAATTACCAGACAGAATAAAACGAACACCTGGAAATGGTCTGCCAATAACATCACTGACGTCGCCATAGCCGTGAGCAATACTTATAACTGGGATGCCGGCAGCGTGGTTGTCGATAAAAAAACCGGTCGGCGCGCCAGTGTTCAGGCGGCTTATGACAGCGTTTCCACAGATTTTGAAAAAATGGTGCAGTATGGAAAACATTCTTTAAAATGGTTTTCAAATAATGTGCCCGGCGTGCCTTACCCCTACTCAAAATCCACCATTATCCGCGGTTTTGCCGATATGGAATATCCAATGATGGCCAATGACAATTCACACCCTGAAAACCCTGATTTCACACGTTTTGTGGCCGAACACGAAATTGCCCATACTTATTTTCCCTTTTATATGGGCACAAATGAAACGCGGTTTGGTTTTATGGATGAAGGCTGGGCCGTTACTTTAGAATATTTGATCGGAATTGTCGATCTCGGAAAAAAACAGGCCACAGAAAATTATAAAAGATTTCGCGTCAACAGCTGGATAAACGACCCTTCTTTTGAACAGGATTTACCAATTATCACACCCACAAATGTCTTGAGTGGCCGCGCAATGGGCAATAATGAATATGGAAAAGCCTCGCTGGGTTATCTGGCACTGCAGGATTTATTGGGCGAGAAAGAATTTAAAAAAGCTTTGCAGGGATATATGAAACGCTGGAACGGCAAGCACCCCATTCCCTGGGATTTCTTTTATTCCTTTAATGACATCACCGGCAAAAATTTAAACTGGTTTTGGAAGAGTTGGTTTTTTAGCAATAATTATATTGATTACGCCATTGAAAATGTGCGGACCCAGAATAACAACACCTTCATCAAGATTAAAAATAGTGGCGGAATGCCGGCACCTTTCACTATTGACGTAGTGAAGGACAATGGCACTAAAAAGAGCTTTCATTATAGTCCAAAAATGTGGAAAGACGTAAACGACGCGGTAATAGTCAGGTTGGAAAAGATTGAAAACCCAAGAAGCATTTCGCTCAACGGCGGGATTTTTATGGATGCAGACCGATCGAATAATGAGTGGAAGAAATAAACCACTCTGGATTAAAGTAAGATATGGTTTCTGACAAGGAATGAAATTAATAACAAAAGCATATTGTATAGCGTATAATGTATGCTGTAGCTTGTATTTAAAGTTTGACTGAATGAGTGGAAAAAATAAAACAGTGAGTGCTGCGGAAGTTTTCGGTCAAGCCGTAAATGATTTTTACAGGCAAAACAAAATCCAAGACATTATCGTTCAAGCCAACCATTTTGCCGATGATAAAATCCCGGTGGATTATCTTTTTCGGAATTTTGAAGAAATGCCCGAGCTGGAACAAATCGCCCTGAAAAAAGCTACTGGAAAAATTCTGGATGTGGGCGCTTGCGCGGGAAGCCATTCATTAGCATTGCAGGATTTGGGTGAAAATGTAACGGCGATTGACCTCTCGGAAAAAACCGTCGAAACTTGCCAAGAACGCGGTGTCAAAAATGCTTTAGTCTGTGATTTTTTCGATTTAGAAAATCAACAATTCGATACGCTTTTACTGTTGATGAACGGTTCTGGAATTGTCGGAAAGTTTTCGCAATTACCAAATTTTTTTAAGCAATTGAAAAATTTACTTTCGCCGAAAGGCCAAGTCCTTTTAGATTCTTCTGATTTGCGCTATCTGTATTCTGAAGAGGAATTGGTCGATTTTTATGACAATCAAATTTACTTTGGCGATTTTCAGTATAAATTGAGGTATAAAAATTTACACTCTGAAAAATTCAATTGGCTTTATATCGATTTCCAGACTTTAACTTCCGCCGCGGAACAATATGGTTTTAAAACAGAATTCCTTTTTGTGGGTGAAAACGATGAATTTTTGGCGAGGCTTGAATTAGCATAAATTTTATTAAAATCAATTATTGAGCCTTGAACTCAAAAATCATATTAATTGGAATAAACGATTATTTTTTAAGGTAAACCAAAAAAAAATTGGGTTATCTCGTGAATTATTGGAATAATCTGTTAGTTTTGTTTTGATATAACTAGTTAGCCACAAGCTGATAAAAACGTGTAATTAAATAAAAAATTATACGTGTAGAAAAATAAATTCTTATCTTTGTTTTATTAATCATTTAAGTCACCAAAAATGAACACAAAACTCACTTTGACGATAGAACAAGAAATTATCCAAAGAGCTAAAGAATATGCTAAGGATAAAAACAGAAGCTTGTCCGATATTATAGAAAACTATTTAAAAATTCTAACAAAAGAAGAGAAAGACAAGGATTTGAAAAAACTAAATCCCATAGTAAAATCTTTAAAGGGTTCTTTTAAAATGCCAAATAATATGGATTACAAAAAAGAACTTAAAAACCGATTAGAAGAAAAATATTTATAATGGATAATGTTTTAATCGATACCGATGTAATATTGGATTTCTTCTTTGACCGTGAACCTTTTGCCGAATTTGCCACCGAAATTTTAAATCTCTGCGAAGAGAAAAAAATAAACGGATTTACAACACCAGTTATAATCTGTAATGTTTACTATTTATTAAGAAAAAAGGCAAAGCATCAATTGATAATAGAAAAAATCAAACAGCTTTTAAACGTAATAGAAATTACAGAAATGGACAAAGAAGTTGTTTTAGATGCTCTTAATTCAGAATTTAAAGATTTTGAAGATGCATTACAAAATTTTTCTGCCGTTCAAAATGGAGAAATAAATATTATTCTGACCAGGAATATAAAAGACTTTAAGAAAAGTGATTTAGCAGTATTGACACCAGAAACATATTTGAAAGGAAAAGCCAGTGGGTAACAAAGAACTGAGTTAAAAACCAAACTAAATTCCAATTAAATTTAGACATAGGTAATGTGGCATTGTTGAACTGGAAATAAATCTTCCTTCGTCGATTTATTTCCAGTTCAACAAGCTATGACCTCCATCATATTGTTTTGAAATTATTTTTGCAATACCGAGCGATGCCCTGCATCATAGGGTATCCCTGAATTT
>Ga0075106_1001293_pt1 | contig 11075 bp, 6 predicted proteins | sample AntDeeMetag02WF4_FD_69796 | JGI IMG/M metagenome (GOLD analysis project Ga0075106, IMG submission 69796) | Saline lake microbial communities from Deep Lake, Antarctica - Antarctic Deep Lake Metagenome 02WF4 | ecosystem: Environmental > Aquatic > Non-marine Saline and Alkaline > Saline | place... | reverse complement strand
CGCTCGGGACGGTACCCCCGGAGGATGGTGACGGCTCGGCGAGGCGTAAACGCCGTGACGGCGGCGATCAGCCGGCCGTAGAAGCCCAGCAGGAGCGCGACGGTGCCGCCGGAGACGCCGGGGAGGGCGTCGGCCGTCCCCATGCAGAGCCCGTAGCCGTAGGCCCGAAGCAACTCGAGTCGGTCGACGACGACGTCGGTTCGTTCATACTCCATGTGTTCGTTCCTGGCGTCGCCGGTCGGCGTCGCGGCTGGACAGCGTTCGATGCCACCGTTTCGAGCCCGAGTGACCGAGCCGCCGGTTCGCCTGCATGGTCGATGGGGCGACGTGCGTCCGTATAAAAGTGCGACAACCTCGTCAGCGCGTGCTCCCCGTCCTCGGTTATCGTCCCCATCTCCCATCCTTGTCTAAACCGTCCCTGGCCACCGTTGCCGTCCGGTTCGGCGAACCGCGGTTTCAGGCCGGCCGTCCAATCGTGTACAGGAACATCGGCGTCTGTCCCGCGGCGCGGGGGGCGAAGAAGTCCGAGACGATGTCGTCGTAGAACGTCAGCCCGGTCCCGCCGAGGTCGCGGTGAGCGTAGGTCCCGAGATACAGTCGGCCTGCTGTCAGCGACGCCTCGAGCTGTGCCACCCGGTAGCCGCGATTGCCGAGCGCGTCGACGACCGCTGTGAGGTCAGTCATGAAGTAGACGCAGACCGCGGCGTCGGCGGCCAGCCGCTGATCCAGCGCGAGGTGGCCCGCCTCGCTGCGACACTCGCCGGCCCGCAGGCGCTCGAGTTCGCCCCGGGCCGGATGGTACTGGTAGGTTCCCGACTCGAGGCCGTCGACGCCGTTGACGACGAGGAAGGGGGCGACGAACGACAGCGGCGGGTCGTCCGCGAAACGGCTGTCCATCGCCACCCCGCGAACAGCCCGGTCGAGCACGGTCGACAGCTTCCGAAAACTGATCGGCTCGCGCTCGTACTCGCGACAGGAGCCGCGGCGGCGGATCGTCTCGTGGAGCGGCCGGCTCGAGGCCGTCTCGTGATCGACCGGCTCGAGTGCAACCCGTTCGCCGTCGCCGGGTTCGCGGGTGCCGATCGGTCCCGCCGGCCGCCCGGATCGCCAGGAGTCGGCCGCGCCGCCGTTCTCGAGAGTGCCAGCCGACCACGCCTCGTGGATCAGCGGGAACTCCCGCTCGTTCGGCGAGAGCGGTTCGGTGTCGGGATCGATCGGGTCGATGTCTGCCGAACCGGAATTGGCGTCGGAACCGGCGGCGAAATCGAACTCGGAATCGGTGTTTCCCGAACCGATCGGTACGATCTCGAGTGGCGCTTCGCGTTCGGGCTCGAGTCCGAGCAGGTCCGCGACGGGACGATCCGCGAAGCCGGTGACGACCTCGGCGCGGTAGTCGAGCGCGTGGGCGACCGCCAGCAGGTTCGCGAGGTGCGTCCCGGAGTCCCAGAACGCGTGGCGAAACGTTCGGTCCCCGTACTTCCAGGCGTTTCGCCACCACGTCGAGGTCGCGACGACCGACAGCGGCGCGTCGGCGACGCCCGCGTGCTCGCTGGCGCTCGCGAGCACGCCGCGGTAGTCCCCCTCGCGGAGCACGTCGAGCGACAGCGTCCGGGGATCGAAGTGGTAGACGCCGGCCTCGAGTTCGCGTCCCGGTTCACCGGTCTCGTCGTCGCCGTCGTCACCCCCGAGCTCGCCGCAGACGACGTACAGGTCGACGTGGTAGAGCGCGCCGGTCGTCGCTGCGGCGCGAAAGCGGAGGGTGCGACCGCGCCTGTCGATCCGTTTCGTGACGCCGGCAGCGTAGTAACACAGGCTCGTGACCGTCTCGAGATCAGGCTGGTGCGCTCGAGTCGGATCGCCGTCGGGCGTCGGCTCCGCGATCGCCGCGAGCGCGGGTTGCGGGGGCGGGCGAATCCGGTCGGAGAGCGGCTTCGCGGGCAGGTCGGTGTACACCTTGTACAGCCGCGGTTTGTTGTCGAAGTTCAGACCGCGACCGCCCTCGTGAACGCTTCTGGGCGAGTGTTTCGTCCGCTCGTGGTAGTCGATCGCCCCGGTTGGCATGCGCCGATCTACCACGGCGACGCGGAAAAACCCGGGCAGGAACTTTTTCCTCGCTCCGGTTTGTTACACCGCTCGAGAACATGGACCTCGAGTCGATTCCGGGCGTCGGCGAGAAGACCGCCCGAGCGCTATCCGCGCTCGACGATCCCGAGCGCGCGCTGCGAGCGGGCGACGTGGAAGCGATCGCGACTGCCCCGGGGATCTCCCAGGGGCGGGCCGCCCGCATCGCGCGCGGCGCGATCCGGCTCGAGCACGACGATCCCGGCGGGTTCCTCGCGACCGATCGCGCCCGCGAGGTCTACCGGGAGGTCCTCGGACTGCTCGAGGAGCGCACGGTCACCGACTACGCCGCCCGTCGACTCGAGACATTCTATCCGAGCCCGCGGCGCTCGCGCATCGCGGAGGTACAGGAGTTCGCCCGCGAGGCGCTCGAGCGCGACCCCGACCTCGCGGTGCTCGACGCGCTCGAGGGGGTCGAACCCCTTCGAGAGCCGGGCGACGTGCGGGTTCGCGAGCGCTGTCTGGCGACGACCGACGCCGAGCGCTACTCGGCGGCGCGCGAGGCGATTCCGGAACTCTCCGTCGAAATCGTCGAGGACGCACAGGGGCTGGCCGAACTCGCCCGGGGGTACGCGACGGTGATCGCCCTCGACGAGTCCTTCGCCGGCGTCACGCTCGAGGGCGACGTGCAGGTCCGGCCCGACGCCCTCGAGAACCCGGCTGAAGTCGTCCCCGAGCGGCCGCTGGCCTTCTTCGCGCGCAATCGGGACCGCCTGCAGGCGGCCGTCGCGGTCCATCGGGCCGCCGACCTCGAGCCGCCCTGCGATCTCTCGGCCCTCGAGGACGGCCTCTCGCGGCTTGCCGAGGACGGCACGGTCGCGGGCGACGACGAACTCGACCGGCTGACGACGGCGGTCGACGATCTCGATGCGGCGGCGAGCGCGGCCGAGAGCGTCGCAAACGACCACCTTCGGGAGGCGATCCGCGAACAGGACGTGACGATCGAGGGCTCGGACCTGCTCTCGCTGGTCGAGCGCGGGGCCGGCGTCGACTCTCTCCTCTCGCGGGAACTTGCGGACGAGTACGCCGCGGCGGTCGAGGCGGCTCGAGACCACCTCGTCGACGCGCTCGATCTCGATCAGGGCGAAGCCGAAATAGCGCGCCGCGCGTTCAGCGACGAGCCCACGTTTCCGGTCGAGCGCGACGAGGACGTCATCAGTCGGGTACGCGAGGAGCTGACGGCGGCCAAGGACCGTCGCGCGGGCAAACTGAAGCGCGAGCTCGCGGCCGATCTTGCCGACCAGCGCGACGGTGCCCGTCAGCTCGTCCGGGACGCCCTCGAGCTAGACGTCGAACTCGCGATTGCCCGCTTCGCCGAGGAGTACGAGTGTGTGATGCCCGAATTCGCTGACAGCGAGGCGCTACGCGCCTCGGAAGCGAGCGGTGAAACCGCGAGCAAAAGTGTTGCCGAGGTCGGCTTCGCGATCGAGGCCGGCCGCTCGCCCCTGCTCGACGAGCCGCTCGAGTCGATCGACCCCGTCGATTACGAAGTCTCGGGCGTGGCGCTCCTTTCGGGGGTCAACAGCGGCGGGAAGACCTCGACGCTGGATCTGGTCGCGAGCGTCGTCGTGCTGGCCCATATGGGCTTGCCGGTTCCCGCCGAGCGCGTGCGCCTCCAGCGGTTCGACGATCTACACTACCACGCCAAGACCCAGGGGACGCTCGACGCGGGTGCCTTCGAGTCGACCGTCCGGGAGTTCGCCGACCTCGCACAGGGCGGCGAGGGCTCGCTCGTGTTGGTCGACGAACTCGAGAGCATCACCGAACCCGGGGCGTCGGCGAAGATCATCGCCGGGATTCTGGAGGCGCTCTCGGCAAACGGCGCGACGGCCGTCTTCGTCTCTCACCTGGCCGGCGAGATCCGCGAGATGGCCGACTACGACGTCACCGTCGACGGCATCGAAGCTGTCGGGCTCGTGGACGGGGCACTCGAGGTCAACCGCTCGCCGGTCAAGGACCATCTGGCACGGTCGACGCCGGAGCTAATTGTCGAGAAACTCGCCGGCGAGGCCCGGGACGACGCGGTCGCGACCAACGGCGGCGCGCCCGCAGACAGCGAGGGCGACCCGGAACCCGTGTTCTACGATCGACTCCTCGAGAAGTTCGAGTAGTCTCCGTCCGTGCTTCCCGGTGGCCGGACTGGCCGAAACCGACACCAGTCGCCGCTTGTACTGGGGTATGCAAGTATACTACCTACCACTGCTGGCCGACTGTGCTATACTATGCCATACCAGTTCCAGTGTCCCAGGGATGGGTGTTGTTTCGAACTGCGCTGTGATGCCGATCACGAGGCCGCACGACTCGCGCGAGCCCACGCCCGCGTCGCACATCGCGACCGAATTCCCCCGGCGGATCTCGATCGCTGGCTCGAGCGAATCGAGGCGGTCTGACGCCGCTCGAGCCGAGAATTCGGCAAACATCTAAGTAGCTTCGACAGCGTGGTGAAAGTGATGGCAGACGACCCCGAGGAGGGGATGTTGTCGTGGGACGAATCCGTGTTCAGCAACGAGCACGTCTTCGAGATCGACTACGTCCCCGAGACGTTCAAGCACCGCGAGGGCCAGACCCAGAGCCTGACGTACGCGCTGCGCCCCGCGGTGCGGGGGTCGCGACCGCTGAACGTCGTCGTTCGGGGACCGCCCGGGACGGGAAAGACGACGGCGATCCAGAAGCTGTTCGACGAGGTGGGAGCCCAGACGAGCGAGGTCCGAACGATCCGAGTCAACTGTCAGGTCAACGCGACTCGGTACTCGGTGTTTTCGCGGCTCTTCGAGGGCACGTTCGACTACGAACCGCCCTCCTCGGGGATCTCCTTCAAGAAGCTGTTCGGCCAGATCGCCGAGAAACTTGTCGAGGAGGACAAGGTGCTCGTCGTCGCCCTGGACGACATCAACTACCTCTTTTACGAAAACGAGGCCTCTGACACGCTCTACTCACTGCTTCGGGCCCACGAGGAGTATCCCGGGGCGAAGATCGGTGTCGTCGTCGTCTCCTCCGATCCCGCGCTGGACGTCATCGACGAACTCGACTCCCGAGTCCAGAGCGTCTTCCGCCCGGAGGACGTCTACTTCCCCGTCTACGACCAACCCGAGATCGTCGACATCCTCGAGGAGCGGGTCGAACGGGGCTTCAACGACGGCGTCATCGCCCGGGACACCCTCGAGTACGTCGCGGAACTCACCGCCGAGAGCGGCGATCTCCGGGTCGGGATCGATCTGCTGCGGCGGGCCGGACTCAACGCCGAGATGCGGGCCAGCCGAACCGTCGAGCGACAGGACGTCGAGAACGCCTACGAGAAGTCCAAGTACATCAATCTCTCACGGTCCCTGTCGGGACTGACCGACACCGAACGGGCGCTGCTCGAGGTGATCGCCGACCGCGACGGCGACCAGGCCGGCGAGGTCTACGAGGTCTTTCACGACCGGACCGACCTCGGCTACACGCGCTACTCCGAAATCGTGAACAAACTCGACCAGCTCGGCCTGATCGACGCCGACTACGCGGACGTCGACGGCCGCGGTCGCTCGCGGTCACTCACGCTCTCCTACGAAAAAGAGGCGGTACTCGACCGGCTCGAGTGATCTCGCCCGGACGCGGACGCCGAAACGACCGCTCGTTTTAGATGCCCCAGAGCAGAGCGATGCCGCCCGTCGTGACCACTGCCAGCAGGAGCTGTAGCGGCCCGCCGACTCGCAGGAAGTCGGTGAACTTGTAGCCGCCGGGGCCGTAAACCATCAGATTCGTCTGATAGCCCACCGGCGTCATGAAAGAGGTCGCGGAGGCGAACATCACCGCGAGGAGAAACGAGAACTGCGTCGCTCCGAGGCTCCCCGCGGCGTCGATCGCGACGGGGATCATCAACACCACCGTCGCCACGGGCGTGATGACGTTCGCGAGCAACCCCGTCACGACGGTGAACAACAGCAAGACCGCGACGAGCGGGAGAAACGCGGCGGTCCCAACGAGCGCGCCGGCGATTACCTGCGAGCCGCCCGTCGCCTCGAGGGCGACGCCGAGGGGTATCACGCCCGCGAGCAGGAACACGATGTTCCACGAAACGGCGTCGTACGCGTCGGTGGTCGACAGACAGCCGGTCACGATCATGAGGAAGACGCCGGCGAACGCCGCGATGACGATGGAGACGAGACCGAGCGCTGCGGTTCCGACGACGCCGGCCATGATCGCGAGTGCGATCGGCGTCTTCGGTGACAGCGGCGCGACCTCGTCGATCCTGCCTTCGAGCAACCTATCGGAGGCGTCATCGACGACCACGAGGTCGCCGGTCTCGGTGACGTACTCGATCGTACTGGTGACCGTCTGGACCAAGAGGAGGTCGCCCGCTTCGAGCGTCACTTCCTCGAGGTCGGTCCGGAGCAACTCGCCGTCGCGGCGGATCGCCAGCACGGTCAGCTGGTAGACCTCCCGGAGATGCGTCTCGGAGAGCGTCTCTCCGATGAACGACGATTCGCCAGGGACGATCGTTTTGGCGAGTCGCTCATTGCCCGCGGATTCCTCGAAGGTCTCCTCGGTCACCGACTGCCGGTGGAGCTGGCGCAACTCCTGATTCTCGACGAAGCGGTTGACCGCCTGCAGGCTCCCGTGGACCGTGAGTACGTCACCTTCTCGGATGTGCTGGCCCGGTTCGATCACTGTCGTCTCTTCGCCGCTGCGGTCGTTGCTGTCACGGTCGTTGCCGTCGCGGGGACGCTGCTGGCTGCGCCCCTCCCTATTGCCTCGCGTGTCGACGGTCTCGTCGCCGGAGAATCGCTGGTCTCGATCCGATCCACTGGCTGGTGTCTCGCGGTCTCCCTGGCCATCGCTATCGTCAGCACCATCGTATTCGAGTACCCGCTCGTTCGCTGCGGGCTGGCTGTCACGATCTCCGTCTCGACGATGCTGGAGGACCCGAACGTCCGCGTCGGCTCGTTCCTCGAGTTCGTCGACCGTGAGTCCGATTGGTGCCGAGTCCGCGCCGACGCGGACCTGCGTGAGATGATCCTCGAGATCGAACTCCTCCACGAGGTCCGCGTCGACCGGGATCCGAGCGGGCGTCAGCCACCGACCGACGGTCATGAGGTAGGCGAGGCCGACGACCAGAATCACGAGGCCGAGGGCCGAGAACTCGAACATGCCGATGGGGGGTCGACCGAGCAGGTCGGCGGCGAATTCGCTGGCGAGCAGGTTCGTCGAGGTGCCGACGAGCGTCAGGGTGCCGCCGAGGATCGCTGCATACGAGAGCGGCAAGAGCAGTTTCGACGGCGAGATGCCGGTCTTCTCGGCGAGATCCGAGATCATCGGGATGAAGATCGCGACGACGGGCGTGTTATTGATAAAGCCCGCAATCGGCCCCGTCGTGGCGATCGTCGCTGCCAGCGCACGCGTTTCGTCGCCGTCGGTAAACGCCGCCAGCGAGAGGCCGAGCCGCTGGACCACGCCGGTCTGCTGGATACCCGCACTGAGCATGTACATCGCGACGATCGTCACCGTCGCGGTGTTGGCAAAGCCCGAGATCGCCGCCCGGTGGCCGACGCCGGTCAGCGGCTCGAGCGCCGCCAGCGAGACGACGATCCCGATCGCCGTCACGTCGTTCGGAATCACCTCCGAGACGAACAGAACGAGAGCGACCGCGATGAGGCCGAACACCACCAGGGCACCGCCCGACAGCTCCGTCCCGATCATCGCGCGGTGTCCGAAACTCCGTTACCAGTCATACTCTCATGTCTGTGAGCTATTGGCTGATCTATGTTTCGGGACCGACCGATGGCAGTTCCGGCAGCTACGATACTCCCTCTCAGTCTCTTTCGAGCCGCTTCTATCGCGGCCCGCATGCGAGCGCGTAAAGTGGCTCGAACCCCTGACTCCGATAATGAGTGACGCGAAAGGTCCCCTCCAACCGGACCGTCCGAACGTCGATCACCCGTTTCGGGTCGACGCTCCCTTCGAGCCCGCGGGCGATCAGCCCGAAGCGATCGAGCAGTTAGTCGACGGGTACCGGTCCGGAATGGACAAACAGACCCTGCTCGGGGTGACCGGCTCCGGAAAAACGAACACCGTATCGTGGGTCGCAGAGGAAATCCAGAAACCGACGCTGGTGATCGCCCACAACAAGACGCTGGCGGCCCAACTCTACGAGGAGTTTCGCAATCTCTTCCCGGACAACGCCGTCGAGTACTTCGTCTCCTACTACGACTACTACCAGCCCGAGGCCTACGTCGAGCAGAGCGACACCTACATCGACAAGGACGCCTCGGTCAACGACGAGATCGACCGCTTGCGCCACTCCGCCACGCGGTCGCTGCTGACCCGCGAGGACGTCATCGTCGTCGCGAGTGTCTCCGCGATTTACGGCCTCGGCGACCCGCGCAACTACATCGATATGTCCCTGCGACTCGAGGTCGGCGAGGAGGTCGGCCGCGACGAGCTGTTGAAACGCCTGGTGGACCTGAACTACGAGCGCAACGACGTCGACTTCACGCAGGGTACCTTCCGGGTGCGGGGAGACACCGTCGAGATCTACCCGATGTACGGCCGCTATGCGGTGCGCGTCGAACTCTGGGGCGACGAGATCGACCGCATGGTCAAGGTCGACCCGCTCGAGGGGAAAACCCAGGGCGACCAGCAAGCGGTGCTCGTCCACCCCGCGGAGCACTATTCGATTCCCGAGACCACGCTCGAGGACGCGATGGACGAGATCCGTGACGATCTCGATTCGCGCATTTCCTACTTCGAACGCAAAGGCGACATGATCGCCGCCCAGCGCATCGAGGAGCGGACGACCTTCGACCTCGAGATGATGCAGGAGACGGGCTACTGTTCGGGGATCGAGAACTACTCGGTCTATCTGTCCGATCGCGAGTCCGGCGAAGCTCCCTACACGCTGCTTGATTACTTCCCCGACGACTTCCTGACCGTGGTCGACGAGTCCCACGTGACGCTCCCGCAGATCCGCGGGCAGTTCGCCGGCGACAAGTCCCGGAAGGACTCGCTGGTCGAGAACGGCTTCCGGCTGCCGACGGCCTACGACAACCGGCCGCTCACCTTCGAGGAATTCGAGGAGAAGACCGATCAGACCCTCTACGTGAGCGCCACGCCCAGCGACTACGAGCGCGAGGAGAGCGAGCAGATCGTCGAACAGATCGTTCGGCCCACCCATCTCGTCGACCCGGCGATCGAGGTTTCTGATGCAACAGGGCAGGTCGACAACCTCATGGACCGCATCGACGAGCGTATCGAGCGCGAGGAGCGCACGCTCGTGACGACGCTGACCAAACGGATGGCCGAGGACCTCACCGAGTACCTCGAGGAGGCGGGCGTCGACGTGGCCTACATGCACGACGAAACCGACACGCTCGAGCGCCACGAGATCATCCGCTCGCTGCGATTGGGTGAGATCGACGTGCTCGTCGGGATCAACCTCCTGCGGGAGGGGCTGGACATCCCCGAGGTCTCGCTGGTGGCCATTCTCGATGCGGACCAGGCGGGGTTCCTTCGGAGCGAGACGACGCTCGTCCAGACGATGGGCCGGGCGGCCCGGAACGTCAACGGCGAGGTCGTCCTCTACGCGGACGAGCCCTCGAACGCCATGGAGTCCGCGATCGAGGAGACCCAGCGCCGCCGCGAGATCCAACAGGAGTACAACGAGGAACACGGCCTCGAGCCCACGACGATCGAGAAGGAAGTCGGCGAGACCAATCTGCCCGGCAGCAAGACCGACACCAGCGAGGTATCTGGCCGGGAGATCGATGGCGAGGACGACGCGGCGCGGTACGTCGACGAACTCGAGGGGCGGATGCAGGACGCAGCGAGCAACCTCGAATTCGAGCTAGCGGCCGATATTCGCGATCGGATTCGGGAGGTCCGGGAGGAGTTCGAACTCGAGGGCAGCGACGAGGGGATCGCGCCGCCGACTGAGGAGTTCTGAGCGGAAATCTGTCAGCGCACGGTCGTCGAGTCGTCGGACTTCCGTGTGGAAACCGAGGCCGACGGGGTTATTCTCGGCCTCGAGTCACTCGCATTAGCAGTAGATTATATCACGGATTCTCTACTCAGAAGAACTCGTGAAACCCGCGATAAGTGCAGGTGGAGTACATACCATTCGGCAAAAACCGTACGCATATTGATCGGGTTTCGTTATTCGATCTGTCACCCGTTTTGTCACACCTACAGCAATATAAGCGTCTACGAGTGGAAATTTATTTGGTAACAATGGGGGAGAAACATCAGAAGAACGGTCAACAAGTTAGCGAGAGATGGAACACCATCTTCAAAGCCCTCTCGTCCGAGCCACGTCGCCAAATCATCGTTTCCCTTTTGGATACTGGACTAGATCAATCAGTTCCATTGCCTGAGAGTGCAATAATGCCTAACGTTCTACCCGACCCGGAAGTTCTTCGTCAAGAATTACACCACCACCATCTGCCGATGTTAGTAGATTTGGGATTCATCACATGGGAAACAGAGCCATTGGTCGCCTCTCGTGGTTCAGAGTTTGATGAAGTAGCGATGGTTTTTGAAGCACTCCACGCGGAAGCAACCAGCATTCCCGATTCATTAGTAATTGGCTGCCGCCGACTTGAGGAGGAACAGCAGAAGAACATCAACTTATAGTTGTTTCAAAAGAAAATTTGCAAAGATCGTTACCGCTTAGTACAAGTGGAAGATGGTTCGCCAACCATGTTTCTCAGATTATCACAGCCAACAATATTGGGAAGAAACCCAAAAAATCTCTGACCTACTTTAGGAACACATGCCTTTTCGAAATCAACAGAAGGTAGTCATGGATGGCGGGTCAGCGATTGTTGTAGAAAGACAACCAAGTGAATCCGCGGTACAGGCAGTAATTCGAGGAGTCGCTGCTGCACAAGGAACTCCTGAATGCGACCTCGAACCGTTATACTATAGTATTGAACCAGAGGCACTAAACAAACTGATTCGACATTCACAGCGTGCCACAA
>Ga0075106_1001291_pt1 | contig 11100 bp, 9 predicted proteins | sample AntDeeMetag02WF4_FD_69796 | JGI IMG/M metagenome (GOLD analysis project Ga0075106, IMG submission 69796) | Saline lake microbial communities from Deep Lake, Antarctica - Antarctic Deep Lake Metagenome 02WF4 | ecosystem: Environmental > Aquatic > Non-marine Saline and Alkaline > Saline | place... | reverse complement strand
GCCACTACTTCCCGGGACTAAACACCTGGCGCCCGCGCAAAGAAAAACGGCCACCTGGCATGTTAGCCAGGTGGCCGTTTTATATGTCTTGTTTGGTACCCCCACCAGGATTCGAACCTGGGGCCTTCCCCTTAGGAGGGGGACGCTCTATCCAGCTGAGCTATAGGGGCAATATGCGAGGGCTTGAAAAAGCGCGGCTAGTGTAACGCTTTGCGCCGTGGCCGCCAACCGCCTGCTCCGCTTGGATGTCTTCCATCCCGGAAAACTACACCCACCCAAGCACCTGTAGCACGAAGATGCCCAGCGTTACCGTGGCGCTGGCAGCGAGCGTGGTGATGGCGATGATATTGGCAGCCAGCGCCGGGTTGCCGCCCAGCACTCGGGCCATGACAAAGCTGCCCGCCGCCGTGGGGCTGGCAAAGTAGAGAAACAGCAGGCCCAGCTCGCGGTCGCGGAAACCGCAGAGAACGGCGCCCAGCGTCGCCAGCCCGGGCAGCCAGAGCATTTTGAACAGGCTGGCGCTGATGGCGACGCGACGACCCTCCCGGAGCGAGGCAATGGACAGCGTGCCGCCAATGCAGATAAGCGCCAGCGGCAGCGTGAGTGAGGCGAACAAATCACCGGTATGCATCAGCCAGCCGGGCAAGGTGATGCCCAGCGCAGCAAACGGCAGAGCGGCCAACACAGCAAGAATCAGCGGGTTGGTGGCAATGTTTTTGACCAGCGCGCCAGTGCTGGCCTTACCCGGCTGGAAGGTGACAAGCGCCACGACCGAGAGGCTGTTGTAGAGCACAATCACCACGCCCAGCAGCACGCTGCCCGTCGACAGGCCGTAGTCACCGTACATGGCGGCGGCCAGCGCCAGCCCGACAATGCCGCAGTTGCCGCGAAACGCGCCTTGAATGTAGACACCGCGGTCGGCCCTGGCCACGCGATAGCGCGCCCATAGCCAGCACAAAGCAAACTGGGCGACGGTGGCCAGCGCGAAAAATGCCAGCATCGGTATATTCAGCGCGACACTTAAATCAGCGCGAATCAGGCTGAGAAACACCAGCGCCGGCAGCGTGGCCTTGAACACCAGCGTTGAGGCGGTAGCCACAAAGGCTCCGTCAATCCAGCCGATACGCCTTAAGCCAAGGCCGACGAATACCATGGCGAAAACCGGCAGCGTCACCTCAAGCGTACGCGCAAAAATATCAATCAGGTGCATCAGCCGAACAACGCTCGCATACCGCCCTCGTTGGGGACACTGACCACCAGCGCGTTGCGCCCGCGCGCCTTGGCTTCATAGCTGGCCGCATCGGCGCGGGAGAGCGCCGCGTCTACCGTTTGGTCCGCGTCGTCAAATGTCGTCACGCCAATGCTTAACGTAACCCCGTACTCCTGGCCTTCATGAGTCACGGAAATTTCGCTCACTGCCACGCGCAGCGACTCGGCAATGCGCTCGGCTTGACCCAGCGTACAGCTGGGCAAGAGCACGCCGAACTCGTCGCCGCCCTGGCGCGCGACGTGGTCACTGCGGCGCACTTCCCAGGCTACCACCTGGGCAATGCGGCGCAGCATTTCATCGCCCAGCGCATGGCCACCTTCATCGTTGATCGGTTTGAAATGATCAAGATCAAACAGCAACAGCGCCGAGGGCGTGCTGGTTTTCTGATACTCGGCAAAGGCCTCGCCCAGCCGACGCTCGAAGCCGCGGCGATTCAAAAGCCCCGTGAGCGGATCATGCTCGGCTTCCCAACGCGCCAGCGCCTCCTCCTCACGCCGCTGGGTGATATCTTTCATCATGCCCACCAGCCCCAGCGAATGCCCGCCCTTGGAGAGCATGACAACCCGAGCATGCACCTCAAGCCATAGCGTTTCATGATCAGGCCGGATAAAACGCAGCTGGCGCTGAAAGTCGTTGTGGGTGATCAAGCTGTGGCGCCACATATCAACGGTGCCGGCGCGATCCCCCGGATGAATGTACTCAAGCCATTGCGACGTGGCCAACGTCTCTGAACTACCCAGCAGGGCAATCAACGGCGGGTTCATATAGGTGATTTCACCGTCAAAATTAGCCACGAACATGCCCTGTGGCGTGGAATCAAGAATCGCGTTAAAGAACGCTTCGCGCTCTTTAAGGCTGCCCAGCAGCACCTTGCGCTCGGCTTCTACGCGATTGAATGTCTCGGCAATTTCCTGAAACTCGACCACGTCACTGGTCAGGTCAAGGCGTTCACGACGCCCGTGCCCCACGTCACCGATCTGGATTTCCAGGTGGCGCAGGGGTTGCAGCATACTGCCCAGTACCCACCACAACAGAGGCAGCATCCAGAGCGCCATGATCCCCCAGACCCACCACAGCCGCTTGATAAAACCCGCCAGCGGCAGCTGTGCCTGCTCCAGGGTCATGAAACGCCCGATCACCCAGCCGGCCGGCCATACCTGAGCGTAAGACTGCAGGCCTGCCTTGCCGTCAAACAGCTTGCCCACGGCATCGCCCTGCCAGCCAATCATAGCGAGTTCAAGCTTGGGGTTACGCGATAACGCCTTGACGTTAGACAGGATATTTTCACGCTCCGGGTGGTATAAAATCGTACCGGCGGCGGTAAATATATTGATATAGCTGCCGTCACCTACCTGCTTGCGTGCCAGCCGGGAAAACAGCCCGCCGCTGCGAAGGCTCATTGCCCCGCCCACCATGCCGGAAAACTCGCCGCTTTCATCCCGGCGCGGCACACCGATCATCACCATCGGAACCTTGCTTGCGCGCCCCGTAAACGGCTCGCTGACGTAGGAGTAACCGGTACCCCTGATCATACGGAAGTACTCGCGGTCACCTATGTTCATACCGCGCGAATTATCAATGCGCGGCCAGCTGGCGTCTATATTGCCTTGCGCATCGGTGATAACCAGTCGTTCAAACCATTCCAGCAGCGCATCGTTGTGCTGCAAACGCAGCTGCAGCGATTCTTTTGATGCGTGATCAACCGTCACTTCAGCCACATGTTCAAGCGCACGTGTACGCGAGTTGACCTGATGGGTGATTTCATCCGCCAGCATGCTGGTTTCGTAACGCAGGTGCGCAAGGCTGGTCTCCTGCACCATGTTTTTACCCAGATGCCAGGCCAGGGCCAACACCAATGCAACGACCAGAATCCAGGTAAAGGCAAGCCCCAGCACCAAGCGCCCGCGAAGTGAGCGCAACGCACCCATATTTTTCAACCACGAGATCAGCCGCGGTTTTAACCACTGGGTTGTCCATTGCTTCAGAGCCACGCGCTCCCCTTTAGCTGATCGTTAATACACGCCGTCAAGCGCTCACTGCCTACCGTACGGAGGCTGTACATTACACGAAACTTGAGTCCGCGTGGAGGTTCAGGCGCAACGCCCATACTGCATAAAAAAACCCGACGCAGATCAATGCCATAATCTTTCTTTAATATAAATAACAGAACATTTAACCAATAATTTATTATTTAACAATAAAAACAGCGTAAATTGACGGCAATCAACATCATAAGCATGGCATTCCCCGTATTCTTGCCCCGGCTGACTTAACACCACGCCCATCCGCCACGCGGGGGCCACTCAAGGATACGCTGCCATGACACCTTATTTCCGTCTGACACGTGCGGCCCTGCCCGCCGGCATGCTCGCGCTTTTGCTCAGCCAGCAGGCCGGCGCGGTCGAGTTCAAAATGGGCACTACCACGGCCAGCGTTTACGGCTTTGCCAAGCTCGACCTGATTTACGATGTGGATAACGATCTGGGCGATCTCGCGGCAAGGCCGCGCATTCTGATTGACGGCCAACGCGGCAGCGACGGGCATTTTACCATGCACCCTTACCAAAGCCGGCTGGGATTCAAAACACAAACGCCCGTTGAGGGAAGCCCGCTGGTGACCCGGGTAGAAATCGACTGGATGGATAACCCGCCCGAAGGCGGCGATTTGCGCCTGCGCCACGCCTACGGCAGCTGGAACGATGTACTCGCGGGCAAAACCTGGACCAACTTCGGCAGCCGCCTGAGCCGCACGCCGATCATCGATTTCGCCCCCAGCCCCGGGCAGAGCAAAAGCGGACGCAAAGCGCAGCTGCGCTACTCGTGGAACGGCTTTCACGTGGCGCTGGAAAATCCCGACCCCGATGACTTCAAAGACAGCGTAGCGGCCAAATTCAACCCCGCGCGCGGCGGCTATGCCCCGCACCCCGACGCCAAGCAGGAGGTGCCCGATATCACCCTGCGCTATCAGGCCGCAAGCGAGCGTCTGGCCTACTCGGCCGCCGCCGTTGCCCGCCGGTTAAGCGTTGAGGCCGATGGCACAGGCATTGACGACAGCACCACCGGCTGGGGGCTAAGCACCGCCGCACGCCTTCAGGCTACCGAGCGTCTGGCGCTGCGCGGGGCGCTCACCTACGGCGACGGCATTGGCGAATACCTGCAGAATAATCCGTCGGCGCCCGCGTTTGTTAACGGCGACTCAATTAACACCATCAGCGCCTGGGGCGCCAACCTGGGCATGAGCCTTGCCGTAGGCCCGGGGGCAATAAACCTGGGCTACGGTATATCACGCGCCGACGTTGACGACCTACGCAACGCCGGGCTGGCCGGTGCAGAAGGCGCCAACGAGCAGTTTCAAGCCGTGCACTTGAACTACATCTGGTCGCCGGCCAAGCGCATCAGCTACGGCATGGAAATGGGCTACCACACCCGCGACGTGGCCGACGGGCGCGACGGCAACGCCCTGCGCCTGCAGGGCATGGTCAAGTACGCCTTCTGACGGCTGTTTCCGTTAGTCGAGCTGCTGCACTTTAAGCTCGTAGTTGTTCACGCCGCTGCGGGCGCCGCCAAACTTCTGTCCGCGTACGCGGATGCGATACTCGCCGGGGGCCAGCTCGGTGCGCAGGTCGATATCACCGTCGAACCCTTCGCCGGCATCACGCGCCACCACGTTGCCCTGGCTGTCCAGCACCTCGGCTTCAATGCGGTAGGTGCCCTTGTTGCCGGGGAACGTCGCGGTGGTGATCGCAATTGTGCCCTTCTGCAGCACCTCAAAGGTCATGACCTCGCCGCTGGCGCGTATCTTGACGTCGGTGACAACTTCTTCAAAGCCCTGCCTGGGCGCCGGTTGCTCTGCCGCGGCGGCGTTATCTGTCGAGGCGTTTGCGGCCGGCGCTGACGCACTTGGGCTAGCCGAACGCTCAGCGGCGGACTGAACCGGCGCTGTCTCTGGCGTTTGGCTCGGCGGCGCCACGGCTGCCACGGCGCTTGAACGGCGCACAAACGCGGTTTTGCCGCCGCCACGGCGGTTGCCGATAAAGGCAATACCGTCGCCGCTGGATACACCATCGTCAACGTCGGCGCCCTCTACCGTCACGTAGAAGCTGTTGCCACCCGAATTGCCGCTGGAGCCAAACTTGTGCCCTTCTACCTGCAGCGTGTAGTCGCCTTTGGCCAGGCGCTCTTGCAGGGCGAGCCCTTCATCGTTACCCAGCCCTTCACCGCGCGCCACCACGTTACCCGCGCTGTTCAACAGCACTGCAGACACGCGATAGTCCTGCGACTCCCCGCCCTGTACGTGGCTGGCAAATACGTAGGTGCCGTCTTTTTCCACGGTGAAGTCGTGCTCGTGAACGCGTCCGTAGAAAAAGCTGCGGCTGCGCGCATCGTTGTTTGACTGTAAAAAGCGCGTCAGGTCCAGCTGCTTGCCTTCCTCGCGGAAGCGCTCCTGCACATCGCTGGCAAGCGTTGGGGCACTGGCCACGCCAAGCCCTAGCGCCAGCGTGATGATAACTACGGGTTTCATTGGCTCTACTCGCTGTTGGGTCACAAAAGTGGGGAACAAAAAAGCCGGCCCTGGGGGCCGGCTTTGATCTGTCAAACCCTACGGGGCTTCCTACGAGAAGTAGTACCGCCCGGTAAACTCGGGTTCGGGCAGCCATTTAGAACAGGTAAACTGCACCAACTGCTACGCCGTCGTCTACGTCATCTTTACGATCGTACATGCCGCCTTCAATGAAGGTGTACATCGCGTCGGAGATGTTGTAAGTCGCGCCGAGAACGACTTCATTGTAGCTTTCGCCACCGTCGTTCGGGAACTCATTATGCCCCAGGCCATCTTTAGCCGTGTCGAGGAAGCTGTCGCCGCCGACGTCAACGTACTGGTAAGAACCGTAGATGTCGCCCATGCCGTAGCCGTAGCGCGCGCCGAAGCCGTAGTAGTTGACGTCTTCGATCAGGTCGTCACCGGCTTGAAAACGCTCGAGCTTGAGCGCCAGGCGCAGGGTGTCAACGGTGTACTCGGCGGTGATGCCGTACTGGTCGCCCGCGTCATTGTCGCGGGTAACTTTCTGACCGTCGCCATCATCTTCGTAGCCCGTGTAGCTACCATCGTAGTTGTCGAGGTTATCGTAAACCGCGGCGATGGAGAACGCGCCGGCGGTGTACTTGGCGCCGCCGAAGAAGGACGCATTGCTGTCCGACGTCTTCTGGACACCTGTGCTAGAACCCGTCTTACCTGTCAGACCAGCGACGTTGGTATCAACATCGGGGTTGAAGCTTTCGGCATCGCCTTCAAACTGGGTACCCACGGCGAACTGGAAGCCGCTGAAGGACGGCGAGGTGTAGGACACCTTGTTGCCTTCGCGATCTGACAGACCAATAATGTTCTGGGTGCTGTCTTTAACGTCGAAGGATTCGTTATTGGAGATCGGATCCTGAATCCAGTCGTCGATCAGCGGATCCCAGGAACCTACACGGGTGTCACCGAAGTTGCCTTTCAGGCCGGCGTAGGCCTGGTCACCGGTGTTCAGGCCGCCGGCGGTCTTGGCTTCGTCAACGTCGTGCTCGAACTCGGCCTTGAAATAGCCTTTCAGGTCACGGGTGATCAGGTGCTCGCCGGCAAAGCCGATGGTAGAGCCGTTGTCGAACAGTTCGTCATTGCTTTCAGTGCCGAGGTAGTCGTTTCCATCGTACTGTGCAGTTTCGATGTTCTTGTAGGCAATCTGGATGTTGCCGTACAGATCAAGTTTGCTGCCGTCTTCGTTATAGATGGTAGCCGCTTGAGCGCCGGAAGCGAAGGCAGCACCCGCGATAGCAGTCGCTAAGAGTGTCTTTTTCATGGGATAAATTCCTTAACTAGCTTACTGTTTCGATCGTTTGTCAGGCGTTACGCCCGCTATTGGCTTGAAAGCATGCTCTTCTTGTATTTCCGGCGTGTTACCTGCCAAAAAACGTCATGTTCTGCTCAAGCCTTGTTATATTCCAATGCTCGCAGGGAGAACTCTATACCGGGATTCAAGGGAACGCAATAGAAAAAAACACTGTTTCTTTATGATTTGCGTCTTTTTGAGGAACTTGCTCCCTCTTTTCATGTCGCAAGCGCGATGACTCGACAATTCTCGAGACTATCTATCTAGCTATCGCCCCTGCCGAAACGGTGCTGAAGGCTGGCGAGCTTGTCTTCCATGCTTTGGGGCGGCTGCGCTGTTTCCCTACTTTGCGGCTTGGCGCCGCTTTGCGCTTTGCCTGCCGGCGTTTCGGGCTGTGCCGCCCTGGGCTTGTGCGGGCGACGGGGCTTTTCTGTACTGTCTTTTCCAGTACGTTCTTTCCCGGCGCCTCCTTTCCCGGCAGGCCCCTTGTTACTCGCCTGGCGGCGGCGCTTTTCTATTGCGGCCTGAGCGGCGGTGGCATCCACCACGCCGGCGGAGATGCCGTCCAGATCAATCCGCGGTGCGCCTTCACGCAGCGCTTTGACGTAGCGCGGTAAGTTGACGTAGTGCGCCAGCGCGCGACGAATCAGCTTGTTTGACCAGGGCTCGTGACGCGCCAGATCTTCGTGAATGCCGACTTTCAGCGGGCTCGTATGGTCGGTTAAAAATGCCTGCGGGTAGCGCACATACCACTGCTTGAGCAGCGCCTGGGGCGAAGGTGCCTCAGGTTTGGGCGCCTCATGCGCGGACTCAGGCTCGTCCGCCGGCATTGTGGGGTTATCTGTTGCTGCTGTGTTTACTTCCACTTCTTCAATACCTTCTTCCTTGGCCTCTGCTGGTCTTCCGGCGATGGTCTTCCCCTCCGCGATAGCCTCAGCTACGGGCGCCGCTGGTGCTGATAGCTCTGGCTCTGGCGCGAGCGCTTTTTGTTCCAGGCGGTACTTCAAGCGCCGGTTTTCATCGCGCAACGTAGCCAGCTCGGCATGCGCTTGCTCGAGGCGTGCCTCCAGGTCGTCCAACAGGTGCGTAACGCTTGCGGGCATCACGTAACTCCTCTTCCCTTTAGGCGTGCTCAAGACGCTCGTATATCACAAAATCATAGCCGGGCTGGCCGTCGGCCGGCGTACCGGCCACGCGCTGGGTTTCTTGCCACTGGGTGAGGTCGATAGCGGGAAAGTGCGTATCACCCTCTACGCTGGCATCAACCTCGGTGATATACAGCCGCTGCGCGTAAGGCATGGCCTGAGCGTATAGCTCACCGCCGCCCATCACCATGACGTCTTCCGCCGCGTCGATGGTGGCGTGGTGCTCGGCCAGCGCCAGCGCGTCGGGCAGGTTATGGCACACCCGCACGCCGGGGTGGGTAAATGTCGTATCCCGCGTGACCACGATATTCAGCCGGTTGGGCAACGGCTTGCCGATGGAGGCGAACGTTTTGCGCCCCATGACCACCGGCTTGGCCTGGGTCATACGCTTGAAAAACTTGAGGTCTTCCGGCAGATACCAGGGCAGCTGACCGTCAACGCCGATGACACGGTTGCGCGACATCGCGGCGATCATCGCCACGGGAATCAGCGGCTCGGAGTGCGGCGAAGACGCGATGGAATCCTGACTCATACGGCTACCTTGGCTTTAATGTGCGGGTGAGCATCGTAGCCTTCCAGGCGGATGTCATCGAAGGTGAAGGCGAACAGGTCGTTCACTTCCGGCGTCAGCGCAAGCGTTGGCGGCGCTTTGGGCGTGCGCGACAGTTGCTCGCGCGCCTGCTCCAGATGATTGCTGTAGAGGTGGGCGTCACCCAGGGTGTGGATAAACTCCCCCGGTGCCAGCCCCACCACCTGCGCCACCATGCTTAACAGCAGCGCGTAGCTGGCGATGTTGAACGGTACGCCAAGAAAAATATCCGCGCTGCGCTGATAAAGCTGGCACGAAAGTCGCCCGTCTGCCACATAAAACTGAAACAGGCAGTGGCACGGCGGCAGCTGCATCTCGTCGACCTGAGCGGGGTTCCAGGCCGATACGATCAGCCGGCGCGACTGTGGATTGGTGCGGATTTGCTCAATCACCTGGGCAATCTGATCCACATGGCCGCCGTCAGGCCGCGGCCAGCTGCGCCACTGATAGCCGTATACCGGGCCCAGATCGCCGTTTTCGTCGGCCCACTCATCCCAGATGCGCACGCCGTTATCTTTCAGGTAGGCAATATTGGTATCGCCGCGCAGAAACCACAGCAGCTCGTGAATGATCGAACGCAGGTGCAGCTTTTTGGTGGTGACCAGAGGGAACCCGCGTGACAGATCAAAGCGCATCTGGTGACCAAACACCGAGCGCGTGCCCGTTCCCGTACGGTCGTCGCGGTCGGTGCCCTCTTCCAACACCTTGCGCATCAGGTCGAGGTAGGGTTGCTCAAGAGGGGGATGTTCCAGTGCCGATTCGCTTGCCGTCACAAGGCGCTCCTGTTGGCTATACTTTTTCTGTTCAAAACGCATGCTGCTCAAGACTCATGCTATTTTTCGCCGTCGCTTGCGGCAAGGCGGGCATCAACCGGCTGGCGGCGCGACCAGATCACCAGCAGCAGGCCAAAGGCCATCATCGGCAGCGTCAGCAGCTGGCCCATGGTCAGCCAGCCCCAGGCGATGAAGCCCAGCTGAACATCCGGCAGGCGGACAAACTCGACCATGAAGCGGAACACGCCGTAGCCGATCAGGAACAGCCCCGACACCAGCCCGCGCCGGCGCGGACGCACGGACACCCACCAGAGCAGCGCAAACAGCACCGCGCCTTCCAACAGCGCCTCGTAAAGCGCGGAGGGGTGGCGTGGTTGCCCTTCGGTACCGGGAAACGGCATGCCCCAGGGCAGCGAGGTCACGCGCCCCGGCAGTTCGTGGTTGATGAAGTTGCCAATGCGTCCGGCGCCCAGACCAATGGGCACCAGCGGGGCGATAAAGTCGGTCAGGGTGAAAAACGCCAGGCGCTTTTTGCGCGCAAACCAGCCGGCCGCCAGCAGCACGCCGATCAGGCCGCCGTGAAAGCTCATGCCGCCGTCCCACACGCGGAAAATCCACAGCGGATCGTCCAGCCACTGGCCCAGCCCGTAAAACAGCGCGTAGCCCAGCCGCCCGCCGAGCACCACGCCCAGCGCGGCATAGAATAAAAAGTCGCTGACATCATCTTTGGTCAGGCCAAACCGTGCGGCACGACGCCCACCCAGCCACCAGGCGGCGACAAAGCCCACCACGTACATCAGGCCATACCAGTGCACCTGCAAAGGCCCCAGCGAGATGGCAACGGGATCAATTTCGGGATAAGCAATCATACGCAATAGCCGGTCATAAAAATCTCAAGCCCAGTCATAAAAGTCTCACATACAGCAGGGAGGAAGCCACAGGCTACACGCGCCGGCTTAACTCACGATGAAACGCAGCCCGACCACCAGCAGCAGGCTGGCGAAGGCGTAGCGCAATACATGCCCCGGCAGCACGTGGGCAAGCCTTACGCCCACGCGGGCAAACGGCACGCTTGCCAGCACGATGCCCAAAAACGCCGGCCACATGACAAAGCCGGTGGCCGCCGCCGGCAGCAGCGGGTTGCCCCACCCAACGACAATGAACGTGCCTGCCCCGACCAGTGCGATAGGCAGCCCACAGGCCGACGAGGTGCCAACGGCCCGGGTCATGCTGGCCCCGCAGCGCGACAGCCAGGGCACGCACAGCGCGCCACCGCCAATGCCGAACAGTGCCGATATCGTACCGATAACGCCGCCGGCCACGCTCATTGCCGCCGTGCCGGGCGGGGTGCTGCCGGATTTGGGCGAGAGCCCCAGCAGCATTTTTATCGCCACCAGCAAGATGAACACGCCAAACAGCGTACCCAGCACCGTGCCGGAAAGGCTGCCCGCCACGAA
>Ga0075106_1001280_pt1 | contig 11145 bp, 10 predicted proteins | sample AntDeeMetag02WF4_FD_69796 | JGI IMG/M metagenome (GOLD analysis project Ga0075106, IMG submission 69796) | Saline lake microbial communities from Deep Lake, Antarctica - Antarctic Deep Lake Metagenome 02WF4 | ecosystem: Environmental > Aquatic > Non-marine Saline and Alkaline > Saline | place... | reverse complement strand
TTTGTATAAGAATAGTAGGGCGGAAAAAACGCGACTTCCGCCGCCGCGGATTTCTTATTATCTTTTTTTTTCAATAAGCCAAATTTAAAAATTTGGCGACTTCCCAAAAACACCCGAACCTTTGTGTTAGCAACGACTCGCACTATGTTTTATATCCGTTGTTGCCATTTCGTTGTTCTCGGTTTATTACTTACATTCTGTTTTGAATTATTTTAATTAAGTCAGTTTTAAATATACCAATATTCCTAAAATAATCATAGGTAAAAGATAAAATGTCCATATCAGTAGTTTAGACCTAAAATCTGACACCTCTAACGATATTCTTTTCGTAAGACCGAACAATCCCTTTTTTCTAAAAAACTTATTATCGTCAAATTTCTTTGCGTGTTTAACAGCTCCAATTAATAATTTCTGATAATAGAAATTGTCAAGTAAAAAGCAACAAACCCAAAAAACTAATGCTAAAATCAAAACGAATAATAAATTTTTGTCAGTCCCAAACTTTTCACTAAAGCCATAAACTACACCTAAACCTGTTAGAAAAACACTCAAAACTATAGAACGAAATCTAATTATCAAATCGTTAAAGTGCATTTGGATTTCAATCGTAGTTTTCCATTCTTCTTTTAAATATTCCATATCGCATTCTTCGCATTCAATTTCGCCGCCCTGCTCAATTTCTAATCCTTTTTTATCTTTTTTCGTTTTCCACGCTGTATAAAATGACTGCAATAATGCTCCAATTAAAAGACAAATAATTCCGATAATTATATTCAATAATGTCATTAGCTGGTTTTTTTTTCAATGAATGGAAACGGATTTGTATAAGAATAGTAGGGCGGAAAAAAAGCGACTACCAATCGGTTGAACACAAGCCGAATTTTTAAATTTTTCTTATTACCTGCCGGCAGGCAGGTCTTTTTTATTCAATAAGCCCACCGAAGGACTACTGCCACCAAAATTTAAAATAGAAACTACAGTAAATTTAAAAATTTGGCGACCTTGCAAACCTGCCCGCCGTCCATTTTTAAAGTGAGATGGCAGGCGGGAGTGCCCTTACCATTGGGTTAAGCGACAATTGTCCTATTATTTTTATACGTTGTTGCCCACTGGCACGTTACGGTTTCAATTCATTCGCATTAACCAATTCTTTCTGTACTACTTTTTTGTCAAATTCCTTTATTAGAGTGACGAGCGCAGTTCTTGCATTATTAATTATTTCATTTGTCAGTTTGATTGTCTTTCTTTCCTCAGCGGAAATAAATGGAAACGTTTCACAAAAGTTTTTGTCTGCTTTACCTGCATTGTGAACTAATAAATGGCGGATTTCTAAATAGGGTAAAGCATTAGATATGATTTCCGCTCCAAGTCCCAAGCCCAATTTTTTATCTAATTTTTCAATTAATTTTTTGGTATCTTTTTCGTTTTCTAATTTTCTAAAGATAGAGTTTGATATTTTCTCTACAATCTTGTTATAATCCCCAATTTTTATCAATTCCCTGCTCGACATATTTATTGAATGTTCTCCGATCAGCTTATTGGCATCCAATCCCTTTTCTGTTGCGCTTTTAAGAACATTTCTGAAATAAATTGAAGTTGTTTCGTAAAGTCTTTTTAGAAATGCTGTTCTAACAGTATTTTTTAAATGGTTCATTGCTAATCTACGAGATTGGTCAGAATTAGCTCTTGTACTTAATTTTAAATGTTTTGCTGAGTCAACAAAATCAAATATGTAATCATCTTCAGATTGTTTTAGTCTACCTTCATTATTAAGTTTATTAATAATTTCCACAAACTCTAAATCTGTATCAAGATGTGCAGAATTAGCAAGAAATTTTAGAAGATGTTGAGTTTTCATAAAGTTTTTTTTAGCTAGCTGCCAACGGTTTGTATATGAAACGTAGCGTGTAAATAAACGCTAACTTTTCGGATTATACACGAGCCGAATTTTTAAATTTTCTTTTTATCTTTATTTTTCTAAAAGCCAAATTTAAAAATTTGGCGGTCTTAACAAATACACAAAAACCTTTCGGAAAGCCTGTAATAGCTATGTTTTATATACATTGTTAGCACCAGTTTATTTTCCATAATATAATTTTCCGTATCTCGAATCTGATATAATTTTGTCGTACCTATTGACAAAATCCGAAAATTTATCTCTATTTTCTTTATACGACAATCCCCACTTTTCAAGTCCATCAGCTATTATGGAAATCAAAGTTTTCAGATTGAAGAATTTAGTTTCTCCATCACTTTTTCTTTCCTCAATATCGGCATAACTCACATAAAAGTTTAGTGCCTTTACAGTCTTCCTTTTTACTTTTCTTGATAATGCGTTTGTCATATGCAATAATGAATTTCGGAATTCCCAAAGTTCTTCGGAAGTTATATTTGCTTTGTCAATTTCACAATATTCGTCAATCCACTTTTTAAAATTACCAGGTGTATCATCATATTCAAGAAAAGCAACTGTATCAATTGCAGATAATAATAATTTTAGGGCAGAAACATAACATTCATTTTGAAAAAGAATTTTTGTAGCTTTAATGAAGTCGTCTTCTAGAAGTCTATCCATTTCAAATCCTTTGTCGGTAAAATAACTATCTATGTAATCAATTGGTATTCTTTCGTCGAGAGAATGAGTAAATGGCACAGTCGGATTAGAGTTTAAATCTTCATTTCCTTCAATTTTAATTTCGCCATCTACCAAAAATGTAACTACAAACAAAGGTGCTTGACTAACATCATAAATTTGAAATATCGATTCAAACAAAACACTTAAAGTTCCGTTGTGATTTAAGGTGTTGTAACTTTCAATCGTAATTGCGCCAATTATTTGGCTACCATCTTTCGTTAATTTGAAGCTTTCGGGAATCTTTATATATTCCAAATTCCCAGAATCAGATTGAACATTTTCCTGAAGGAACTTTATTTTTTGGTCGTCGGTTCCTTCGAGTTCGTGAGCTTTAAATCCAATGTATTCAATAACTTCATTGTTGCATATAGTAAAAATATTGAATACTGTTTCCATTGGTTTCTCAAATTGTAGCTAACACAAATATAAACACAATTCCGTTTATACTCCAAATAGCGCTATATTCTCAACAAATATAAAAAAATCTAGCAAACTTTAGTTCCCGCTTAAAAAAAGCTACTCATCAACACAAAAAAACCATCAACGCCCTTCCACATTTTCCAATAGCAAAAATTGCTGGATCAGGCGGCTTTTGTAACCCGATTTTTTTGGGTTGACCGCATTGATGTCATAACGTTTTTGGCCTTTGACGTCGATATTTTCTGGTAAGTTATCGATATAGTCCTGCAGGTCGTTTTTATTGATCAGAACGCCAAAGAGTTTGGCATCCGGGATATCTTTTGGCGATTTTAATTCTGGAACGACTGTGCCATAATCCCAGACCATTTCCGGGGTCATATAACCGTAATAAAAAACGGGAAGATTGTTTTTTTCAGCATTCCTGTGCAATTCTGAAACGGGTTGATAACGCGGGTTTTCCAAGAGTGAATTGACCAGCGGAAAGCCCAAACTCATCACCGCACAAATAAAGGCTATGGTCAGGTAAAACATCAGTGGGAAACGTTTTTTGATCATTCCAAAAACCATACACACGCCAATCCCAAAAAGCGCAATACTGCTCAAAATGTAATAGACCCAATAAACGCCTTCAATATCCAGCACAAAATAACCGGCAATGGGAAAACCAATCCCCACCAGCGCAATAATGGATTGATGGACATAAACGACAGCCGTTTCTTTGATCTTTAAGGTCTTGAATTTTCGGAATAAATACTCAATATAAAAACTGGTATTCAGCGCCATCGGGATTAACACAGGCAGTAAATAACGCGATTTTTTCTCTGGGATCACTGAAAGCAAAACCACTGAAACCAGCGTCCACAGCACTGAGAATAAATAGGCCTTTTTATTGGACACGCAGTTTTTTAAATAAGGGTAAAGCAAAGCCACAAAAGAGGGAATCGTCCAAATCCCGCTTTGGATGAAAAAACTCCAATAATACCAAAAGGGTTTGACTTCATAGCTGTGCCAATTTGCCGTTTCCTCGCCGGTGATGCGCAAAAAAGCTTCGGGATCGGCGAAACGCACATACAAAAACCACCAGGTGCCCACGGCCAAACCAATGCCAATGGAAATGATGAACGGCAGACTCCGGATTTTGAAATTTTTTTGTGCCGGAAAAAGCGGTTTGAATTTATAGACCATTCCAAAACTGATCAAAAACGGCAAAAACAAGGCATAAGGTGACACCGGGCCTTTGCTCAAAAAGGAAAGCCCAAAGAAAACCCCGGCCAGGATTGCATTTTTATAAATCGCTTTATTTTCCCGGAAAAACCGCCAGTAAAAATATAGTGAGACGACCATAAAAGCGTGGGCAAAAATATCCCATTGGCCGTTTCTTCCACTAAAAATGATAAAAAACGAAGAGGCGAGGATCAGCGAAGCAATAAAGGCCTGTTTGAGGGAAATATCGAGTTTTGGCAGCCATTTAAAAAATACTGAAATCAACAGCAAACTGCTGAGCGCCGCCGGCAAACGCATTGCAATAAGGCTTTTAAACCCAAACAGACTTCCGCTAATTGCCGTGAGCCAGGGCGGAAGTGGCGGTTTTTCATAGCGCGCGTGATCGTTGAGCGTGGTGAGCAACCAGTGGTTTTGGTTGACCATTTCGCGGGCAGTGATAAAATTTCGCGCCTCCATTATATTGACGTAAATCGCATCGAGGTTCGTGAAAAAAATCAGCGCGATCACAATCAATAAAAAAAGCCACAACTGCTTGCGGGAATAATTAATTTCAGCCATTGTTTTTCTTTATCAACATCAGGTTGCGAATATAAATGAAACTGCCAGAAATGTGCCCAATGAACAAAACCAAATCTTCACGCAAAATGGCATAAGTTAAAATCAAAGCCGCACCGACAAGGCTCAAAACCCAAAAACCGTGGGGCAAAACCGAATATCCTTTGCGTTCAGAATAAATCCATTGATAGATAAACCTAAAGTTGAAAATCAATTGTGCAGCGGAACCGAGAATCAACAACCAAAGTGGAATCGCTTTGTTATTGAACAAATTGTAAATGTCATATTGATTGTTGTTGTAATAGTACAGGACAATAAGCGCAGGGAAAATATAAAGGAAAATGCGAATGAAAATATTGATTTTTTTCCACACGCCTTGCAAGCGCATATTTCTAATATAAATATAATATGTAATCGATTGCCCCAGCATAATGGCAAAATCCTCACGCAGATAACCGTAAACGAAAAGTAAAAATGAGGCGATTAGGCTTAATTTCCAGAAGAAATTGGGCGTCAATACTTTTTGATGCCTTTCAGAAAGGATCCACTGTAACAAGAGCCTTCCCGAAAACAGCAACTGAGCGAAGAGCCCCACGGCAGTGATCCACCAGCTACTCATCGCGTTCTTGCACTTTATAGTTGATATAATTGTTTTTCATCCATAAATAAGCAAAACAATCCACAAATGGCCCGACCAAGCGGTTGAGCAAGAAATATTTTGGCGTCCCGGCGATGCGCGGATAATGCCTGACGGGAATTTGAATGGTTGTGCCCTTTTGCAAATTGACCATTGCAGGTAAAAAGCGGTGCAGGCCTTTGAACATTGGGATGCGTTTAGCCACATCAGATTTTATGACTTTCAATGGACATCCCGTGTCATCCATTCCATCGTGGGTAAATGCGTTGCGGATTCCGTTGGCAACTCTGGAAGACAGGTTCTTTTTAAAGGAATCTTTTCGTTCGACGCGCACTCCGGTAACTAAATCGTACTCATCGCTTTTTTCCAAGAGTAAGTTAAAATCTTCGGGATCGGTCTGTAGATCTGAATCGATATAACCCACCAGCGGGGTTTCAACATAATCAAAACCGGCTTTTATCGCGGCACTGAGGCCTTGATTTTTTTCGAATGCTATATAGTGAAAGCTTTTATGGCGTGTGCAAATTTCCTTGACCATTTTCAAACTGCCATCGGTCGAGCCATCATCGACAAAAAGAACACAGGATTTTTTGATGGCTTCGGGCAGGAATTTGGAAAGCTCCTCCTCTACCCTTTTTAGGTTTTCCATCTCATTAAAAAGCGGAACAATAATGGTCATTTTAAAATCCATAGAATACAATCGGGCTGCAAATATAATAAATGGCACTAAACCTCAAGGCAAAGCCTGAAATCCATTTTTTAAGATAAATATTTATAAGCGTCAACTTTGAAGACGTAGGAGCGCTTCGCTTAAGGACTTAAGAGCGCTTCGCTAAAAGACTTAAAACCGCTTCGCAAGGACATAAGACAAATGACTTTTGTGATTATTTACTTATATCGCATTTGATTTGTAACCTCTTGATTTAGTGCTGGGAGACTATTTGGGGGTTGAACCTCAATAAACCTAATAGTGTAGTCGCTTCGGTATAAAAATCTACCTCGGGATGATACCTTTACGAAAACTCTATTACGGCATTATAAAATTTAATTGGTAGTAGTTATGGACATTGCTTAAAATATATTTGGTACTACCACGAATGTTGTGGAGTTTAGCCTTTGGATATTAAGAAACAAGACTTTTTGGCCTGCCTAGCCGGCATAGGCAGGCAAAATAATGATAGACCCTATTTTTTATAAAAAGTCTTAAGTCCTACGTCCTTTTGTCCTATATCACATTGGAAATTTTATCCACATAAACCTGTCTGCCGATAGGCCTGCCTGCCGGCTAGGCAGGCAAGATAATGGTAGAGCCATATATTTTAAACCTTGACAGTCATTTTTTACATCTGCTGTGGCACATCTATTCCCAATAAATCAAAAGCTGATTGTACTGTTTCCCCTACCCTTTTGGCCAGTTGCACACGAAACTGTTTTTCGTCATTTGTTTTGGCCTTGAGGATGCTGATGTTTTGATAAAATGAATTGAAATTTTTCACGAGGTCATAAGTATAATTTGCAATCACAGCTGGGCTGTGCTGCTCGGCGGCCTGCTGAACCATCTCTGGGTAGCGCAGGAGTATTTTAATCAACTCTTTTTCAGTAGTTTCAAGAGAATAATCAGATAAATTTTTAGAATAATCAAAATCTGCTTTTCTCAAAATAGATTGGATCCGCGCATAAGTATATTGAATAAAGGGTCCAGTATCGCCTTGAAAATCAACTGATTTTTTGGGGTCAAAAACCATATTTTTTTTAGGGTCAACCTTCAAAATAAAATATTTCAAGGCCCCCATCCCGATGGTATAATTGATTTCCGTTTTTTCTTCTTCGGTAAAGCCTTCTGTTTTGCCGTGTTCCTCAGAAATTTCACCGGCGGTCTTTTGCATTTCGGTGATCAGGTCATCAGCATCCACAACGGTTCCTTCGCGGCTCTTCATTTTTCCAGTGGGAAGGTCCACCATTCCATAGCTCAAATGATAGAGGTAATCTGCCCAGTCATAACCGAGTTTTTTGAGGATCAAAAAGAGGACTTTAAAATGGTAATCCTGCTCATTCCCTACGGTATAAACCATTCCGTCGATATTGAAATCTTCCACACGCTGGATAGCAGTCCCCAAATCCTGGGTCATATAAACCGCGGTCCCGTCGGCGCGCAGGACAATTTTTTCATCAAGGCCTTCATTGGTCAGGTCAATCCATACGCTGCCATCTTCTTTTTTGAAAAACACGCCTTTCTCAAGCCCGGCTTTCACGATGTCCTTTCCTAGTAAATAAGTATCGCTTTCATAATAATTTTTGTCAAAATCAACACCGAGGTCTTTGTATGTTTTTTCAAAACCAGCTTCCACCCAGCCATTCATCATTTTCCAAAGCTCCACAGTTTCAGGGTCACCGGCTTCCCATTTTTGAAGCATTTTCTGGGCTTCTTGTATCAATGGGGCTTGCTTTTTGGCCTCATCCTCGGTTTTCCCTTCTTTTTGAAGTTGGACAATTTCGGCTTTATAAGCCTGGTCAAATTTCACGTAATATAAGCCAACGAGATGATCGCCTTTTTTACCAGCGGTTTCTGGGGTTTCACCCTCACCAAATTTCTTCCAAGCCAGCATACTTTTGCAAATATGAATGCCGCGGTCATTGATAATCTGCGTTTTAAAAACCTCATTACCGGCCGCCCTTAAAATTTCTGCCACGGAATAGCCCAATAAATTATTACGGATGTGACCTAAGTGCAAAGGTTTATTGGTATTTGGTGAAGAATATTCCACCATGATTTTTCGGCTGTCCTTTTGCATTTTTTGTTTGCCGAAGTCCTTTTCATCTTTGATGCGGTTGAACTCATTCAAATAATAATGATCTGAAAAAACCAAATTTAAAAAGCCCTTGACCACATTAAACTTTTCAACCGCTTCGAGTTCTTCCACGAGAAATTCACCAATTCTTTCGCCGAGTTGAACGGGGTTCATCTTAATGTCGCGCAACATCGGAAAAGTGACAAGCGTTAAATCGCCCTCAAAATCCTTGCGTGTCGGCTGGATTTCCACAGTATCCAGTTTTACATCATATTCCTGCTGAACGGCCTGCTTTACCGCTGTTGACAACTGCTGAGCTATAGTCATTTGCATTGAGATTTTTTTAAGGGCAAAGGTAAATTAATTTTTGTGCTACAGAAATGGAAATTGCCGACGAAACCATATTCAACTTTAAATTACCTTGGACTGATTAAAAATCTAAAAAAAGCTTAAACACCTAAAAAGGTAAGATATTTAACAATACATTTCTATTTTTCAATAATTTTGTTAATATTTGCTAACTGATGGAGGTCAGAAACCATTTTAAAAAACGGGGTGTATCTGAAAAACCTTACGAGTAGGAAAATTTAAACCAAATTGATCTATTATGAAATTATCAAAATTACTTGTTGTTTTTGCTCTTTTAGGGGTGTTTACACTTTCAAGCTGTTCTACACGATTAGTTGATTTTACAGTCATCAGCTCAAAAAATATCGGAATGGACATCGATAAAACTAACGGAAAACAGGTGGACGAAAGCAAAGGCTATGTTCTTGGAATTGGCTGGAATATTAAAGACGCTATGGATAAAGCCTTAGAAAGTGCCGGTCCAAGCTATGACCTTTTAGTTGATGGTGTGGTGCGTTATACCAGCTATCCTTTTTACTTGAGCATTTCAGTGGAAGGAACGGCGATTAATTCACGCAAAATGCGTTCTTCAATGGGAGATGCAGGATTTGAAAAATGGCTTGAAGGAAAAGATACTTACTCTAAAGATACCGGGGTCGCGGAAAATTAATTGTTATTCTTTAAATGAAATCAAAATCTGGAAACTTCATTATTTGTTTCCGGATTTTTTTTTAATAGCCGGTTTCCTATTAAAATTAAGAAAGTGATATCATTTTTTTTTTACCATGAATTAAAAACTTTAAGCCAAAAAAAAAGATGTCATTGAAACAGCTTTTCCCTCTTATCATAATATTGTGTGGTTTCACTGCTTGCGATCAAAGCGACGATCCCGGTGATATTCAAAAAACAATAAATGATTGTGATTTTGAAACAATTGTGGACGCTAATGAATATGAAAACATCAATTCTGATGATTTTGAACTTTCAAATATAGCAATTCAGGACAACTGCCTGTCGCTTGAAATCACTGCCAGTGGTTGCGATGGGGATAGCTGGGAAATCCGTTTGATTGATTCTCAAGCAATTCTGGAATCCAACCCGGAACAGCGGAACTTGAAAATCGATTTCACCAATCAAGAGGACTGTCGCTCAACTGTTTCTAGAACATTTTCTTTTGATTTGAATACTGTTCAAATTAATGGCAACAACGTTAAACTCAATATCGTAAATGCTGATAAAAGTATTTTGTATGACTATTAAATTAGGGATTTTTACCCCCGAAAGTTAATCCACTTTCTTTCGACCACATAAAGTAGAAAAACAATTAAAACCCGATGCTGCTCAACGTTTCTTACAAAGACCGCAAAAAGAAAGCAAAAATAGATAAAGAAGTTGGTACACCTTTTCCATTGATGCAGCGGTACAAATTGGGCGGCATTGGTTCAGGAAAGTTGTTTATCAACAGCAGCAGTATTCAAATTCACAATTTACTGGTTTTGGACAGCTACCTCAACACGTGCAGCGTTGAAATTCGACCGGACGGGATTATTGTCAATTTTCGTTCTATTCTGGAAACTTATGCCCTCGTTATTCCCTATTACAAATTAAAACTCTATAAAGGCCGCGCTGAAGAATATTCAATCTACCGCGATAATTATTTCATCAAAATTAAAGCCGATAACAAACGTATTCATGCTTTTATGAAGAAAATCAGTGGCCAAAAGGCCGACTATTGGTCTTCCCAATCGAAGTGACCGATTGGTTAATTATTTCATTTTCAAACAAATATAACTTTTGCCACTAAAAGCGCATTAAAAATTAATACCCGGTTTTTAATCGGCTTAAAGGCTAATTTCTTTAAATTATGGCAATTGAAAAGTGAAAGACCCTTGAGTAATACTTACACTTTCACCAGAACCAGTTTGGGCTTCAAAATCAAAAGAGCCCGTCACCGTTTGATTAATCGACGATAGAATTACAAAATTCCCAGAACCGGCAACAGAATTGAATATTTGGGTCCCTCCTTCTGTTGTTTGATAAATTCCAGAATAATTCTGTTGTGGTATTTCAGCATCATAGATCCCGTTCTCTAAATTTTCCGGCAAATAAAGCGTGAATTGAGTGTCATCCTCATTCTTAAATTTTAAAATATATTGCCCCGCTATCTTTTGAGCGAAAAATGTGCTGGCCTCAAAATCCTCGCCATTAACTTTTGCTGAAGCTATATTACCAGAAATTTGTGTGCTGTAAGGCAGTTCAAAATTTCCTTCTGTCATTTCAATTTGAGATCCACTTCCATCTTGTTGAAGGGTGCCGGAAAATGTTCCAGAAATCAACCTGTTTGCATTATCGATGCCAGTAATACTCAGATTTCCAGAAACTGCTTTGAAAGCTTGGTTTTGATTAGTCGCATCCGGGAAGTATTTAAAAATTATATCACCAGAATTGTCTTCTGAGTTGAGGTCATAAGTATTTCCCTCTTGAACATTACCTGCAATTTGAATAGAAAACGATTTTTCATCCAAATTGGAAGCCTT
>Ga0075106_1001267_pt1 | contig 11245 bp, 13 predicted proteins | sample AntDeeMetag02WF4_FD_69796 | JGI IMG/M metagenome (GOLD analysis project Ga0075106, IMG submission 69796) | Saline lake microbial communities from Deep Lake, Antarctica - Antarctic Deep Lake Metagenome 02WF4 | ecosystem: Environmental > Aquatic > Non-marine Saline and Alkaline > Saline | place... | reverse complement strand
GTGTGGGCAATTCCATTTCCCATTGTTCCTGCACCAATTACTGCTATCTTATCCATAATATTGAAATTTATATTTTAAATTTAATTTACTGGTTTGTAGTAATTCAATGTCAGTTCGAGTGAATTTTCCGAAGCGTGAAGCTTAGGGAAAATTTGTATCGAGAACCCTCGTTTCCAATAAAGTTTTTCGATCCACCGCAGCGGACAGACTCGAAGTGACATTTGATTTTTTTATTGCTTGTTAACTTTTCCAAAGTTTTTAAAAACTCGCAATCACCATTTTGGCAATGCGCAAAGCCTCATTGGCTTCGTTTAAACTCACTTTCACTGTGGTATTGTTTTCGATAGAATCGGCGAGATTTTCCAATTCATCCAAAATCGCGTTATTTTCTGTAACTGCCGGATTTTCAAAATAAATTTGTTTCTTTTTTCCTTCGGCATTTTGTAAAACCATCGCAAATTCATCGGGGGATTCCGGGGCATCTTTCATCCGAACGATTTCACTTTCTTTGGTCAAGAAATTTACTGAAATATAAGCATCGCGTTGAAAGAACCTCGATTTGCGCATATTTTTAAGTGAAATTCGACTGGCGGTCAAATTTGCGACACATCCATTTTTAAAGGAAATCCGTGCATTGGCAATATCCGGCGTGTCGCTCAACACTGAAACGCCACTGGCATCGACGTTCGTGACTTCAGATTTGACCACGCTCAAAATCGCGTCGATATCGTGGATCATCAAATCTAAAACGACGGGAACATCAGTGCCCCGCGGATTGAATTCTGCAAGGCGGTGTGCTTCGATAAACATCGGGTTGTCGATGCGGTCTTTGACAGATTGAAATGCGGGATTGAAACGCTCGACGTGCCCCACTTGTGCTTTGAGTTTGTTTTTTTTGGCCAGCTCAATGAGCTCTTGGCCTTCTTCCACCGTATTGGCGATGGGTTTTTCAACAAAAATATGCTTGCCGGCGTTCAAAGCCTTTTTGGCCATTTCGTGGTGCGAAACTGTAGGCGTGACAATGTCAATAACATCGACTTTTTCCAGCAGTTCATCAACCGAATCGAAAAGTTGATAACCCATTTCACCGGCTAATTTTTCTGCGCTTTCCCGGTCTTTGTCAAAAAAACCGACGAGGTCATATTTGGGTGATTGTTTCAACAGTTTTAAATGAATTTTCCCCAAATGCCCGGCACCTAAAACCCCAGCTTTTAACATAAATTACGTTTTACACGAAAGTAATATTTATTCTGTGAAAATTATATCTTTGGGCTTTTTTATAACAAGGCTTTAGCATAATTGTTTTAAATTAGCTATTTCCATAACTACTTTAAGTTGAGTTGACTACTATATGAAAGACGATTTTAAACAGCAAGGCAGGCGAAAGCAATTGATAGAAACCGTTAAAGAAAAAGGCGTTTCAGATGAAAAGGTCTTGACCGGTCTGAATAAAATTCCGCGCCACTTGTTTATGGACAGCAGTTTTGAAGACCACGCTTATCAAGACAAGGCTTTTCCCATTGCAGCAGGACAAACGATTTCACAACCTTTTACTGTCGCTTTTCAAACCCAATTGTTAGAAGTCAAACCCGGCGATAAAATCCTGGAAGTAGGCACGGGAAGTGGGTATCAAACAGCTTTGCTCTGTGAACTCAAAGCGAAAGTTTACAGCATTGAACGTCAGCTGGAACTCTATAAAAAAACAAAGCTTTTTCTCGATAAAATCGGTTATCGGCCAAAGCACCTGGCTTATGGAGACGGTTATAAAGGTATCCCGTCTTATGCGCCTTTTGATAAAATTATCGTGACCGCCGGCGCACCTGAAATCCCCAAAAAACTGCTCGGCCAACTCAAAATAAACGGCAAAATGGTCATTCCTCTCGGCGAAGAAAATCAAATAATGACCCTGATCACGCGAACTGGCGAGAAGAAATTTGAACAAAAAGAATTTGGCGGGTTTAGGTTTGTGCCGCTTTTGAGGGATAAGGTTTAGGATTTTATTGAAATATAATTTTCTTAGCAAGTTCAGATTTTAAAATTAACTTTAAATTAACAAATAAAATTTGGATTTAATTTGTAGGGGGGGGGTAGATTGCATCCAATTATAAACCATAAAATTAATTAAAATCAAAAAAATTTATTTGTTATTCGTGGCATTAACTTGCCTTATTGCCTGTTCAACTGATCCGGTTACCGTGGATCAGGCTGAAAGTGCGAAATCCAATCAAAAATTTAATCGTAGCACCAATAGTGTAGGAAATCTTACGGATAAAGATATTGCTTCAATTAATCAGCATTATCGAATTGCTATGATAAGTTTTGTGGATAATGTAAAATTGTCTTACGAACACGGTTATGATTATGAGGATTTAAAGGGTGCGCTGGATCCCAAGAATCATCTGAAAAATATAAGTAAACCCGCAGATGATTTGTTGTTTCAAGCTTATATTTATATCGTGGAAGAAACGCCACGGGAAGAGATATCATCCAAAAAAATGATAATGGCGGCTATCAGTATTTTTGAAACTGATCAAGAATTGGTTACTAATCCAGAACAAATCAATCAGGTAGCGGCAAGTGATCTTTTTGGGTTGCCGGATGATTATGAAGTAACCACTAATTCTGGAGGTTGTAAATGGTATCAGGTCGGTTGCCATCTCGATAGTTTTTTAAAATGGTGGAATACACCAATTGGAGACGCGGATGATGATCCTAGCAATGACAACGATAAGACTCGAGGTGAAGTAATCGGGGAAATAGTGGAAACCTTAACTGATCTTGGTGGTTTGTTGTTTTAAATTGAATTAAAAGTCATAACTATATTTAATGTTAAAGGTTTTTAGGTTCAAGTAATAGTTAAGCCTAAAAACCTTTTTTCTTAATGTTTAAATAATCTTATATGAAACATTGTTGCTTTTTGAATATCCTGCTTGTACTTATTTTCTGTTCCTGTGGATCGTCCAATTCGCCAAGCGTAATTGGTGATGTAAACCTTACCGCTAAGGATTCCTTAGTGGAAAATGAATATATTTTCACCAAAATCAATGGTAAAACCATAAAATTGAAATTTGATACCGGCGCCACTATTTCCACGTTGAAAGACAAAGGTTTACTTGACAGCCTGAAAATTAGTGGAAAGGGAAGGGAAACTTCATTTCAAACGGCAGCCAAAAAAAGGTCAAAAGGGCATTATTATCGAACAAATCTGGACTTAAATTCAATGAGTTTAAAGAATTATGAAATTCTGGTATATAAAAGCCCCAAGTTAAAGTTGGATTGCTTTTCTGGTTTAACGGATTACGATGGGTTGCTCGGTCTCGATGTTTTTGGCGATCGGAAATTGTCACTGGAACTCAATTACGAAAATGGTTACATTGCGCCTGTTGATCTTTCTAAAAAACCGCTTCAAGGTTTTAATGAATTAAAAGATGTTAGTTTCGAGAATGGGCAAATTTTTATACCAGGGAAAATGCAAGGAAAAAAAGTTCAGTTACATTTTGACACTGGGGCATCTTCTTCTTTTTTGATGCTTACAAAAAATTTCAATATTGATACCACTGGTGTGGATTCACAGCAATATAAAAGTTCGTTTATAACTTCTGGAAACAGCTTTGTACCTTCCAATACAAAATTATTCAAAAACTTGGATTTTAAACTTTCCGGCTTGGATATAAGTAAAAACCTTGTTTCCCAATCTGAAAAACTTAACCATCACGTTCTAGGACTTGAATTTATCAAGAACTACAATTGGATAATAGATTTCAAAAATGAAAAGATGTACGCCAAAAAATTCAGTGAATTTGATCCAAATGACTTCTTCGAGAAGATTGGGGAATTGAAGAAATCCACCATAGCCGTGGCCATCAACAATCAACTGACCGTAATTTATTCTAAAAGTGAAAAATTTTATTCGGGTGCCGTGATTCAGTCTGTTGAAGGTGAAAAAGTTACAGCGGATAACATTTGTGCGATGCAAAAACTTTTGCTCGACAATAAAGAGAATTTTGGCAAGTTGGCTATTGAATTGAAAGAATGAAAAATTTTTAATGTTTATGGTTTGATATTTTTCCCGTGTCTGAAAACTTTACGGTTATTTGTGAATATTTGACTTTTGAGATCAAAACGATTAAATATGCCTCAAAAATTGATTTGGCCACCTAAAATCCGAACTATAAAAATTCTTTGTGGAAATTTTTCATAAAATATGACGTGCGATTTGAAGCGAAATCTGAACAGATTTCTTTTGTCATTTAAAAAGTAAATCCTTCCGATTTCAGGATGTGCCGATAGATTTTCAAAGCAGCGGATTAATCCATCTCGATAGTGACGGGCTTGCAGAATTCCAAACTGGTCAACACTATATTCTGCGATATCATTAATGTCATCTTCGGATTTTTTACTTAAAGTGTATTCATTCATTGGATTTAGAATGCTTTAATTCCACTTCTTTCCAAATATCACTCACCGATTTATCGCTCATTCCACTATCTATACCTTCCTGAATAGCTTCCCTGAGTTCAAACAGTTTTTGCTGATCGGCTTGATCTTCCCGCACTAAATTGCGGATATATTCGCTGTCATTTGTAAAGTCGCCTTGCTCGATTTGGCGTTTGATCCATTTTTCCTGTTGTTCGGTAAACGTGATCGATTTCCTGACTGTGCCCATATCAATTTATTTTAGCGTAATACTATTGGTGCAATATAACTCTTTTAAGCATCAACATCTAATTTTTTTGACTCTTGTAGCAGTTCAAATTCAAACACGCCTCAGTCTAATTGATGTAAAACCGGATGATTTTGAAAAGGATTGTCTTTAATTTGTGAAATTTTAAGCTCAATTCAGAATTACTCACTAATCTGAATTGTAAAACCCAAAATCGATTTTAGTTATAGGTCCCTTAGTTTTTAAAGAAAATGAGAGATACCTAAAGTTTACAATGTCCGCCAGAGCGGAAAACTTTCGAGATTGGGTGGCAATGAAAAGAACTAAAGTTCAGAAGCTTAAAAATTCAATCAAATTTTTTTTCATACCAAATTTTGGTATATTTGATAAAATCAATTTGAGATGAGCAAAAACACATCGATAGCCCTTGGAAATTATTTTGATCAATTTGTTCAAAACAGAATTAAAGATGGCAGGTTTAAAAACGCGAGCGAAGTCATTAGAGCTGGTTTGCGGTTATTGGAAGATGAAGAAAGTAAGGCCGTGGTTTTAAGAAAAGCCATTCAAGAAGGAATTGACAGCGGAATGGCTGAGGATTTTGATCCTGATGAACATCTAAAAATCCTTAAATCGCAGAAACATTCAAATGGCTAAATATGAGCTTAGTAATAGAGCTGTTGAAGATTTGACTGATATTTGGAAACATACTCTTGAGAATTGGACAGAAGAGCAAGCCGATGAGTATTATCAACTGTTAATTTTAGATTGCAGTTACATTTCCAAAAATCCTACTTTGGGTAAAAATTATGATGGTATCGTTAATTCTTTATTGGGTTTTCGGGCACAAAAACACATCATTTTTTACAGGATAATCGCTGAAAATCAAATTGAAATATTCAGGATCCTTCACGGTAAAATGGATTTAAAACACCGGATCAAGGAATGAAAAACTAATTCCTGCACTATATTTGAAATTATGGATTTTCGATTTCAAGTCTTTAAAACCGTTGCAGATAAGCTGAACTTTACAAAAGCTTCTGAACACTTATACATTTCCCAGCCGGCGGTTTCTAAACACATTCGCTTACTTGAACAACACTACCACACCACACTTTTTGAACGTCAAGGCAATAAAATTAAATTGACAACTGAAGGAAAGGTATTGCTGTCACACACAAATCAACTGCTGGAACACTACCGGGCGATCGATAATTATTTTTTGATCCTCAATCAAGAAATTTCAAAAAACATCGCTCTGGGTGCAAGCACAACCATTGCCCAATATATTTTACCGCCACTATTAGTAAAATTGCGTGAAGCATATCCAGAAACAAAATTGAGTCTGGTAAATGCTAATTCTACTGAAATTGAAGAAATGATCAACCGCCAGGAAGTTGATTTTGGTTTGATCGAGGGAACCCAGAACAATCCACTTTTAGAATATGAATATTTTACCGAAGATGAAATAGTCCTTGTCTGTAAAAACGGTCTGCATTCAGTTAGAAATGACGAATTATCGCTAAAGGACTTAAATAATATCCCGTTGATATTTCGTGAAAGTGGTTCTGGAACTCGGAAAATTATTCAGAAAAAGCTGAAAAAGGTCAATCTTTCTGAAAAGGATTTAACTATAGAAGCGGTTTTGGGCAGCACTGAAAGCATTAAAAACTACGTGTTGAATTCAAATTCTTATGCCTTTTTATCTATTCATTCCATTCAAGCAGAATTGCGGGAACAAAAAATGCAAATTATTGATGTCAAAGGACTCGAGATCAACCGAAGGTTTTATTTTGTCAAAAAAAAAGGACAGAATTCTACGACTTATGAAACCTTGAAAAATTTTATTCTTCAGAACCAATAACGTACTAAAAGTTTTTTGAACGTACTGGTAAACTCTCTCTATACGATTATGTTTTGAGAGGTTTTTATAGAATGGGGGTTAGGTTGAACGTTTTTTCTTTCGGCCTATCGAAAATTTATCGTAAAATTTGAAGTGAGGACGCCGTAAAATTTTAGGCTGTTTGAGCTTAATAATTTTTTTCTATTCTATTGAATTTCAATAGCGAGTTCCTAAAATTTAGGCGTCGAGCAATAAATTTAGATAAAGGTTCGTAAGCCTAGATTTTTTTGGTTCGTTTTTTCATCAATGGAAAAAATGAACGACTTAAATGTTTAGGACAGAATTGATTCAGAACCATAACTAAAAGTTATCGGTTATAACTATTTACTCTTTTGATGTGCCGGTTTTTTAAAGGAACTTTGTAGCGTATTAATCAAAAAATAAAACGCTTTGATTTCAATTCCTTCAAAATTAAGAAAAGTATTATTTATTATTATTGCTCTATTGTGTTTGACTTCTTTGCTTTCGGCGCCGATAGCTTTGTTGTCGGGTTTTATTTTTACCTTATTATTTGGTAATCCATTCCCAACCGAAAGCGGAAAAATCGTAAAGTGGTTACTGAAACTTTCAGTTATCGGCTTGGGTTTTGGAATGTTCCTGCAAAAAACGCTCGAAACCGGTAAAGAAGGTTTGACGCTCACCGTATTGTCGATTTCAGTGACCTTGATTTTAGGCTTTATTATTGGTAAACTATTTCACTTGGATAAAAAAATCGCTTATTTAGTTTCGTCGGGGACAGCGATTTGCGGGGGAAGCGCTATTGCGGCGGTTTCATCTGTTATTCAGGCAAAGGAAAAGCAAATTTCCATTGCCCTTGGCGTTGTGTTTTTCCTCAATTCAGTGGCCATATTTGTGTTTCCGCCCATTGGACATTGGCTTGATTTGAGCCAGCACGATTTTGGGTTGTGGTCTGCGATCGCTATTCACGACACCAGTTCTGTTGTGGGCGCTGCGATGGCTTACGGACAGGAGGCTTTGGATATGGCCATCACGGTAAAACTTGCACGGGCGCTTTGGATTATTCCTGTTTCACTGCTTTCGATGCTTTTTTTCAAAAGCCAAAACGGTAAATTTAAAATCCCTTGGTTTATTTTTATTTTTGTGGGTGTTATTATTGTAAACAGCTACTTTGATTTACCGCTTTTTTTTACGGAAAGTATTCCCAGATTTTCAAAATTGAGTTTGATCTTGACCTTGTTTTTGGTGGGATCCGGTCTTTCCATAGAGTCAATTAAAGAAAGCGGATTCAAACCCATTAGTCTAGGCCTGATACTCTGGGTCGTAATCTCTGTGATGTCCCTGTCCTTTATTCTGTATTTATAACTGGAAAATGCAAAAGCTTAAACTGAGCTATTTGTTACGAAAATCATCCCAGCCATTTTTTAAACTCACTCACGCGTTCACGGCTGACCACTAAATCTTTTGGATTTTTAAAAAACTGTAGGTTTACTTTCAAGCGACTATTGGAATAACTCACAATATCCTGAATAAAGTCAATATTCACAATCAATTGCCGGTTGATGCGGAAAAATTGTTTGGGATCGAGTTGAGGTTCGATTTGATTTAAACTTTCATCGAGCAGATAATGCCGTCCTTGATCGGTGTTGAGGTAAGTTCCTTTGTTTTGGCTGAATAAACATTCAATGTTTTCTATTTTGAAAATTTTATGGTGTTCGCCCACTTTTACGCGAAAGCGAAATTTATAATTATCAGTTTTGACCAAAGCTTTTTTTAGTTGCTCAATGGTCGAGTTCCCAAGCCGGTCTGAAGGGGTCCAGTTTTGTTGAAACTTTTCAACGGCATTTTTCAAACCTTTTTCAGCAATGGGTTTGAGCAGATAATCCACGCTGTTCAATTCAAAAGCGCGCAGGGCATAGCGGTCATAAGCGGTGGTGAAAATCACGGCAGAATTCACGGAAACCTGGTCAAAAATTTCAAAAGAAAGTCCATCGCTGAGCTGAACATCCAGAAACAGCAAATCAGGAGCAGGGTTTTCCTTAAAATAACCCACCGATTCTTTTACGCTGTGAAGCAAAACAATTTTTTGAAAACCTAATTTTTCCAGCATCCGTTGCAAACGCCGCGCGGCAGGTTTTTCATCTTCTATTATTGTCAAACACAAATTTAATAACTGCATTTTTCTTGATTTCAATGAGTTGAAGGTGTCGTTTTTTTGCTAAAAACAGGGATGCTCACCTCAAAATGGGTTTTGGTTTTCTTGACCTGCACCTCTTTATCTGTCAGCAAAGCATAGCGTTCTTTAATATTTTGTAAACCAAACCCGGGTCGTTCGGTCAGTTGTTTTTTGGGCGAAAGTGAATTGCGGACGGTTAACGAACCCGATTGCTTTTTAATGCTAACCTGCAATGGGTTTTCTTCGGAAGCAGAATTGTGTTTGATGGCATTTTCCAGCAGCAACTGCAGGGAAAGCGGGATGATTTCATCTTCATCCATTCGCAAAGCTTCCTCGATATTGAGTTCTATTCCGTTTTCAAAACGCGTTTTGATGAGGTTCATATAAATTTCAGCAAAATCAATTTCGCGTGAAACCGGGATTTTTCTGTTTTTATTTTGTTCCAAAACATAGCGGTAAACTTCCGAAAGTGAAACCGTAAAACCCTGTGCTTTTTCGGGTGCTTCATCAATTAAAGAGGACAGCACATTTAGGCTGTTGAACAGAAAATGGGGATCCAGCTGACTTTTCAAGGCGTCGAATCGCGCCTCGGCCTGCGAAGCGATCATTTTTTCCTGTTTGATTTTCTCATCCTGAATGGTTTTGTAAAAATAAAAAACGTGAAACCCTAAAGCAATGATGGTGGCGAGCATCAGGGGAAAGATGTAAGAACTCAAGCGTTCATTTTCTAGAAATTCAGCAGCGGGAATTTGATTGAGAAACCAAACCCTGACCACGAAACGGCAGACTGCAAAAGTGAGCGTATTTAAAACGATCGAGCCACCGGCACCGAGAAAAAACCGCGTCCTGGCGTGTTCTTCCCAACTGAATTCTTTCCCCAGCCACGAAAAGAACCATTTATTGACCAAAGAAAATATACCGGCATAAAAAAGGGCAATGCCAAATGCTGTCAATAATTGAGATGATTGAAAGTCGATAGACCCATTGATGAGCAATACTATCATCACTACAGCGGTCGCCCCGAGCGAAGTCAAAACCCAAATTTTAAGCGATTTCATAATTCTTGTTCGTTTTGATTCCAGATCAAAAGTAATGGCATTTCAATTTCAAATATAAAACAAACTACTGAGTTGTGGTTTTTTGGGGATGGGTCGGGATTTTATTGATCTCAGTTAAGGGTTTAAAACCCTGCAATTTCATTGCAGCACTTTAGTAGTGCGAAAAAATTTTTATACGCGTGCTTGATGACACTTGCATAAAGAATGAAAAAATAGAAGGACTTTCAGTCCTGAGTCAAACAAACCCCCTGCACTAAAAGTGCAGGGGGTTGTTTGAAATATTTAGTGCAGACCTCACAGGATTAATTGTCGGCAGTGCTTAGTGATCCTGTGAGGTCTTCTTAAAAACTTTAATAAAAAAGAAATATTCTTATTTATTTGGAATAATCCTAAAATAGCTGATCTTTGACAGAAGACAAAATTTGCCGAATGCTCATTACATCAAAGGCTGCGGCGCACAACAGAACGCCGCCAATAAATTTGAAGAATTCCATCATACAACGGAAAATGAAAATCCTTAACTTTCAAAATGGATTTATTGTTTTAGGCCCTTGACCAATAATTCGAACTTCTTTGTTTGTAAGGGTTTTGGTTTTTTAAAAAGTAAGGCTTAGCTTTTTGGTTAAGAATATACTTCAAGTTAATGATAATTTGATTTATAGTTAGTTTCAAAGCATTGAATAAATATCTAATTCAAAAATATTTTAAAACACTGTATCCCCACTAAAAATAACCTAGGCCCATATTTTATTTTGAAATTAAAAAGTAACTTTTACTCATTCTAAACAATATTTAATATTTTTGTTAACAGAAGTTTGGCTTTCAAACCAATTTTAGAATCCAAAGAAAAGGGTGTTCCTTAACGGTATTTTATCCTCAAATTTGTTTCAGGGCAGCTTCAATAATATACAAAAATGGCAAGAATCTTTTAACCTAATTTTTATGGATACAAAAACTAAATTTTCGGAATTTATCAAAGATTTTGAAACTACCCTACACCATTTATTTCATGAGAAAAGGGATATCGATCAATTAAGTCTGGAACGTGGCTTACCTCCCGATATTTTGGATAAAATAATGGCTAAAAAACCATTATCGGTGGCCATTTCCACGGAATATGGCGGTCGCGGAGGGCACGTAAAAGAATGTCTCCAATTGCTCTCAGCTGCTTCTTATGAATCACTCTCCCTTTCGCTAACTTTTGGGATTAATATCGCCTTGTTTTTAGAACCTATTGCAAAATACGCTGAAGAATCTGTTAAGCCCGAAATTTTCAATCGCTTTCTCAAGCAACAGAATATGGGCGGACTTATGATTACCGAGCCTAATTTTGGCAGCGATGCTTTGAATATGAAAACTTTCAGCAAGGAATCTGATGACGGCTATAGCATTAAAGGAACTAAGAATTGGCAAGGGCTTACTGGCATGGCAGACTATTGGTTGATTGCCGCCAGGAAAAAAATGGACAATGGAGACCTTTCCCGGGATGT
>Ga0075106_1001266_pt1 | contig 11247 bp, 10 predicted proteins | sample AntDeeMetag02WF4_FD_69796 | JGI IMG/M metagenome (GOLD analysis project Ga0075106, IMG submission 69796) | Saline lake microbial communities from Deep Lake, Antarctica - Antarctic Deep Lake Metagenome 02WF4 | ecosystem: Environmental > Aquatic > Non-marine Saline and Alkaline > Saline | place... | reverse complement strand
GGCGCAGGGCTCGCCTTCCACACCGGCCACGGCCACAGGCAGTGTGAAATAAAAACAGGCACCGCCGTCTTCCGGACGCTCGAAGGCAATATCACCGCCCTGAGCCTGAATCAGCGAGCGGCACGTGGCCAGGCCAATACCCATGCCCTCTTCTTTGGTGGTATGGAAAGGGTGAAACAGCTTCTCTTCGGCTTCTTCATCAACACCCACCCCATGATCCATGACCTGAACCCTGACACAATGCTCTCCACACCGTCGGGCACTCACTTCCACCGGTTCGGCGGAGCCCGCACTGCGGGTTGATTCAAGCGCGTTGCGGATCAGGTTCAGGGCCACCTGCTGCACCTGAATCGGATCTGCCAGCACGTCAGGCAGACCTTCTTCAAAACGCACTTCAATGCCGCCGGCGTTATTGCGCATATCCACTTCCGCAAACTGGCGGGTGTCTTCCAGCAATGTCGACACCGATACAACTTCTTTACCGGTAGCCGGCTTTTTCATGAACCGGCGAATACGCCGGATAATCTCACTGGCCCGGTGCGACTGGGCTTCAATCTTGTCCAGCGTTTGCCCCAGCAACGCCAGATCCGGCTCGTCTTTGGCCATCATTCGCTTGGAGACGCGGGCATAGTTGGTGATAGCCGTCAGCGGCTGATTCACTTCATGAGCGAAACCTGCCGCCATTTCACCCATGGTCGTCAGCCGGGAGGTGTGGGCCAACTGATCCCGCTGTTCCTGAACCAGCGCCCTGGCGTCTTCCAGCGCCTGCTCGTTTTTCAGTTCTTCGCTGATATCACGGAACACCACCACCGCACCGTGCAACTCATCGCTGTCGAGCTTCGGAGTGGCCCGGTATTCTGCCGGAAACCCGCTGCCATCAGCTCGCAGCATGCAGATATCCCGTTGATTCTCCGCAACGCCCTGCTGACAGGTTGCCATTACCGGCAGGTTCTCGGGAGCCTCGGCTTCGGTTGAAAAATGCAACTCAAAAAAACTCCGCCCAATCAGCTCTTCGGCCGGGCAGCCTGCAATCATGGCCGCAGCCGGATTGGCAAACTCGATAACGCCGTTCTCATCCAGCCCGTAAATGCCTTCGCTGATGGAGTTGAGAATACGGGTCTGATCACCCTGCAATTCCCGGTTACGGCTCTGCATTTCCCGTTCAAGACGAATCACCCGGGCATGGGTTTTCACCCTGGCAATCACTTCCTGGGATTCAAAGGGCTTGGAAATATAATCGGCGCCGCCAAGGGAGAAACCTTTAACCTTGGCTTGCAGATCATCCAGGGCGGACAGAAACACAACGGCCGAATCAGCCGTATCAGGATCGGCTTTCAGGCGCTCACACACCTCGTAGCCATCCATTTCGGGCATCATGATATCCAGCAGGATAACTTCGGGGTGGTGTCTGTGAGCGAGGTCCAGCGCTTTTTCGCCCTCATTGGCAATCAACAGCCGGTAGCCTTTGTCTTTCAAAGTCTCGTAGAGGACTTTCAGGTTCTGCGGGTTGTCATCCACCAGCAGTACCGTCACCTCCGGGTTTTCGCTGACAAGATCAGTCATAGAAACAGAGCCGGTTGAAAACGTGGCGGTATAATGACGATACCAAGCCGGCTAGTCGATAAGTTCCTTTACTGACAGGACCATACGCACCAAATGTGCCAGCGAATGAGTGCCCATTTTGTGCATGACGCGGGAACGGTGAATCTCCACGGTGCGCTGACTGATCTCCAGCTCAATGGCAATCACCTTATTGGCCTGGCCGGCAATCATCCGGTCCATGATTTCCCGCTCACGGGGGGTCAGGCTTTTTATCCGGCGGATGATTTCCTGCTTCTCATCCAGAGATTTCCGCTGATCGCGATCCTGTTCCAGGGCAGCTTCGATTTTTTCCAGCAATGCCTCCTCGCGGTAAGGTTTCTGGATAAAATCCACTGCGCCTTCCTTCATGGCATCTACTGCCATGGGCACATCACCATGACCGGTCACAAAAATAATCGGCAGGATCGAGTGCTTCTCGTTCAGCTTCTTCTGCAATTCCATGCCATCCATACCCGGCATACGGATATCCAGCACAATGCAGCCGGCCATCTTGTCAGAGTAATCCTTGAGAAAGGCGTTGGCGCTTTCGTAGGTCTGAACCGGCTTGCCATCAGATTTAAGCAACAACTCCAGTGAATCACGGACGGCTTCGTCGTCCTCTACCACATACACAGTCTGCTGGATATCAGTCATGGATCGGTACTCTCCTATCCGTTTGTTATTGGCCTGTCCGCTTTGTTATTGGGCCGGTCAGTGGATGGACGGATCTTTATGCTCATCCCGGGCATGTTCCTGCCGCTCGTGTTCACGCATTGTTTCAAGGCGTTGCTGAATGATGCCAAAAACGCTCTGCCGGGGATACTTGCCCTTGGCGTCTGCCTTGCCTGCCGGTTTGCCCAACAACAGTGTAATCGCCTCTTCCACTCTGGCAACCGGGTAAACGGCAAACCTGTCGCCACGACATGCTTTGACCACTTCGCCATCAAGCATCAGGTTTTGCACGTTGGTCTCAGGGATAACAACACCCTGAGTACCACTCAGACCACCTTTAAGTTCGCAGGTTGCATAGAAACCCTCAACTTTTTCGTTTACGCCACCAATGGGCTGAACCTGCCCGAACTGGTTGACCGACCCGGTTATCGCCAGATCCTGGCGCACAGGCAGACCGGACAAAGACGAAATCAGCGCCACCAACTCAGCCAGCGAAGCACTGTCGCCGTCCACTTCGCCATAATTCTGCTCAAAGGTGAGACTGGCGGACAAATGCATCGGGTCGTTCACGGCAAAATGCGATGCCAGCCAGGACGTCAGAATCATCACGCCTTTGGAGTGAAGATTACCACCCAGTTTCACGTCGCGCTCAATATCAATAACCCCGCCATCGCCATAATAGCAGGTCGCCGTAACCCGGTTAGACAAGCCGAACTCGAAGCCACCGGTCGACAACACAGACAATGCATTCACCTGCCCCACACAGGTACCTGTGGTTGTCACCAGCGTGGAGCCATCGCGGATCGAATCGTAGAACTGGTCACGGATACGGCTGCTGCGGTACTTGGCGCTTTCAAGGGCCCGCTCCACGTGTACGTCAGTAATCAGTCTGGCTCCGGCCTGTCGCGCCCAGAAGTCGGACTCCCGCAACAGGTTGGCGATATCGGCCGCATGCAGGGAAAGCCGATCCTGATGCTCAGACATACGCGCGCTGTGCTCGATAATCCGGGCAACCGCCTTGTTGTTGCAGTGCAACAGGCCCTTTTCCACCACCAGACTGGCGATAAACTTGGCATACAGCAGCTGACTGTCATCGCTGCGGTACATTTCGTTCTCGAAATCTGCGGTTACCCGGAACAGTTCGGCAAACTCGGGGTCGTACTCCTGCAGCAGCATCCAGGTTTCCCGGTCACCGAACAGAACGATTTTTACATCCAGAGGGACAGCTTCTGGCTCGATGGAAATGGTGCCAGACAGGGTCAGTTCACGCTCCAGAGAGTTGATCTGTATAGACCGTGACCGCAACGCCCGCTTGAGGCCATCCCAGACAAATGGCTGCTCCAGTACCTTGATGGCGTCCATCAACAGATACCCGCCATTGGCCTTGTGCAGGCTGCCGGGGCGGATCAGGGAGAAATCGGTAAACACCGTGCCCTTGTAGGTCACGTTTTCAACGTACCCGAACAGATTGTGATAGGTGGGGTTGTCTTCCACCACCACCGGCACCTCGTTGGTTTTCTGGTGCACAACCACGTTGACCAGATAGCGCCGGGGCATTTTCTTGTCGAGAGAGGCGTAGGCAATGGCCGCCTGCTCGTCATCGTCGTCGAGGAAAATATCCAGGTTTTCAGCCAGGTCGCCTCGAATGGCCTCCAGATGCGCCACGACATCCGGCAGGTCTTTGTACTTTTCCGCCAGCTCGTCGATCTGATGACCGGAAATAGCTTCAAGCGTTTCCTGGTTCAAGGCCTGCTGTTTTTCTGCGTACTCCTGCTCCCAGTCCGCCAGCTTGCGCACCACCTGACGAAGCTTTTTCTCAAGCTTGTTGATAACCTCTTCAAACTTCTCCCGCTCCTGATCAGTCAACTCCTGAAAGCTTTCTGCGGTGTGCGGTTCTTCGCCGTTCATGGCCACCAGTCGGTAGCCACCCGGGGTCGTCACTGTCAGGCGAACTTTCTTACGCTTGGCCTGTTCGGCCACTTTTTCCAGTTCGTCTTCCTGCTTTTTGGCATACTCTTCTTTGAGGTTCTCGGCACGCTCCAGAAAGTTATCGCCCTCAAAGGTCTGGGGAATCATTTTCACCAGTCGGGACATCAATTTTTCCATGTCCTGCTTGAGCTCGGTCCCCATACCTGACGGAAGCTTCAACAACCCGGGATTGCGGGGCTCTTCAAAGTTGGCGACATAACACCAGTCATGGCTCTGCTGGTCTGCGTCGACATGATGCTCAAGATAACGGAGCATCATGGTGCGTTTGCCCAATCCGTTGCGGCCCACCGCGTAAACGTTATAGCCGCCATGGGGCATCGCCAGGGCAAAACGTACCGCTTCCTGAGCCCGGTTCTGGCCAACAATTTCAGCCAGGGGCTCGAGCTGTCGGGTGGTTTTAAAGGGCAGATCTTTGAGAACGCAGGCTTTGTACAACTGGTGCAGTGACAGTGACTTCAAGTTCGATTCCCGTCGAGGTCGGTTATAAATAACAATGGTTTGGCCATTGTAGTGTCTGAATGGCGGGCTGTCGCGGTTTTATCAGATTGCCTTCAATCAAACCCCATCACCCTCAAATCACTCTTAAATCACCCCGGCATCAAGGCTTGCGGCCATATACAGCCCGAGTTCTTCGCATTGCTGTTCGAAGGCATTCTGATACTCGCCCCGACAGATGAGCGGCTCCTGAACGAGCTTCCAGCGCAGGCCGGTAGAGATGCTTTCAATAGCGCGGTGGGTTCCGGTGCCATCATGGCCGGCACGGATATAAAAGGCGAAAGGCAGGCCCTGGGTTTGTTCCAGGCAGGGGTAGTAACAGCGGTCGAAGAAGTCTTTGGTGAGGCCGGCCATGTAGCCAAGGTTTTCCGTGGTCCCGAGGATGAGGGCATCACAATGGAGTACGTCTTCGGGAGTTGTCTCCAGCGGCGGTTTCACCACCACTTCTACGGAATCGATATCGGGGTGGCTGACGCCTTCGAGAATGGCATCCCGGAGTTTTCTGGTGTTCGGAGATGGGGCATGGGAAACAACCAGAAGCTTTTTCGTAGCCATAACACTCATGCCCCCCTAATTACATCTGGGCCTAACCCTGGCCCCGGCACTGACCACCTGGCAGCAAACCAGGCTGGCCGTCGGCGATTGTCCAAAAACGGCTATTAAATCAGCTCGCCGTTAGCTTCGGCCGATGCTTCCTCTTCTTTTTCTTTCTTGGCCGGCTTCGGCATCAGTTTCTCGCGGATATTGGTTTCAATCTCGTTGGCAATTTCCGGATGTTCTTCCAGGAATTTAGCAGCGTTTGCCTTACCCTGGCCAATCTTGTCGCCCTTGTAGGCGTACCACGCGCCGGCTTTGTCCACGAAGCCTTCTTTCACGCCCATATCCAGAACTTCGGCCATGTGGTAAATGCCCTTGCCGTACATGATCTGGAACTCGGCCTGCTTGAACGGCGGGGAAACCTTGTTCTTCACCACTTTCACACGGGTTTCGTTACCGGTCACTTCGTCGCCGTCTTTCACAGCGCCAATGCGGCGGATGTCCAGACGAACCGAGGAGTAGAATTTCAGCGCATTACCGCCGGTGGTGGTTTCGGGGCTACCGAACATCACACCGATTTTCATGCGGATCTGGTTGATGAAGACCAACAGGCAGTTGGCGTGCTTGACGTTACCGGTCAGCTTGCGCAATGCCTGGGACATCAAGCGGGCTTGCAGGCCTACGTGGCTGTCGCCCATTTCACCTTCAATTTCCGCTTTCGGCGTCAGCGCGGCTACCGAGTCCACAATGATGACGTCTACCGCGTTGGAGCGAACCAGCATATCGCAGATTTCCAGCGCCTGTTCACCGGTATCCGGCTGGGACACCAGCAGCTCGTCTACGTCCACCCCGAGCTTTTCTGCGTAAACCGGGTCAAGAGCATGTTCCGCATCCACAAAAGCACAGGTTTTACCCGCTTTTTGGGCCTCGGCGATCACCTGCAGGGTCAACGTGGTTTTACCGGAGCTTTCCGGACCGTAAATCTCACAGATACGCCCGAATGGCAGGCCGCCAATACCCAACGCAACGTCCAGACCAAGCGAGCCGGTAGATACTGCCGGAATTGCTTCACGGGGCTGGTCGCCCATTTTCATGACGGCGCCTTTGCCAAACTGGCGTTCAATCTGGCTCAGTGCGGCGCTGAGTGCTTTCTTGCGGTTGTCTTCCATCGTCCAAACCCTCATTAACTGGCTGCTGGTACATCCGGTTGCCAACAGCGTAACTCGACGAAGCGCCGGAGATATCCAGCACTTTTCCTGTATATTTGAACAGTATTAAAACATAAGCTCTAACAGAGACCAACCCCTGCCGGAATGAAAAAACTCACAGGTTCTCAAGAAACCCGGTAACTCCTTGCAGAGCATACAAAACTGCCTGTCGGCGAACCTCGTCCCGGTCGCCATCGAAGTGTTGAAGACTGGTTTCAATTCGGCCCGGGCCAGAGCCCCATGCGAACCAGACGGTGCCTACCGGCTTTTCATCACTGCCACCACCCGGCCCGGCAACACCGCTGATAGCCACGGCTACATCCACACCGGTGACGCGTACCGCACCGCTGACCATTTGCCGGACAACGAGTTCGCTGACAGCGCCCTGCTCGTCCAGCACACCCGGGTTAACACCCAGTATCATCTGTTTCGCTTCATTACTGTAGGTAACCAGGCCCGCCATCACATACGCAGAACATCCGGCCCTGTCGGTAAGCACCTTGGCGACCCAGCCGCCGGTGCAGCTTTCTGCGGTGGCGATGGTAAGCTCGTGTTGTTGCAACAAGTCGCCCAGAGTTGCTCCGGCTTGCTGTAACTGTTCGTCTGTTATCGGCATGGTCGCTCCATTGATCCGTTATCCAATTGGCCGTTTCATCGTAGCCGGTATTTTCTTACAATTCCGCCTTTCACCCAAAGGCGCCACCAAGCGGATCCTTCCATGCCAGCACCCCAAACCGAACAGCCCAAGCACACCCCCATGATGCATAGGTGCGTTAACATTGTTTTATATGGACTTTCTATAACGATTGTGAAATAGCTACACATAAAGTTATACTTTACCTTGAGATTGCGATGGACGTACATGGATCAAGCTGGCGCTAACCCAGGCAGATACGCGCTGCTAATCGAGGGTTCACCGGCGCATTCAACCTTAAACCGATCCGGTTTGCAGATACCCTGCTCTAACACTCAGCCCAACAAGAGTTTTACCCAGCGCTCTGATGTGCACGGGCTGGCCTACAACAGAGCCGAGTTCTTCGAAGATCGCGGAGAAATGATGCAACAGCGGGCTAACACCTCGACGAGCTCAGAAATCAAGCTTGATCAATCCCACTTCCGGATTTTAGCCGATCCATATAGCGCTTCTGAACTTCATATTCCCCTTCATAGGTGAGAGAAACAGACCCATACGGGAGAACGCTCGCACTCACTTCTAACTCACACATTCTTCGGAGTGCTGCCTTAAACTGGTCATCCAGATTCGAGGCTTTGGCTTTCCAATGCGCCAGGTCAGATTTTAACTTCTCGTTCTCCTTTCCCAATGAGGACTCTTTGGCGCGCTTTTCCGCAGCCTGAACCTTGGCCTCCGATCGCTTGGCAAGCATCTCTTTTTCAGCTTTAAGCTTACTGGCGCAATCCTTTCGAAGCACATCCATCTCTTCAATGAGAGACTCAAGCATTCCGATTTTCGTATTTTCCTCGCCTGCAAGCTCAGTAAGCTTTTTATTGGCGGACCTGGATAGATTAAAAGTCACAGGCTTTTTTTTGGGGTCTCGGCGTCGCCCTCGAGAAGCGTGAGCTTTCTTCATTTTATCCAGCACGCCAGCGTACTTTTTTTCATTCTCTGCGATGTCTGGCAGCAAAAACTCTATGAAGGATGCATTTCTATCCCTGACTGGAACACGGGGATAGATATTACGGCTGGTCAAGTAATTTATAGCCCATTCGACTTCATCTTCATTCTTGAGATTCAGCCACCCAAAATACTCTTTCTTCCAATTTCTCATCGCTTACACCTACACCTCAGCAAGTATCTTCCCGAGCACGACACATAATTACTCACCCGTCTAAGCTTCTCACCTTAGACACTTTACTTAGATTTGTCACTTAGCCAAACTACTTAGACTGTCTACTTAGTGTTTTTATGCGTAGAATACTGGTATATTTTCCCGAATTTACCTACTGGTAATACTTAGGACGTTTAATAAAATATAATGGAAAAATTTATGACATTTCTAATACTTGCACAGCTAGATAACTGTAGTCCAGAGACGAAGTTTTTTCTCCTGAGGTTTTACATGACTAATGCCTACGATCTGCCGGACATACTCAAGGTCGATGATGTAGCGAAAACGCTAACAATAAACCGGAGTCTTACTGGAAAAGCACTGCAGGAACTAACACAAGCGGGGTACCTATCTGTTAGCGCAGTTTCACAGACAGGAAAAGGCAGGCCGAAGAGCCTGTACGACGTGACTGAAAAAATGAGCACAATGCTCGAAGCCGCGAACTCGAAATTAGCGCTCCATCAGGATCTAATCCACGACTTAATTGCCCCAGATAAAAGTTCAGACTCCGGTGAACGTAGGCATCCACTCAAAGCACCGTCCCGACTTCTCCTGGCGACCCTGCTAGCACTTTCCGATAAAAAGGGCGTAGCACGGGATGTTCGAACATCAGCCCTTGCTGGGTACACAGGGATGGGCGCTGACCGAATTCGAAACCACGTCGCTAAGCTTCACGAGCTTGGCTATATCCAATCTATCGTGGCAGGAGTATCTAGCAGCAAGCTCTTCGGCACGGTGGGAAGCGCTTACATCCTGAACCTCAAACATGAGCGTTACCGAGATTTAGCCCGCGCTGGCTGCTTATGGCTGATATCGCTTGGCGATGAAGAATACAGACAGTTACCTTTCGAAGCGCACCGGGTAATCAAACTCGCAAGATCGGCCAAGGGGGAATCGCTTCACTCTTTAGGGCGAACCCAAAGAGGGCTTGAAGACCTCCGCGTTAAGCTCGACCCCAGCAGCTTCCATTCTATAGCTTCATTATTTCATGAGAAGGCACTTTACCGCCTCGCGCCGAGACTACAGTTCGAGCTTGAAATAACCGCTTCTGCGATCCTCTCTGATCTTTGGGAAGGTTTGTCAGCAGAGGTTCCAGAAGTCAACCAGCAAGCCCAAGAAGAGTATTTAGGCTCTGCTGTTGCTCCCGAAAAACTGTTCAAAGCACGGGAGACCGACCGAAGATCACTACTCTCCTTGCTTTACCAAGTTTCGTGGGGCATGGCCAAAGATAGGTACGAGATCATCCGGAAAATCGTCGACATGCCGGGTAATTACTTGCTTCACCACCCACCGGGAACACGAACCCCGATGACAGGACTGTATGGCAGCAGGCACTTTGCAGTTGAGGCTATTGAGACATCCAGAAAATCATCCGACATTTTCATAGTTACTACCAATCCATCGCTACCGAGCTCGACCGAATTCAAAAAACACAACTGCGAGCAGCTTACCAATGCGTTTTATAACCGATTTGGACTCGTTGGAAAGTCAACCTGTTAGCTACTCGACGTTGAGCGCTCTGCAGCTCTCTGTTGATCTAGGGTATTCCATCATTCTTTACACACCCTCCTGATCGTTTGAACACAACACCAGGAGAACAAACCATGCGCATTTTAAGGCTCAAAGACGTCATCGAAAAAACCGGCTTAGCCCGTGCCACCGTTTACAAGTACATGGCGGCAGGTACCTTCCCTAAACCTATCCCCCTTGGTGGCCGTTCCGTTGGCTGGCTCGATTCAGAGGTCCATGGCTGGATATTAGATGCGGTTCAGGAACGCGACTACCAGTATAGCCTAACAAATCGCCCAGACAACCGCTGCTAACTCCCTGCTTTATATATAACTAATAGACAACTTCTCTACATCCAAAGCTCCTCTAATCACAACGATTTTATAGGCAGATTCCCCAGCAAACCTTAGCAAATAGCCGCCAAACGGGGCTTCAACCGCTGTCTATTCAAATAAACGATCCCCTATCAACCAGGCACCGCCACAAGGAGGCCATGTCCATGAACTCACTATGGAATGGATACGGAAACGTAACAGATCGCCAAGAGCTCAAATCTATGGCAAACGAAAAAGCGGAGCACTTTCTTTCCTGCAGCAACACTATGCGTGATGGATTACGAATTCGGGAATGCGCAAACCACCTGCGCGTCTACCCTGATGCCGCCTACGGAACATTCACAGACACTTGGTACTGCAAACACCGCCACTGCCCAATTTGCCAATGGAGAAAGCGTTTGAAATGGCGCAGCCGAATGCACCAATTACTAGATTCGACACCGGAAGCGCTTTCAGGTAAGTGGGTGGCCCTAACACTTACCCTTCGAAATTGTCATGTGAGTGACCTCAAGGATACTATCAACGAAATGAATGGCGCATTCCGTCGACTAAGTAACAGAGCGTTCTGGAAAGCAAATGTCCTAGGTGGCATCAAATTCATCGAGATCGACCAAGGCGCTTCTGATTTCCAGTCGGCCCACCCTCACTTTCATTGCCTTATCCAGGTTCGGCCATCGATGCACCAGGGAAACAACTACGTCACAGAGGAGAGATGGGCTGAGGAGTGGCAAGGTTGCTTGAAAGCACATTTTATCCCCCGAGTTCGTGCGAGAAGGCTAACCGGCAAGGACGACGAACTCCGCCATAAAATCCTCAAATGTGTCAGTTACCCCATGAAGCCCCGCTTGCATGCGCCCCACAGAGGCTGGTTCCTCTCGATGGCGGAACAGATCAAAGATGTAAACCTGATTCAACCGTTCGGGCAAATACGTGGCTGGTTTTCTGATCTGAAACATCAGGAGGATTGTGAGTTAAAGCGACATAGAAACGACATCCGACTGGAGCAAAAACCAACAACCTTCCAGTGGGAGGCATTTCAAGGATCTTACCAAAAGGATTAAGTCGTTACGCTGG
>Ga0075106_1001264_pt1 | contig 11251 bp, 9 predicted proteins | sample AntDeeMetag02WF4_FD_69796 | JGI IMG/M metagenome (GOLD analysis project Ga0075106, IMG submission 69796) | Saline lake microbial communities from Deep Lake, Antarctica - Antarctic Deep Lake Metagenome 02WF4 | ecosystem: Environmental > Aquatic > Non-marine Saline and Alkaline > Saline | place... | reverse complement strand
CCTCTCGGTCCGCGAGAACGCCCGACTGCCGATCCAGCAGTTCGCCGACGGCGAGGAACGGCGTCGCCGCGTCCAGGAGGCCATCGACGCCGCCGGCCTCACCGGTTCCGAGGACGTCGACGCGAGCACTCTCTCGCACGGCCAGCAACAGCAACTGGAGATCAGCATGGCCGCGTCGCTCGAACCGGATCTGCTCCTGCTTGACGAACCCGTCGCGGGGCTCTCGGTCGACGAACGGGCCGAGATTGCCGACCGCATCACGACGCTCAACCGCGAGGAGGGGATCGCGTTCATCGTGATCGAACACGACACCGACTTCGTCGCCGAGATCGCCGACAAGGTGACTGTCCTCCACAAGGGCGACATCTTCCGGGAGGGCTCGATCGAGGAGATCGAGTCGGACCCCGCGGTCAAGCGGATCTACCTCGGCACTGACGAGGACTCGGGAGGTGATGGGCAATGACGCTGCTCGAACTCGACGGCGTCACCGTCGGCTACGACACCCCGGTCCTCCGGGAGATCGACCTCGCCATCGAGGCGGGCGAGATCGTCGGCGTCGTCGGCAAGAACGGCGTCGGCAAGACGACGCTGATGAAGACCGTCGTCGGCCTGCTCGAACCGATGACGGGGACGATCACCTACGACGGCCGTGACATTACCGGGCTGGCGGCCGACGAACGCGCCCGCTCGGGCATCGGGTACATCCCACAGGGCCGGGACATCTTCCCGGACCTGACCGTCGAGGAGAACCTCCGGATGGGCGAACACGTCAACGCCGACAGCGACGTGACCCGCTACGAGGAGGTGTACGATCTGTTCCCCGTCCTCGAAGAGCGCACCGGCCAGGACGGCGGGACGCTCTCGGGCGGCCAACAGCAGATGCTCGCCATCGGCCGAGCGCTCGTTGGCGACCCCGACCTGCTCCTGCTGGACGAACCCAGCGAGGGCGTCCAGCCCTCTATCGTCGACCAGATCAGCGAGGACATCCGCGCCATCAACGACGAACTCGGGACGACGGTCCTCTTCGTCGAGCAGAACCTCGGCGTCATCCAGACGATGGCCGACCGGTGCTACGCGATGGAACGGGGCACCATCGTCGACGAACTGACGAGCGCGGAAATCGCCGACGAGGACGCCATCGCCAGTCACCTGGCGATCTGAGCGGCGCTTGTCTCGTCGGTCCGTCTTTTCTGGAAACGGTGTGGTCTTATCGTCGGGTCCTGGTCCGGTGGCAGTCGTCGAATGAAAGGCAGACGCCCGTTTTCGCGCTTCCGTCGAACCGGGCCTTTATCCCTCGTTTCACGTACTCGGACACTGTCCGAGAGTACGAAACGAGGGAAAAGGGAATCCTGTAACCAGGCGCCGGGTTCCAGAATGCCGATGCCCGACCCGTCGACACCGTCGCACCCAACGCCAAAATGTTATACAGCTGTCGTTACAGAGTGCGGATAGGAATGAGTTCCCGGAACCAGGAGCTGGGTGTGACACGGAAGGGTGTGAGCGAGCGGGAGGTGATCGCCTCCTGCGAGTCGCTCGTCCGGGAGTACACGCGCGGGTCGGGCGGTGGCTGGTTCGGCGGTGGGGACCTGCCGACCGTGCGCGCGCTCGACGGCGTGAGCCTCGAGGTCCGCCGCGGCGAAATCGTCGGGATAGAGGGGCCAAGCGGGAGCGGCAAGTCGACGCTGTTGCACCTGCTGGCTGCGCTGGACACGCCGACGGCGGGCGAGTTGCGCGTCGCCGGCGAGGACGTCGGGCGCCTCTCCGAGCGGGGCCGGGCAAAGCTTCGCCTGGAACACGTCGGCCTCGTCTTCCAGCGCTTTCACCTGCTGCCGTCGCTGTCGGCGCGGGCGAACGTCGCCCTGCCGCTGGTCGAACTGGGGTGGTCCAAGCGAAAGCGCCGCGAGCGCGCGGAGGGGTTGCTCGACGACGTCGGCCTCGGCGACCGGGCGACCCACCGGCCGGGACAGTTGAGCGGTGGGGAACAGCAACGGGTGGCCATCGCACGGGCGCTGGCAACCGAACCGGCCCTCCTCATCGCCGACGAACCGACGGGAGAACTCGACACGGCGACGGGCCGGCAGGTGCTGGACCTGTTCGAGAGCCTGGGCGAGGACCACGCCATCGTTCTGGCCTCCCACGACCAGCCGACCCTGGCCATCGCGGATCGGGTGATCCGCCTCCGCGACGGCCGCGTGCAGGGCGCCGCCCGATGAGGGTGCCGGGGCGGGTGTGGCTGCGACGCCGGCGTGCGCTGGTAGGGCTCGCTGTCCATCGCGTGATCGGTCGATTGCGGTCCTCCCCCCAGCGCGTCGTCCTGAGCGTGCTCGGCGTCGCGCTGGCCGTCGCGCTGGTGGTCGCGGTGACGGGCGTGGCGCTCGGCCTGACCGCCGAGTCCGTCGTCCAGAACGACGACACCGACTTCTGGGTCGTCCCCGAGCAGTCGACGGCCGAGTCCGTCGCGGTGTCGAGCGGCGGCGTCAAACTCGGCGACGTCCACGCCGTGAGCGAGCGCATCGAGCGCGACGAGCGAGTCGATTACGCGACGCCGGTAGCGCTGAGCGTTGTCCCCGTCACGGACCGGACGACGGGGGAGACCGAGTACGTCCTGGCCGCCGGCATCGTCCCCCGGGAGGGTCAGGAGCTGTTCGGGCTCTCGACGACGCCGCTGGCGCCGGGTGACCCTCACTACGCGAACGGGAGCTACGACGGGCCCTGGACTGGCGAGGCCGTGGTGAACGACGCCGCCGCGTCGGTGACGAACACCTCTGAGGGCGAGGAGCTCCAGGTCGCCCGGACGGGGACGAACCGGTCGTTTCACGTACTCAACGTCTCCCAGGGCGAGGCGGGCTTCGGCTTCGGGTCGGCGCCCATCGCCATCGTCCACCTGAGCGAGTTGCAGTCGGTGACGGGGCTGGCCGGAAGCGACCAGGCCGACCAGATCCTCGTCAGCACGAACGACCCCGCCGTCCGCTCGGACCTGGAGTCGCTGTACCCGCACACGACGGTCGTCACCAAGCGGGGCATCTCCGCCCAGCAGGCCTCGACGTCGAACCTCCCACTGGCCGTCGGGCTGTCGGCGCTGCTGTCGGCGCTGGTCGTGGGCGTCCTCTTCATCGCGACGCTGATGGGCCTGGAGGTGAGTTCCGACCGGGCGACGTTGGGGACGCTCGCGACGCTCGGTTTTGCCAGTCGCTCGCGTTCGCTGCTCATCGGCGCTGAGACGCTGGTCGTCGCCGTCGTCGGTGGCCTGGTCGGCGTGGCTCTGGGCGCCGCGAGCATCGGCGTCGTCAACCGCGTCGTCGGCGCGCAGTTCGGCATCGCGGCGGTCGCGGTCTTCGACCCCTTACTGATCCCCTACGGCCTCGTCGTCGCCGCCGTCGTCGGCGTCGTCGGGAGCGTCTATCCGATCTATCTCGGTCGCCGGACCGACATCCTGGAGGTGCTCTCCGAATGATCGGGTCGCGCTTCCGCGCCGTGCTGGGCATCGCGATGGCACAGCTACGCCACGAGCGCGGACGGACGCTGCTGGCTATCGTCGCCGTCGCGCTGGCCGTGCTCGCGACGACGATACTGGCCAGCGTCGGCTACGGCGTCGTCGAGACCGGCCAGGAGAAGTTCGACACCTCCGGCCGGGACCTCTGGGTGACCGGCGGCCCGCTGAAGTTCTCACCCGGGTCGGTCGGCGGCTTCGAGAACACGCTCGTCGACTCCCACCGCGTCGCCGACGACATCGGGCAACGCGAGGACGTCGGGACGGCGGTGCCGATGAGCTTTCAGACGGTGTACGCCAGCACCGACGGCGAGGAGTTCCAGACCGTCGTCGGCGTCGGCGCGCCCGCCCGCGGCCCCTCGGTCAACGTCATCGACGGCAGCGAATTCTCGACGAAGGACACTCACTACGCCAACGGCACCTACGCCGGGCCGATGTCCCACGAGATCGTCATCGACGAGCGGACGGCCGACCAGCTCGGCGTCGAGGTGGGGGACTCCCTCTACGTCGGCGGCACCCTGAGCGCCGCCCGCCAGAACGAGTTCGAGGTGGTCGGCATCTCCAATACGTTCTCCGCGTTCGTCGGCTCCGCGACGGTGACGATGCACCTGAGCGAACTCCAGGCGGTGACCGGGACGACCGATTCGGACCGGGCGACGTTCATCTCCATCGACGTCCACGACGGCGCCGACGTCGCGCAGGTCGAACGGGAGATACAGGCCGACTACCCCTCCTACGACGTCCGGACCAACGAGGAGCAACTGGAGGCGACGCTGCGCGAGCAGGCGGTACTGATCGCCAGCGGGGTCTCGCTGGTCGCCTTCGCCGTCGCCGCCGGCGTCGCGCTGACGACGAATCTCCAGTTCTCGCTGGTGTACCAGCGCCGCGACCGCCTGGCCGCCATCAAGGCCATCGGCTGGCGCACCCGAACCCTCGTCGCCGTGACGACGGTAAAGGCCCTCGTCGTCGGCGTCCTGGGCGCCGCGCTGGGACTGGTCCTGACCTACCCGGGCGTCGCGGTGGTCAACGAGGTGGCCGAGGCCATCGCCGGGTTCGAGGGGCTCGTACAGCTCTCGCCCGAAATCCTGGTCGGCGGCCTGGTCCTCGGCGTCGTGATCAGCTTCCTGAGCGGCCTCGCCGCGAGCGTGCTGATCGCCAGGGTTTCGCCGCTTTCGTACATCTCGCGGTAGCGGCGACAGCTGCATCGGTCGACGATGGCTCCCTGACTGGGGCTGAGTCACATCGAAGCCACTCTCGGACGGCTGCGCGGTCACTCTCTCCCACACACTCGTCACGAAAAACCCCGGAAAGAGGCCGCGGATAGCGGTGTCAGAGGCTATTCGGGGACTTCCAGGGGGGCATTGCCAGGCGTGCTGGCGTCTGATCGTGGAACCCCCTTTGTAAAGAAAAGCGACACCGAACTTCTGGGCCGGAAAACGGTCCCCCGCACTCTCCCGTCTTCACCTGCGGCTGGCCGAGCAGACGGGACGGAACCGACGGGGCAGGGGCTGTGATCGGTTACTGGGTGATCGCTGGTGTCGCCGACAGCCCGTCCAGGCGCGAACGATTCGCGGCGGGAGGTATCGAAAAAGCCCCGGCGCGATGGCCGATGTGGGGTGGATTGGGGGTGGGTGGCTATCGATGGCCGGGGCGTCCCATGCCAGTACCTGTGCTTGTACCAGCGTTTTACACTTGGTGTTGTAACGGATAACTCCTCCGAAAGAATCCCGGTACTGCGGCGTGATGATCCTGGATCCGTGGATCTCTCTCGGCCGACAGCGCCCCGTCGGCGACGGCCGTCCGTCGTCCTCGCTGACCGCTGACGCGGCCGTTTCCAACAGACCCATGTGGTCGCTCCCCAACTGGTAATCCGATCCAGATGACGGGGGAGCCGTATCCGTCGGTTTCGTTGCACAACGTCGCCGAGACAGTGCCCGCCGAGTGGGACCAGACCGGCGACAGGCTCTGTCGCGTCCCGGCCGACGTCGGTGCGGAACTGAACGAGATGGCCAGCGAACGGGTTCGCCACCCGACCGGGAGCGAGATCCGGTTCGTTCCGACCGACGAGACGGCGGCGATCGAACTCACCATCTCTGCGGTCGAGCCCACGCAGATACGGGAGTTCTGGGGCGAGTTCCAGCCCTGGGAGCCGACCGAGATCGGCCCGGAGCCCCAGACGCTCACGTTCACCGTTCCCGAGCGACTCCGGGAACTCTCCACGAGCGACGGAACGGGACGCTTCGACCCGCGGGTCGGCCGGATCCGCTTCGAGCGGCGGACGGCCGCGGCGATTCATGACGTCGCGGGCGACTGTCGCCCGCCGACGGCCGACGAACTACCCGACCACCGACACCTCGCCTACGGGACCTCGATCACCGAGGGCGCCGCGGCGTCGGCGACCCACACGGACTACGTCACCCACGTCGCCCGCGAGTGTGGCTTCGACGCGCTGAACTTCGGGAGTTCCGGCTCGGCCTACTGCGAGGCCGCGATGGCCGAGTACATCGCCAGTCGCGAGGACTGGGACGTCGCGACGCTCGCGCTCTCGGTCAACATGGCCAACACCGGCGGCTTCGAACCGGCGGTGTTCCACGACCGCGCCGAGACGTTCGTCGACACCATCGCGGCGGCACACCCCGACAAGCCCATCGCCTGCGTGACGCTGTTCCCCTACTTCGACGACCTCGTCGAGTCGGGCGACGCCGACCACGCCGCGGCCTACCGCGAGTCGCTGCGCTCCATCGTTGCGGAGTCGCCCCACGACAACCTCTCCATCGTGGACGGTCCCGAACTGATGGAGGTGTCGGGGCTGGCCGCGGACCTCCTCCACCCGGGCGACGCGGGGATGGAAGCCATCGGTCGCGGCCTGGCCCGACGCCTCGACGAAATCGTGGACTGAGTTTTCCGGCTCTCGCTGGCTCTTTCGGTGACGCTGTCCGCGTGAACCAAACCCCCATTACGTTCGCGTCGGTATGTCACGGCAAGAACACGAACTATGGACGACCGTCACGATCGCGACGACGCGGCGAACCACGACGACCACGATCGCGTCTCGGGGGAGGCGGCCGACACCGACCGGTTCGAGCAGTCCATGCTCGAAGACGAGGCCGAGGACACCGACGAGGCCGAAGATGAGAGTCACGATCGAACCGAGCCGGGAATGGGCCACGACCACGCCGGCCACGGAAGCGGTGGGCACGGCGACCACACGGACCACGACGACGGCCACGGTGGCGGCATGCACGAGGGCCACGAACAGTTGTTCCGCCGGCGCTTCTTCATCTCGACGCTGCTGTCGATACCCGTCCTGCTGTACAGCGAGACCCTGCAGGAGTGGCTCGGCTTCGCCGTCCCGGCGTTTCCCGGCAGCGAGTGGATAACCCCCGTCTTCGCGGTGATCGTCTTCGCGTACGGCGGCGTCCCGTTCCTCCGGATGGCGGCGCCCGAACTGCGGGAGCGCTCGCCCGGGATGATGACGCTCATCTCGATGGCCATCCTCGTCGCTTTCGTCTACAGCCTGGCGAGCGTGGTCTACCCGACCCAGTCGGCCTTCTTCTGGGAACTCGTGACGCTGATCGACATCATGCTGCTGGGCCACTGGATCGAGATGCGCTCGGTCCGCAGGGCCTCTAGCGCGCTCGACGAACTGGCGAAGCTGATGCCCGACACGGCCGAGCGACTCACCGAGTCGGGCGAGACCGAGGAAGTGCCCGTGAGCGATCTCTCTGAAGGCGACCTCGTGCTCGTCCGGCCCGGCGCGAACGTGCCCGCCGACGGCGTCGTCGAGGAAGGGGATTCCGACGTTAACGAGGCGATGATCACCGGCGAGTCGAAACCCGTCTCGAAGGAGCCCGGTGACGACGTCATCGGGGGAACGACCAACGGCGACGGGAGCCTCCGGGTGCGGGTCGACGCGGTCGGTGACGATTCGACCCTCGCGGGCATCGTGCGACTCGTCGAAGAGGCCCAGGGTAGCAAGTCGAAGACGCAGGTCCTGGCCGACCGGGCCGCGGGGTGGCTGTTCTACGTCGCCGTCGGTGCCGCGGCCGTCACCGCCGTCGCCTGGACCGTCGCGACGTCGTTCGACGCCGCTGTCATCGAGCGCGTGGTCACCGTCCTCGTCATCGCGTGCCCGCACGCGCTGGGCCTGGCCATCCCGCTCGTCGTCGCCATCAACACCTCGCTGGCGGCCCGCAACGGGATGCTCGTCCGCGACCGCGTCGCGATGGAGCAGGCTCGCAACCTCGACACCGTCGTCTTCGACAAGACCGGGACGCTGACCGAGGGCGAACACGGCGTCGTCGGGACGGCGACCGTCGCGGGCGTCGACGAGGACGAGGCGCTCGGGCTCGCCGCCTCCGTCGAGGGCGACTCAGAGCACATGATCGCCCGGGCCATCCGCGAGGCCGCCGCCGAACGCGGAGTCGCCGTCCCCGACGCGAGCGACTTCGAGGCGATCAAGGGCCGAGGCGTCAGGGCGACCGTCGACGGCCGGGAGGTCTACGTCGGTGGCCCGAACCTCCTCGACCAGCTCGATAGTACCGTGCCGTCCCAACTCCGGGCGTTCGCCGACGAGGCCGGCGCGAACGCCCGAACGGTCGTGTACCTGGTGCGCGGAGCCGAGCGAAGTGAGGCCCCGGAACGGGCGAGCGGGGACGGAGGACCCGCGAGCCGCGGGGGTGAGCTGATCGCCGCGTTCGCGATGGCCGACGTCGTCCGCGAGTCGAGTTTCCGGGTCGTCGACGCACTCCACGACCTCGGCGTCGAGGTGGCGATGCTCACCGGCGACTCGCAGGACGTGGCGAGCGCGGTGGCCGACGAACTGGGGATCGACACGGTGTTTGCGGAGGTCCTCCCCGAGGACAAGGACGGCAAAGTGCGGGAACTCCAGGACAAGGGCAAACTGGTGGCGATGGTCGGCGACGGCGTCAACGACGCGCCCGCGCTGGCCCGGGCCGACGTCGGTATCGCCATCGGCAGCGGCACCGACGTCGCCGTCCAGTCGGCCGACGTCATCCTCGTCAAGAACGACCCGATGGACGTCGTCCGGCTGGTGAAGCTGAGCCGGGCGAGCTACCGGAAGATGCAGGAGAATATCGTCTGGGCCGCCGGCTACAACGTCTTCGCCATCCCGCTGGCCGCGGGCGTGCTGGCGCCCATCGGGATCCTGCTCTCGCCGGCCATCGGCGCGCTGTTGATGTCACTCTCGACGGTTATCGTCGCCGTCAACGCGCAGTTGCTCCGCCGCGTCGACCTCTCCGTCCCGAATCTCCCCGGCGTGTCGCCGCGCGCCGACGTCCAGCCGGGGGAGTAGCTGGGGCGCACTCGCGTTCGGCGCCTCGGCTCGCGACGACGGACGCCTGCTTTCTTACCCCCGGAGACCGTTCAGTCGAGCATGTACGAGCGAATCCTCTTTCCCACCGACGGGAGCGCCGGCACGGCCCACGTCGCGTTGCAGGCGATCGACCTCGCCGAGCAGTACGGCGCGACGATACACGTCCTCCACGTCGTCGACGAGGACCTCCGCGGCCTCGTCGAGGGACTCTCCGGCGAGGACGCGCTCGAGACGGACGGGCGGCGCGCCGTCGAGCGCATCGAGGGGATGGCCGAGGCCCACGGCGTCGACGTGACCACGGCCATCGAGGAGGGGGACCCGGCCGAGACGATCGTCGCGTACGCGGCCGACATCGACGCCGACCTCATCGTCGCGGGGACCCACGGCCGGACCGGCATCGAGCGGCGCGTCATCGGCAGCGTCGCCGAGCGCGTCGTCCGCAACGCGACGTGTCCGGTCATGACCGTCCGCCTCCGCGAGACGGACGTCACGGTCGACTCGAAGGACGAGGCGACGGCCATCGCCACCGACGCCCTCGAACGCGAGGGGATCGATGCGACCGTCACGGGCGCCGAGCGCCAGGTCAGCGTCTGGGTCGTCGACGCCGAGAGCGATGACTCGTCGTACGTCGTCTACGTCGACCCGGTCACCCAGCGAACGAGCGTCATCGACCGGGAGTAGTGGCCCGCCGGTCCTGCCAGAGTCGTTCGGGGAGCAGTGGGCGAGCGGCCCAGTGATCGAGACACGCCGGGGCCGGAATCGCCGACACGCGACCGACAGCGCGCCCAGCGAACGGATTCGAGCCGGTCTGGGCGACCACACTTAAGAGCCTCCATACTGTGGTCTTTGCTTACACCATGTCTACCGGAGAAATCAGGTTAGAGAGCACAGTGGCGGGGTTCACGGCGAGCGGCAAGTTGCACACCCTGAGCGTCTGGTTCATCCTCGCGCTCAGGCTGATGATGGGCATCGCCTTCTTCCAGAGCGGGTTCAGCATAATTCGAGGTGGAGCCTCCGACCTCAAGGAACGAACGTAGTGAGTAGGTCGGAGAGGAAACCGACAAAGACCGACGCAACCGCATGATGACAGGCATCCAACTCCAAAATGTATAAGTACCGTACGGTAGCAATCTGAAATATGGGGGTGCGTCGAACTGCACCGGTCAAACTCATCATTCCCGATGAGCGCCGCGACGATCTCCACGCAACCGCTGAGCAGTTCCTCTACTGTGCGAATCGTGCCGCCGAGTTCTGTTGGGACGACAGTTCTTACATGAACTGCATCACTGCGAATTCGACCGCGCGAGATGCACTCTATGCGGAGCTGCGGGAGGAAACTGATCTCACCGCCAACCTCGTTCAAGAGGCTATTAGACGCGCTGTTCAAGCGACGAAAGGGTGCGTTGAACGGTGGAAGCAGGGCAAACGAGTGAGTCAACCGGAGTTCACCTCATGGAGCATGGTCTATGACAAGCGAAGTGCGACATTTTACCGCGATCATGTGTCCCTTTCGACCATTAACGGTCGCGTTGAGTGTGACTTCAAGCTCCCCGCGGATAGCCCGACACCGTACGAACAGTACGTGCTCTCTGAGGAGTACGAGTTCCGAGCGAGTACACTCCAATACGACAAGGCGACCGACGATTTCTACTTCCACATCACCACCCGGAAGCACGATAGCGATTCTGCTGACGAGTCCGAGGTCTCGGAAGATACCGAGCACCAAACAGTCCTTGGTATCGACCTCGGTGTCAACAGTCTCGCAGTGGCTTCAACCGGTACGTTCTGGCAAGGAGACGACTACGATCATTGGTGCCGTGAATTCGAGAAGCGACGGGGAGAGATGCAACAGCGCGGCACGCAAGCCGCGCATAACGCGCTTCTTCGGGTCGGCAAGCGAGAAGAAGCATGGCGGAAACAGTACATTCACACCGTTGCCAACGAGATTGTCACGGAAGCTGTCGAAACTGATTGTGACGTAATCGTGTTCGAGAATTTAACGGATATTCGAGAAGAGATCCCGAATGCAAAGTGGCACCACGTGTGGGCGTTCCGACGCCTCTACGAGTACGTCGAGTACAAAGCACCAGAACGAGGTGTCTCCGTAGAACAGGTTGAATCAAATCATACGTCTCAGCGATGTTCCCGGACAGATTGTGGATTTACACACTCAAACAACCGCGATGGAGAACAGTTCTGCTGTCAGAAGTGCGGGTACGAAGTGAACGCGGACTACAATGCAGCGAAGAACACCGGGCTACGATATGCTCGAAAGCGACAACATAGACTCCGTTCCTCGCCCAAGTCGGGGAGCGGAGACGCACCAGTAGACGTGCGTTTGAATGGTGGGACGTTGAACGGCGAGAGTCACCAGCCTATTGCTGGCGACTGATTGCCGGGAGTCCACATCAAAGCCCCACCCTCAA
>Ga0075106_1001263_pt1 | contig 11254 bp, 8 predicted proteins | sample AntDeeMetag02WF4_FD_69796 | JGI IMG/M metagenome (GOLD analysis project Ga0075106, IMG submission 69796) | Saline lake microbial communities from Deep Lake, Antarctica - Antarctic Deep Lake Metagenome 02WF4 | ecosystem: Environmental > Aquatic > Non-marine Saline and Alkaline > Saline | place... | reverse complement strand
AGCGCCTCCGGCACGTCGACAGTGCCGTCCTCGTTCTGGTAGTACTCCAGGATGGCGACGAGCACGCGCGGCACCGCGACGCCCGAGCCGTTCAGGGTGTAGGTGTTCGGCCGACTCGTGGCGCTCCGGCCGGTACCGGATGCCCGCCCGCCGCGCCTGGAAGTCCTCGAAGTTCGAGACCGAGGAGACCTCGAGCCAGCGGCCGCCCTGCTCGGGGCCGTCCTCCATGTCGTCGCCGGGGGCCCACACCTCGACGTCGTACTTCTTGGCCTGGGTGAAGCCCATGTCGCCGGTGCACATGTCCAGGACGCGGTAGGGGAGTTCGAGACGGTCCAGCACTTCGGTTGCTTCGTCGAGGAGGCCCTCCAGGCGGTCGTAGCTGTCTTCGGGGCGGACGAAGTTGACGAGCTCGACCTTGTTGAACTGGTGGACGCGGACGTAGCCCCGCGTCTCGGTGCCGTGTTCGCCGGCCTCGCGGCGGAAGTTCGGGCTGAACGCCTGGTGTTTGACCGGCAGGTCGTCGTCCAGCAGGATCTCGTCGCGGTACATGTTGGTGACCGGTACCTCCGCCGTCGGGAGGAGCCACAGGTCGTCGTCGTCGTAGTCGTCGCCGTGGCGAGCGCCGACGCGGTAGGCGTCCTCGTCGAACTTGGGAAGCTGGCCGGTCCCGCGCATCGACGCGCTGTTGACCGGAATCGGCGGGGAGACCTCGACGTACTCCTGCTCGCGGTGGACGTCGAGCATGAACTGTATCAGGGCGCGTTCCAGGCGCGCGCCGTCGCCCTTGACGAACTGGAACCCACCACCTGAAACCTTCGCGCCGCGCTCGAAGTCCAGAATATCGAGTTCCTCGCCCAGGTCGTAGTGGGGAACCACGTCGGCGGGCAGATCCCGCAGGTCGTCGAACCCCACGCGGGAGCGCTCGACGTTGTCCGACTCGTCCTCGCCGACGGGGACGGAGTCGTGGGGGACGTTGGGAATCTCCAGCAGTCGCTCTTCGAGTTCGGCTTCGAGTTCGTCTGCGCGGTCCTCGACGTCCTGGAGCTCCGCCTTGATCTCCGAGGAGCGCTCGATGGCTTCCTGGGCCTGCTCCTCCTCGCCCTCGCGCTTGTACTCGCCGATCTGGCTGGAGACCTCGTTGCGCTGGTGGCGCAGGTCGTCACCGTGGGCTTTCAGCTCCCGCCACTCCTCGTCGATCTCGAGGATCTCGTCCAGGTCGACGCCGGTGACGCCCTTGTGCTCGATGGCGTCCCGTACCGTCTCGGGGTTCTCCCGGACGAACTGCCTGCTCAACATGTCTCGGGATTCTCGGCGGCTCTCCGTATACGTGTCGATGGTGAGTCGAAGGCTGGCACGGTTTGATCGTGTGGTGCGTTCGATGTTTTGCTACCCGGGGGAACCAACGATAGGGGAAAGCCCTCGGTCGGCAACTTTCCGAGTAAAACTTCGGGCGTTTTCTTTGAGTCGGGGGTGACGACACGCAAACTGGTTTGATCAGTCACTCTCTCGATCCAAACCTTTCGTCTTTTCTTTGGATCGATAGCGAGGCGATCCGGCTAGCTTTGGATCCTGGGCGGCGGATTCAAACTTCGGATACTATCGTTGCTTGCACCGATGACAGGGGCTCAGAGTGTAAATCCTGAGGGATACAACGGCACCTCGCCAGCGCGGGCCCGAACCGCACGCCAGTCCGAGTGAACGGATCCGCCGACACCAACCCTTAACCAGACTCCACTCGCGAATGCAGACATGGCAATCGGGGACGTCACGCACGCGAGCGAAGTGCACGAGGACCTGTGGTACGTCGACACCGGGATGTACGGCGTCGAGGAGTACGGCCCGGTGTACGTGATCGACGCCGAGCGTCCTGCCGTCGTCGACACGAGCCTGGGGACGAACTACGAGCGCGTGCTCGACGCCGTCGAGGCGGCGGGTATCGCCCCGGAGGACGTCGAGGTCATCGCGGTGACCCACGTCCACCTCGACCACGCGGGCGGGGCGGGGTTCCTGGTCGACGAGTTCGAGGACGCGGCGGTGTACGTCCACGAGAGCGGGGCTCGCCACCTGATCGACCCGGAGCGCCTCTGGGAGGGGACGAAGGCGGCAGTCGGCGACCAAATCCAGTACTACGTCGAACCCGATCCCGTCCCCGAGGATTGGATCGTCGAGATCGAGGACGGCGACCGGATCGAACTCGGCGACCACGCACTGGATGTCCACCACGCGCCCGGGCACGCACCGCACCAGGTCGTCTTTCACGACCCCGAGATCGACGGGGTGTTCACGGCCGACGCGGCGGGCATCTACAGCCCCTCGACGGACGAGGTCCACGTGACCACTCCGCCGTCGAACTTCGACCTGGAGCGGGCACTCGACGACGTCGAGATGCTCGAAGCGATCGACCCCGAGTGGCTGCTGTACGGCCACTTCGGGCCGGCGCGGACGGCCGGTCGACTCGACACCTACGCCGAAATTCTGTCGGCGTGGGTGGCCGACGTCGAGGCCGCCCGCGACGAGCTGGGTGACGACGAGGCCGTTATCGAGCGGTTCCAGGAGAGCGTCGAGACGCCGGATATCTGGGGCGAGGAGAAGTCGACCGCCGAGGTGGCGATGAACGTCCGCGGCGTGTTGACGTCCCTGGACGGGTAGCGGACTGGCCGGAAAACGTGGTCAGTGGTGCCGCGGTCAGTGATGCCGTGGCAGTGGGACCGCGATCAGTGATGCAGTGACAGTGGTACCGCGGTCAGTGGTGTGGGTCACTCGACGTTCGCATCGGTGGACATGTACACCATCTCGCCGGCGTCCTCCAGCCACTCGACGCCGAGTTTCATCGATACCGGGACGAGCGCCGTCGTGAAGATGGCCATGAACACGAGGATAGAGAACAGCTCCTGGGTGATGACGCCGGCCGAGAGGCCGATGGAGACGATGATGATCTCGACAGTGCCCCGGCCGTTCATCCCGAGGCCGATGACGAACCCCTCGCGACTCGACAGCTTGGTGGGCAGCGCGAACAGCCAGCTCCCGACGATTTTGCCGACGAAGGCCGCCGCCAGGATGATCAGCAACAGGTCGAGTTGCTCCGTGAACACGTTGAGCGTGAGCTCGAAGCCGATAGTGACGAAGAAGATAGGGGCGAAAAAACCCATCGCGAGGTCGTACATCACGTCGTGCATGTGGTCGTATATCTCCTCGTCGAGCTGGGCCTGCCGGAGGAAGAGGCCGGCGACGAACCCGCCGATGATCATGTGGAGGTCGACCACCGCCGCGAGGTAGGCAAAGAGCAGGGAGACCAGCAACGCGACGGAGAAGGCCGACGTCTTGTCGACGAAGCCGTAGCGCTGCATCAGGTTCTCCAGCCGTTCCCAGACGTGAGGCAGGACGCGGTCGCCGATGACGAGCACGACCACGAAGAACAGCAGCGCCTGTCCGACGACCGTGGCGAGGCCGAGCGGCGTCACGTTACCCGTCTCGACGAAGCCGAGGACGCCCGCGAAGACGACCATGATACCGACGTCGGACAGCAGCGCGCCGCCGAGCAACACCCCGGCGATCCGCGTGTCCAGCAGGTCCAGGTCGACGAGGATGCGGGACTTGGTCGCCAGCGACGTCGCGGCCATCGCGATGCCGATGAACAGGGACTGTTCGAGCGACGCGCCGATGAACTCGCCGACGCCGTACCCCAGCCCGAACGGGATGGCGAACCCGCCGACCGCCACCATCAGCGCCTGGGGACCGAGTTCGAACAGGTCGTGGAGGTCAACCTCCATCCCGACGTAGATCATCAGCAGGAAGACGCCGAGTTCGGCGAAAATGTCGAGGAACGGCGCCGGCTGTAATAGCCCCAGGATGGCCGGCCCGAAGATGATACCGGCGAGTATCTCCCCCATCAACGCCGGGTAGCCGACTCGTTCGGCGGCGTTCCCGAATATCCAGGCGAGAGTCAGGATGAACAACAGAGACAGGATGTCGAACCCGGCGGATTCAACCATTGAGTCGGTACTCGGTCTGGCAGCAGTAAAGGAGTGGGTTTCCCGCCGCTTAGGGAAGCGAATTCCGGGTCTCGCGCGGCGACTTGGGGACTTTTTTACCAGAGCACGACCGACATATCACACGATGGCCGAGTCGACGCTGTTGTTGCTCGTGGCCGGGATAATCGCTATCGGCGTCGTCGCCCAGATACTGGCCGACCGACTGCAGGTGCCCGCGATCATCTTCTACATCGCAGTGGGGCTGTTCATCGGCGAGCCAGGACTGGATCTCGTCACCCAGGAGACGTTCGGCGAGGCGCTGCCGACCATCGTCGGGTTCGCCGTCGCGATCATCGTCTTCGAGGGGGCGTTCCACCTGAAGATGGACCGGATACGCGAGGCCCCCGCGGCGGCGATCCGGCTGGTGACGATCGGTGCCGTGATCGCGCTCGCTGGAACGGCCGCCGCGGTCAGGTTCGTCCTGGACGTGCCGTGGGACCTCTCGCTGGTCATCGGGTCGCTGCTGGTCGCGACCGGCCCGACCGTCGTCACGCCGATCCTGCGGGTGGTCCCGGTCCGGAGCCGGGTCGCGGCGGCCCTGGAGACGGAGGGCATCGTCAACGACGTGACCGCGGCGATCATGGCCGTCGTCTTCTTCAACCGCGTCAACCCGGCCGCCAGCGTCGCCAGCCTGGAGGAGGCGTTCGTGACGCGACTGGGCGTCGGCCTGCTGTTCGGCGTCATCGTCGCCGGCCTCGTCTACTACCTGCTGCGGTACGTCGACCTCTCGCCCGGCGACGCCCCACGTAACGCCAGGTTGCTCGTCCTCGCCGGGGCGCTCGTCGCCTTCGCGGCGGCGAACTACGAGGCGACGGAGGCCGGCGTCGCCGCCGCCGCGACGGCCGGGTTCCTCCTCGGCAACGCAGACATCCCCTACGAGCACGAGATAGAGAGCTTCAAAGGCGACGTGACGTTACTCGTGCTCTCCTTCGTCTTCATCGCTCTCGCAGCGCTGGTCAGCATTCGGACGCTGGAGGTGGTCGGCCTCGAGGGACTGCTCGTCGTCGTCCTCATCGCGCTGGTCATTCGACCGGCGCTCGTGTTGCTGTCGACGGCCGGCGACCGGTTCTCGAGAGGCGAGCGCCTCTTCATGTCCGTCGTCGGGCCCCGGGGGATCATCCCCGCCTCCGTCGCGACGCTGTTCGCCGTCGAGCTCAGGGCCGAAGGTCTCGAGACGCAGGCGGACGTCCTGCTGGGAACCGTCTTCCTGGCAATCTTGCTGACCGCCGTCTTCCAGGGCGGGTTCGCGCGAAAGATAGCCGAATACCTCGATGTGATACCAATGAGAGTCATCATCGTCGGAGGCGGGAAGGTGGGCCGGTCGCTCGCCGAACGCCTCGAAGACCGCGGCGAGAACGTGGTCATCGTCGAAGAGCGGGATAGATCCGTAGAGAGAGCCCGGAACGCCGGTTTCACCGTCCACCAGGGTGACGGCACCGACACCGAGGTGCTCCGGTCGGCGGGCGCCGAGAACGCAAAGACCGTCGTCGCCGCCACCGGAGACGACGACGGCAACCTGCTGGTCGCCCAGCTGGCGAAATCGAAGTTCGACGTCGAGCGGGTCATCGCGCGGGCGAACAACCCCGACAACGTCGACGCCTTCGAGGACCTGGGCGTCCGGACCATCTCCTCGTCCATGGCGACGGCCTGGGCCATCGACAACCAGATCGAACGCCCCGCCATCGCCCACTGGATGACCGACGTCGGCCGCGTCGGCGACGTCCAGGAGATAGCGGCGACCAACGACCAGATCGTCGGCAAGCCCGTCAGCGAGGTCGGCCCGATGCTGCCCGACGCCTGCCTCATCGCACTCATCACCCGTGACGGCGATACCGACGTCCCGACCGCGGACTTCGTCATCGAACGCGGGGACATGGTGACGCTGCTGGGCCGGAAAGAGTCCGTCCGCGAGGGAATGCAGTTCGTCAACGACGGCGACTGACGGCTAGCGCTCTCCGCCTGGCGCGTCGTCCGCCCCGCCATCGCTCGCGTCGTCAGCGTCGGCTCCACGGTCGTCCACTTCGCGGTCGGCCCCCGTCGTCCACGGCGACTCCCCGTTCTGGCCGCCGGTCTTGTAGACCCCGCGAGCCGTGGCCACGCGGTCATCGGCGGTGTCGCGAATCTCGACGTCGGCGACGGCGACGCTCCCGCCGTTGCGGACGACGTCGGCCGTCGCGGTCAGGTCGGCCGTCGCCGGTGCGAGGTAGTCGATGCGCATGTCGACGGTCGGGGCGACGTCGCCGGTGAGCGAGACGACGGCCGCGCCGCCGACGGTGTCGGCCAGCGAATAGGTGACGCCGCCATGGGCAACCCCGCCGTGCGGGTTGGTGGTGTGTTCCTCCCGGAGCGGGAGCGTTCCTTCGGCGTGGCCGTCCGCGGCCTCGGTCACCTCGATACCGAGCGATTCGACGAAGGGGATCTCGTTGAAGATGGCTTCGAGACTCATTGTCGAGGTCAGGGGCGTCCGCGGCATAAGCCCTCCAGAACGGGAAGAAACCGACGGGGCGTGGTGAGCGACCCGTCACGCTTTTTCCGGCCGGCCACGGAGTCCCGTCCGATGACGGACATCGAGCGAGCCACCGCGGCCGTCGACGACGGCGACCTCGTCGTCTACCCGACGGAGACGGTGTACGGGCTGGGGGCGGACGCCCTCGATCCCACGGCCGTCGAGCGCGTGTTCGCGGCGAAGGGGCGAGACCCCGACGACCCGCTCTCACTCGGCGTTCCGGACGTCGACACCGCCCTCGAGTACACCAGCCCCACCGAACGCGAGGAACGCTTCATGCGGGCGTTCCTCCCCGGCCCGGTCACGGTCGTCGTCGAGCGCGGTGATCGGGTGCCCGACGCACTGACGGGCGGGCGCGACCGCGTCGGGGTCCGGGTCCCCGATCACGGACTGGCGCGGGACCTGCTGGCCGCGGCCGGCCCACTCACTGCGACGAGTGCGAACGTCAGCGGCAATCCCAGCGCGCGACGCGTCGACGAACTCGACGACGAGATTCGCGAGGCGGCGGCGGTCGTCCTCGACGGCGGCGAGACGCTCGGGGCGGAGTCCACGGTCGTGGACCCCGGGTCCGGTGAGATACTGCGGGACGGCGGGATGGTGACGGCCGTGCAGATGTGGCTCCGGAGCAACTAGGCTGGGCCCGACTATAGGGAGGGGGAGGGGCCAGCTTTAGCGGGGGCGATGAAACCCTGAACCGCCCGGAAATCACGGCTTCAGGATGCTCTTGAGCGATCGCGTTCGCGTCCCGCAGGACTCCTGGTACTCGCAGGGTTCGCACTTGGCGCCGTTCGACGTCCGCGGCGGCGGGCCGTCGATGGATTCGGCGGTCCGGAGTGCGCGGCGATAGTCGCCCGTGCGACGGGTCGTCAGTTCTATCTCACGAACGACGCCGTAGGCCGGGTACTCCGCGTAGGCGCGTTCGACCTGCCGCTCGCGCTCCCAGGAGAGCGCCTTGGCGGCGGCGACGAGTCTGACGGACTGGGGCTCCCAGACGCCGTCGTCGGGCGGGCGGCCGGCGAAGACCAGCGACGGGGCGAGCGGTTCTTCGAGCACCTTGTGGGCGACGCCGCGGCAGTCCTTCCCTTCGAGGAACGCGTTCGTCCGCGGCGGGTCGGCGAGTTCGTCCCACGAATCGAGGTCGGTCCGCGCGGTTCGGAGTCGGTCGCGGAACGTCCCCGGCGAGACTTCGATTGGTGCCGCCAGCAGCGCCGCGTCGACGGCCAGCAGGTGCTCGTACTCGAAGGCCAGCGACCGGACGTCGCTCACGTCCGGTATCTCGACGTCGGCGTCGCGGCGGCGGTGGTACAGCTTCCGGGCGCAGTACGCGGCCGTCTCCAGGTCGCGGAAGGCGTGCATGGCCCGGTCTGGCCCCGTCTTCACTGATAAAGCTGAGGACGATACTCGGTGATAGACGGGCGATCGTTTCTCGGACAGTGACGATCCACGACCGGTTGAGCATACCACGTCGAGTGGAACGAGGCGTGGTTTCATCGCGAACGAACGGAGTGAGTGAGCGCCTTTTTCCCCGACGTTTTTCAAGGAGTGGTTCCCACAGCGACCGCAGGGAGCGAGGAAACCCGAGCCGGAAAAAGGTCGTTTAGAAGGAAACGTCCGCGTCCTCTTCGAGCGATCCGATGTCCTCCGTCGTGTCGTCGAGGCCGTTCTCGGGCATCGCGTCGGTCATCGCCGTGAGACCGGCGTCGGCGAGGGCCTCCTCGAACTCGGCCTGGAAGCGCTGGCTGACCTGCCGGGCCTCGTTCTGGGCGGTGACGACCCGGCGGTAGTGGCGGACCGCCTCGGGCGAGACGTCGAGGTCGGCTGCGAGGGTCTCGACGTCGTCGTCGGCCCGTTTGCGGAGCGGTGCGAGGTCGAACGGCGCCTCAGTGTCCTCGTCACGGAAGAGATGCAGGTCCAGCCGGGCGCGGAAGACGTCGTCGGCGGCGTTGGCCCCGGCGATGTCGGCGGCGATGGCGGCGTCGTCCTCGCCGTCGTAGAACCCGCGAACCACGGTGACGAGCGAGTCGTCGTCCAGCCCGGAGTCCAACTCGTACCGGTCGCGCATGCGCTCGACGACCGCGGCGATGCGGTCGTCCACCCCGTCCTCGTCGGTGGTGAGCGAGCCCGGCGACTCCTCCTGGGACTCCGTGACGGCCTCTTCGCCGGCGACGTCGACGAAGATGTCGCGGAGCTCCTCAGTTTTCTCGTCCATCAACCCTGAAAACGTGGATGTGCGGGTAAGTATCTGTCGGGAACGTGGCAAACGGGCGGGAATGCGGCCGATAGCTGGACAGTACGACCGCAGCCAGTGAGGCGTAAACTCAGAACATCGGCTCAGTTTCCCACCGACGGCGTCGGGGCCCAGCAAGACTTAAGCGGCCCGCAGACACGTGGTATCACATGGCATTGCCGCTCCAGGCGGCCACGCGGCCCACCTTCTGGCAGATCAGTCCGCTCGGGAAAGCGATCTTCTACTACCTCTCGACGGTGGCGATTCTGGTCTTCCTCGTCGGCGTCTACGGGCGATTCGCGCGGTACGCGCGCGCGAGCGAGGACCCGTTCCCGCGACTCGACGACATCGGTGAGCGGGTGCTCGCGGCCGCCCGCATCGCCCTGACGAACCAGCAGCAGTTCGACCGGGACTGGGTCGCCGGGCTGTGGCACTCCTTCGTCTTCTGGGGATTTCTGACGCTGCTCATCGGGACCACTATCCTGGGGATCGACATGGATCTCTACCGGCCGCTGACCGGCGAGTCCTTTTTTGTCGGCGATTTCTACCTCTCGTACTCCTTCGTGATGGACCTGATGGGGCTGCTGTTCGTGGTGGGTCTCGGTATCGCCATCTGGCGGCGCTACGGCGTCCGCATGGACCGGCTCTGGGGCCGCCACACCGACAGCTCCGACCACCTGCTCGTCTGGTCGCTCTTCCTCCTGGGCGTCGGCGGCTACCTCACCGAGGGCGTCCGGATCCTCGGCACCTCGGCGACGCGGGACGTCAGCTTCGAGACGGTGAGCTTCGTCGGCTGGACCGTCGCCCGCGCGTTCGAGGGACTGGGCGTTACGCCGGACCTCGCGACGGCGGCGTACCCCCTGGTCTGGTGGAGCCACTCGCTGCTGGCGCTGTGGTTCGTCGCCTGGATCCCCTACGCCAAACCGTTCCACATGCTCTCTTCCTTTGCAAACGTCGTTACCCGCGACGAGAAGGCGGGCGTCAGGCTCCCAGGCGTGCCCGCCGACGCCGCGCCCGAAGACATTGGCCCCAGCGAGATAGACGACTTCAGCTGGAAACAGTTGCTCGATCAGGACGCCTGCACCAAGTGCGGCCGGTGTTCGGACGCCTGCCCCGCGAAGGACGTCGGGCGTTCGCTCGATCCCCGGGACGTCATCCTGGACCTGAAGAACTACCGCGAGGCGCGCGACGCCGGCGAGGCCGAGGAGATGCCCATTGTTGCGGACGGCGGTACGTCCGTCATCGACAGCGAGACGATGGAGTCCTGCGTCGCCTGCATGGCCTGCATGGACAGCTGTCCCGTCGAAATCGAGCACCTCACCAGCTTCACGGAGATGAACCGCCGCCTGACGGAGTCGGGCCAGATGGACGAGCACGCCCAGGACGCCATGATGAACGTCTTCCAGCACGGGAATAGCTTCGGCGACCCCGAGCGCAAGCGCCCCGACTGGGTCGAGGACCTGGCGTTCGACGTCCCCGACGCCCGCGACCAGTCGGTCGACTATCTCTGGTACGTCGGCGACTACCCCAGCTACGACGGCCGGAACCAGGAGGTGGCGACGGCGCTGGCTCGGATCTTCGAGGCCGCCAACGTCTCCTACGGCATCCTCTACGAGGACGAGGCCAACGCCGGCAACGACGTCCGCCGGGTCGGCGAGGAGGGCCTCTACGAGATGCTCGTCGAGGACAACGCCGCCGCCATCCAGGACTGTGCGTTCGACCGCATCGTTACCACCGACCCCCACGCCTACAACACGTTCATGAACGAGTACCCCGAGTTCGAGGCCTGCGAGTGGGAAGCGGAGGACGTCTTCCACTACACCCAGGTCGTGGCTGATCTGGTGGACTCGGGAGCGCTCGACGTGCCGGCGACGCTCGACTACACCGTCACCTTCCACGACCCCTGTCACCTGGGCCGGTACAACGGCGAGTTCGAGGCGCCCCGAGAACTCGTGGATGCAACCGGCTGCGAGCGCGTGGAGATGCCCCGCAACCGCAAGGACTCGTTCTGCTGTGGGGGTGGCGGCGGCGGCCTCTGGATCGAAGTCGAAGAAGAGAGGAAGCCCAGCGAGGAGCGACTCCGGGAGGCCGTGGAGGATACCGAGGCCGGTGGGGACGTCGAGAAGTTCATCGTCGCCTGCCCGATGTGCACCACGATGTTCGAAGACGGCCGGAAGACGGGTGGCTTCGAGGACGAGTTAGAGATTGTCGGCGTGACCGAGTTGCTCGCCGAAGCTCTCGACGGGGAGGAAGATGCGGGTGTTTCTGTGTGATCTCGATCTGAAAGCAGGCAAGGAGCCGAGGTGACTAACGACAGAAGAAAGCCCTCGACCCGCTCTCCACGAGTCAGTAGCAATACCGCAAACACGTCGAAAGCCCTCGGTCCGCTCGCCTCGTGCGCCCCCGCTGCGCGCGCCCGTTCCTCGCGTGCTTGCGGGGTCGGACTTCGTCGACCGGACCTCGCCCTTTCAGTCCTCCAGGGACCGCTAC
>Ga0075106_1001260_pt1 | contig 11269 bp, 15 predicted proteins | sample AntDeeMetag02WF4_FD_69796 | JGI IMG/M metagenome (GOLD analysis project Ga0075106, IMG submission 69796) | Saline lake microbial communities from Deep Lake, Antarctica - Antarctic Deep Lake Metagenome 02WF4 | ecosystem: Environmental > Aquatic > Non-marine Saline and Alkaline > Saline | place... | reverse complement strand
TCGCTGGACACCTCCTTCACCTACCACCTCGACGTCGAGGAGGACACCGACGAGATGCTGAAGTCGTTCAGCAAGAGCCTGCGCCGGGAGGTCCGGGACGGGAAGGACCTCGACGTCGAGCTCTCCGTGACCCACGTCTCCCGGGCGCTGAAGTCGCTGCGCGAGCGGGACCTCGTCGAACTGCTCGTGCCCGAGGAGCGGCGCAAGGGCCGCGTCTACGGCATCACGGAGCAGGGACAGGAAGCGTGGGAGCTAATCCAGGCGAAGGACCTCAGCAAGTGAGGTCCCGAAACGGGGGTGGGGGAGAAAGTGGCTCCGGTTCGGGGGTGTGGGGAGCAGCCGTTCCGAGGGGCGTGGTTCGTCTGCGCCCCGTCTGTCTGCTCGACCGCTACCTCCTTTGTTAACCACCCCGTGAGGCGTGCTGCCGCGGACTGACGACTGTTTTCCACACTCCGCCCGGGCGGCCTCCTTCCTGTGAACGGCGACTTCGAACGGGGAGCGACGCCAGGGGCGGCAGGGTGAGCCCCACGGGCGACTCCAGCCTACATTTGACCGTGGCTAGTCGAGTCGTAACAAAGCTGTTGGGGGTCGCCGTGGGAAGCATGGAAGGCCCAGAAACCGTCCTCGGGGACTGTCCGCACTGCGCGACGACCATCCCGAAGGGTGGGCTGCTCGTCAGCTACCAGTGCGACGGGTGGCCCGCGATGTACGCCGAGTGCCCCGATTGCGCCGAGGTCGTCCACCCACAGTAGACGGCGGACCGTCGACCGTGGCGTGGGATTGGTCGCGGTAGTAGCGGTAGCGCGGTCCTCGTTCCTCTCGACGTCCACGATCCCGTTCGACTCGCGCTCGTAGAGTAGTCAGCACCGTTCGTCGAGCTCCGGTGCGGTGGAAGCCGCTGTATAACGAACTGGGTTCGGGGGCTCGATACGTCTGGCCATGCGCCTCAAACTACTCGCGACGACTGTCGCCATCGCAACCGTCCTGCTCGCAGCGCGGACCTTCGAACGACGTACTCGACCGAACGTAGCCGACGAGTACGACAGCTAGCGACCACCTGTCCTCCGTCCTGGGCCGGCGCGATGGGTGACGAGCTCACCCTCCTCCAACGCCGGGCCATCTCTGGTTCTGGGCGAATCCTCCTGCTCGGCGCGTAGAGACGTCTCCGACCCGTAGACGGCGTCTTCACCGCCGTGTGGTGGGGTTCGTCTTCCTCGGAGCCGCCCGATGGCTGTCCCGCTGGTCTTCGGCTCAGGGCACGGCAGAACCGGTCGTAGACCGACCTTTAGGCGGTGTATACTGTGGTTACTGTAGATATTACTTTAGCCGAATCTAACCAAGAGAGGGTCGATGGCACACCAGATAACCGACGCCGACAAGCAGCGTATGCAGAAGTTTGCGACCACACCGAAGTACCAGCGCAGCCCGCACCTCCTGGAGCCAGAAGCCGGCGACGACGACGACGAATAGCGCCGGCAGTAACGAGGGGCAAACCCCGAACTGCCGGGGGTCGACCTCCGCGAGCGTGCTCGGTTCCGGCGCGCTGGGCGTTCAGACCCCACTCTTCTCCGTTTTCTCCACGGCTCCCCAGGAACAACGGCCAACGACCGAGCGACAGGAGTGGTCCAGTGTACGTACAGATTACTGCTGGAAGGCGGAGGATGTGTCGACGAGGCCTACTCCCCGTCGGTTATTAACGTGTCGACGAACTCGAGGAGGGACTCCAGGTCCTCGTCCGGCAGGTAGGTGACAGCGTTGTTGGCCGGGTCGTAGTCGACGACGCCGCGGTCGTCGAGCGTCGGGAGGTGCTTGTGGTGGAGTTCCGACCTAATCCGTCCTCTATCGGGGGGCCGCGCCCCGCGCGCCTCGGATTCGGCGACCACCTGGTCCACGACGTCGTCGACGGACTGGTCGTGTGGCCCAGTGACGAGTACGTGGAGAAGCGTTCTGCGACACGAGTCCGTGAGCAGCCGGATGAGTTCGTCGAGGGACTCCGACTCGGTCGAAGTACACGTCATTGGTCCACCTTCCCCTTCCAGTCAGCGGCCAAACCATAATAATTTAACGGCGGGTTTTGTGGGGTACTGGAACGTAAAGTTCGAGCCGGGCCTCTGCCACCGGAGTTGGACGGTCGACGAAGAGTCGGGCAAAAGCGCCGGAGTCCCTCACCGGCCAATCCGGCGAGTCTGCTAGTGTTCGAGTCCCTCGAGGAGCGCGTCGACGTGCTGCTGCTCGTCGTCCAGCGCCTGCGGGTAGATGGCGACGGCGACGACGAAGTCACCGTCGTGTTTCACTTTCGTGACGTGGACGTAGACGTCGACCGACTGGCCGCCCTGGAAGGTAGCGGTCCCGTCGAATTTCGAGACCTCAGCAGTCTCCTCGAGGACGGTGACGGTCCGCGTGCCGACTTCCTCCCCGATGGAGAGGCTGCTGTACTGCTCCTGGGCGAGTTCGGCGAGTTCCCGGTTGGAGTAGTCCTTGATGGGGTTGAACGTCTGGCCGACCACGCTGACTTCGGGGCTGGCGAACGCCGAGAACACCGCGGCGCGCTGCTCGCCGAGCACGGGAACGTCGACGTTGCGCTCGTACATCGCCACCTGGTTCGTGACTGTGACGTTCTTCGACTGGCCGGCCGCGGAGAACGTTTTGGTAATCTCGCTGCTCGTGACCGACGCCTCCTCGTAGCCGGTCTCATCGAGCGTACTGTCCCCCACCGTCGCCGCCGACGCGGAGAACGTCACTGGGCCACTGAGAATGCCGAGACAACCACTCGTCGCGACCAGCGCTGCGAACGCGAGGACGACTGCTGTTCGTCTATGCATGACCTACCGACACCGTCGGGTGGAAATAAGCCTGTTGGCAGACGCCTCAGCGTCGAAACGAGACGCCGTCGTCCGTATCCTCGACGGTGACCCCGAGCGTCTCGAGGTGGTCGCGGAGTTCGTCCGCTCGCTCGTAGTTTCCGGCGGTCCGCTCCTCCTCGCGGACCTCCAGGACCAGTTCCACCAGGTCGTCCGCCAGCGTGACGTCGCCGCCCTCGTCCGCGTCGCCGAAGCGGAAGCCGAGGACGTCGCCACCGAATTCCTCGAACGTCTCGACGGCGTCCACGAGCCCGCGATAGTCGAAGCTGTCGGCGGCGTCGGCGTGCCGGTTCACTGCGGTGGCGAGTTCGAGCAGTGCGCTCACCGCCGCGCGGCTGTTGAAGTCGTCGTTCATCGCGGCGGTGAACGACTCGCGCGCGGACTCGACGGCCGCCCGCAGGTCCTCGTCGACGGTAGTCGCGTAGGCGTCGGGGCTGTCCGCCGCCTCGACGGCGCGGTCGTAGGCGCGTTCGAGGCGCTCCCAGCGCTCCTCGGCCTCCGAGACGGTGGCCTCCGAGAACGTCTGTCGCTGCGTGTACGACGTCGAGACGAGGAACATCCGCACGACGTCCGCACCGAACTCCGCGACGGCGTCCTTCACGGTGAAGTAGTTGCCGAGGCTCGAACTCATCTTCTCGTCCTCGGTCTCCAGCAGGCGGACGTGGAGCCAGTACTTCGCGAACGGTTCGCCGGCGGCCGCCTCGCTCTGGGCGATCTCGTTCTCGTGGTGGGGGAAGACGAGGTCCTGACCGCCGACGTGGACGTCGATGTGGTCGTCGAGGTGGGTCATGCTCATCGCGGAGCACTCGATGTGCCAGCCTGGGCGGCCCTCGCCCCAGGGGGAGTTCCAGGTCTGGCCGGACTCGTGGTCCAGCGGCGGCAGGGACTCGTCGCGGTGTTCGTTGGCGTCCGCGGGGTCGACGCCGCCCGCCTTCCAGAGCGCGAAGTCCGCGGGGTGGCGCTTCTCGCGCTGCTCGTGTTCGGGGCCCTGTGGCTCCACCTCGTCGACCTTCTGGCCCGAGAGCTTCCCGTAGTCCTCGAAGGTTGTGACGTCGAAGTAGACGGAGCCGTCGGTCTCGTAGGCGTAGCCCTCCTCGATCAGCGTCTCCACGAGGTCGATTATCTCGGGGACGTGCTCGGAGACGCGGGGGTAGACCTCCGAGCGGTCGAGGTTCAGCGCGCGCATGTCCTCGATGACGGACTCGATGTAGTGGCGCGCCACCGCGGCCTCGCTGTCGCCGAGGTCGTCCTCGCCGGTTCGGGCGACGATCTTCTCGTTCACGTCCGTGAAGTTCTGCACGTGGCGCACGTCGTAGCCGGCCTTCGCGAGCCAGCGCACGACCACGTCCGACTGCACCCAGAGGCGAGCGTGCCCGAGGTGGGCGTCGTCGGAGACCGTGAGCCCGCACGTGTACACGAGCACGCTGTCGGGGTCGAGGGGCTCGAAGGGCTCTCGCTCGCCGGAGAGGGTGTTCGACACGTAGAGCGTCATCCCCGGATGCTACGCGCGCCAGCGTTTCAAAGCGTCGGAACTGGCGGCGTCTGTCTGTGGTGGGGCGGGGCTACCGCGGGACGCTCTCGAGGGCGTCCTCGACGACCCGGAGCGCGTCCGCGGCGTCCCGCCGTTCGACGAGCAGCGCGAGCGCTCCCTCGGCGACCCCCGCGGCCACGGGTTCCACGTCGGCCGCGTGGAGTCGGTCGAGCGCGAACGAGAGGGCGCGCGAGTCCACGTCGCCGTTGGCCAGGAGCGCGGTGAGACAGCCCTCGCCGGGCGCGTAGCCGTGTCCGGAGACGACCAGGAGCCCGTCCTCGCTCGGGCCGAGACCGGACTCCATCGACACGGTGGCCGCCCGTTCACCGGCGTCGAAGTTCGAGAGTTCCTCGCCGTACCGCCTGATGGCGGTCGCGACCGCCTCCTCGTCGCCGTCCACGTCGAGGAAGCGCGCCGCGGCGGCGTGGTTGACGACGCCAGCGCTGAGCGCCTGTCGGAGGAACGGGTGGTCGTCTATCGCGTCCCGGGTTGTCGCCGCCTTCGTCATGGCCTCCCCTCGGCGCCCCCGCGGCTTAAATCTCAGCTCCTGCGAGCGACGACCGTCTTTAAATCCCCGGGGCTGAAATGGCGGGTGTGAGCGAGGACAGCGACCCGACCGCGGTGCTCTCCGTGCTCGACGACGAGCACGCCCGAGCGATCCTCGCTGCCGCCAGCACGCAACCAATGTCCGCCAGTGAACTGAGCGAGGCGTGCGACGCATCGACGGCGACAGTGTACCGCAGAATCGACGACCTCACCGAACTGGGACTGCTAGAGGAGTCGATCAACGTCCGCTCGGACGGCAACCACCACCGCGTCTACCGCGCGACGCTACAGCGGTTCACGCTCGAACTCGCCGACGGCGAGTTCACCACCGAGGTGGAGTGCGAGTCCGAGGACGTCGCCGACCGATTCACGCGCATGTGGGAGGGACTCTGATGGACGCCTGGTACGTCGCCATCTTCGCAGTGTCGCTGGCCTCGACTGCTGTGGGCCTGTTCGTCGGCTACCAGGCCTACCGGGGCTTCCGGCGCCACCAGAGCGAAGCGATGCAGTACCTCTCGGCCGGACTCATCCTGTTGACCGCCGTGACGAACACGGCGGCCTTCGTCGGGTCCGTGCTGCTCCAGTACGGCGTCATCGACGCGGCGCTGCAGTCGCCGTTCACTCTCGGCGTCCGCCTACTCCAGTTCGCCGGTCTGCTCTGCATCGCCTACTCGCTGTACCGCCGGCCGTAGCTGCTCGCAGTCCATCGACTCCGCGCGGGCGACGTGAACACCGGATTCCCCCGATTCCCGAATCCCTAAGGTCGCTTCGTCCCTACCCGCGAGCATGCAAGCGCTGGTCATCGTCGGGCACGGCTCGCACCTCAACCCCGGGTCCTCGGACCCGGCGTTCGCGCACGCCGACACCATCCGCGAGGCGGGTGCCTTCGACGAAGTGCGCGAGGCGTTCTGGAAGGAGGAGCCGTCGTTCCGGGAAGTTCTCCGCACGCTCGAATCCGAGGAGGTGTTCGTCGTCCCGCTGTTCATCTCGGAGGGCTACTTCACCGAAGAAGTCATTCCGCGAGAACTCCGCCTCGACGACTGGGACCCCGCGGACTGGGACTCAGACGGCACCGACGCCGACCACGTCACCCTGCGCGCCGAGGACGTGGACAAGACTGTCCACTACTGCGGCCCGGTCGGCACCCACGACTCGATGAGCGACGTCATCGTCCAGCGCGCGAAGTCCATCACGGGCGACGACGACGTCGGGCCGGGCTTCGGCCTCGCCGTCGTCGGCCACGGCACCGAGCGCAACGAGAACTCCGCGAAGGCCATCTACTACCACGCCGACCGCATCCGCGAGACGGGACGCTTCGAGGAGGTGCAGGCCGTCTTCATGGACGAGGACCCGGAGGTCGACGACGTCACCGAGTTCTTCGACGCCGAGGACATCGTCGTCGTCCCGCTGTTCGTCGCCGACGGCTTCCACACCCAGGAGGACATCCCCGAAGACATGGGCCTCACCGACGACTACCGGACCGGCTACGACGTGCCCAGCGAAGTGGACGGCCACCGCATCTGGTACTCGGGCGCGGTCGGCACGGAACCGCTCGTCGCCGACGTCGTGCTCGAACGGGCGGCAGAGGCGGGCGCCGACGTCGCGGACGCCATCGAACTGGTTCGCGAGCGAACCGGCGGCGCGAACGCCGCGAGCGCGGGGGACTGATGTCCGCACCAGAAACCGTCGACGCCGTCGCCGACGCGCTCCTCGACGCCGCAGACGCCGGCATCGACTTCGATGGCCTGACCGTCGAACCGTTCCGCGAGGCGTACCGCTGGCAGACGCCGGAGGCCGAGGCCGTCGTCTCCGCCGAGGAACTCCGGGGGTACGCCGACGACCCGTACGCGACGAACTGGTACTACTGGGAACGCGAGGTCGGCGGCCACGACACCGCGCGGCGCGCGTTTCTCCGATGGCTGGAGGGTGACGACCTGGCCCCCGACCGGTACGAGCAGTTGCGCGGCGGCCACACGCGCCACTGGGGCGAACTCGCTATCACAGTCGTCCTGAGCGAGGGTGGCACCCGGCGCTACGAGGTGCGCCACGAGGACGACGTGGGCGAAGACGTTCGGAAGACGACTGAGTCGTCTTCCGCAGTCGCCCGAGAGTCGCTCTGCGTCTCTCGGGATGACGAGAGGGCGAAGCCCTCTCGAACCACCCATCAGAACGCGAAGCGTTCTGAGGACGTCGACGCGTACACGGACCCCCTCGATGCGCGCCACCTGGTCAAGCACGACGACGAGGGGCGCTACCGCCCGCTCTCGACTGCACCGTCGCTCCCCCACGGCTGGGCGTTCGTGGACCTCGACGGCAGCGACCTCGTCCAGACCGTGGAGTACATCTACCCCGCGACGGTCGCCAACTGGTACCGCGAGCGCGAGGGCGACCTGGACGTCGATCACTGGGCCGACGCCGCGGGCCGCCAGACCGGCATCTACAGCATCGTCGAACAGCTCGACGGCGAGGCCCTGGAGTGGGCCGCAGAGGCCTGCTGCGTCGACTCGCAGTGTCTGAAGCGCCGCGAGTGGGACGAGGACGAGGACACCGAACTCGACGTCCCGCGCGGCGACGGCGAGTTCCCCTGCCGCGAGCCCTGTTCGCTGTTCGTCGCGGCGGCGCGGAAGTTCGTCACGCTCGAACGCGAGGAGAGCCGCGAGTACACTTTCGAGCTGACGCCGGCCGAGAAGGAACAAATCGAGGACATCATCGGGACCGTCGCAGACGGCCGCACGGACGAGATCCGCGAGGCGGACGTCAACGAGGGCGCGAACCGCTACCGGGCGCGGTTCCTGCGCGCCAAGCGGATGGACGAACACGGCCTCTCGGGGACGCCGACGTACCCCGAGGACCACGACTGACGGCCCGGACGGACTCAGACGAAGAGGAGGTAGGCTGCGACGGCGACGCCCGCCAGCAGGGCGAGCACGCCCAGAACGAGGGCCAGCGAGTCGGCGACGGCGAGCGCGAGGGCGGCCGCCAGGACCACGCCGCCGCCCGCCAGGACGAGGTTGCGGACCCCCTCGGTGGTCGTCCCCCCGGCGTCCGTCTCGGCGCTCTGTTTCTCCGCGAGCGTCTCGTCGACGGCCACCTCGGGACCGCCGTCCTTGCGCTCGGCGGTCACCGTGACGTTGAGCCTCGCCTCCTGGGCGCCGTAGCCGGTCACGAGGTCGACATACCCCTTCACGGGGTCGTGTCCCGGCGGGATGGCGACTTCGACGTCAGTGGTCGCCTCCTCCGCGACGTACACCTGGGTCGAGGACGGGCGGGCGACGGCGCCGAGCGCCTCGTCGAGGTGGAGGTGGACGTGGAGCGGGCCACCGTGGTTGACGAACCGCAGAACGAACGAGCGGTCCGTCTCCAGGGACGCCGCTTCGGGCGCGACGTCGCGTGGCTCCTCGCGGTTGAGGTGGACCGTCAGGGTCTCCGGCACGCTCGGGGGATGGAACCGGGGTTAGAAAAAGGTTCCCTGCCGAGTCAGGCGGGCGCCTCCTCGCGCATGTCCGGCGGGAGGAGGTTCGGGATGCCGTCCTCGATGGGGTAGGTCTCGCCGCACTCCGTGCACGTCAGCGTCCCCGACATGACCTCGCCGTCCTCGCGGGACTCGACGTCGAGTTCCAGGTCGTGCTTGTCGAGCGGACAGCAGATGATGTCCATGAGGTCTTCCTTCATGTTCTGAGCGTGGACGGCGCCGGTCAAAAGCGTGCGGGTTCCAGAGTGGGTCCGTGCCGAACCATGCGAGCACACCCCGAGAACAACAGGAACACCAGAAGGCCCTCGGCTCGCTCGTTCAGTCCAATCAGGCTGCCGGCTGCCCGCAGCAGCTTCCCGCGGAAAAACTGGTCGGGTGGAGACGCTTACTCGAACGGGTCCTGGCGAACGACCGTCTCCTCGCGACCTGGGCCGACGCCGAGGACGTACGTCGGCGTGTCGAGTTCGTCCTCGAGGTACTCGACGTACTCGCGGGCGGCGGCCGGGAGCGCGTCGTAGCCACCGTCCGCGACCGTCTGCGGGTCGAACTCCTCCCAGCCGTCGAAGCTCCGGAAGACTGGCTCGCACTCGTCCCAGCGCTCGGTGCTGGCGGGCGTCGCGAGCAGTTCCTCGCCGTCGAGTTCGTACGCGTGGCCGACCTTCAGTTCGTCGAGGCCGGCGAGCACGTCGAGGTGGTTGATGGCGAGGCCGGTGAAGCCGTTGGCACGGGCGGCGTGCCGGAGCATCGGGACGTCCAGCCAGCCGACGCGGCGCGGGCGGCCGGTGACGGTACCGTACTCCCCGCCCTCGTCGCGGATGTACTCCGCCAGGTCGCCGTCCAGTTCCGTCGGCATCGGGCCGCTACCGACCCGGGAGAGGTACGCCTTCACGATGCCGACGACTTCGCCCTGTCCGATGACCGTCGGGCCGAGGCCGGTTCCGGTGGCGGCGTAGCCCGCGGTCGGGTTCGAGGAGGTGACGAATGGGTAGTCGCCGTGGTCGATGTCGAGGCTGGTGCCCTGGGCACCCTCCAGCATCAGTTCCTCACCGGCGTCGACGCGGTCGGCGAGGTACTCGCCGGCGTTGACGGCCATGTTATCCTCGCTGATGCGTTCGCCGTACTCGCGGCAGCGCTCGTAGATGGCGTCGACGTCGAACTCGTCGCCCGCGTCGCCGCCGTAGACGTCCTCGTACAGCGTGCGCTTCTGCGGGACGGCGTACTCCAGGCGGTCCCGGAGCACGTCCGGGTCGAGCAGGTCGCCGACGCGGACACCGCGGCGGCCGACCTTGTCCTCGTACGTCGGTCCGATGCCGCGGCCGGTGGTGCCGATCTCCTGGTCGTCGTCGGCCTTCGTCTCCTCCTCGATGCCGTCGAGGACGCGGTGGTACGGCAGGATGACGTGTGCGCGGCGCGCGACCCGGACGTCGGGGTCCAGCCCGCGCTCGCGGAGGGCGTCGATCTCCTCGAACAGGGTCTCGGGGTTCACGACGCAACCGTTGCCGAGCACGCCGGTCTTCCCGCGGATGACGCCGGAGGGGACCAGGGAGAGCTTGTACTCCTCGCCGCCCACGACGACGGTGTGGCCCGCGTTGTCCCCGCCCTGGTAACGGACGACGACGTCCGCGGCGTCGCCGAAGATGTCGACGACACCGCCCTTGCCCTCGTCGCCGAGCTGTGCGCCCACGATAGTGACGGTCATACACGTCCGTTCCACGACTGGCGACAAACCCGTTACGGTATTCGCGGAGATTGTGTACACCCCTATGCACATATCCTGGTCGAAGCTCCTACTCCATTGGACGAACGAGCAGGTTCAGGCCGCGACACCGGTGGAGCGAAATCGTTAATTGCTAGCACTCCCAAGCTGAGAGCACTCTTACTCGCCGGGAAGTGTGACAACCTTTAAAACCCCGCCAAGACAAGTTAACAAGTGCCATGATAGACCGGCTTGAGAAGGAAGTCGATATGCTAGAACGACATCTGCAGGTCCTCCGAATGGTCATCGAGAACGAGCCCATCGGTATCGTGAAGATGTCCAACGAGACCGGCTACCCCCACCACAAGGTTCGGTACTCCCTCCGCGTGCTAGAGGAGGAGAACCTCATCGAACCGTCCAGCCAGGGCGCCATCACCACCGAGCGCACCCAGGAGTTCGTCGACGAACTCGACGGCAAGGTCGACGAAATCGTGGGGAAGATGGAAGCGATGAAGATCGACGCGGCCGCGGAAGCCGAGTGAGGCGTCTCCGACTTCGGTAGCTGCAGTGAACGGAGGTTCCCGTCGGTAGCTACAGTTCGGGGACCGTCAGGTGGAACGCGTCGTTTCTATCCTCCACCAGACAGAGGTGGTAGCCGTCCTTGCGTCCGACCTTCACGTAGCTCTCCTTGTCGCTGCGCGAGAGGAAGCCGCCGCCACCGGTCTCCTCGGCGGCGGTCTCCAAGGCCGCGGGCTCGAAGAACGACGCGGTCACGTACATCGCCGCGCTGAGCCCCTCGGTACCCTCGCTGACGGCCGTCGTCGCGTCCACGAGCGCCTGCATCTCGTCGCCCGTGACGGGTTCTCGCTCCGCGTTCAGCTCCGCGACGACGAGCGGTTCGCCCATGCGGTCGCGCAACACGACGTCGAACGACCGGGAGACGTTGCCCTCCTCCGTCTCGACCTCGACGGAGCCGTCGAGTTCGGCGCGGTCCACGCGGGGAATCGCGTCGTAGAGGTCGGAGAGCCCGGACGTGTGGCCCGCGTCCCGGATCTCGTAGGGGAGTTCCCGGACCGCCCAGGCGACGAAACGGTACGCGCCCGTTCCCGTCAGGAACGATTCGAACGCCTCCCCGTCGACGGTCGCGGTCGAAGCTTCGAACT
>Ga0075106_1001252_pt1 | contig 11292 bp, 10 predicted proteins | sample AntDeeMetag02WF4_FD_69796 | JGI IMG/M metagenome (GOLD analysis project Ga0075106, IMG submission 69796) | Saline lake microbial communities from Deep Lake, Antarctica - Antarctic Deep Lake Metagenome 02WF4 | ecosystem: Environmental > Aquatic > Non-marine Saline and Alkaline > Saline | place... | reverse complement strand
GCATAGGCGACGATGATCAGCGCAGTGAGGATGACGACAGCGAGACCACGGCCCATAGCCTGGGTCTGCGGGGTCGCAGTCTTCGTGCCAGCCCAGAGCCCGAAAGCGGGTCCCGCAAGGAGGGCGACGACCAGCGAGTGGGTTATCGTCCGGTGGACGTTCCGCGTGGCGTCCCAGAACGTGCTTGGTTCGATCACAGACTCGGCCGTCAGCGACCCGGCGTCGAGCGCGACCGCGGCGTAGGCGACATCGACGTCCGGGATGGCCGCGAACGCGGCGGCGACCAGCCCCAGCGTTAGCGCGCGGCGGGGCGGCCAGCCTCGCCAGTCCGCGATCAGCGCGGCGAGGGCGAACGCCAGCAACGCATGGCCGAGAAACACAGTATCGCGGATACGTGGCTGACCATTATAACCTTCTCGCCGCTTCTATGACATGTTATCTCACATCGCACATCGGCGGTGCGGACGGTTTTTGACCGGCGGCCGCGTACGCCCGGACGGCCGATGACGACGCACTCGCTCCGAGCCAGTCTCGGCAACTGGCGACGACGAGCCCTATGAGTGCCGAGGCCAGCTTTCTATCCATACATTCGCGAGGAGAAGTGAACGAGCGTCAGAAAATTTCGTCTGCTACCCGCTAAGAGAGAACAGTCGTAATCGAGAGGCGAATAGAGTACGCTCTGAGGCGTCACATAGGCCTCGTCATCTTGTGGGTATGAACTAGTCAAGAGAGGAGGCTTGATGTGCAAACCCGTTGTTCACGCATTCTCGTACTCGATTCGCCGGAATAGGTGGGTCAATCACGCGCCACTTCCGCTGATATACCCGAGAAGGCCGTGAACGACCGGATGAACGTGGGTATGGACGTGCTGGACAAACACTACGACAAGCGTTCCGAACAGGTGAAAATGGAACAACGCCGGGGGTATCTCGACGAAACTTGAACTGCCGTCACAGGTGTCACATGTGACTTTCCGACTTTTTGGTATATCCAGCAGAATATTCAGTATAAGCGGGACGAGGAGGTGAAGGTCCAACAGAGAAGAGGGTGTTTAGACAATATTTGATATTTACTTTGAATTAAAGTATTCAGAGAACTCGTCACTTTCCAATAACATCTTACTAATCTTCATCTCTTGACTTAGGGATTGGTCAAGTCCTTTTTCTTGAAGATATTTCCAAATTCTAAATAACGGATATGGCTCTTCCCTTTTTGCGTCCATATCCGTGATGGGGGCGGTGTTTATTCTGGATAGTGTTTCGTCCCGTTCTTTGCTAAATCCGTCTTCTTCGACATTGTCCCAGATTGCTAAGCAACATAGATTCATGATTATCGCCCCAATAGCCAGTGTGCTATCGCTACCGTGGATATTTGCGTTTCTCAAATCAGAAATGGCATGAAGTAGACTTTCAGCATCGCCTTTGAGATTACCTTTAGTAACTCCCCGAAGGTTCTTGATTAGATTACTATGGTCATATCTATCAAAATCACTTCTATCCAAATCAGTCAGGTCAACCTCTCCAATCTTTTCGGTGAACTGGCTCTCTAATCCATCAATCGCATAGAGTGCCTGTTTAGTGTCTGCTGATTGGGTATTGGACATCCACATCTGGAGTTTTTGGAAATAGTTCGGACGGTAGGGGTTAGGGGAAACTTCCTCCGTGTGGAACCCCCTAGTCGTGATTTTGTAGTTCCCCTCTTTAGGAGCCTCTGAGCTGCTTAATTTTCCATTTAAATCATCCAACTCGTCTAAATGCCGAATCAATAATCCTTCTAATACAGGGAACCCAGCGCTGGTTGCCATTTTTAAACCTTTGTATTTTTGTACGCCAGATATACTTGGATTTGTATTTTCGATGAATCTCTGTGTATTAGTAGATAACGTTGATTGAACCACCGGAAGAAGCATCATATTCACTAATACCTTGAAATCAGATAGAATTGAATTTAGATTGGTGTCAGAATCAAAGTAGTTGTCGGCATATGTAGCGGTCCACGCCCAGTACTGATAGTGGTCCGTAGGAATGAGAATATCATCAGATAGCAGCATAGAATCGCAAAGGTAAATGGGGAAACGACGTAGTACGGAGAGTGGGAGTTCGTGGACATGGACCTGTTTATGAACCTCTTCTTCCGTTCCCTCCGTAGTCTCGGCAGCCAGCGAAATTGTCGGAAGTAGATGATAGGGCTGCTGAAGATTGACAAAAGTCGTGTCAAACAGCCTTCCCTCTTCATCAAGTTTACTCAGGTGGAAGTTCTGAGCATTACTAAGGCCGAAACCTCCTTCCTTAGAGGTGAATCCGGAACCGGTAATCGTCCCAATAACAATGACTTCTTCGCCGAGAAGATTGTCTTCTTGGTTATTCTCTTCAATATAATCCTCTAAAAGTTGGCGAATGTGGCCATCGATTGACATGGCCGCGATTTCGAGAACCCGGCGTATAATATTGACGCTGATAATGTTTATTGTCAGCCAAAGGCTGATGTCTTCAAATTTCGTCTACCGCTCTTTTGGGGGAAGAACCACCGGCGTGCAGTGTCGTTTATTCCGAAAGTCATTTTTGACCTGGCATCACCAGAGATTCACCTCTTCGTCCAGCCCATCAAGCCGTTTAGGCTCAGACCGCTTACGTATGGACGTGACCCAGGAGCCCTCCCGAGCCGCCGTAGAACAGGTTCCCGCTTAAAACGCGGCTTTCCACTGACTATGGATTTCAGTTTTCGGAGTAGATTGATTGAGATGTTCAATTAGTCCTATTCTGAGTCGTAAACGGGTAGTTCCACAAGCACCACAGGGTCACAGTCGAACGGACTCGGGAGTTCGTCAACGAATGCCCGCACGAATCCCGTCGTTCCCGGCTTGACTATCACCTCGGCGTCGGCGTGTACCGTCTCACCGTCCTCGTTCTCGTAGGTCGTGGGGACAAATACGGGGATGCCCTCCTCAAGATACTCCTGCGAGACACTTCTGAGCGCCTCGCTCTCCGTTTCGAGATTCCCGTCCGTGTCAACCGTCCCGACAACCTCACCGCGCTCGTGATTGAGTATCTCGACCTCGACGACCTCGTGCTCGTCGTCGGAGTCATCCTCGTCACCAGCGTTTGCCATCCCCTCAGCCACGGCCCGCCCGAAATCCTCCTCCATCCATGCCGCTATCTCGGCGGCATCGGCGTCGGGGCCGGGGCGTTCGGGCCGTTCTGAGTCGTCCATAGTAGTATATTGTTCCTGACTGAATTTAATCGCTGGTGATGCTTTACTAGTCGCCTCCGAGTGCCCACAGAGCCATATCGAGCGTGCGGAGACTCACATCGTACTCGTTCGCGATCGCCCAACACGCTCCGAGGTACAGTAAGTAATCCTCAACAGTCGGGTCATCGGGCATTTCGTCGGGCAGATACCCGTTCTCGTGCAGCACGCCCCACGCCTTCCAATCGAGAACGGTGAAGCGGTCAGGATCCATGAACAGGAGAAATGCAGACCCCATCCGTTCGGCTACACCGGATATTTCGGTCAGGTGGGTCAGTTTCTCGCCTGGCGAAGAGGCTGCGACCGTCTTCTCGATTTGCGTGGTAACAAACTCCTCGTCATTCGAGTTAAAATCATCGAGGACCTTCCCGACGAATGGTGAGCCAGTCATTTTCCAGCGTACAATCCATTCCAGGTCTTCCCACGTCCATGTCCCCTCCTCGAACGCCTCCGGTAGCGTTTCGAGACGTTCTATCTCCTCGACGTATTGGTCCTCCTCTGCCTCATAGGCGACTTCCTGCTGCTCGATTACGCGCCGGCCCAAGTCCATTACCTCGACGGAACATCTCCTAATCAACTCATAATCAAAATACAGCAGATAATGTCTAAGAGTAATTCCGTACTGGTCGTTAGCACACTTAATCTCCCCTCCCTCAGCACCCGGTCAAATCGAGTTTTTTACTAACTATATACATAGTTAGCTTTTTTAGCTGTATGCTGTACCAATAGATGAGTAGTGATTGACTCCGTTGAAAGAGTCTAATAACGGTATTTTCTCAAACACCTGTCTTCCCACTCGTCGTTAAATAGATGATACCTGTTCTAACGAAGACACTTACAGTCTAAGCGAGAGTAGAGACGAGAGGATGGAACACACGGACACAGCCTATCCATCGTCAGACAACGCAAGTTGCTCCCGTGTCCACGAAGTGAACACAGAGGCAATGACTCGGACTAGTGCTGAGACAGGTCCCACAGCACGAAGGAGAATGCCTATATCGCTGATTCAATACGAGTCGGAATAGGAAACTCCTCCACCAAGCCTACTAGCGGCTTCTCCGAGCGTCGTAACGTGTCAGACCGATACTGCCAACAGTGTGGTGCAGAGCTTGATGACGCCGCGTACTGCTCCGAGTGTGGTGCCACAGCCGGAGATGATGGCGAGACGACCGACAACGCGACCTCGACAGAGGACGGCTCATGGGACTGGTTCTCTCCCCGTGGCCCGTTCCAGTCACCTCGTCGCGCCGTTGGCTCCCTGAACCTCCTCGGGTTCGTCTCATTCCTGCTCGCCATCGGGCTCAACGCGGTGGGATTGCCGATCACCGCATTGCCCCATCCCATCCCAATTGCATTATTCGCGTTCTGGTTCGGGATTATCGTCGTCGGACTACCGCTGTGGGGACTATTGCACGTCACCGACAACGTGCTCGGGTTCCTGAAACCCGGATAATCCTGACTGCTGAGACGAAGCAGACTCGTCGCTCTCGGGAGGCAGGTTCTATCCGTCCCATCGTGGGGACCGGTGGGACGAACAGGGAGAGACCGTCGCGTCTTGTCGTAGACTCGAACGCAGGGGTACCGACGACCGTGGAGTTACGACAGGAACCTCGTTGAGCAGGACTTCACGCAGAATTTTGCAGGATGTTCGTCGCGTCGACGCCGTTCCCCTTAGACCGAAGACGTTCGTCGTCTCTTCGGTTTCAGTCATCATACGATAGAACACAGGGACTCACTCCGTCGACCGTCGGACGAACCGAGTCTCGTCGCGTCTCCGCGAAGTGCTCTACGAGGGAGGTGCTATAGATTGAGAGACTCGATGCACTCAAGATATGATTGCTTCGCATCAAACCTATCAACGCGAGTATAGATGTCCATTGTACGAGAATTTGAATCGCCCCTAACGTACTGCAATATGTGGTCGGGCATCTCGTTATTACGCATCAACGTGGTGAATACCGTGCGGAACGTGTGAGGCGTGAACTTTCGGTGGAAGCGCGTCTCGCCCTCGTCCATTACGCCTGCCTCGACCGCAGCATCACGAACGGCCCGCTGCACCTGCGTCGTATCCACTCGACTCCCCCGAATGCTCAGGAACAGGTACTCGGAGTCGTTATCAGGACGAACAAGGCGATACCGCTTGAGGGCGTGTTTTACCTCCTCGTCCACAGGGACGACCGTCTGACTACCGCCCTTGCGCTCACGGAGGCGAATGAAACCGTCGTCGAGCATCAGGTCGTCCCGTTCGATTTCGAGCGCCTCCCTAATCCGGCAACCCGTCTTCGCCAGCACGACGGCAATCGCCTTGTTCCGCGGGTCAGCGATGTTGTGGACGATTTTCTTCGCGTTCTCCCACGTCGCGCAGTCGGGACGCTCGCGGTACTTCTGCGGGATTTCTTCGAGGACGACCGCTGCGGGGTTGCCGGTGATGTTCTCGAAGCGCGGGCGCTTCATCGCCCACCCGTAGAACGACGACAGCGATTCGAGGTATCTCCGCTTTGTGTTCTGCGAGAGGTCGCGGGCAGCGAGTGCGCCGACGTAGTCCTCGATGTGACGCACTTCGACGTCTTGGGGTGCGAGGTCGGGGAACTCCTCGTGGAAGAACGATTTCAGGGTTCGGGAGTAGGCGTTGAGCGTCCGACGACTGCGCCCCATCGCCTGCTTGCGTTCGATGAAGTCGTTGACCGCGTCGTGCTCATTCTCGTATATCTTCTCGCGGGTCTTCCCCGTCATGCCTCAACCACCTCCGCGTCAGCGTCGTCGTGAGCGAGCCGCCACCCGTAGCCCTGTTTGTATTCGACTTTGTTCTCCTCAGCGAGGTCGAACAGCTGATCCTCAACAGCGTCCTTCACGATGCCCGTCAGAACACCGCTGTCGGTGACTTGATGAAGCACCTTGTTCAGCGGCTGGTAACTCTCGGTGAGGAACGTCGTCACGAACTCCTCGTGAGCGATATCGATCTCACCCGGTTCAGAGTTACGAGCGTCTTCGAGATCGTCCTGTAACTGCTCGACTTGCAGTTGAAGCTCCTCGACCTTCGACTCGTTCTGACTGTACGCGAGGAACCCTTCCTGACGGGCAGCGCGGGCCTCTTGGATCAGTTCGTAGAGATACTTTGACCGACTCCCGTAACCCTGCTCTTCGGCTTCCTTCATCCACTCCTCAGCGTGCTTGCGACTCGGGTAGATGGCGACGTAGGTCGTCTCCTCGGACAGGCCAACCTCGGTCTCCCACTCGGTCTGCTGTGGCTCTTCGTCACTCATTCGTGTATTACAACAGACAATTACAACTGGACGTTCCTAGGCGTTGTGGATAGATACGATGGATATGGTGACTGTGGGCGTTGTAACTCCTCGACCAAGCACTTTAGAGGCAGGTGTTTGAATCTCGGTACATGCCGAACCCCCTCTTCTCCACGTACACACAGGGCGAAAATCGGGTTACATCAACGGTTATCGCCGTCCTTGAGCACATCAACAATCAGTTAGCGGAGGATATTCTGGAAGCACTGACAGACGAATCCGACCTGTCGCTCGTCTCGTTCGATAATCAGGTGACGGGCGTTGACTCTGTGCCGGATGCTGCAATCAAGAGTTCGACCGCGCTCTGGTTCGAGACGAAGACGAGTCGGGACGCTGTGGACAAAGAACAACTCGAAAATCATCTTCACGCACTTGATGAGGACGAAGCGGAATTGCAGCGTCTCATTGTCCTAACTCCCGATGGTCGACTCCCTGACGAGGTGGCCGAGATCGAAGACGAGCGTATCGTGTGGGCCAATTTTGACGCCCTCATTGACACCATCGAGACGGTGCTTGAGCGAGACGTGGGGAGTGCCGAGGCGAGTATGTCTGTGCCAACAGAACGTGAGGCGTTCCTGCTACGTGAACTCAGTCGCTTCCTCTACGACGAAGATCTCGTGAGCGGCAAAGAGGACCGTGTGTTAGTCGTCGCGGCCCGCAAAGCGTGGCCCGAGTATCAGGAGCATGGCCTATACTTCTGCCAGGCGAATCGGTCGTTCAAACCCGTCGACCACCTTGCGTTCTACACCGACGGCGAAATCAAAACCGCAGTCCCGTCAGTAACGGATGCTATCGAGAGCATCGAACTGACCGAAGAAACGGTGCGAAACAACGCAGACCTCTCACAGTCACAGCGTGAGCAACTGCTTGACGCAGTGTCGCAGTTCCGCAAAGAGGGCTCTGAACGGCACGGTGAGACGGAGAAGGTCATCTTCCTGCAGGACGGTATTGAACTCGACCGCCCAGTGAAAAACGACAAGACTGCAAGCGACTCTGACCGGATAGTTGCTTTTGTCCAAGGGCATCGCTACGTCTCGTTCTCGAAGCTGCGGGAGAATCCCCAGTATACGACCGAATTAGAGGATTCAGCACTATGATAACCTCGAATCCGAGTATCAGGCGACAGTTCCATTGAAGCGAGTCTACATCCCTTCGCATGACCCTCCTCTTCAGGAATAAGGTTCATACAATAGTTTATGATACCACGATAAATCTCACAATAGAATGGACGCGACTGATGTTCGTAGTACGCCGGTTGTCTTTCCAGCTAGTATCTGGATGTTGCCCTCTGATCGGATGGTAATTCGACGATACAAGCCGGTAGAGTATTTTTCTGATACTCTTCAGCAGGGATATCGAGCCAAGCAGGCAGGAAGATACGACGATATCTTCGAGGGACGGGCAACAGCCCAAACCCGGAGAGCTGAGGAAGAGCAGGCTTCAGATGAATCGAGGACTTTGGCCAACGGCGAGGAAATGGACCTCACCGAAGGAATGCGACAGTGGCGTGAGGCAAACGGGTACTACTATTATCCAAACTGCTGGCGGCTGGGTACTGACGAGAGTGAGACGATTTGGGATGAATATGCTGATTTGCAGGACGGTGTCGCCATTGAGACGACTGTAGGCAAGCTCAAACAACATCTGGCTCCTTCCGAGAGAATCAGGATGGGCTTCATTCGGTACTTAGATTGGTTACAAGAAGGGGCCAGAGGGAATGACCCTGGTTGGCCGTTCTTTTTCAAGTCGCGTGAATACGACGAAGAGCAAGAATTTCGAGCATTAGCTAACCGCGGTGGGAATGCCTTGTTTAGAACTGATGGATTAGAGTTCACCGAGGAGCACATTCCTGAAGACAATCCTGAAGTGATCAATATTCCAGCGAATCAAGAGGAACTTATCGACAGGGTGATTCTCGCCCCCGAAGCGAACGATGATGTCCGGTCACAGGTTGAATCTAGTTTAGAAGACGCTGACCTTGATGTTCCAATAGTCGAATCACGATTGAACTCGAATGACTTACCCAGCAGAGGGTACGTAGCAAGGTTGGCAGGAGCCGATAACTACGGGGGTCAAGAAGATTACCTCGAAGGGTTGTTCCATGATTTTGTAGAAGAGACAGACTGGAACATATGGGAGACAGTCGATGTGGTTCAAATCAACCGTAAGGGACATCTCTCTCCTCGTGATGTGTTTCTCGAACTGTATCGATACGAGGACCAAGGCCCTGACCGCGAAGTGTACGGTCATGACCATCTACAGTACGAAGTCAGGGTTCATCGGTACCGAAATGGGGAGCATGAGATGACTTACCTAAACGACCACGCGGAGGAGACGAGAGAACAATTAGAGGAAGAATCGACTGAATAGTTCCCGAGGATTATGGAACGAGCGGCCTCGATAGAAGCTATAATCACATTCACTATGGATAGATTGTGAGTCGTGAGTGCAGTGGCCCCTGTTTTTCCCGAGTAGACGGCGGAATAAGGGTGTTTGTCTGGGGCCTTGGTATCCAAAGGCCCCGGTCAGTTCCTGATTCAGCACACGGCGACCTCGAATTCGAATATCAGACAACGGTTTCATTAAATCAGGTATCTATCCCTTCGCAGGCCCCTCCACTTGAGGGGTGATCAGAGAATGAATCGGGCATATATTGATATTCTGAGCTTCTTATAACCGAACATGGGCGAGATTCATGACGAAATGATCGAAAACTGTAGAGAGGGGCAGGGGCCGTGCGAGATGTGTCCTGCAAGCCAAGAGCACCCGGTTGATGATCGGCATGTTCATCCAGGGTTCTTCAATTACGAGGCTGACCTAATGTTTATCGACGAACAGCCGAACACAGACCACTTCGGGTACAACGATTATACAATTCACAAAGACTACGACTGGTACAGGAATTTCTTCGAGCCAAGAATCGTCTCAGAAGACACCTCTTCCTGGGGGTTATTCGAGTACTTTCTCCTCGATATATTCGAACCGCTCGGGTATTCCAGAGACGAGATACCGGAACTGGTGTACTCAACGAGCACGGTGAAGTGCCCTACCAAGGAATATGATTCCGTAGATGTCGAAAGTGCCTGGCAGAACTGTCAGAGTTATCTTGAACGGGAGGTCGAAGAGGTACAACCGGAACTAGTGGTCACGGTTGGTAACCTTGCAATGGAAAATGCTCTCCGGATACTCGGCGTACCTAACAACATCACTGACGATTTATTAGTGTCAGAAGATTATGGAAAGTTCTTCCAGGAAGCGGATTATCCCACGATCGTCTCACCACATTACAGAAATCGGTTTGTTAAGAAGGAGGATTACTTGCCACCTATCCGCGATGCTGTAGAAGATGTGCTGAGTCCCTATTGATTCTGCAATTCAGAAAGGAGGGCCGATTAAGTTTCTCGACGAAGAAATTTCAGGCTGGCCTCGGAAGTAGGGATCGAATGGATCCTCTGAAGGACTCAGCAAAACAGCGACTGTCTGTGCTTGGCCGCAATTTCTACGACGAGAGCAAGGAATTCTTTCAAGACGTAACTGGGGACGTTCGAGGTTTTATTGACGATCTTAAATTAAAAGGGCAGCAAACGGGGCTGGAACCGGTTGGCGACGGTCTTGGACGAGTTGTGTTTAGACTTCCCGATGATTTCGTGAAGCCCAGAACTGAGGGAGATTATGTGGTGAAAATAGCGATATTCAGTATAGAAGAAGGAAAAGGTGGCTTGGATCAGAATGAACAAGAATACACTATTTGGACGGACCATCCTTCGGTTCGTGAAGACCTTGTGCCGGTAACAGTGACAGACGACTCCTTCTATTGGTTGGTCATGCCATATGCGGAGCCAGTTGAGAGATCGCAGCGGGACTTAATTTCGGAAATAAGCTTAGAGGGTCACGATGTTAGACCAGAGAATCTTGGTTGGTATCAGGATGAGGTTCGACTCTTGGACTATGGATGGAAAATCGAAGTCTGAATAATCAGCTCTATCTCCATTTAGCCCGAGCCATTATTAACATACTGTAAATTCAGGTTACGGCCTGAGTAGGCTCGATAGACGCGCTAATCACATTCACTATGGATAGATTGTGAGTCGTGAGTGCCGAGGCCAGCTTTCTATCCATACATTCGCGAGGAGAAGTGAACGAGCGTCAGAAAATTTCGTCTGCTACCCGCTAAGAGAGGACAGTCGTAATTTAACGGAACGTATCTGTGTTGTATCCTCTTCCTACTTGTTCCCTTCGGTCACGTTATAGAGAAGGGGGATTAGCACCCGCAAATCCCGGTAACAAGTAGTCGTCGGGGTAGATGAACGGTCGAAACATAATTGATTGGTAAATCAAAAGAGCTACTGATGCCGGAAGAAACTACGACAGCGTTCGCTTCCCCTGCCGACGGGAACGGATCTGTTCCGAGCCTCGGAATCGCCGCACTAATCCTCGCCGGTGTCCCGTTTTTTGTCGGCGGGATACTCGTCATTGAGGCGGAGACGCCACCCTCAGGTGCCCCGTTGCTCGGGATGCTCAGCCACGCACTCTGGGCACTCGGGATCACGATTCTCGCGTTCGGGGTGGTAGCCCTGCTCCGAGCGATCCCCGAGCTCAGACGGGGACTGGCGGGCTACTTGGGAGCTGGCGTCCTCGGACTGGGCGTTCTCAACGGGCTCCAGTGGGTAACGTGGGCGTACGTTGACGTGCGTGGCGCACGCGAGATCGAACGTGGCGACCAGATCCTCGATACGATCGTCGT
>Ga0075106_1001247_pt1 | contig 11319 bp, 6 predicted proteins | sample AntDeeMetag02WF4_FD_69796 | JGI IMG/M metagenome (GOLD analysis project Ga0075106, IMG submission 69796) | Saline lake microbial communities from Deep Lake, Antarctica - Antarctic Deep Lake Metagenome 02WF4 | ecosystem: Environmental > Aquatic > Non-marine Saline and Alkaline > Saline | place... | reverse complement strand
AATACACAATTTTAGCAATAGGATTTTTAAGTTTGATTGCATCAATTTTTAATATAGCTTATACACAATCTTTTAGTAATCACACAGAAGGAATATATGCTGGAATTATTCTGATAGGTGTTTCAATATATTTAAAAACTATTATTAATTTAATTAAAAACTGGAGAGGTATATTAGAATCAAATGAGCAATAATAACACTCAAAATTAAAATTAATGCAAATAATTGAACTAAAAGAAATACCAGATACCACTAAAAATAAAAGCTTAAATTATACTTATTTCCAGTTAGAAAAACTTCTTGAAGCTTTGAGAAATAAAAGATTATCAAATAAAGTTACTAATCTTATTAATCAAGATATTAAAGTAATAAACTCTTCATCGCACAAGGATAAAAAATTGAGTGGATATACCGATGAAAATGTGCCACCCATACCGGTCAAAATGTGCCACTTTTTTAAGAGTTGATTTATGGGTTAAAAATAACAAATTATTTTAGTTTTTCGAGCCATGTTTTACAACAAGAATACAAACACGACTCCGCTCATATCCCATTTACCCGTCAAATATATAAAATTCAACTCATCCGCAAAAAAAAATCCGTTTTTGTAGATGTTATTCCTTTTAAATTAAGGGGTTTTAATCCAATTCCATAAAAGTCAAATTTTTTCAACCACTTTAAAGTGTCAATAGTCTCCGCAACTACGCATCAATTTTCACACTTTCCAGCAAAAGCTCAACTTTCTTTTCCGCAATTCCCATATCAAAAAGACTTTCCTATTTACACCACGAAAATTTCCCTATTTTTGTATAAGATAAAATCAAATTATGAGCAACGAACGACAGCGCCGCGAGGCCTTGGTATATCACGCCAAGCCAAGACCAGGGAAAATCGGTATCATTCCCACAAAAAAATATTCTACCCAGCGCGACCTTTCGCTCGCTTATTCGCCGGGCGTGGCCGCTCCTTGTCTGGAAATCGATAAAAATGTAGAGGACGTTTATAAATATACCAACAAGAAAAACCTGGTTGCCGTGATTTCTAACGGCACTGCGGTTTTGGGGCTCGGCGACATCGGCCCAGAAGCCTCAAAACCGGTGATGGAAGGTAAAGGTCTGCTGTTTAAAATATTTTCTGATATCGATGTGTTTGATATCGAAGTCGATGCCAAAAATGTCGATGATTTTGTAGCGACGGTCAAAAACATTGCCCCGACTTTTGGCGGCATTAACCTGGAAGACCTCAAAGCACCCGAAGCTTTTGAAATCGAGCGGCGTTTAAAAGCAGAACTCAATATTCCCGTGATGCACGACGATCAGCACGGGACGGCCATTATTTCGGCGGCAGCTTTTCTCAACGCCCTCGAGCTCGCCGATAAAAAAATCGATAAGGTGAAGATTGCCGTTTCCGGGGCGGGGTCGGCGGCAATGGCCTGTGCGCAACTTTATGTGTCCTTGGGCGCAAAAAATGAAAATATGGTGCTGTTCGACAGCAAAGGTGCGCTTCATAAAGGCCGAACGGATTTGAGCGAAAGACAGCAAAAATTTGCCGTGGACCGAAAATTTGATTCCCTGGGCGAGGCAATGGAAGGTGCCGATGTGTTTCTCGGCCTTTCCATCGGAAACCTCGTGAGCCAAGATATGTTAAAGGCGATGAACAGCAATCCCATTGTTTTTGCGATGGCAAACCCAGATCCTGAAATTGATTATCAATCTGCGATCGACGCCCGCGACGATGTGATTATGGCCACCGGCCGAAGTGATAATCCAAACCAGGTGAACAATGTGCTGGGCTTTCCGTTTATTTTTCGCGGGGCGCTGGATGTGCGCGCGACAGAAATCAATGAAGAAATGAAAATGGCGGCGGTAAAAGCATTGGCCGAACTCGCTAAAAAGCCCGTTCCCGAACAGGTGAATATTGCCTATGGCGAAACAAAACTGAACTTTGGCCGCGATTACATTATCCCAAAACCTTTTGACTCGCGGTTGATGACCGAAATTCCACCGGCGGTCGCAAAAGCCGCGATGGATTCTGGCGTTGCCGATGAACCCATCGACGATTGGCAGCGTTATGAAGACGAACTCTATGAGCGCATCGGTACTGATAATAAAATCACGCGCTTGCTCACAAACCGCGCCCGCATCAACCCGAAAAAAGTGGTGTTTGCGGAAGCCGATCACTTAGATGTCTTGAAAGCGGCACAGATTTCCATTGAAGAAGGCATTGCTAAACCCATTCTTTTGGGTAACCGCGAGGTGATAATTGAATTGGCAAAAGAAATCGAGTTTGACCCAGATTCTGTTCCCATTATCGATCCAAAATCTGACGAGCAAACTGAGCTTGTTAATAAATATGCCGAATTGCTTTGGCGTGCCCGCGAAAGAAAAGGGGTGACAAAATATGACGCCCAAAACCTGATGCGCTCACGGAATTATTTTGCCTCAATGATGGTCAATGAAGGCGACGCCGATGCTTTGTTGACGGGATATTCACGGGCTTATCCCACAGCGGTAAAACCATTGCTGGATTTGATCGGCCCCGCGCGTGGTGTTAACCGCGTGGCAGCAACCAATTTAATGAATACCGCCCGCGGCCCGATTTTTATTAGCGACACCTCGATTAATTTTGATCCCAATGCCGATGAACTCGCGCGCATCGCTCAAATGACGGCCAAAACTATTAAAATGTTCGGGCTCGAACCGTCGATGGCGATGATTTCTTATGCCAACTTTGGGTCGTCCAAAAACCCAGATGCCAAAAAAGTGAAGGATGCGGTTTCTTACTTGCACAAAAAATTTCCCGATATCCAAGTGGATGGCGAAGTGCAGGTGGATTTTGCCTTGAACAAAAAAATGTTGCAAGATAAATTTCCGTTTTCCAAAATTGCCGGACAGAAAGTCAATGCCTTGATTTACCCAAATTTGAGTTCTGCAAACAGTACTTATAAATTGATCAAGGAATTGAATAATGTCGATTCCATCGGCCCGATTATGATGGGCTTGAAAAAACCCGCCCACGTTTTCCAGCTCGGCGCCAGCGTAGAGGAAATGGTCAATATGACCGCTGTTGCGGTGGTGGACGCCCAGCAAAAAGAAAAAGGCGATCAACGACCTGATGGGTATTGAAACTGGTCTTTAATTTAAACGATGCACAATCAACACCCCGGCTTCAAAAAAAATGAAAATACTTTTTTTGAAGCCACCCCTCTTGAAAAGAGGGGAATTCATGTGGCACATTCCCCTCTTTTCAAGAGGGGTGATCCCGATAAAATTTTCCAAATTTTATCGGGATCGGGGTGTTAGGTTTTGATTTTAAGTTTGGTTAAACAAATCAATTTTCTGTTTTTAACCCTGCTTCAATTCGTGCAAGCAGGTCTTTCCAGTGGTAATTTGTCAAGGCGTTATTTGACTGGCCGCGGCGTTTGAGTTCGGTTTTTAAGTGTTCGAGTTCACCACGCATTAAAGCGATTACATCAGATTTGAGAAGGTCGTCGTCTTTTCCGCTTTTTAGTTTTTTGACATATTGCGTTGCCGCATCGACGTAAGAACGCTGCAAATTCCGGCGGTAAGCATCCACTTTTTTTCTATTATAGAGTTCAGAAAAGACACCTTTCCTTAAATCATTTAGCATTTCAACCGCGGTATAAACTGAGTTGCCGTTCATTTGTTCATTTTCAATCATTCGCTTTAAACGGCTTTCACTGAGCACATAATTCAAGGCGCGGGTCTGTAAATTTTGAACCCTTTTGATGGCGCCCGAAGATTCAATGCGGTTGAGCAGTTTTTCATTTAAAAGCCATTTTGGGGTTTCAAAAGCTTTTTCATTGAGGAATTTCAAGGCTTTTTTCTGCATTTTGGCAGGGACCGGTTTGTAAACCACGCCTTTTTGATCGGCGGTTTTTCGGGTTTTATAAACGCCGCCGATATTTCTGATTACGTGAAAAATATAGCCCCGCCAAATGTAAGTGAGCTCGCTGTAAACTTCGTTGAGTTCGTCAAAATCCTGACCTTTTTGAGCGGTCCAATCCACTAAATTTGGAACAACTTTTTTGAGGTTTTGCAGACCATAAGTACTGGCTTTTACGGCATCTTTTCCCAGGCTTTCGCGCTGCGAATCTGGATCGACACCGTCATAACCACTTCCGAATTGATACATCGGATCATCGGCTTTGTCTAAAATCCAGTTGTCCAAAGTTTCTTTTTCCGCTTTAGCAGTGTTGGCTTTTGGAATATAGCGGTAGCCCCAATTGATGGAATAGAGATCATAAGGGCCCAATTTCCTGATATAACGCACACCTTCATCTTCGGGTTGGGCGACATAATTGATCCGCGCATAATCCATTATAGTGGCGGCGATACCATATTTTTGTGTAAAGCTCGCCGAGCGCAATGAATCAACAGGATAAGCAGAGCTGGCTTTCATATTGTGGGGAAGTCCAAGCGAGTGACCGACTTCGTGTGAAATCACGCGGCGCATCGTTTCACCAATGATTTTTTCAGGTGTTTCCAAGGTGCGCACAGCTGGATTTTGGGCCCCGGCTTCAATAATGAGCCGGTTGCGGTAAGAACGCAAGTGGTTGTGATACCACATAATATCGCTTTCGATTATTTCGCCGGTCCGCGGATCTGCGACAGAAGGTCCCACTGCATTTCGCGTTGTGTTGGCGACGTAACGAACGACTGAATAGCGCACGTCTTCAGGACTGAATTCAGGATCTTCTTCTTTTGTCGGCGCGTCTTTGGCAATAACGGCATTTTTAAAACCGGCTTTTTCAAAGGCCTTGTTCCAGTCCTCGATTCCTTGTTTGAAATATGGACGCCATTTTTTAGGCGTTGCAGGATCGAGATAATACACGATGGGTTCTTTGGGTTCGACAAGTTCACCGCGTTTATAGGCTTCCATATCTTTTGGCACTAACCGCCAGCGTTTTAAAATCCGGTAGTCATCAGATTTCAATTGATCGGAATTGTAATTGTATTTCTTTTCAGTAAACCAGCCCACACGCGGGTCGGCAATCCTGGGCTGCATTTTATTTTTTGGCAAAAGCACCAAGGATTGGTTCATCAACATCGTGATTGTTCCGGCTTGATTGCTTTTAGGTGGTTTTTGGGCTTTATAGGTCATCACGTGTTTGACCTCAATATTTTTTGGATAGGATTTTACCGATTCAATATAAGACCTGCTTTTGTCAAGGCCTTTGACTTTATAGCGTTTTTTAAAGGAAGCATTCATTCCATCAATGGCCTTGACTTCGGATTCAAAGAGTTTATCCACTTCAATGACCACGGCGGAAGAATCTGGTGTATAAGATTTTATTTCAGAACTGAAAAGGATAGGGGCAAAGTTATTGGCTTCAACAGATTTTTGAATCGGCGAACCTTCATCGCTCTGATTGGTAAAACTGATTACTTTTAAATCTACTTTCTTATTTCGTTTCACAAAACGGATAACTTGCTCATTCACTTTTGAACCGGCATTGACATAGCCGCCACCATATCCCGAAGGTGCTTTGGCAATGCGGCTGACCAGAAGCATATCTTTACCAAATTGTTCAGTGGGGATTTCAAAGTAGAGTTTATCATCAACCCGGTGGGTTTTGAACATCCCAGAATCGGTTTTGGCTTTCGCCGTAATAACTTCGGAATAGGGTTTAAAATCTTTATCAGATTTTTTTGAATTGCCGGAAGCTGCTTTTTTTGAGGTATTACAGCTAAACATTAAAGTTGTGATCGTGACGAGCACTAAAGTTTTCTTAAGCATAAAAAATAATTGAACCCCGAAAATAGTAAAAACTGTTGAAACAAATCGGTTTTAAGTAATATTAAGAATTTCAAGGCCTTCACCCCAGTGCTTGCCCGAAACAAATGAAAGGTTTAAAATGCGCTTGACTTAGGCCACGACATAAAAATTTTAACAACACTATTTTGAAATGTGTAACTAATCAGTTCATAAGAATGTTAACTATTTCAAGCCTTTTTAACCCCGGCCCTAAAGCCTGCCTGCCGGACAGGCAGGGGAGAAAGGCTTGAAATGCACTTGGTTTCTTTAGGGTTAGGGTCAAACAAGTGCATTTTAAAGTTATCAATACATTACTGAACAGCAACACATAAATCGAGGAAATACAACTTTTGAAAAAAGCCGGGCTTTCTCAGTTCAATTGATTTGTCTATTTTTAGCGTAAAATTTATAGTCCATTTGAAACTATTAAAAAAAATAGAGCCTTGGCGCAAAAGACTTCACCGCATAATCTATGAAGCTGATACGCCTGCCGGAAAGGCGTTTGACGTGATGCTGCTCATTATCATCGTTTTGAGCATTATTTTTGTAATGCTGGAAAGCGTCAAAACCCTCAATCAGAGAATCCATGAATATCTAATTTATGCGGAATGGGTGATCACAGGTTTGTTTACCATCGAATATATCGCCCGGATCGTGTGCCTCAAAAAACCAAAACGTTATATTTTTAGTTTTTATGGCCTCATTGACTTGATTTCCACAATACCTTTATATTTGACGTTATTATTTCCTGCTGGTGGGGCGTTGTTGACGATTCGGGCATTGCGGTTGTTGCGTGTCTTTAGGATATTAAAAGTAAGCCGCTATATTGGAGAGGGGAATAAGTTGAGGCGCGCCTTAAATGATAGCAAAGCCAAAATTTTTGTGTTTCTGTTTGCCGTGGTTATCATCTGCTTGATTGCGGGGACTGCGATGTATATTATTGAAGGTGAAGAAAGTGGTTTCAACAATATCCCGGTGAGTTTATACTGGTGCATCGTGACGCTCACGACCGTTGGTTTTGGCGATATCCACCCCATAACGCCTTTGGGGCAATTTCTAGCGGCTATAATTATGATTATGGGATATGGCGTTATCGCCGTGCCCACGGGAATTGTAAGTGCCGAATATTCAAAAACCGATAAAAGTCAACAAGATGACAAAAACACGAAATCCTGCTTTAATTGCGGAAAAGAACACCACGTCAATAGTGCCAAATTTTGCAGCCGTTGTGGCTATGAATTAAACAAAAAATAAATGTAAATTTGGCTTTTTCAATTCAACTTAAAATTTAATCCAAAATAAAATGAAAACAACGACCTTTAATTTGAGAAAATCCTTTTTTCTAATTGCAAGTATCGCTTTTGGTTTTTATGCGCAGGCGCAAACCTATGACTTAGGTTTAAATTTGAAAAAAGGCGAGAAGTACACTCAATCCACAAATTCTCAAATAAAAATCAATCAAAATGTCAACGGTCAGGATATCAATACTGAAATGACCGTTGAAGGAACGATGGATTTTATGGTGACTGATATTGAAAACGGTATTTTCAAAATGGATGCCTCTTATGACAAAATGAAAACGGCTGTGGGAATGGGCGGTTCGATGTCTGCAACGTTAAATAAAATGGAATACTCATCGGAAAGCCCTGATTCCAGCGATGTATTTTCAAGTGTATTGGCTTCAATGACCGGCAAAACTTTTCAAATCTATATTGACAAAACAGGTGAAATCACCGAAGTTCAAAATTTGATGAACCTCTGGAAAGAATCCATCGAGAGCTCTGATCAAACTGGTCAAATGCAGAGTCAAATCAGGTCACAATTGATGAAGAGTTATGGCGAAAAGGCCTTGAAGGGGAATTTAGAAATGGCCACGCACATTTATCCTGGACATCCCGTGAAAAAAGGCGAAAAATGGACCACTGAAACACAAATGTCCTCTACCTTCAAAGCAAATATAAAGACTGATTTTCATTTGGCAGAAATCACAAAGGATTATGCCATTATAAAAGGGAACTCTACCATTAAAACCTTGGATAACGATAAATATGTCGAGCAGAGCGGAATGAAGATGAACTATGATATTAGTGGCACAATGACCTCGGAAATCAAAGTTGACCGCAAATCGGGATGGATCATAAAATCAACCATAGATCAAAAAATGGATGGAACCGTCAAGATTAAAAGTCCGCAATTGCCGAGTGAGATGGAAATGCCAATGTCAATGACAAATCATTTGACGGTGACAAATTGATGAGTTGGTTTTAAGTTGACATCCTAAATATTGAACGGAAATCAAGCTAAAGTATTCCAAAAACTTCCCTTTTGCCCTTTGCTAAAAATCCCTACATTTGGGCGCTCAATTTTATATTTAACTTATGATTACACACCTTCGCGGAAAACTGGTCGAAAAAAAACCTACCGATATTGTCGTCGAGTGCAATGGGGTGGGCTACTTTTTGAATATATCACTTCACACCCACGATCAACTGCCTCAAGATGAATCTATTTTCATTTACACTTTTTTGCAGGTCCGTGAAGATGCGCAAACACTCTATGGGTTTATGGAAAAATCAGAGCGCGAGGTGTTCAAGCGCTTGATATCTGTCTCTGGAATTGGGGCGAGTACGGCACGTACGATGCTTTCGTCGCTAAATCCGGGCCAAGTGGTAGAGGCCATTGAAGATGAAGATGTCGCTACCATAAAAAGTGTGAAGGGAATTGGGGCTAAAACCGCTCAACGTGTTATAATTGACTTAAAGGATAAAATTGAGTTGGCTGAAAATGTGAATAAAAATATAAAACCTTCACGCAATACGCAGCGAAATGAGGCGTTATCTGCATTGGAAACCCTCGGGTATTCCCGCAAGCAGTCTATAAAAATTGTGGAAAAAGTGATTTCAAACCATCCCCAGGCTACGGTTGAAATGATTATTAAAAACGCGTTAAAAAACTTATAGGGAATTTGAAAATAAATATCCATTCAGTTCCAGAATTAGGGAAGTTACCACTAATTATTATTTTTATTTTGGCCTCAGCTTCGGCTTTTGCCCAGGATAATGATGGCAATCCGCAAGATCAAGATTCAACACGCACTAACAAGTCTTTGAGCAATGTGCTGATGCAAGACCCGGGCAGCATTGTTCATAAATATACTTATGACCCTGTTCTCGAAAGATATCTTTACACCGAAAAATCAGGGGATGTCAATATTTCTTATCCATTAAGCTTGAGCCCAGAAGAATTTGAGGAGCGCGTGATGGAAGAACAAATGAAGCGTTATTTCAAGCAAAAGGCCGATGCGGTCAATGGCCGCAACCAAAGTGCCGATGAACAAAGCCAGAAACTTTTGCCCATTTTTTATGTCAACAATACTTTCTTTCAAAGCATTTTTGGCGGCAATCAAATTGAAGTTATTCCACAGGGTTCAGTTGCGGTCGATCTGGGCGTGCTGTTCACAAAACAAGATAATCCGGCACTATCACCGAGAAACAGGACTAACCTTACCTTTGATTTTGACCAACGCATCAGTTTGAGCCTTCTAGGGAAAGTGGGGAAACGTCTCAAAATCAATGTTAACTATGACACTGAGTCCACATTTGATTTTCAAAATCAAATCAAAATGGAATACACCCCAACTGAAGATGATATCGTCAGGAAAATTGAAGTGGGAAATGTGAGTATGCCATTGAACAGTTCCTTGATAAAAGGTTCACAAAGCCTTTTTGGGGTAAAGACCCAGCTTCAGTTTGGAAAAACGACAATCACCGGGGTTTTTGCGGAACAAAATTCTGAGCGCAAAACCGTTAATGTCCAGGGTGGGGGAGCTGTTCGGGAATTTGATAAATTCATTTTGGATTACGACCAGAACCGCCACTTCTTTCTCTCACAATATTTTCGCGATGAGTATAATAAATCGCTTCAGAATTATCCTTTTATCAACAGTAATATTCAAATCACACGGGTTCAAGTTTGGGCGACCAACCGCTCAAATTCACCGCAAAATTTAACCGATGCGCGAAATATTGTCGCTATTCAGGATTTGGGTGAGTCCACGCCTAGAAAAATAGGGGTCCTTCTCGACGAAGAGGGCAACCTTATCAATCCGCCGGCATTTTCTGGTTTCTTGAATTCGGCACCAAATTCATTTCCCGATAACGCCAATAACGATTTTAACCCGTTGGGCATCAACGGTCCGCAGCAATCTACATTGACGCCCGCAATTCGTGATATAGCAACTATTCAACAAGGCTTTGGAGCAAATTCTTCAGACGTCAATGAAGGCGTTGATTATGCCAAACTGGAAAATGCTAGACAACTGGATCAAGGGGAGTTTGAGCTTTATCCACAATTGGGTTATATTTCTTTAAATCAACGGATTACCAATGATGAGGTTCTCGCGGTGGCTTTTCAATATACGGTAAACGGTCAAGTTTACCAGGTGGGGGAATTTGCCAATGATGGGGTGCAAGCTACTCAACAAGGTCAAAACCCAAACCCTGAGGGCGATCCCGTTGCAATATCGCAAAACCTTATTGTGAAAATGCTGAAAAGCCCCATCACCAATGTCAACGAACCGATTTGGGACTTGATGATGAAAAATATTTATAACCTTGATGCCTATCAAATTGAACCTGAGGATTTTCGCTTCAACCTGCTTTATTCAGATCCACAACCTTTAAACTACATTAGTGCGACGGGTTCAACCCCACTTCCAGATGATGTTGAAAAAACAAATTTACTGCGTGTCTTCGGGCTGGATCAACTCAATGTCAATCAGGATCCGATCATCGGCGGGGATGGTTTTTTTGATTACGTCCCAAGTATTACGGTTGATCCTGAAAATGGACGGATAATCTTCACGAAAGTAGAACCTTTTGGTGAATATCTTTTTGATAAATTGGATCTCACCCCAAATACCGGAGATGAGGATTATGAGGATATAGGGACTTATAATGACAACCAAGAAAAATATGTTTTTAAAACCCTGTATGAAACCACTAAAATACAAGCCTCGCAAGAGGAAGCTGACAAAAATAAATTCAGGCTTTCAGGAACTTACAAATCCAGTGGACAAGAGGGAATCCCGATCGGGGCTTTCAACGTTCCACGTGGTTCGGTAACGGTTACCGCTGGTGGTCGTGAATTGCAGGAAGGCGTTGATTATACAGTGGATTATCAACGGGGGCGTGTAAAAATTATCAATGAAGCCCTGAAAGCTTCAGACACGCCGATTCAAGTTTCCACGGAAAGCAACAGTAATTTTGGTCAACAGACAAAGCGTTTTACGGGACTGAATATTCAGCATCAAATTGATGAAAATTTTGTTATTGGTGGAACATTTTTAAACCTCAATGAACGCCCACTGACGCAAAAAGCAAATTATAGCACTGAGCCCATCAACAATTCCATTTATGGTTTTAATTTAAATTATTCCACTGAAGTTCCGTTTTTCACGCGCTTGGTGAATAAATTGCCAAATCTCGATACAGATGTCGAGTCAAATTTATCGGTGCGCGGTGAATTTGCATATTTACACCC
>Ga0075106_1001246_pt1 | contig 11322 bp, 7 predicted proteins | sample AntDeeMetag02WF4_FD_69796 | JGI IMG/M metagenome (GOLD analysis project Ga0075106, IMG submission 69796) | Saline lake microbial communities from Deep Lake, Antarctica - Antarctic Deep Lake Metagenome 02WF4 | ecosystem: Environmental > Aquatic > Non-marine Saline and Alkaline > Saline | place... | reverse complement strand
ACAAAATATGCGTTTTCGGGTGTATTGCCGCTCAGGGCTCCTGCGCGCCAAAGTGTCATTAGATAATTTTCAATCATCGCACGCACTTTCACCCAGGTATTGGCATCGTTGCGTTCAAACACAAATTGTTCACTGGCTCTTTTGATGGATTCTTCCACCATATTAAAAAAGCGCCGCACTGAGATATACCGCCACTCATTGCTGTTGCCAGCAAGGGTCCGGGCGCCCCAAATAAGTGCATTTCCCCTGCCCTCAAAGGAACGGATGGCATTCACCGATTTACCGGCATTAGCATCTATATTTAATCCTCTTTGCTGCTCATTGGTTATTTCGATCACAGGCTTTATCACATAATCTATGTTCACATTGGCAGCGGCTTTCCAAACACCCCGGGAGGCATCTACTTTGGCATACACACCAACAACTCCGGGCGAAGGGGGCATTATTAATGGGATGTCACGAATAGCCTGTTGTGCCTGAATGTAAAGCGCATTGTTTTGAGATTTTAAGTCAGCAAGCGTTCCATTTAATGAACCGTCGCCTCCCTGATGATCTATAATTACATCACTATCCCCATAATAGTAATCCAATATGGTTTCTAAATCGGGAAAATAAGTGGATCCATATTTTAGTTTTCCCTCTTCCGGTGAAGTTTTGTTGCGCATAATATCCACATTGCCAATAAGGTCAGTCTGGTTTGGTTCAGGCCAAATATCCATAACCGCAAAGCGGTCTTTTAGCTTAGTGCACATATCCATGGTTTCTCCAAATAAACTGTAAAAATCATCGGCAGTGCTCAAGCCTTGAGCATCGGGATAGACATAAAGTGTGATTTCATCAACTTTTTCGGTACAGTCCAGGCCTTTCTTAAGTTCGTCAAATTGAAGTTCTGACATGGTATAATCCCCTACCGAAACAATCCAGCACGGTCCGCCACCATTGGCGAAATACATTTGCAAGGCATAGTGCATTTTATAACTGGATATATCCTCAATAGTGGCTGAAATTGAATTTGGATTTGTCCCATCGCCATCAATCGATACTTCTAAACCTTTTTCCTTAAACGGAAAACCAAAAAAACTTTCATATTCCGTTAGCGAGCGAATACACTTGGGCTCATTTAGCAATGAATTGCCCCCCACATCTATAGCTATCTCAGTGTATCCTATAAATGCAGGAACAGCTGTTTTCACCTGAGTAACCGAAGAAGGTAATGGTAGGATTTTTTTGACGGATTCTCCCTGTCCTTTATATTTTGCCATAATAATTGACTTTTATTAGTGATAACTATCTTCTTTTACTTCTACCTCAAATGCGACTACTTTTAAACACTGAACACTTGAATTCCTTCAAAAATAACAAATATTTTATTAAGGTACAGAAATTAAACCCTTGATAAATTTGAAAGCTTCCACTCTATTACGGTTTTCCGCGAAAACGGCCGAAAGGCTTTTTATTGGATGCCTGCAATATTTTGTGCGGGGACACTTCCAAATTTAAATAAAACAGAATATGAAAAGTTACTTGTCACGGACCTCGGGATAAAGGACTGTTTTAAGCCGTACTGTTTTTCTTGAAATTCTCTGCTTGTTCGAAGATTTCATCGTAAACTTCATCGCGTTCTACCGGGGGATAATTGTGCTTATCAAGTAATAGAATCAAACCCACTTTTAAGGCGGCTTTGATGTCGTTCCGTTTGCTCCAATCTGGAAATTGGGCTTGTTCATGCACTAAACCTTTTACGGATTTTGAAAGGTCTATAAGCTTATCTTCTGGATATTGAAAATCATATTTTATGCAAAGTTCTCTTAAAATGTCATAAAAAGCTTTTTCCTCAAAATCAATTCCGAGTTCTTCCCCAACTGAAAATTCTTTCTGCACCTGCCAAATAAGATCGGTGAGCTGTTCGGCCATTTCTTCATAGACTTCACCCCGTAATACGTCACCTTTTCGTTCATTATAACGCGATACCAAACCTTCCATTTTTTTAGAAAAGTCAACGCCTTTTACTTTGTTCACTTTTTTAATCTCTCCTATAGCTCTTGCCAATAATTGCTGCAAAAGTTTAATTTTAGTATTCGGCAATTTAATCTTGTCAATTTTTGCCAAATAATCTTCATCAAAAATATCTTGCTGGCTATTAGTTTCATCGCCCATTTTAAAGATTTCTTCTACGCCTTCACTAGCCAATGCATTTTTGATCATATCTCTTACTTTGGCATTCATCTGGGCGGTATCTGGAGCATCTCCTTTGGTGAGCTTAAAAACTATAGATCTTATGGCCAGGTAGAAATGTGTATAATCTCGTTCCGTTTGTGTTAGTTTCTCACTTCCCGCACAAATATCATAAGCTGCTTTCAGGCGTTTGACCAAGCCCATAAAACGCGTTTCCAGTTCTTTGGTTTGTTGAATATACTCAACCGCCGCATTAAGGGTATTTAATTGACCCAGTGGAGTCCCTTCAAAATATTCCCTACTATCAAATTTATGGAAAATCTTAGCTAACAAGTCCAAGTGGTTTCTAACCACAGTAAGGGATTTCTGGATATCTTCAAAGTTTTGTTGTTCCCCTTTATTGTATTTGGCGAGCGCTAAATTCATCTGCTTTTTAATACCAATATAATCCACCACTAACCCTTTATTTTTACCTTTAAATTTTCGGTTTACACGGGATATGGTTTGGATGAGGTTGTGTTGTTGAATGGGTTTGTAAATATAGATACTATCTAAAAAAGGGACATCAAAACCGGTAAGCCACATATCGACAACCATGGCAATCTTAAAATTAGATTTCTCATTTTTAAACTGCCGATCTAATTCCTTTCGGTACTCTTTTGTTCCCAGCAGGTCATACATTTCCTTGGGGTCATCTTTTCCACGGGTCATGATCATTTTAATCTTTTCCATCGGCTTGAGTTCTCGCTTGGCTTTCTCAGTAAGTTCCGCGCCTTTTTCCGTTTTTCTGATCTCTGCCCACTCAGGTCTTAATGCGATTATGTTTTTATAAAATTCAAAAGCTATTTCGCGATGGCTACACACAAACATCACTTTACCTTTCACGGTAGCACCTTCCGAAATTCGGTTTTCATAATGTTCCACAAAATCTTCAGCAATAACCTGTAGAAGGTCTGGATCACCCAAAATAGCACGCATATTGACCGATTGCTTTTTACTCGCTTCTACCTGATATTCATTCGCACCATCTTCCTCGGCAACTTGGTAATACTCTTCAATTTTATTTAGCTCCTTATTTTCAAGGGCGACTTTTGCCGCACGCCCTTCGTAAACAATACGAACCGTGATTTCATCTTTTACGGATTCTGTCATTGTATATTCATCGACTACTTCTCCAAAAACATCTAAAGTAGCATCAATGGGCGTTCCTGTAAAGCCTACAAAAGTGGCCTTGGGCAATGAATCATGAAGGTATTTAGCAAAACCAAAGCTTTTCCGGACCCCCTCATCAGTTATTTTTACTTTTTGATCGAGATTTGTCTGGCTTCGGTGTGCCTCGTCTGAAATACAAATAACATTGCTCCGGTTAGTAAGCAACTCGGTGTCTTCAGTGAACTTATGAATAGTAGTAAGAAACACGCCCCCGCTTTCCCTTCCACGAATACGTGTCCTTAAGTCCTCGCGACTTTCGACACTTACGATAGTGTCATCTCCAATAAAGGTTTTGGCATTGGTAAACTGCGCTGCAAGCTGGTCATCTAAATCTGTTCGGTCAGTAATTAATACAATCGTTGGGCTTTCAAAATGATCACTTTTCATTAAAATCCGTGTCAGAAAAAGCATCGTAAAACTTTTCCCCGAACCAGTTGCCCCAAAATAAGTTCCGCCTTTCCCATCGCCGGCTGGTTTTTGTGCTTTTATAATGTTATCAAATAAAGCCCTGGCCGCGTAGTATTGCGGATAACGACACAAAATCTTTTCATCTTTCTTTGAACTGTCCGGCAGGTAAATAAAATTCCTGAGGATATCCCTTATACGATCCTGCTGCAACATTCCCTGAATTAGCGTAAACATACTATCAATACCATCGACCTCCTTTGCTAAGCCTCCAATTCTGCGCCAGGCATAAAAGAATTCATAAGGCGCAAAAAATGAACCCGCTTTGGTATTTACCCCATCGCTAATTACACAGAGGGCATTATATTTAAAAAGTTCTGGAATATCTCTTTGGTAGCGTATGGTTAACTGAACATAAGCATCATGAATGGTCGTATTTTCTTGAATAGCAGTTTTAAACTCGAAGACCACCACCGGAATTCCGTTGATATAAAGAATGCCGTCAGGAATACGTTTATGAGTGCCTGTTATTTCGAGTTGATTGACAAATTTATAGGTGTTTCGATTCTCTGCTGAATAATCGATTAAATAAATCCAAATGTCTTTCTGTGAACGGTCTTCACGCTTTAAGGAAAAACCGTCGGAAAGCATCCGCATAAAATCTTTGTTGCTTTCATAAAGATCGGAGGCTGGTAGTGTTTTAAGCTTAAGAATAATAGATGCTACCTCGGTTTCGGTAATCCCTTTTTCACGATAAGTTTCCATTAGAAAATGACGCAAATCTTCTTCAATAAGCACTTCGTCTTCCTTTCTGGAAATGCTGTTCCCTAATTGATGCGTATAGCCTTCTTGTTCTAATTGTTCGGTAAAAACCGTTTCCAATTGTGCTTCGGTAAATTTCATTCTTGTCTTGCTTTTTTACCTTTTTCGGTAAGTCTGTACTGCTGCTTACTACTCTTTGGTTTATCGGGGATTGTGAGTTCTACGAAATCATTTTCTATCGCCGGCACCAAATAATTAATTCTAAAATTTTCCCTATCCGAAAGCTCTAAGTGGTTTTGCAATTCGGTTCTACTGTGTTCGGCAGTAAAGGCATTTAAAAGTTCTCGTACTTGCGGGATGACTTGCGGGGTACTTGCGGGGAGCCGAAATGAACCGCTTCTGCTGAAGGCAAAACCATCCGTAGAAAATTATCAAAAAACCGGAAGCAAGTTTTATCATAATGCTCCAATATCCTGGGTATTTCTGAACCTAATTGTTCCACTAAGTCCAAATCTTTATACACCCGCATCAATTCCTTATTCCTGGGAATCGAAAAGCCTTCGGAAAGTTCACGTTTATATTCTATTCGGTTGGTTTCGGGCATATTCTTTCTGGCTTATTTTTTATCTTTTTTCAATCCACTGACCATCTTATCAAAATCAGATTCTATTTTTTGGGTTTTGTTAAACCTGTCATATTCTGAATAGGCTTTGGTATCTGCTTGTTTTTTCGACTTCTCCCCCAATCCCTTCAAAACCTTATATTCATTGAATTCTAAAAACTTATTGACGCTTAGTGCCAATCCTTCCATCGTAAAGGTGTTTTCCCGTTCTATCAAGCCTTCTATATAATCGAAATAACCGGTCACTGTACGCTCTAATTGTCTAATTTCTTTTTCTTGTAAATAATTTTTACCAATACTCGTGTCAGATTTTAAGATCCGACCGTCTGGGGCATTTTTCCAAGTGGACAGTCCCATATTTTCTTTTTTGCTATTGGCATTTTGAAAAATAATTTCTGCTGCCGTTTTACCGGTAATCGCATAATGAAACTTATTTTGCACCGTCGCATAAAACTTTCTTGTTATAGGAGAACGGGAATCGTAATCAATACTACACTCCGCAAAAATATCGGTAACTTGTTGGTAAATCCGACGTTCGCTGGCACGTATGGAACGAACACGCTCTAATAATTCTTTAAAATAATCTTTCCCAAAGAGTGTTTTTCCTTGCTTTAAGCGTTCATCATCTAATGTAAAACCTTTTATGATGTATTCCTTCAAAGTTTTGGTAGCCCAGATCCGAAACTGCGTGGCCTTGGTAGAATTCACCCGGTAGCCCACAGAAATAATAGCGTCTAAGTTGTAATATTTAGTTTTATAGTTTTTACTATCAGCGGCAGTTGTTTCCAAAATGGAAATAACTGAATCTTCCACCAATTCACCACTTTCAAAAATATTGCTTAAATGTTTACTTATAGCAGGCACACCAACTGCAAAGAGTTCTGCCATTGCCTTTTGAGTAAGCCAAATACTTTCTTCAAAAAGCCTGACATCCACCCGGACATCTCCGGAGGGTGCTTTGTATAACAGAAAATTAGATTCTTTCATTATTACTCGTTTTCTTGTTCTGTATTGAACTGTTGTCTCTTTTTCTAATTCCCTCGAATTCGAGGGAATTAGAAACAATTTCTTCCACCGTTTATTTAGAAAAAGCCAACACTTCCTTCTCCAAGCCTTCGGAAAGTTCACGTTTATATTCTATGCGGTTGGTTTCGAGCATTACATTAAAATCTATGATAAGTTCTTAATTGTACTATTCTATATTACGTTTTTCTTCTTTTTCATCCTCTTTTTGAACTGTTCAGAGATTTCGAACAGTTACCTCCTTCTCTGTGCCAGACCCAATAGCAACCATTTTCCCGACGTCGGCAAAATGGTTAGAAATCTCTTCTCCAGAAAGTTCACAAGCCGTTTTAGCTTTTGATATTACATTTTGAAAATTATCCCATTTGGTATAATCAAGTAAATGCTGAAGATCTCTTGCCGACCAAAATTCAACTCCACCTGAAGTAGTGTTCGCCTGCGACTCAAAATTTTCTGTAAGTGATTTTATGATTTGTTTTTGCATAGAGCTTTAATTTTTTGAATATAACGATATACTTTTATTTTTCTATTAAATGGAAGGAATTATACCCCCTATTGGTATTTTACAAAAGCCACAACTTCCTTCTCCAAGCCTTCGGAAAGTTCACGTTTATATTCTATGCGGTTGGTTTTGAACATAAATTTTCTTAAATATTAAAACGGCAAATCATCATCCTCTAATTCTTTATTTGTTTGTGCGCCAGTATCTTTACTTATTGTTCCATTTTCATTATCATCATACCAAAAATCTGTTAGCTTGATTGTTTTATTGTCTGGTTCATTTCTTTCTGGAATAATTCCTATATCAACCATTACTGGAACTTGTGCAGACAAACCTGCCAAAATACACGTTCCTGTTGGTATTATGGGCAAAGATTCAAAAGAAAGTTTATCTAAATACGATACAGTTCTTTCAACTGCTTTTATATCGTTGTTATTGATGAGCCTATGTAAAAAGAAATTATGCAGTTGCGAAATGATTGTTGCTGAAATATCAGAGGGTCTTTGACTTGCTATCGTTAGAAATACTCCAAACTTTCTACCCTCTTTGATTATTTCTTCAAAGGTTTCAAGCCTGTAATCTTTCCAAGTTTCACTTTCACGTTCAGACATAAAAGACAATATATTATGAGCCTCATCAACAATAATATTCAATGATTGTTTACTCTTATTCTTTCTATTGCCTTTTAACTCTTTATGTTCTGTATAAAGTTTATAAGATAACAATAGCGGTATCATTTTTCTAATCTTTACAGTTGTCCTATCCAGATTAATAATTACGAAACATTCCTCTTCCCAAAAATCAGTATCATTATCGACTATTTCAATTACTTCTTCAATCTCTTTTTGAAAACTCCTTAATTTATTGATAGCAGGAGAGATGTGTTTATTTTCGGCTCTATTATTTATTACATCTGTTATCAACTGTAAATAAAGAAATTGATTGATTCTTGATATGAAATTTTTATTTAATGAAACGTCTGCAATATGTTTATAAATTTGTGTGTTTTCTATTACATCTGGATTAGAACGTAAAAAAGTACCATTTAACATAAATTCTACGCTTTTGTTATGGAATTCTAATTCTTCTTGTAAATTTATCTCAATACCATCTTCATCATATTTAGGAGGTAAAATATCATCAACATAATCTAATAACAAGAACCCTTTTTCTTTATCTGCCATTTGTAAAATTTTCTTGATGTTTTTTCTAAGTATATTTCTGAAAAATTCATCTGGATTATCAGATTTTGAAACTGACTTATAAAAACTTAATGCTCTTTTTAAAAATGGTCTTTGTGTTTTTTCGGTGGCATTTGCCATTATTGAAAACAAATCAATATTCAGCAAATCATTTTCTTTAAAAGGTATTCTTTGCTTGTCCTCATCACTTTTTCTTGTGGAAAGGTTATATACTTTCTTGTTCTCCGTTATACAATGTTTAGAATTATATTCTCCGTTAAAATCAAATAGTAAAAACCTTGCATTCTTTTGAAAATTTTTACTGTCTTTAAACTCCGAAAACAACTCGTTGTAAATCTTAGCCAGAGTATAGGACTTTCCACTTCCTGTATTTCCGAAAACACCTATATGGCTCGCGAATAAATCATTTATACCTATTCTTATAGGTTGGATATTCTCGTGAGTCAGTTTACCAATCGTAAGAGGTTTATCAGAACTCTTAACAAAATCGTGTACCGCTTCAAACTCATTTCTATCTAATAAATAACATTCGTTATTGATTAGTGGCAACTCCTTAATCCCTCGTTCAAAATCTTTCTTGCCAAAAAATCCTAATAGGCTTATTTGTAGAATACGCTTAATTTTTTGCTTTTCGCTTTTGTATTCTTTATCTGCAAATTGCTTATCCTCAACAATAAATTCCCCCTCAACTTTACCGATTATTTTGATAAACCCTTTTGTGATTTTGATATAACTATTTACGGCAATATTTCGCAGTAAATCTCCATTGTAAAGTATGTGAGCACTATTCTTGGTTTTATCCACTTCAACCTTTACAGTTCTACCTTCAACCGAAATAACTTTACCTACTCTAAATATGGAGTCTTTCTGCAATAACTCTTTCATTGTCTAATACTTTTTTGAGTTATTACTTTTTCTAACTTCCTCCAGTAGCGGAGATAAAATTTGCTCATTAAATTTCTGCAACCCAAAAAATTCTTCTGGTTCAATTATTTCTAAATTGTGATAAGGCTTATTTTCCAAATACTCATTTAATTTTACTTTATCACTTTCTTTGAATGCCACAAAAAAGACTTTCAAAGTAGGATTTGCTTTTAAGGCTCTAATCGTTATTTCTCTGATATGCTCATCTGCCATAGAGAAGCCCATAACAAATAAAACTGTATTCTCTTTTTCCAACTCATTGGCATAAAGCCTCAACAGTTCATAGTAAGTCTTATTAAAGGTTGTGTCCTTAAATTTCTCTTTAGTAGGGTTTATGATTTGTAGCTTCTCATAAAGCCTTAAAAACTTAGATAAATTTGGTATGTCGTCAAATTCCTCTGCATTTTCAATTATCTCATCAATGGTTAAATCTTCCTTATGCTCATTCCACTTTTCATTATTGAGGTTGTTAATTTCAATGAACTCTAATTCTTCTTTTCCTTTTAACCTTTCAATCCTTCTTATAATTTTCAGTTCGGAAAAATGAATATTCTGGCTAATCATATTCCAAGTTACCGAACCGTGTACCTTTAGCAAATTGAATACTGGAATTTCTGAAATATTATCATACTGGAGGCTCTTCTGATAAAATGACTTCTTGAAATTGCTAAGGCTAAACTTTTTATTGAAAATACCATTGAATCCATCGTTAAAATGTAGGTCTAAATACTCTAATGTTTTTTCAAGGAATATATCAATGTTTGTAGTGAATAAATTTACTTGCTTAGAAACTGTATTACTTCTTCTTTCATAAAGGATATGGTTTAGGGTGTTCAAAAAATCTTTGTAGCTTAAAAATGTATTATTTAGTTTTTTGGTTTTCTTATCATCCGGTGTATCCATATCTTCAATTTCCACATATTCCGTAACCTCATCGTCAAATTTCAGAATATCTATATTTCCTTGCATTGCTACTTCAAAGTAGGCATTATACAAAGAGGCTTTTATAAAGATATATTGCTCTTCACTAATTAATAAGTCCTTCGCACTTTCTAAATCTGTCAGCCATTCTTCAATTTTCCCCAATGTTTCAAAAAAAGGAGTGGACAAGCCCGATCCAATCAAAAAGTTTATGTTGCAATCTTGAAACACAAACTTGATGTGGTTTCTCTTGTTGTCATCTGACAAATATCCTTTTGGCTCTTCTGTTTTGCTTTCCTCTTTTCTTTTTGGAGACATATTTTATTTTTTTAATTAAGCGCCAATTTTTCGTTTTCCATACTCTCCACTACTCCCTTCATCAACACTGGGCAAAGTGGTTTTACACTTTCTTTTAATTGCTCATTGATGCGTTTACGAGTTTCCAAAGTATGATAAATGGTAACAATGGCCTCTTGTAATTCTATATCTGGAATAGGAACTTCAATATCACAAAATCTTACCCATTCCAAACTTGCTCGTACACTACTATCACTAATAAACCATCCATATCTATTAAACTCTGGTCGATAAAACCAGAGCATAAGAAATTCAGGTAAAATATTTGCGTCTTTTTTTACTTGAAAAACACTATAAGCAGGCGATATAATGGCTGGTTCATCATTGGAATAAAGTACAACTCTTACTGTTTCATCTCGTCCAACTTGCATTGCCGAATATGCAAACTGGTCTTTACTAATAATCTTGTATTTAACTAAGTTACTTTTGGTTGTTTTTGCCTTTGAGGGCATAAACTCTTTCTTAACGTTAATTCCTAAAAGATTTGAATTTTCGCCATCTGTATTTCGATTATCAACTAATTCAATTGAATTGCCAATCGGTTCCAAATCCTTATTTTTTAAAGTATCCATATAACTATCACAAATTAATTGCAAATCGTCCAAGCTATTTTTATACACTTTTTGGTTTGTAAGTAAACCTTTATAGAGTGCTACATATTTCCGCTGTTCGTTTATATCATCTGGAATTGGAATTTCAATTTCGCAAAAACGTTCCCACTCTAAACTTGCCCTAACGCTGCTATCACTAATAAACCAACCATATCTGTCTGATTCTGGTCTTTGAAACCACATCATCATATATTCTGGAATCAGCTCGTTTTTGTCTTTACTTTCTATAACTAAATAAGCTGGTGAAATAATTGCAGGTTCATCATCTGTATATAATGCAAGTCGTATAGTTTCGTCTCTACCAACTTGCATTGCCGAATATGCAAACTGTCCTTTTTGAATGATTTTATATTTGGATAAATCTGTCCCTGAAACATTTGCAACCGAAGGCATAAAATTTTTGGTGATGTTAATTCCCAAAAGATTGGTTACTTCCAAATCAGTATTTCTATTATCAACCAATTGTATGTAATCTCCCAAGCGTTTAAAGCTCATAACCTAAAGTTTTAAAGGCATTCATCAATTGATCTTGCGAGTCTTTTTCTTCTTTTAAAAGCGTTGTAAAATCTTTTTGAATCCGTTTCATTTCGGTGTCAAAATCAATTC
>Ga0075106_1001242_pt1 | contig 11334 bp, 9 predicted proteins | sample AntDeeMetag02WF4_FD_69796 | JGI IMG/M metagenome (GOLD analysis project Ga0075106, IMG submission 69796) | Saline lake microbial communities from Deep Lake, Antarctica - Antarctic Deep Lake Metagenome 02WF4 | ecosystem: Environmental > Aquatic > Non-marine Saline and Alkaline > Saline | place... | reverse complement strand
GCGCTGAATCTCCGTGCGATACCGGCATCCGGACAGCGTATCCCCGTCATCGGTCTCGGCACCGCGCGGACATTCGATGTCGATCCCGACAACGCCGGAGCGATGCGACCGCTGGAACAGGTCCTGCGGAATTTCTACGACGGAGGCGGTCGGCTCGTCGACAGTTCGCCGATGTACGGCCGCGCCGAAACCGTCGTCGGCCGGCTCGCGGACCGCCTCGATATTGCCGACGACCTGTTCATGGCGACGAAGGTGTGGACACGCGGCGAGGAGGCCGGCATCGAGGATATGGAGACCTCGCGCGAGCGCATGGGCGGCGGTCGGCTCGACCTGATCCAGGTGCACAACCTGGTCGATCTTCAAACCCAGCTCGATACCCTCAAGGCCTGGCGGGACGAGGGCCGGGTACGCTACATCGGCGTTACACATTACACGGTGTCGAGTCACGAGCGCCTGACCCGGATCATCGAGCGTGAGCCGATCGATTTCGTCCAGTTCAACTACAACATCGTGACCCGTGACGCGGAGGAGCGGTTACTGCCCGCTGCGGCCGATAACGGGGTGGCGACCCTGATCAACGAGCCATTCGAGAAAGGCACGCTGTTCGGTCGGGTCGACGGCGAGTCGCTGCCCGAATGGACCGCGGAACTCGGCATCGAGAGCTGGGCGCAGCTTTTCCTCAAGTTCATCGTCAGCCACCCGGCGGTGACCTGCGCGATACCGGCGACGAGCGATCCGGAGCACGCCGCGGACAATATCGGTGCGGGCCGTGGTCCGCTCCCCGATGCGGACCAGCGTGAACGCATGGCGTCACTGGTGCGCTCGCTGTGAACGGACCGCGGGGCGGTTTCGGCGGCTGTCGGGTACTGTTGGCCGTTTCTCTGGAATACGCCGCGCAATGGTAGTCTGCGCCGCCTGCGGCCTGCACGTGGCAGCGATGGGGGGATCGCGATGGAACGGGGAACCGGCGGCGAATCGGGCGGGCTCGGTCCGGTAGATGCCGTCCTGCCGAAAGAGATGGCCAAGCGCGCCGAACGCACCGGCGCGGAAAAGGCTCACCAGGATGCCCTGAGCCTGCTGGCACTGGCGGCGCTCGCCGGTGGGTTCATCGCCTTCGGGGCGACGTTCGCTGCAGCCGTAACGGCCGGCCCGGACGCTGGCAGCGTGATCGGTCTCACGAAACTCGCTGGCGGTCTCGCCTTTTCGCTTGCCTACGTGCTGGCCATCGTTGGCGGGGCAGAACTGTTCACCACGAATGTGCTCATGGTGATGGCCTGGGCCCATGGCCGCCTGCCGACGCTGCACCTCCTGCGCGCCTGGGGCATCGTGTTCGTCGGCAACTTTATCGGTGCCGCGGTCACTGGCGGACTGTTGATCCTGGCCGGCCAGCATGCCGAGGCGGGCGGCGCGGTCGGTGCGCGGCTGCTGGAATCGGCGGCGCGGATCCAGGGCCTCGGACTCGGCGAGGCCCTGTTGCTCGGGCTGCTCGGGAACACGCTGCTTTGTCTGGGCGTGTGGCTGACGTACAGCGCACGCACGACCACGGACCGGATTCTCGCGCTGATCTCGCCGGTGGCGGCCTTCTACGTGCTCGGGCTCGAGCACGCGATCGCGGTGATGTTCTATCTCCCCTGCGCCGCGTTTATCCAGCTGCTGGCGGATACGGCCTTCTGGTCGGCCATCGACGTTTCGCTGCCGGCGGTCACGCCGCTCGGCATGCTGCGCGTACTGCTGCCGGTAACACTGGGGAATATCCTTGGCGGCGGTGTGCTGGTCGCGCTGATGTACTGGTTCATCTACCTGCGCCCGGAACGCGACGGCTGAGCATGCGGTTCACGCAATGAGCGAAGACGACGACAAGCCGGAGAGCGATGCCGCGCCCGAGCGCCGGCGCGAAGCGAACCGCTCCCGCGGCCAGTTGATCGGACTGGCGCTGGGACCGCTCCTGGCCGCTGGCCTGTTCGCCCTGGACCCGCCGGCAGGCTGCAGTGAGGCCGCATGGGCGACCGCTGCCGTGACGGTACTGATGGCGACGTGGTGGGTAACGGAGGCGATACCCTTGCCGGTGACGGCCCTGTTGCCCGTGCCCCTGTTGCCGGCGCTGGGGGTCGTGGATATCGGTGCCGCGGCCGCGCCGTACGCGAACCCGCTGGTGTTCCTGTTCCTGGGCGGCTTCCTGCTCGCTGCCGGTGTCCAGGGGCACGACCTGCATCGGCGCGTGGCGTTGGCCATCGTCGCGCGGGCGGGTCCACACCCCGAGCGGCTCGTGGCGGGCGTGCTGGGGGCCACGGGGATACTCAGCATGTGGGTCAGCAACACCGCGACCGCCGCGATGATGCTGCCGATCGCGCTGGCGCTGGCGGGGTTGGCCGCCGACGAGTCCGACCAGGAGCACGCCCGCCGCTTTACCGTGGCCATCCTGCTGGCGATCGCGTTCGGTGCGAATATCGGCGGCATCGCGACCCTGGTCGGTACCCCGCCGAACGCGCTTCTTGCCGGATTCCTGGCGGAGACGCGCGGGATCGAGATCGGTTTCGGCGAATGGATGCTGGTCGGGGTGCCCGTGGCCGGGGTGCTGCTCGTGCTCGCCTGGTGGCTGCTCGCGCGCCGCGTGTTCGCGGTGGGCGATTCCCCCTTGCCCGGCGTGGATGATTTCGTGGTCTCGGAACGCGCCGCCCTCGGTCGACTGTCACCAGCCCAGCGCCGGGTGACGTTCGTGGTCGGGCTCGCGGCGTTTGGCTGGCTGACCCGGCCGCTGCTGAGCGCCTGGTTTCCGGGATTGGCGCTGACTGATGCGGGGATCGCCATCGCCTGTGCGCTGCTGTTGTTTTTGTTGCCGGCAGGGCGGGTCCGCGGCCCGGCGCTGCTTGACTGGCGCGGCACGTACGGCCTTTCGTGGGGCGTGCTGATCCTCGTCGGCGGGGGGCTGAGCCTGGGGGCCGCGATCGAATCGAGCGGACTCGCCGCGTTCATTGCCGAGCAGTTGCAGGGCACCCATGCCTGGTCGATACCGGCTGTGGTCGCGATGCTCGCCGTGGTGACGGTCGTGCTGAGTCACGTGACCAGTAACACCGCGACCACGGCGACACTGCTGCCGATCGCCGTCAGTCTCGCGGCCGCGGCGGGGCAGCCCGTGCTGACGCTCGCGGCGGCGGTCGCGCTGAGCGCGTCCTGCGCCTTCATGCTGCCGGTCGCAACCCCACCCAATGCCATCGTGTTCGCCAGCGAGCGCCTGCGCGTCGTCGACATGATCCGGGGCGGTGCTTGGCTCGCGCTCGGCTCGTTGGCCGTGGTCACGCTGGCCGCGTGGTTACTGGTGCCGCTCCTGCTCGGTTGAGCGCGCGGGGAGCGCATACGGCGGATCCCTCGGGATTACCGCACGCCGGCACCTGATCGGCCACACTATTCCGTCGCTACTGTGGCACCATGGGGGGCTGAACCCGGAAGAGTCCCCATGGCACTGATCAATCTCCAGGGCGTCGATGTATCGATCGGCGGCCCGCGCCCGCTGCTGGAAAACGTTGAATTCGGTATCGAGGCCAACGAGCGCATCTGCATCGTCGGCCGTAACGGTACCGGCAAATCCACACTCCTGCGTATGCTCGCCGGCGAGATCGAGCCGGACGACGGCAGTATGCGCAGCCAACGCGGTCTGCGGATCGCCAAGCTCACCCAGGAGGTACCGCCTGGCACCGCCGGATCGGTGTTCGATGTGGTCGCCCAGGGGCTCGGTCGCCTCGGTGATCTGCTGGCCGAGTTCCACCGCATCAGCCAGTCCGCATCGACGATGGAAGAGATCGAGGCGATGGGGCGCGTGCAGGCGAAGATCGACGCCGAGGGCGGCTGGGATCTCGAGCGGCGCGTGAGTGAAGTGGTCACCCGGCTGGGGCTCGATCCCGACGCCGGTTTCTCCGAACTCTCGGGCGGCATGAAACGGCGCGTCCTGCTGGCCCAGGCGCTGGCTGCGGCGCCCGATGTGCTGCTGCTCGACGAGCCGACCAACCATCTCGACATGGAGAACATCACCTGGCTGGAGACCTTCCTCAAGCAGGAGTTCACCGGCAGCCTGGTGTTCGTCACCCATGATCGCCGCTTCCTGAGGTCGCTGGCGACGCGCATCCTGGAGATCGACCGGGCCGGCGTGACCAGCTGGCCGGGCGACTACGACGAGTATGTACGCCGGCGCGAAGAGCGGCTCGACGCCGAGGCGCAGGAGCAGGCGCGCTTCGACAAGAAGCTGGCGCAGGAAGAGGCCTGGATCCGCCAGGGCGTGAAGGCCCGGCGCAAGCGCAACATGGGCCGCGTGCGCGAACTGCAGGAGATGCGCCGCCAGCGTGCCGAGCGCCGCGAGCAGGAGGGCTCCGTGAAGATGGAGGCGGCCAGCGCGGAGCGCTCGGGCAAGCGCCTGATCGTGGCGGAGGACGTGAATTTCTCGTTCGATGGCGAATCGATCGTGCAGGACTTCTCGACGACGATACTGCGCGGCGACCGCATCGGCATCGTCGGCCCGAACGGGTCCGGCAAGACCACCCTGATCCGCCTGCTGCTTGGAAAACTGCAGCCGGAGTCCGGTTCCATCGAGACCGGTACGAATATGCGCGTCGCCTATTTCGACCAGCAACGTGCCCAGCTGGACGAGAACGCGACTGCGCTCGACAACGTCGCGGGTGGCCGCGAGTTCATCGAGATCAATGGCCGCGAGCGCCACGCGATGAGCTATCTGCAGGATTTCCTGTTCAGCCCCGATCGTGCGCGTGCACCGATTACGCGGCTCTCGGGTGGCGAGCGCAATCGCCTGTTGCTGGCGCGGCTGTTCAGTCAGCCGTCCAACGTGCTGGTGATGGACGAGCCCACCAACGATCTCGACATCGAGACGCTTGAATTGCTGGAGGAACTGGTCGGCGACTACAAGGGCACGCTGTTGCTGGTCTCGCACGACCGCGAGTTCCTGGACAACGTCGTCACCAGCCTGCTCGTGATGGAAGGCGGCGGCCGGGTCACCGAGTCGGTCGGCGGCTACAGCGACTGGCTGGAATACCGGATGGCCCGCGATGCCCGGGCCACGCGCGAGAAGAAACCGGCCGGCGAGCGCCGCTCGAAGCCGCGTCCGGCCGCGCCGGCGAAAGGTCTCAGCAGCAGCGAACGCGAGGAACTCGATCGGTTGCCCGAACGGATCGAAGCGCTCGAGTCACGCGTCGAACAGTTGAACAATCGGCTCGCCGACCCCCAGGTCTGGCAGGACGCCGATGCGGATCCGCAGGCACTTAACCAGGACCTCGCGGCCGCCGAGGCCGAACTGGAGCAGGCGTTCGAACGCTGGTCGGAACTCGACGCGCGCGCGGCGGGATAATCGGCGGCGCCGGTGCCGCCGGAATCCGCCGTGGACCGTAGGCCGGTTTTTGCCGAAGGCAACAGCCGGCGGATTTGCACGGACCGATGTGCATTGCCGGCTGGCTCCCTTCGGTCGCAAGCCGGCCTACCGTCGCCGGAACACGAGCAGGTGGTTGTTGGCCGGCAGGGGGATGGTTTCCGCGTGATCGAGGCCATTTTCGGTGGCCGTTGCCGCCACGTCCGTGATGTCCCGAATGCCCCATTCCGTATCGCGCGCACGCAGGTCGGCGTCGAAATGCGCGTTGCTCTCCGCCGTATGTGCGCCCGAGATTCTGAATGGGCCGTAGATCGCCAGTACCCCTCCACTCGGCAGGCAGCGCGCGGCCCCCGCGAGCAATCCCCGCGTCGCGGCCCAGGGCGAGATATGCAGCAGATTTACGCACACGATCGCGTCCGCATGTTCCAGCGGCCATTCCCGTGCCTGGACATCAAGCGTTATCGGCGGCTGCAGGTTGTGGAGGTCGGTCCGTTCGACGCGCGCGTGGATCGTCCGCAGCGCCTCTGGGTCGGTATCCGACGGTTGCCATTCGATCCCGCTCAGTGCGCTCGCGAAATGAACCGCATGCTGGCCGGTCCCGCTCGCGATCTCGAGTATCCGGCCGGTAGTCGGAAGCACGCGCCGCAACTGCGCCAGAATCGGTTCCGCGTTGCGTTCGGCGGCTGGGCTGTGAGCGAGGCGGTCGCGCTCGGCGGCAGTTAACGAAAAACGATTCATCGGGTGCCATCCTCGCCGGTGCAAAAACGTATTCTCGTTCCCGCCGGTGGTCTCGGCAATGAGCGGGCATTGCGCGGACCTGCCGCTACGTCAACAATCTCCTCATGGGCCTCATCACCGTGCCCGCACCGGCGTCGTCGCCATGAATGTACTCCTGATCCAGGGTCATCCCGACCCGGCGGATTCGCACTTCGGCAACGCCCTGGCGGACGCCTATGCGCAGGCCGCCGAGAACGCGGGTCACGCCGTGCGCCGGGTCGACGTGGCGCAGCTCGATTTTCCGTTGGTGCGAACCCGCGAGGACTGGCGCGAGGGTGAACCGCCAACGGCCATCGCCAGTGCCCAGGCCGATGTCCTCTGGGCCGATCATCTCGTCATCTTCTATCCACTGTGGCTGGGCGCCATGCCGGCGTTGCTGAAGGGGTTTTTCGAGCAGCTCTTTCGGCAGTCGTTTGCCTTCGGCAAGAATCCTATGCGGCCCGAGCACCCATTGCGTGGCCGCTCGGCGCGTATCGTGGTCACGATGGGCATGCCCGCGTTCGTCTACCGATTTTATTTTCTCGCGCACAGCCTCAAAAACCTTGAGCGCAACATCCTGCGTTTCTGCGGGATTCGCCCGGTGCGTTCGAGTCTGGTTGGGCTCGTCGAGGGCGCTCCGGCCCGCCGCAGTCGCTGGCTGCAGCGCATGGCCCGCCTGGGTGCGCGGGCGCGCTGACGGCGCGCGGCTTCAGTTGCCTGGAATGCGGACCTGGTTGCTCCAGCGGTGGATGTCGCCGGAGCGCTCGAGCAGCCAGGGCGTGGTGCCGCGGCGATCGTAGAAGCGCGGGTTCGGGATGCGCGCGGCAAGCACGGCCGCCTGCCAGCGGCTGAGGGATCCCGCCGGCGTCTCGTAATAGTGGCGAGCGGCCGCGGCCGCGCCGAAGACGCCGTCACCCCATTCGATGACGTTCAGGTAGAGCTCCAGAATGCGGCGCTTGTCGAGTACCGCCTCGAGCATGAACGCGATCACCGCCTCCTGCGCTTTGCGCGGGTAGGTCTGGCGCGGTGACAGGAACAGGTTCTTGGCCAGTTGCTGGGTGATGGTCGAGCCGCCCCGGACGACGCCGCCGGCCTCGCGGTTTTCCTCCATGGCCTTCTGCAGCGCCGTCCAGTCGATACCGCCATGGTCGACGAAGCGGGCATCCTCGGCGGCGATGACGGCGCGTTTGAGCCAGTGCGAGATCCGGTCGTAGTCGACCCAGCGATGGTCTATCCGCGTGCCCTCGGCCTGGCGGATCTCCATGAATGCGGTCGTCCGCGGATCGTGATCGGCATAGTGCACGATCCAGCCCAGATACCAGGCCTGCAGCCCGATCAGGATGACGGCCGCCACGCCGAGGGCGGCGCCGAACGCGCGGATCAGCACCCGTCTGGTTCCGCGTCGCATCCGTTCAGCGCTCACTCAGCCGTCAGCTCGCCCTGGAGATTGCGTACGAACCCCTCACGCACGGAATCGGGCGTGGCGCCGCCAGAGAACAGTACATGGAGTTTGGTGAGTGCCGCCTCGCGCGTCATGTCTGCGCCGCTGACGACGCCGGCCTCGGCCAGGGGTGTACTGGATGCGTAGCGGCCCATGCGGATGCGGCCATCGCGCGCCTGCGATACCGCGCCGACCACGACGCCGCGTGCGCAGGCAGCGGCGACGGCATCGACGAACGCCCGGTCCCCGCCGGGTCCGATGCCGGCGGGGTACGCTTCCAGTACGATACCGTGTACGCCGCTGTCGGCCACGGCATTGAACGTGCGCGCATCGAGCCCGGGGTAGACCGGGAGCATGGCGATGCGGACGTCATTCGTGCCGGTCACGGGGATGGGCGGCTCGGTCGCCGGCCGTTCGCCGTCTGCGTCCGCGCGATATTCGACCCGCTCGGCGATCCGTGCCAGCGGCTCGCAGGCGGGACTCGCGAACGGCTGCCCGTCGCTGCCGTGGCGTTTGGTGGTCCGGTTCGCGCGCAGCAGCCGATCGCCGAAAACGATGCCGGTCTCGCTGGTCACCGCGGCATTGATGACCCGCAGTGCGTTCAGCAGGTTGGCGGCGGCATCGCTTCCGGCCTCGCCGAGCGGGCGGCTGGCACCGGTAACGATCACGGGGCGGTCGCCGGCGGGTGCGAGAAACGAGAGCGCTGAGCCGGTGAACGCCAGCGTGTCGGTGCCGTGGATCACGACGAAGCCACGGCAGCGTTCGGCATGCGCGCGGATGGTGTCCGCCAGCGCATACCAGAAGGGTGGCGTAACGTCGGAGCTGTTGATCGGTGGGCCGGCTCCGTGCTCGATCCATTCGACCGGCGGCATATCCGGCGAGCGCAGTTCCGGCACATCACGTTCGACCCGCTGCGGCAGGTCGGTCGAGGGTTCGTAACCGCGGTCCGATTGCTGCATGCCGAAAGTGCCGCCCGTATAGATCAGGCCCACGGGGCGGTCGTCGCGGTGGTTCATGACGGTCTCTCTCCGGTTGCCGGTGGCGGGGCAGGTGTGACGGGGTCCGATACGTTACACGCAATGGCTGTCGATTGTCCCGGCATCCATCGCCGGCCGCGCGTCGAATGGGGCCGACAACGAGTACGCGGGAGGCGTCGTATGACAAATGCCAGGGCAGTGGGGCGGTGGCGTGCGTGGTCGTGCCATGTCGTGCTGATGGCCATGATGCTGCTTGCCGGCTGCTCCGCCACCGATCCGCTCTACCGTCCCGCCGAGCGACTTTACACGGCCGGTCCGGAGCCCGATTACCGCACGTATGTGGCGGGTGCGCGCGAACACCTCAACGATTACGCCGTTCCCGTCGATGGTTTCGAACGCGAACGCCAGATCGAGTGGCGTATGCCGTTCGAGCGGGCGCCGGCGGCGCACTGCAGCAGCGATGACACGACCGGACTATTGCTGATTCACGGTCTGGCGGATACGCCATTCATCTTCCGTGATCTGGCTGATCGTCTCGCGGAGCGCTGTGTGCGCGTGCGCGCGATCCTGCTTCCGGGGCACGGTACCCGGCCGGGCGATCTGGTGACCGCGGAATCGGATCTCTGGTTCGACGTCGCCCGGGCACACGCACGCGGGCTCGCCGAAGAGGTGGACCGCCTGTACGTCGGGGGTCATTCGCTCGGTGGCGCGATCGCCACGGTGCTCGCACTCGAGGATCCGTCGGTCGAGGGGCTCGTGACCTTCGCGCCCGCCTGGGAACTCGACGGACTGGAAGACGTGTTGTGGCTGGGCACTCTGGCCGAACCGTTCATCGATTTCATCGAACGCGAGCCCGAGCCGAATCCGGTGAAATACGAGAGTCTCGCCGTCAACACCGGTGACGAGATGGGGGAGGTGCTCGGGCGCGTGCAGTCGGCACTCGAAGCGCGCGAGTCCATTGGAGATCTGCCGTTGCTGCTCGTGGCGACCGAGGCCGATTCGGTCATTGATCTCGATTATCTGCAGCGCGGTTTCCGCGAGAAATTCACGCACCCAGCCAGTCACATGCTGCTGTATCGCGATATCCGGAATCCGGCCCCGGCGTGGTGGCAGTCACATCGGATGAGCGAGCGCATGGCCTGGCTGCCGGAACACCGGATCGTGGAGATGTCGCACCAGTCACTGCCGGTCGGGGCCGGTAATCCGCTTTACGGTACCGATGGCCTGATCCGGCACTGCCTGGAACCGAACGGGCTCTCGCGCGAGGAATGTCTGGCACGCGATCCGGACAGCATCCGGTATGCCGCCTATCGCGGCGAGGGAGACCGCCCGGAGCGGTATCCGACGTCGCGGTTGACGTGGAATCCGCATTTCGACGACCTGGTGGACCGCGTCGCACGCCTGCTGGAAGCCGAACGGGGGCGATCGCCGGAATAACCACCTGGGGCGCCGCGGCGGTCGCGCTCAGGCGGTCGCGTTGAACAGATCCGGTACCACCGTGTGCGGGCGCATCACCGCCGGGGAGTCGCTGTCGTCGTGCGCTGCGCGGAAGCCGGTCGCGATGTCGTAGACGACGGCGTAGAACATGGCCTGCTCGCTGTCGGGGCCGTCGATCGCCGCCTCCAGATCCCGCCAGCGGATGCTGATCTCCTGCGCGCCGCCAAGCCGGCGCTCGCGGGCCTCGGCGAGACGGTCCCGGCACCACTGTTCCCATTCCACGTCATCGCCGTCGCTGCGACGGGCGTGCACCACCAGCGTTATTCCTTCGGAATCAACCTCGGCCACGGTCACGCCGGACCGTGCGAGCACACGGGACGCATCCACTGCGCGCGCATAGTGGCGGTGCTGGCCGGGGTTGGAGATGAGCGCGCCGGCGGGCAGTGAACTGCGCGCCATGTGGATCGGGTGCGGGCAGGGTTGCCACTCGACGCCGTCCCAATGGCAGTAATGGCCATCACGGTTGGTGTTCTGTGCCTCGAGGCGATTGGCGCGGGCTGGCGGATGCAGTGTGGAGAGTGGCTCGTCCGCGGCCAGCCGGCTCCGGCGCCGGCCACGGGCATCCAGTTCGAAAACGTCGTAGCGGAGTTCCATACGGTCACCGGGTGGAGATGAGTCTTCCATGTGCCGGTGATGAAGCCTAGCACAGGGATGCGGTCTGGACGTGTCCGCAGGGTGAACGTTTTATGTGATCCGGGTCACGGTTTTGCCGGAACCATCGATCGCGTGATCGGGAGCCCCGTGGATGCGGCCAGGACTCAACGCGCCGGTCCGTCTGCTCGATCCGCGGGGTCCGAATCGTCATCGGCGGCCACTTCCGCGAGAGCCGGCGACAGGGCTGCCGTCCGGGCGGGGTTCATCGACCAGGGCGACTGGGCCTCCACTGGTCCGGTGCGCGTGATGCGCATGCGATGCAGGGCGAACGCCACGATGCCGGCCTGGGCGCCACCCAGCAGGAACAGGAAGCCGGATGGACCGAAGGCGTCCATGAGCAGGCCCGCCGTTGACGGCCCGAGCGTTGCGCCGAAGCCGAATACGAGGATCAGGGTGCTGCTCGCCGCGACCATCTGTTCCGTGCGCAGGTGATCATTGGTATACGCGATGAACAGCGAATACAGGAGCATCGGGCCGATACCGATCGCGGCGGCCAGATACACGAGCAGTCGCGGCCAGAGGCCGGTGACCACGATGGCGGCAATCGATGCGAGCACGCCGAATGCGGCCAGTCCTGTGATGACTTTGCGCCGGTCCATGCGGTCGGAGAGCTTGCCGATCGGCCACTGGGCGAGGGCGGG
>Ga0075106_1001233_pt1 | contig 11380 bp, 11 predicted proteins | sample AntDeeMetag02WF4_FD_69796 | JGI IMG/M metagenome (GOLD analysis project Ga0075106, IMG submission 69796) | Saline lake microbial communities from Deep Lake, Antarctica - Antarctic Deep Lake Metagenome 02WF4 | ecosystem: Environmental > Aquatic > Non-marine Saline and Alkaline > Saline | place... | reverse complement strand
CCCCCTAAATGACATATTGGCATTATTTGCGCTATAAATTATGTCATTTTGTCGCTTTTATTAATTGGCACTCAATTTGCCTATTCTATTATAGTTCGCATAAAATTTGTATAACCCTTAAATTTATAACATCATGAGTATAGTAAAAAGAACAGAAAACAATATGCCCTCCATGTTTGACAATATGTTTAAAACAGATTGGCTCGGCGGGACTTCCAATGCTAATAACATTGGTGTGAGTATTCCGGCGGTAAATATCAAAGAAGATGAAAACGTATTTTCCGTTGATGTCGCCGCACCAGGAAAATCCAAAAAAGATTTTAACATCGAGCTTGATAACGGCACGCTCATCATTTCTTCTGAATCAAAAGACGAAAATGCTGAAGAAGAAAACAATGCTGGATTTACCCGCAGGGAATTTAGTTATAGCAACTTTAAACGTGCTTTTAGCCTTCCCGATAGCGTCGATATGGCAAACATTAGTGCCAAGTATAAAAACGGTGTCTTGACTATTGGCCTTCCAAAAAAGGAAGAGTCCAAGGTGCAGGCGAAACGAATGATTGACGTTTCATAAAAAACATCTTGTTTTGTAGATCAAGCCCCGGTGGTTTTAAAACCCGCGGGGCTTTTTTAGTTGAAGCAGATGATTGTCTGCTTTTACTTAATTTTTGTAAAAATGAGAATAACGTTTTTCGACCAGAGCTGAATAATCAGCTTTTATTTTTTCAGATAAAAATGAGTTTGACACTAAATTTAATAGTTTACTTTTAAGACTAAAAAATCGATCAAAGCTGTTTGTGATTTGCTTTGAATTAAGCCCAAGTTTTTGACCCAACTGTTCAAAATTTGCCCTTTTTAATTTTCTTTTTTTGCCTTCTAACGTCAAAGCAAGTTCTTCTTGATCTTCTGGATTTAAAATTGTCACATTTAATAAGTCATAAGCCGGTGCCAGCTGCCAAACATTTTGAGGATTGAACAAGCTAAAATTTTTAAGGTGCATGTCATTATTTCCCGTTAAAAAACTAAATAGCGCGATTTCAAAAAAATAAAGCTTATCGAGAAGGGTATTTTCAGAATAAGTATCGATGGCTTTTCCCACTCTTTCCATCGATCCTTTATATTTATCAAAAGCTCCTAAAATTTGAAACATATCTAACATGTGAATTTTGCCATTGGATTTTGTGCGATCAATTCTTTTCGTGATATAAGAAAGTTCACCTGATTGCATCCGAATTAAGCTTGATGGAACAGTTGGGATCCCGAATTTCTCAGCAATTCGCATCGTTAGATGTTCGTTTTGGGGCATTTCAGGAAAATTATCTGATGGAGGTTTAAAAATGTAATTCCCGCCTAAAGCACCAACTACCGTAAATCGTTTTTCGGTTTGACTTCCAACAATTTCATCGATGAGCGACAGCGATAATTTGGGCTGGACCCCTGGAACAGCAATCCTCCGATCGACAACATTTTTTGCGAGATGTGCCATTTCGTCTAACGAATAACCTAAAGAGGGTGGTTGATCAGTGCCAAAGAATTCAAGGCTGCATTTTTTATGGAAATCTGTAGCATTGACGGAATCCAATGTCTGATAACAGTATAAACATTTTTCACCCATATCTGTTCAAATTGCTTCAATGCTAACCGCCCCAATGCAATTTTGACAGCAAGCCAATAATAAACCCATCCGATCACTTTGGTTTATCTTCCAATTTTTACTGGCAATATCAAGTAGCCAACCTTCCGGAATAAGTCCTTCAAAAAATGGAAATAATCGATTTTCAACAAAAGCTTTTTGACGAACTGGCATATTAAAAGTCAGAAAATGGGTTGGATACTTTTTTTGATAAACTTTATCATATTTGAAAATATATTCCCCATCATCGGTTTCTGTCAAGACACCTGCAAATTTATAATTATAAAAAATTTTAGCTTGTCGCATAATTATGATCAAACTTCGAGTTCATTCGGTTTAACTGGTGCTAAGGTATGTCCAAACATTTTCAGGACGTGATTGACTTTTTCTAAATTCAAATTTTCCTTTCCCTGTTCAATCTTCCGGATAACAGTCAAAGCAACGCCAGCACGAAGGGCGAATTCTTCTTGAGTTAAATTTGCCTGTTTTCTTTTTTGCTTTACAAAAGCTGATAAGGACTTCATTTTATATGTTTTTGCATACAAAACCAAAGATAAAGCTTTTTTATATGTAGAGACATATAGTTTACTTAAAAGAGAAATATTTATATCTGGAAGCAGATGATTGTCTGCTTTTACTGAAGCATAAAATCCTATGCTTTTACACCTCTAACAGTTTTCCCTGAAGCATTTTCATTTCATCGCGCAAGGCGGCGGCTTCGATAAAATCGAGATCTTTTGCGGCCACCTCCATCTGGCTCCGCACTTTTCTGATGCGGTCGTTGAGCTGGTTTTCAGAATAATATTGCACCTCTTCTTCTGCGGCTTCTAAGTTAGGTGCTTTTTCAAACTGATAAGGCTCCGCCTTGCTGCCGGTCAGTGCATATTCTTTTTTCTTGCTCAGTGCTTTTGGGGTGATGTTGTGTTCAGTGTTATAATCGATTTGTTTTTGCCGGCGGTATTCTGTCTCGTCCATGGTCTTCTGCATGCTGTTTGTGATTTTGTCAGCATACAAAATCGCCCGGCCTTCAAGGTGACGCGCGGCACGGCCAATGGTCTGCGTCAGGGAACGTGTGCTGCGCAAAAAGCCTTCCTTGTCTGAATCCAGAATCGCTACCAGAGAAACTTCTGGCAGATCAAGGCCTTCCCGCAATAAGTTGACGCCCACGAGAACGTCATAAACACCTTTGCGCAGATCGCTCATAATTTCCACGCGTTCCAAGGTGTCGATATCGCTGTGAATATATTGGCATTTAATATTGATGCGCAACAAATATTTTGTCAATTCTTCCGCCATTCTTTTAGTCAAAGTTGTGACCAAAGTTCGCTGGTCTTTTTCCACGCGTTTCTGGATTTCTTCGATCAAATCATCAATTTGGTTCATCGTGGGGCGAACCTCAACCACAGGATCCAGCAAGCCTGTTGGTCGGATCACTTGTTCCACATAAACGCCACCACTTCGTGAAAGTTCATAATCGGCCGGGGTGGCGCTGACGTAAACCGCTTGGTTTTGAATTTGTTCAAATTCTTCAAATTGCAACGGGCGGTTGTCCATCGCCGCTGGTAAGCGAAATCCATATTCCACAAGATTTTCCTTTCGTGAGCGGTCGCCGCCATACATCGCTGTGACCTGTGGAATGGTTACGTGGCTTTCATCGACAAACAACAAAAAGTCATCGGGAAAATAATCCAGCAAACAGAAAGGCCGGCTTCCCGGGCTCCGGCCGTCGAGATAGCGCGAATAATTTTCAATGCCCGAGCAGTAGCCGAGTTCGCCGATCATTTCCAGATCAAAATTCGTGCGTTCCTCTAATCGTTTTGCTTCCAAGGGTTTCCCGATTTCCTGGAAATAATTGATCTGTTTTCCAAGGTCCAGACGAATTTGTTTCATAGCACCTTTCAGGACTTCGGGCGATGTCACAAACATATTGGCCGGATAAATATTGACTTTTTCATATTTTTCGAGAACCGCATTGTTTTCAACATCAAACGCCTCGATCTCCTCGATTTCATCCCCAAAAAAATGGATACGGAAAGCGTGATCGGCATGACCAGGGAAAATATCAACCGTGTCGCCTTTGATGCGAAAATTTCCGCGGCTGAATTCAGCTTCCGTCCGTGAATAAAGGCTTTGCACCAAGCGTTGAAGCAAATTTGTGCGGGAAATTTCCATATCTTCCTCCAGCGAAATCACATTTTTCTGAAACTCCGCCGGATTTCCAATTCCATATAAACAACTCACCGAAGCAACGACAATCACATCGCGGCGTCCAGAAAGCAGCGAAGAAGTCGTGCTCAAGCGCAGTTTCTCGATTTCATCATTAATGGAAAGGTCTTTTTCAATATAAGTCCCTGAAGTTGGGATATAAGCCTCCGGTTGATAGTAATCGTAATAGGAAACAAAATATTCCACCGCATTTTCCGGAAAGAAGGCCTTGAACTCGTTGTAAAGCTGCGCCGCCAAAGTTTTATTGTGAGCTAAAATCAAAGTCGGCCGTTCCACCTTTTCAATGACATTGGCCATCGTAAAAGTTTTTCCAGAACCCGTCACCCCCAGTAAAGTCTGGTGTTTTGCGTTATCTTCAACACCTTCCACAAGCTCTTTTATTGCCTGCGGCTGATCGCCTTTCGGCTCAAAATCAGACTCAATTTTAAATTTCAATTTCATAACTGCAAAATTAGAAGTTTCAGAACAACTTCTCAGGTTTTAATACTATTTATGACTTTTTGGGCGTCACCCCAAGTATTCTTTATTATTTAAATTCGTTCAGCTTTATCCAAGGTGTTATTAGTTTAAAAAACTTCTCAATAAATACTTGGGGTCGGGCTTTTCGTTGCAATTCCGTTTGTTCCGCTGCGCTACACAATCCGGGATTTCCACTGCAATCCCTGACGCGGCTTTTTTTAAAATTGCGCCCCTTCAAAATCAATAAACCTGAGTTCAATTAAATAGTCCTACAAGGTCAAAAAAAGACCTTGCAGGACTTATAAAGTCATATATTATCGCCATCAAATAGATATTGATTGTACTCAGCTTATGGCGTTAAAACAGTTGATAATCAATTCCGATTTTTCCAAACTAAAATTTCATTATTTTAAACCCAAACAGTTTATTATATTTGGAATTATTAAGTCAAATAGAATTCAAAAACTTACACAAACAAAATAATATGTCAGAAGAAGCTTACGTCAAAAAAAATGTAGATAATGAAGTCGCTACAATCGAGTTTTATCACCCCGCCCACAATTCTCTGCCCGGAAATATTTTAGCAAAACTCGCCGATACCATCACAGAAACCGGAAAGGACGACAGCGTGAAAGTAATCGTTCTCAAAAGTGGTGGTGACCGGACATTTTGTGCTGGCGCCAGTTTTCAAGAATTGATTTCCATCGATAACGAAAAAGATGGGAAGGCCTTTTTTATGGGCTTTGCAAATGTTATAAATGCAATGCGCAAATGCCCGAAATTTGTCATTGGCCGCGTACAGGGAAAAGCTGTTGGTGGCGGCGTCGGTGTGGCCTCGGCAATGGATTTTTGTATGGCGACAAAATTTGCGTCCATTAAACTCAGCGAGCTCAATCTCGGGATTGGCCCCTTTGTCGTCGGTCCGGCCGTTCAAAGAAAAATCGGCACGGGAATGTCGCAAATAGCCATTGATGCCAATGAATTTTACTCTGCAGAATGGGCGCGCAGCAAAGGGCTTTTTGCGAAGGTTTTTGACGACAACGACCAACTAAACGACGAAATTCAAAAACTGGCTAAGCAACTCTGCGGCTACAATCCCGAAGCCGTGAAAGAAATGAAGAAAATGTTCTGGGACGGCACTGAAAATTGGGATGAGCTTTTGGAAAACCGTGCCGCCATTAGCGGACGTTTAGTGCTTTCAAGTTTTACGAAAGAAAAGCTGAAGAAATATCAGTAGGGAAATTAGAAGTGGGAAGTTAGATATTGAAAGTGGGAAATGTAGAATACTGAATTTTGAAGTGGGAAAATTGTTATCGGTTGTCGGTTGTCGGTTGTTCCACCGCGGCGGACAGGCGGTTTTCAGTTGTTGGTAAAACAACTAAATACCCAGTAATTTAATTTACATTCAACCAAAATTCAATTAGATAAACCTTCATTTATGAAAAACCCATTTTTAAAAATTTTGGTTTGCTTTGGTTTTATCCTGTTTTTCTCGTGTGGACTGGCGAAAATGACCTCCCCCGACAATATCGGAACAAGAGCGTTTGAGGTGTTGAAAAACATCCCCCATTCTACCGATCAGGAATTTTTCGCTGATTATATGTCCATTGATGACTTGCATCAGTTGGCGAAAGATTCCATAACAGATACGGGAAGTCAAGAAATATTGCTTTCTCGCACTGAAGCTGAATATCGGAAACAAGTGATGGAAGATTTGACCGCAATAAAGAGAAAAGCTAAAAAACTGGGAATTGAGTTGGACAACATAACCTATCAAAATTTTGAGTCTAAACTGAAATCCAAGGATGGTGTAAGCGGCGTGGATGGTAAATTATTCTTTGGGTTTGACGGAAAAGCCTATCAACTAAAAGTGAAGGCAGTTCGCTATAAAAAGCGCTATGAATTTTCAACTATGAACGATTTGGAAATATCTAAACCTCAATCACCATAAATATACATTGTGAAAAAACTTTCGGATCAACTTTTAGAGGAATTAAGTCAAGAAACGCAGCAGCATCTCGATAAGGTCTTTCAGTTAAAAAAATTGTCTAGCGAAAAACTGAATTTTAAGCCATCGCCAAAAAAATGGTCTGCTTTGGAATGCGTCGAACATTTGAGATTATATGCTGATTTATATTTGAACGAGTTTGAAGAAAACATAAAAAAATCAACCTCGTCCTGCGACGACTATTTTAAAAGCGGATTGATCGGTGGTTATTTTGCCAAGTCGATGCTTCCCGGCGAAAAAAGTTTTAAAATGAAGACCTTTGCTTCAATGAATCCCGGCAATAGCGAATTAAGCCTAGAAAACGTTTTGAACGCTTTTATTAAGCAGGAAGAAAAATTGCTTTCCATGATGGAAGACGCAAAAGCTGTGAGTTTAAAAACTGTAAAAATTCCACTTTCTGTAATGCCTTTGATAAAATTTAGTTTAGGCGATATGCTCAAAGTGATGGTTTTTCACAACAGACGGCATTTGGAACAAGCTCAAAGATCGATCGATGCTTTCTTTTGATTTTTGAAAGCGTTGATGATCGTAAAAACAACCATTAATCCAATCAAGACGATAAAAGAAATTCCTATCCAGGATTGAAAATCAATCACCCCATAAATCCATAGTGTAACAAAGAGCAACACGGGCAAAGTCAAAGCTTTAAGGACTTTTTTGATAAGCGGCATTTTGACAAATTTATAGATTTCCATTTATACCGAATGTGATTTTTAATGTCGCACAAATGCTTCTTAAAATCTACCTCGGCATAATACCTTTGAAGAAATTTTATTACGGCATTATAAAACTAAATTAGTATTACAAATATAAAGCACTTCTATCAATTTTTCACCCCATCACATTCTTCCTTTGGCTATCTAGTTTAAGAAAAACAAAGAGTAAAATCGTGAACCCCCAAAGGCTTGAGCCGCCATAACTAAAAAATGGCAAAGGGATTCCGACTGTTGGAAAGACACCAATGACCATTCCGATATTAATCAGAAAATGAACAAACAGAATGCCGACAACACAATAGCCATAAACACGGGCGAAAACGCTGCGCTGGCGTTCGGCGACAAAAGCCAGGCGCACCAGAAGCACGATAAAAAGCAAAACAACAACTGAGGTGCCGAGGAAGCCCCATTCCTCGCCCACTGTACTAAAAATATAATCGGTGTGCTGTTCCGGAACAAAACCGCCGCGGGTCTGGGTGCCTTCCGTCCAGCCTTTTCCCGTCCAACCGCCGCTGCCAATAGCGATTTTGCTTTGGTTAATGTTATAGCCTATTCCCTGATTATCCACATCACGCCCCAAAATCAAATTGATCCTATCCCGGTGGCGTTGTTCCATAAAGTTTTCAAAAATATAATTGACCGAAAAACTGAAACCTATGCTAAACAAGAGAATGAAAAAATAAATCAAATAATGTTGTATCCTTTTTCTAGCCTGCAAAACCATCGCAACCAGAACTAAAACCCCTGCAATAATCGACGTATATAAACTTCCGATGAGTAAAGTGGCAATAAAAAGGGCAACAACGCTCAAACCGACCAACAAATAAACGGTTGAAATGCCTTCGCGGTAAAGCGGGAATAAAAATGCAACATAGACCAGCGCACTTCCAGGGTCTGGTTGAGGAATAATGAGAATTGCCGGTAAAAGAATTATGAGAAAAGCATAAAACTGTTGTTTGATCGAGCCGATATTTGTTTCGATATCGCTCAGATATTTTGCCAAGGCCAAAGCTGTGGCCGCTTTTGCAAATTCGCCAGGTTGAATGCTGATCCCGCCGAAATTGTACCACGACGTGGCCCCGGAAACGGTGTTCCCAAAAACAAAAAGCCCCGCCAGCGAAATCAAGGACACCAAGTAAAAAACACTTGCAAAACGTTCAAAAAACTTTGCTTCAATCGCAAAAATGAGGATGATCAACACAAAGCTGAGCGAAATCCACAACGCTTGTTTTCCATAAATGTGATTGAGGTCAAAAAAACCGCTTCCTTCACCTGAAACCGAGGCTGAATAGATATTCATCCACCCAAAAACGACGAGCAAAAGAAAAATTATAATGGAAAGCCAATCAATTTTTGCAGGACCACTTCTACTCATTTATTGATTGATTTTGAAAGGTTCGCCACTTAAGGGTTTTGCATACTCATCCTGCAAATCGTGATTGAGGATCCAGTCTTCCATATCGGTGCGCGTGATTTTTTTCTTGATGTACTTCTCAATCATTAAACTCGCTATCCTGCCTGCATAACGCGATCCCCACCGGCCATTTTCCACAAAAACCGCCAAGGCGATTTTGGGATCATCTTTTGGTGCAAAAGCGATAAAAATTGAGTGGTCCGTCAATTGTTTACGCTCCCCATTTATTTTGGTATAGTTTTCAGATGTTCCCGTTTTCCCGCAGATATCTACATCTGGAATTTGTAAAAACCTGGCTGTTCCATATTTATAAACCTGGTTCATTCCTTCCACAATGGGTTTGAAATGTTTGGGATCAACTGTAGTTTTTTGTTTGGTGGTATATTTTTCATTTTCAATCGGCCGGTCTTCAATTTTCTTTAAAATATGCGGTTTAAAAAACCAACCGCGGTTAGCGATTGCAGCCGTCATATTAGCCAGCTGAATGGGCGTGGTCGCTATCTCGCCCTGCCCGATTCCATTTGACAAAGTAGCAGAGGCATACCAGTGATATTTTGGATAGTTATAAGCACGGTTATAATAATCAGCTGAGGGAATTCTACCAGGCTGGCCCACAGGCAAATCATACCCCAAATAATCACCGAGCCCAAAACTCAATAAGTGCTTTCGCCAAGCAGTAACCCCTTCCTGGGGCGTCTCAAATTTGTTGATTATTTCGCGATAGGTTTTAGCGAAAAAAGAATTACAGGAATAGGCAATTGCCGGCGTAAGGCTCAATGGGGTCGGATGATTGTGACAGGCCATATGTGCACTTCGTCCATAATAAAACCCGTGGTTACAGGAAATTTCATCAGTTGTGTCGATCACATTTTCTTGCAAAGCGATCAAACCTGTCACCGTTTTAAAAGGTGATCCCGGTGGGTACATCGCTTGCAAACCGCGATCAAACAAAGGTTTTGAAATCGTATCATACCAAAGTTCAGTAAAATTTTCAGAGCGTTCGCGCCCCACAAGCAAACTAGGGTCATAACTGGGTGCTGTGATCAAGCTCAAAATTTCGCCGGTTTCAGGCTCTAAAGCCACGATGCCCCCGCGTTTACCTTTCATCAGTTTTTCACCATATTTTTGAAGGTCAATGTCCAAAGTCAAAGTGATGTCCTTTCCCATTTCAGGAAGTCTGTCATATTTGCCGTCTTCATATGGACCAATGTCCCGGTTAAAACGGTCTTTCTGGATGTACTTTACGCCTTTTTTTCCGCGTAATAAATCTTCATATTGCTTTTCAACCCCACTTCGACCGATCAGTTCACCCGCTTGATAATTTGGTTTTGAATTTGCTTCAGCCTTGTTTACTTCAGAAATATATCCAAAAACATTAGCAGAACTGTTGACCTGATAATCCCTCAACGAACGTTTCTGGATATAAAAGCCCTTGAATTTCCACATTTTTTCCTGAATGAAAGCATATTCTTCTTTGCTCAATTGAGGCAAAATAACCGAAGGCAGCCTCGGGGAATAAATTTTGGCCTTATCCAAACGCCCAAGTAATTGCTTTGGCTTTAAACTCAATAAATTGGCAAAAGCCGTGGTGTCAAATTTTTGAATGTTGCGAGGGATTGCCATCACATCATAAGCAGGCTGATTAGCCACCAGCAATTCCCCATTTCGATCAAACAAGTAACCCCTTTGGGGATAATTATATTGAATTTTCACGGCATTATTTCTCGAACCAAGCGCATAACTGTCATCGATCACCTGCAAATAAAGCAAGCGTCCAATGAAACCGATACCGGTCAATGTGATGAGGGAAAAAATAATTAATTTACGCATAGACTTGAAGCCGCTAGATTTTAACACCTAAGTAATTTAAAGTATGCAAAAAATCCACCAATCCACTTTTCGAGAGGATTTTTCTGGAAAAAAATTTTTTGGAACTGCAAAATTAAACAAACGTATGGAAAAAATGCGTTTAAAGTAATCTTAGGTCAAAACGAAATAAAACATAAAGTCCCCTTGATAGTTCCTTCCAAAAATCACGGCCAACACTTTATTATCAATCGCTTAACCTTAGCTCAACATCATATGAGAACTTTTTAGCTTTCTTTCGTGCAAACTAATATCTATATTTCCAGAAATCGGAAAGCCAGTAAGAAATGAAAAAACAAGAATAAAAATCGTTCGGGATTATTTTATAATCTATGAAGTCGAAAGCCAAATAGTTTACATTCTAACACTTTGAGAACACCAGAAAAGATCCTGATGACTTAAAGAAAATCCTGAATAATTTATTCACAATTTCGTTCAAAGCCATTCCAAACCTGATCCATAACATTTTAATTTATCGCTCATTAGCTGGCATTGCTTTTGTAGCTTTGCAAATTATTATAAAATACTTATGCGCACAAAATCCAGGAAAAAAAATAAAATCAATGTTGTGACTTTAGGTTGTAGCAAAAACATCTATGATTCTGAAGTCTTGATGGGCCAGCTCAAAGCAAATGACAAAGATGTTGCCCACGAGGAAGAGGGCAATATTGTGGTGATCAATACCTGTGGGTTTATCGATAATGCAAAAGAACAGTCGGTGGACACTATTCTCAATTTTGTACAGCAAAAAGAAGAAGGAAATGTCGATGAAGTTTATGTCACGGGTTGTCTTTCTGAACGATATAAACCCGATCTTCAACAGGAAATCCCAAATGTCGATCAGTATTTTGGAACGACTGAACTACCTTCTCTGCTAAAGGCCCTGGATGCCGATTATAAACACGAACTGCTCGGCGAGCGGATGACAACAACGCCACAAAATTATGCTTTTCTAAAAATTGCCGAAGGTTGCGACCGTCCTTGTTCGTTTTGCGCCATTCCCTTGATGCGTGGCGGGCACAAATCCACACCAATTCCAGAACTCGTGAAAGAAGCCC
>Ga0075106_1001222_pt1 | contig 11447 bp, 12 predicted proteins | sample AntDeeMetag02WF4_FD_69796 | JGI IMG/M metagenome (GOLD analysis project Ga0075106, IMG submission 69796) | Saline lake microbial communities from Deep Lake, Antarctica - Antarctic Deep Lake Metagenome 02WF4 | ecosystem: Environmental > Aquatic > Non-marine Saline and Alkaline > Saline | place... | reverse complement strand
CTTTCCTCCACCGGGACGCGGGGCCCCGGTCACTTCCGGCCGCTCAGTCGGCAGGGCCGGACGCTCGATCATACCCCCTTCCATGCCGGCCCGGTAGATTGCGGGACATCCGCAGTGTGGCCGCACGGCCATCGCGGATCCCGACCCACAGGAGAACCGACATGACAACGAACGTGATTGAAGAAAGACGCACTGCGCCCGCAACCCCGACACCTCCGGCGCCCCGCATCGACGAGGCACGGCTGGAGGCATTCCTCGGCAAAGTCCTGGGCGATGTCGGCGGCGCATTCAGCGTGCTGCTTGGCTACATCGGCGACCAGACGGGCGTGTACCGCGCCCTGCGCGACCGCGGTCCGAGCACTGCGGGCGAGCTCGCCGCGGCCGCGGGCGTCGACGCGCGCTACCTGCTCGAATGGCTGAGTGCCCAGGCGGCGGCCGGCTACGTCGAGTACGACGAGGCGACAGAGACCTTCTCCGTGACGCCGGAACAGGCCACGGTGCTCGCGCATGAGGGCCATCCGGCGTTTTTCCAGGGGCTGTTCCAGCAGCTCGTCGCCCAGTTCACCACCCACGAGCAGTCGATCGAAGTGTTCCGCTCCGGTGAAGGGCGCTCCTGGGGCGAACATCACGCCTGCTGTTTCTGCGGCACGGACCGCTTCTTCCGCCCCGGCTACGTGGCCAATCTCGTCGACGCCTGGCTGCCGTCGCTCGACGGCGTGCTGGACAAACTGATCGCCGGCGCGAAGGTCGCCGACGTGGGCTGCGGGCACGGCTCCTCGACGGCGCTGCTGGCCCGCGCATTCCCGGCATCGAGCTTCCACGGTTTCGACTTCCACGGACCTTCGATCGAGAGCGCGCGACAGGCGGCCGCAACCGCCGGCGTGACCGCCAACACGCACTTCACCACGCTCACGGCCAAAGAACTGCCCGCCGAAGGTTTCGACCTGGTGTGCATGTTCGACGCACTGCATGACATGGGCGATCCGGTGGGCGCGGCGCGGCGCATACGCGAATCGCTGGCGCCCGACGGCACCTTCATGCTGGTCGAGCCACTGGCCGGCGACCAGCTCGGCGACAACCTGCACCTCCTCGGCCAGGTGTTCTATGCGGCATCGACGCTCATCTGCACGCCGGCATCGCGGGCACAGGAAGTCGGACTCGCGCTGGGCGCCCAGGCGGGCGAGGCACGCCTGACAGCAGTGCTCCGCGAGGCCGGCTTCACGCGGATCCGGCGGGCCGCGGAGACGCCGACCAACATGGTGCTGGAAGCAAGACCGTAGGGCATGCGAAGTGAGAAATGGTTCCGGTCAGTACGACGGGACAGGAAGCAGAAGCAAACGAGGCCTGGCGGCGTGTGCCGCCAGGCTATCCCGAAAACGCGGTGCGCGCCAATCCACGGGACATCCCCCGGCCGCGCGTACCGCCACCGGCGGACGATCGCCGCACCGAACCGAGCCGAACCGATGGACGCCCTGATCTACGTGGCCAATAGCCTGAACCTTCTGTCATATTTCGTGCGCGACATTCTGTATCTGCGCGCACTGACGGTTACGGCCGTCCTCTGCCTGGCGCTCTACTTCGGCAGCCGGCCCGAACCACTGATGGAGGTCGTCTACTGGAACCTGTTCTTCCTCGGCATGAACGTGTTCCAGATCGTGCGCGTCCTTCGCGTGCGGCGCCGTGCGGCCGCTACGGGGGGGAGCATGACCGACGGTATCGACAACGCCCGCGGACAACAGCCGTACCCGGAGTGAGAGGCCATGAACATGACAACTACGCAGTTGCACTACGACGAGCACCTCGGCCCCATCTACGAATGGATGGTCGGCGGCACCGAAGCGGCCCTTGATCAGGGCACGGCCGAAGTCACGAAACTGGACGCAGTCATCCCGGACCGCGGGTTGGCGGTCGACCTCGGCGCCGGCTTCGGGATGCACGCGCTGCCTCTGGCGCGCCGCGGATTACGGGTGTTGGCCATCGATTCGTGCGCCGTCCTGCTCGATGCCCTGCGCGCCCGGTGCGCCGAACTGCCGATCGAAATCATCCGCGACAAACTGCAATCCTTCCGTCGCCATCTCCCGGAGCCCGCGCAGTTGATCTTGTGCATGGGCGACACGCTGACCCACCTGCCAGACGATCAGGCAATCGAGGATCTGGTTTCCGATGTCGCCGCCGCGCTGGCCCCCGGCGGCCACTTCATCGTGACTTTTCGGGACTACACCGGCGAACGGGTGGGAACGGATCGCTTCATCGCCGTGCGCAGTGACACGACGCGCATCCATACGTGTTTCCTCGAGTACGCAGACATCCATGTGGTCGTGCACGACATCCTGCACGAGCGGCAGAATAAGGATGAATGGCGGATGCGTGTCAGCGCATACCCGAAGCTGAGGATCGCACCCGACTGGCTGGCGTCACGACTTCGCGCCCACGGCTTCACGGTCCGCACGGATACCGGTCCTTCGGGCATGATCCGGGCAGTCGCCTGGCAGGGCCACCCCGACTGCTGAATCCGCAGGAAGATCCCGCTGATCAGGGCAGTTCGCGCCAGCAGAAGGCTACATCCGGCGCGCCCGGGTTTTTACCTTGCCCCGGAATTTTTCCCGGGCCGGGCGAGCAATCCCGTTCCACCACGTGGTCGCCCGGCACGAACACGCCCCATGCTGGCCGAACGACTGGGCCCCCTTATCCCGCGAATGCTTGATTGCAGGATCTGACTCGTTCGCCTGACATAGTCACGCCTGGATACCCGGCCGTCCGGTAACGAACGGCCCCGAGGATCGGAGCACATTTCGGGTTGACCGGAATTCCGGGGACGGTCGACCGTCCCCGGAATTCACCCCCTACGGCTGTTGTCAAGACGCGACTCACCGCCCCTCGCGAAAGATCTCCGGCTTCTCCTCGCCTTCGGCGAACAGGAACCCGGCCAGGCCCTTCTCCATGCGCGAGAGCGCATGATCGACCAGGATGTAGCGTCCGGGCACGTCGAGACCGAACTCCACCATCGTGGCGCCCCCGGGCGCGACCGTGGTCGTCTGGACGTTGGTCAACGGCGGATCCGTGATCGCGCCCTCGTCGTAGACTCGGTCGAAGATCTCCCCGATGACGTGGAACGAAGAGGTCGCGTTGGGCCCACCGACGCCAAAGAAGATGCGCACATCCTCCCCGACATTGGCCCGCAGCGGCTGCTGCTCGGTGAGTCCGCCGACGGCGCCGTTGAAGGTGAAGTACTCGGCGTCCTCGTCCAGCAGCTTGTCCACGCTGAATTCCAGGTTGCCGCGCGTGCCGTGCTCCTGCGCGGTGTAGAGCTCCCCCTGCATCACGTAGAACTCGCGGTCGACTTCTTTCAACCCACCCTCCGGCTCGATCACGGCGAGGCCGTACATGCCGTTGGTGATGTGGTGAGCGACCATCGGGGTCGCGCAGTGGTACACGTAGATGCCGGGCTGCAGCGCCTTGAAGCTGAACGTCGCCTCCTTGCCGGGCGGCACCTGGGTCAGTTCCGCACCACCGCCGGGCCCCGTCACCGCGTGAAAATCGACCGAATGGGTCATCGTGCTCGAAGCGGGATTCCTGAGCGTTACGTGCACGGTGTCACCAACCCGTGCACGCAGCATCGGGCCCGGGACCGTTTCATTGAACGTCCAGAAGCGATAGCTCGTGCCATCGGCCAGGCGGGCCTTCTTCTCGACGGTCTCGAGCGTGAAGTCCAGCTCACGCGGCGCCCGGTCACCGACGGGCTCCGGCAGTGCGCTCGGGTCGTGCACGATGCTCGGCAGTTCATCGGTCGCCGCCTTTTGCTCGCCGACCTGGATCAGGCCCTCCATGCCGGCTGCGCGGTGGCCCGGAACCGAGCACCAGTAGGTGTATTCGCCGGCCTCATCCGCCTCGAACACCATCACCGAGCTCGATCCCTGGCCCGTGATCTGGTCGGATTTCGCATCGAATTCGGGCGCGACGATGTCATGCAGAGCACCGTCGCCGTTGACGAGCGTAACCTGCACCACCTGCCCCGGCTCGGCCCGCAGCGTGGGATTGACCACACCGTCGATCCCGCCGCCGACGCCGGTGAAAATCATCTTGCCTTCGCCGATGCCCGTGCGCAGCGTGTAGGTCACATCCGGCTTATAGTCGGCCGCCTGTGCCAGCGGTGCCAGCACGAGCAACAGCAGCGCGCACAGTCGTGCGCAGGTGGAGAGTGGATTGCGGGACTTGCGGTTCATGGTTCAGCTCCCCCGGAGTACTGGCCGGGACCGGACATCGGTCCCGCTGCCGGAAGCGATCCTCCTCTCGCCTGGACGGGGCCGCCTTGATCACAGTCAAGCGGTGGAGGCGACACGGAGAGCGGGCCCCGGAGGGGCGATCGAACCGTGTGGCAACTTCGCGAAGCGCCACGCGCACCGGACCGTGAAGCACTGCACGAGAAGTCTGCAACCGGCCCCACTTGTTCGTTCATTCGACGGGCGGGAGGCACTGATGTGGCCCGACTTGTTCCCGTAATCCGCAATCCACAACCACCAGCCGCTTCCAGAGCACCAATTTGATCTGCGGCAAGGTGCCGCAGGCCCGCGTTGGCTACACTCCATGAACGAGCCTGCTGTATCGCCTGCACCGCTCGACGTTCCAGCCCGCAGCACGGCGGGGCTTGGGCGTCCGTCCATACCGGAGAATTCCGCGGTGCAGAACACAACCGACGGCATCTCGCCCACCGATCACGCCGACACTGGCGCGCCAGATGAGGCACCGGTCGGGCACATCACCGAGGTGCACGGGCCGGTGGTCGTGATCGCGTGCCCGGTGCTACCGCCACTGCGCAGGGCTCTGCGTACCCACGTAGACGGTGATACCTACCTGTTCGAAGTCCACCAGCATCTCGACGAGCAGCATGTCCGCGCGATCACGCTCCACGAGACGTCGCGCCTGCGGCGCGGGCAGCCGGTCGAGGACACCGGGGCGCCCCTGCATGTACCGGTCACACGCGACTGCCTCGGCCGCCTGGTCAACGTTTTCGGAGAGCCGCTCGACGGCGGCGAACCGCTTGTACCTGACGGGTATCGGAATGTGCGCCACCAACCGGTTCCCCTGGCAGACACGGTCGGTGCCGGAGAGATTCTTGTCACCGGTATCAAAGCGGTCGATCTCCTGTGCCCCTTTATTCGCGGTGGCAAGACTGGACTGTTCGGCGGCGCTGGTGTCGGCAAGACCGTCCTGGTGATGGAGTTCATGCACGCCGTCGCTGAACTGCACTCCGGCGTCTCCGTCTTTGCCGGTGTGGGCGAACGCATCCGCGAAGCGCACGAGCTTTGGCACGGCATGCGCGATGCCGGCGTGATGCCGTCAACCCTCATGGTGTTCGGCCAGATGGACGAATCGCCCGGCGTGCGTTTCCGCGTGGGGCTCTCGGCCCTCACCTACGCTGAATACCTGCGCGACGTGACCGAACGGGAGGTGTTGTTCCTCATGGACAACGTGTTCCGGTTCGTGCAGGCGGGCAGCGAAGTCTCCAGCCTGCTCGGGCGCATGCCGGCCACTGTCGGCTACCAGCCGACCCTTTCGACCGAGGTCGCAGAGATGCAGGAGCGCATCCTGTCGACACGTGAAGGTTCCATCACCTCGGTACAGGCGGTGTACGTGCCGGCCGACGACATGACCGACCCGGCCGTCAGCGCGATTCTGAGCCACCTGGACACCACCGTGATCCTGTCACGCCAGCAAGCCGGCAAGGGCATCTATCCCGCCCTCGATCCACTCGGTTCATCAAGCCGCCTGATGGACCGACAGGTACTGGGCGCGCGCCACTACACGATCGCCGAGGGCGTACGCGAACACCTCGCGCGGTACCGCGAACTCGAGGACATCATTGCGATGCTGGGCATCGCGGAACTCACGCCGGCGGATCAGCGCGTCGTCAGCCGGGCGCGGCGCCTTCAGCAGTACCTGTCGCAGCCTTTCCATGTCACGGCCGGTCACACGGGACATGCCGGCGTGTCCGTACCCCTCGAGGATACCCTTGCCGACTGCGAGGACTTTCTGAAGGGCGCGTACGACGACACTCCGGAGCGCGATTGCTACATGCGCGGCTCGATGCGCGCGAAACAGCCATGAGCGCCATGGTGCTCGAACTGCGAAGTCCCGGCGCCGGCGAACGCGTCGAAGGTGTGCATTCATTCGTCGCCGAGGACGCAAGTGGCAGCTTCGGGCTGCTGCCGGGACACGCCCGCTTCATGACGGTCCTCGAGCCGGGCCTGGCACGCTTTCGCACGGACAACGGCGCGTGGCAGTACATCGCCCTGCCCGGTGCGGTGCTGAATCTTGCGGCCGACCAGCTGGTACTGGCGACCCGGTACTACGTGCGCGGCGACGACTACGCCCGGATCACGCGTCTGCTCGACGAGGCGCTCGCGCGCGAGAATGAGCAGAGTCGGGAACTGCGGGCGAGCCTGCACCGCATGGACGAGGAATTGATGCGCCGGCTGTGGGAAAGAGGACGCGCTCGATGACCGATCACGATGACCAGCGTCAGCGACTGCGCCGCAGTGTCGAGCGCCAGGCGCATCGCCTGCGCCGGGCCGAACATCGCCGCCATGCATGGCTGGCGTATACGGGCTATATCGGCACGCTTGGACTGGTCATGGTCCTGCCCGTCGTCGCCGGCGCTTACCTCGGACTCTGGCTGGACGAACGACTGGAGGGCTTCTCGGTGAGCTGGACCGTAAGCCTGATCTGCATCGGCATCGGCATCGGCGCCATCAACGCGTACCTGCTCATTCGAGACGGCAATGGATCCGACTGAAAGCGGCGTATTGCTCCACCTGGGGCCACTGGCGCTCACCAACACCGCGCTGACGAGCATGGGTATCGTCGTGCTCGTGCTCCTGGTTCTCCTGCCGATCCGGTCCCGCCTGCGGCTCGAGCCGGGCAGCTTGCAGACGATCCTCGAGACGATCGTCGACCTCGAGGCTCGGGCGATCTCCGCCGTCGCCCCGAATCACACCCGCGCGCTGCTACCGTTTGTGGGCAGCCTCTGGATCTTCCTGGTTCTGGCGAACCTCGTCGGCCTCATCCCCGGCCTGCATTCCCCGACACGGGATCTGTCGGCGACCGCCGCGCTCGCGCTGCTCGTGTTCGTGTCCGTGCACGTCTTCGGCATTCGCCTGCGTGGCCCGAAGGCGTATTTCCGCCACTACCTGGCGCCGAGCCCGTTGTTGCTGCCGTTTCACCTGATCAGCGAGGTTACCCGCACCGTCGCCCTCGCCGTGCGCCTGTTCGGCAACATGATGAGTCTCGAGATGGCCGCGCTGCTGGTGTTGCTCGTCGCGGGGTTCCTCGTCCCGATACCGATCCTGATGCTGCACATCGTCGAGGCGCTCGTGCAGGCCTACATTTTCGGCATGCTCGCGCTCGTGTACATCGCGAGCGGGCTCCAGCTTCACGACGGCGCCGTGGCCGATCCCGATAACGGCCCAATCTCCGCCTCCTCTGCCGAACCCTCCAACTCCACGGACTCCACCGGAAGCCCCTGATGACCGATCCGACCTACTTCAGCCTGTATTCGACCGTCGCGGCCGTGCTCGGGATCGCGATCGGCGTATTCATGCCCGCCTGGGCGATGGGACGCGCCATCGCCTCGGCACTGGATGCGCTGGCCCGCCAACCCGAGGCCGAGGGCTCGATCACGCGCACGCTGTTCATCGGCCTGGCGATGATCGAGTCGCTCGCGATCTACGTTCTCGTGATCGTGCTGATCGTGCTGTTCCGCAATCCGCTGCTCGAGTACGTCCTGCAGGGATGAGCCGCGCAGCCACCCCCCGGAGCGAACCGCCGTGGAGCTGACCTGGTCCACCTTCATCATCGAGATCGTGAACTTCCTGGTGCTTGTGTGGCTACTGCAGCACTTCCTGTACCGCCCCGTGCGAAACATCGTCGATCGCCGACGTGAATCGATCCGCCAGGAACTGGATGATGCCCGCGCCCAGCGCAGTGCCGGCGAGGCACTGCAGGCGCGCTACGAGGCTCGCTTTGCGGACTGGGAAAAGGAACGCGCGGAAGAACACGAGCGAATGCAGCGCGAACTTGACGCCGAACGCGAACAACGACGCGAAGCCTTGCGCAAGGAACTCATCGATGAACGCCGCAAGGCGCGCGCACTGGCGGCGCATGATCAAGAGGTTGCACGAGAAGCCCTGGAAAAGCGGGCCGTCGACGCCGGCGCCCGGTTCGCCAGCCACCTGCTCCAGCGTGTCGCGGACGCGGCGCTCGAGGCCAGCCTGATGGAGTTGACCGTGGCTGATCTCGCCGGCGAGACGGGAGAGGAACTCCGCCGGGCACTTTGCGAAAGCAACATCGACGATGAGCCGGTCGACGTGACAACGGCATTCGAGGCGCCATCGGCACAACGCACGCGTATCGAGCAGGCCCTCGCGACGCTGGCGGGTCGAACAGTGCCCTGCACATGGCACATCGATCCGCGGCTCGTGGCCGGCCTGCGCCTGCGCGCAGGGGCGGTCGTCGTCGACGCCAACCTGGCAGCGGAACTGGACGCGTTCGCCGCCGCAGCCGGCACGGAAGCACCCGATGACACATGAATCCGCCTCGGCCCGTCTCGACCGGCTCGACGCTTGGGTCAAGGCCTACCGGCCGGCACCCCGGGTGGCAGAGTGCGGCACGATTGTCTCAGTCGGTGACGGCATCGCCTGGATCAACGGCCTGCCGTCCGCGGCGGCCGACGACATCCTCGCTTTCGCCGACGGCAGCCGCGGGCTGGTGTTCGACCTCGCGCCGGGGCGCGTGGGCGCGGTCCTGCTCCGTGCAACCGAGGAGCTGACTGCCGGCACCATGGCGTACATCGCGCCCGGCGCCCTGACGATCGCAGTGGGCGATGCCCTGCTCGGACGGGTGATCGATCCGCTGGGCCGCCCGCTGGACGGGGATCCGCTCCCGCAACTGCACGAGCAGCGGCCACTCGAACGGCGTTCCCCACCGATCATCGATCGCGACTTCGTGCGCGAACCTTTGTATACCGGCAACCGCGTCATCGACACAATGCTGCCCATTGGCCGCGGCCAGCGCGAACTGCTGATCGGTGACGAGGGCCTCGGGCGCAGTTCGATCGCGGTCGACACGGTGATCGCGCAGCACGACCAGGACGTGCGGTGCATCTACGTGCTGTGCGGCCAGAAACGCTCAACCGTCGTTCGCACCATCGAGACACTCCGTGCAAACGGTGCACTGGCCTATACGGTCGTCGTGGTCGGTGAAGCCGGCGCACTGCCCGGCCTGAAGCACCTCGCGCCGTTCGCCGGATGTGCGATCGCCGAGCACTGGATGGAGCAGGGTGACGACACACTGGTCGTCTACGACGACCTCAGTATGCATGCCCTGAATTACCGCGAACTCTCGCTGCTCCTGCGCCGCCCGCCCGGACGCGAAGCCTACCCGGGCGACATCTTCTCGGTACACGCACGCCTGCTGGAACGCTCCACCTGCCTCGGTCCGGCGCGCGGTGGCGGCAGCATGACCGCACTGCCAATCGTCGAGACGCAACAGGGGGAGATCGCGGCCTACATCCCGACCAACCTGATCTCGATCACTGACGGTCAGATCTATTTCGACGCCACATTGTTCGCCGGCGGTTTCCGCCCGGCGATCGACGTCAGCCGCTCGGTGTCCCGCATAGGCGGCGCAGCCCAGCACCGCACTATCCGCGACGAGGCAAGCCACATGAAGATGGATTATCTGCGCTTCCTCGAACTGGAAACGTTCAGCCGATTCGGTGCCCGCCTCGAGGAATCCATGGAAGCCGCACTGCAACGCGGCCGCATCCTGCGCGAAATCCTCAAGCAAGACCGCCTCGCGCCGGAGCGGGCACGCTTCCAGCTCGCCTGGATGGTCGCGTTCAACGATGGGCTGCTCGACTCGGGCGACCCGGAAACGGTTCCCGGAGTCCTCGCGACCATCGCGGCCGGGCTCGACAGCTGCGACCTCACGCTGAGCGATGCGCGTGACCGCTGGTCCGAGGCGGTCGCCACCTGGGTAGCCGCCACCGCCGAGTCAAAGAGCGGACCATGACCCGACGGCGCGAGTTGTTGTCGCATCTGCGCGGCCTGAACCAGGTGCGCCAGATCATCGACGCAATGAAAAGACTCTCGTTCATCGAGACGCGTCGCCTCGACGGGCGCCTCGATAGTGAAGACGCCGTAATCCACGCCATCGAAACCGCCGCCACCGGTCTCCTCGATACGCATCCGCAACTGGCGGACACGGGCGCGGCACTGCCGATCACCTGGATCGCGCTCGGCAGCGAGCGAGGCTTCTGCGGTGACTTCAACGAGCGCGTCGCCGAGCGGCTCGCGGCAGACGTGCGAGCCAGCGTTCCCGTCGATCCACACATCATCGCAGTCGGTGCCCGCCTCATTACCTGTCTCGGTAACGATGCGCGCGTCACCGCAACCCTGCCCGGCGCCAGCGTTGCCGACGAGACCGACGCGGTTCTCGCCGCGATCGTCGACGCCCTCGACGCCGAGCGCCGAGCGCACGGACCGAGCCGCGTGCACGTGGTTCATTACGAAAACGAACGGCAGGAACCGATCGTCACATGGCTCCTCCCCCCATTTCGCGCCGCGGCGACTGCCGAGGCGGCAAGCTCCGAGCCGCCGCTGCTGCAAATGGCACCGACCGACCTCCTGCTCGCGCTCGGTGACCAGTACCTCTACGCGGCATTGCGTCGCATCCTCGACGGCGCGCTGATGGCCGAAAATCAGCGACGGGTGCGGCAGTTGGAGGGCGCCGCGCAACACCTCGACGAACGCGTGGCTACCCTCGTGCGCCGCGGCAATCAGCTGCGCCAGGAAGAGATCATCGAGGAAATCGAGGTGATCCTGCTGAGCTCGGCCACCGCACCCCCGTGGGCACCGCCGTCCCGCTCACCGCAACCGACAACATCGCGCGCCCCTTCGCCTTCAACGGATGCTGGAGTCTGAGATCTGACGCGTTGCGCCAGCGGGGGAGCCCACCCCCACGTCGACACCGGAACCACCGCGGTGCGATTGACAACCCGGCACCCGGAGCGGCAATGAGCCGATTTGCAAAGCTTTGTGCCCATGTCCGCTCCACGCGGCGCATCTCTTCTGCCTGGACGTCGGTCTCCACGCCTTCCGCGATGACATACAGACCAGGTACCCGGGCCATCTGGACCGGCGCCGACACGATCGATTTCTGTCGTACATCACTGCCTGCGTCCGTCACGACCGAGCGACCCACCTTCAGGACACGGAATGTGAAGATGGCCCAGATAGGCCAGACACGACAAACCAACACCGCACCAGATGCGCAACCTCTTCCGGCGTGCACACGCGGCGCATCGGTACGTTCGCGGCGGACTCCTGCAGTCCCTGCTCCACGTCGATACCACGATCGGCGAACTCGCCACGCAGCATGGACGTGTCCAC
>Ga0075106_1001221_pt1 | contig 11448 bp, 10 predicted proteins | sample AntDeeMetag02WF4_FD_69796 | JGI IMG/M metagenome (GOLD analysis project Ga0075106, IMG submission 69796) | Saline lake microbial communities from Deep Lake, Antarctica - Antarctic Deep Lake Metagenome 02WF4 | ecosystem: Environmental > Aquatic > Non-marine Saline and Alkaline > Saline | place... | reverse complement strand
CCCCTTGTTTTGATAAATTGATGAAAACGTATAAATCTGCTTCGTTGCGCACAGATGGTGAGAGTGTCGGTCTTCCAGAAGGACAAATGGGAAATAGCGAAGTTGGTCACATGAACCTTGGCGCCGGTCGCATTGTTTATCAGGATTTAGCCAAAATAAACCACGCCGTTGAAAACAATAGTTTAAAAGATGAACCCAGCTTAAAAGAGGCTTTTGATTATGCCAAAGAACACGACAAAGCTGTTCATTTTATGGGTTTGCTCAGTGATGGCGGCGTGCATTCGCACATCGATCATTTAAAAGGTTTATTGAGCGCAGCCGAACAAAACGGGATTTCAAAAAAATATGTCCATGCTTTTACCGATGGCCGCGATGTGGATCCCCGATCGGGAAAAGGTTTTATCAACCAATTGAATCCTGAACTGAAAAAGAACAATTCACAGTTGGCTTCTGTAGTTGGACGCTATTATGCAATGGACCGCGATAAACGCTGGGAACGCACCGCGAAAGCTTATAATTTAATTGTAAACGGAAAAGGAAAGCAAACTCAAAATCCCACCGAAGCAATTCAAGAAAGTTATGATCAAGGCGTTACCGATGAGTTTATTAAACCTATTGTACTGACTGATGAAAATGGCGATCCAGTGGCAAAAGTGAAAGAAAACGATGTGGTGATATTCTTTAATTTTAGGACAGACCGCGGGCGTCAGTTGACCCAAGCCTTAAGCCAAGAAAATTTCCCCAAACAGGAAATGAAGAAGTTGCCGCTTTATTTTGTCACAATGACCAACTATGACAGAGAATTTCAAAACATAAAAGTTGTTTTTCAGAAAGAAAACTTAAAAGCCACTCTGGGCGAAACGCTTGAATATATGGGTAAATCGCAATTACGCGCAGCGGAAACCGAGAAATATCCACACGTTACTTTTTTCTTTTCTGGCGGAAGGGAAAAACCTTTCAAGGATGAAGAACGCATTTTAGTCAATTCGCCGAAAGTAGCGACTTATGACCTTCAACCGGAAATGAGCGCGCCTGAACTTACGGAAAAATTGGTCAATGCTATAAAAAATAATAAAACCGACTTCTTTTGCATCAATTTTGCAAACCCAGATATGGTTGGTCACACCGGCAATTTTGACGCTGCTGTAAAAGCTGTGGAAACCGTGGATCAATCTTTGCAAAAGATTATGGATGCCGCGGGCGAAAATTACAGTTCGATTGTTCTGGCCGATCACGGAAATTGTGAAAAATTGCGCAATGACGATGGTTCGCCAAACACGGCACACACGACAAACCCCGTTCCCGTTATTCTCGTTGATAAAAAAAAACGTGAAATAAAGGACGGAATTTTGGGCAATATTGCCCCGACAATTTTAGACTTAATGGAACTCAAACACCCTGAATTAATGACCCAAAAATCCCTTTTAAAATGAAACGAATTAATTTAATTTTAATCACTTTGGCCATTTTTTGTGCTGGAAACTTTAGTTTGACCGCTCAAAATGAGAAAGATAAGAAGAATGACAAACTAACACCCTCAGATCGGAAATATACCGGCCCGATCACCAAAAAAGACCTTAGCACTGAATACACAAAATCGTGGTTCAACAGTGGAATGGAAAAATATGACATTCCCGATGAAATGAAAGAAAAATTTGAAGCCACTAATTATAAGAACTACACCATAAAAGCTTTTATGGGAACCTGGTGTCCGGACAGCAAGCGTGAAATCCCACGGCTATATAAATTGCTGGACGAAATTGATTTTGACCTTGATAATTTGACGGTTTATACGATGGATTACGGCAAAAACACCGATGATAATTATGAAAAAGGTTTAAACATTCACCACGTTCCCACGATTATCGTTTATGATAAAAACGGAAAGGAAATCGATCGGTTTGTCGAAAAATCCCGTCAATCGTTTTTAAAAGATATGCTGAAAATTTTTCAGAAGAAAGATTATAAAGATTCCTACGAAAAATAAGCCTCAAAATAAATTCAAATGATTGATAAGGATTCGCTTACAATTGCTGTTGATTTTGACGGAACAATAGCCGAAGACAAGTATCCAAAAATCGGTAAGCCTAAAATTTTTGCATTTGACGCAATGATCAAACTGCAAAATGAAGGTCACCGTCTAATTCTGTGGACATATCGCAAGGGCAAACGCCTTCAGGAAGCCGTGGATTTTTGCAAAGAAAACGGGATTCAATTTTATGCGGTGAACCAAAGTTTTCCCGAAGAAGAATTCAGCCCCGGGATCAGCCGGAAAATCAACGCCGATATTTTTATCGATGATAGGAACGTAGGCGGTTTTGCTGGATGGGGGAAAATTTATCAAATCATCACCGGTCAAGAACCCAGCGAAATGGAAAAAAAGAAAAGTAAAGGCCTGTTTTCTTTTCTAAAAAAATGATGATTTTACTCGGTTAAAAAATATAGAATATTAGTTAGCAATCCGTGCCTTAATTAAAGTCCCCTTCAGAACTTGCCTGTACTTTGGCTATCCGCAGTGGCCACCGGCAGAGGCAGGTATTTAGGGATTAAAAAAAGTAATGTATGATTATACCAAAAACCCGGGAAGAAATTGAATTGATGCGCGAAAGTGCCCAAATTGTTTCAAGGACATTGGGCCTGGTCGCTTCTAAAATAAAACCCGGGATCACAACTTTAGAACTCGATAAAATTGCTGAAGAATACATCCGCGATCAAGGTGCCGAACCGGGATTTCTTGGACTTTACGATTTCCCAAATACACTTTGTATGAGCCCTAACGCGCAAGTTGTCCACGGAATCCCCAATAATGAACCACTGCAGGAAGGCGATATTATTTCAATTGATTGCGGCGCTGTCAAAAATGGGTTTTATGGCGACCACGCATATACCTTTAAAATCGGTGAAGTTTCACCAGAAGTCGATCAACTCTTGAAAACCACAAAAGAATCGCTCTATAAAGGTATCAAAGAATTTAAAAAAGGAAACAAAGTTGGCGATGTGGGTTTTGCCATTCAAAAATATACCGAGCGCCGCGGCTATGGCGTTGTGCGTGAACTCGTGGGACACGGTCTGGGCCGCGTGATGCACGAAGATCCGCAAGTCCCAAATTATGGAAAGCGCGGCCGCGGAAAGAAATTTGTCGAAGGAATGGTCATCGCCATTGAACCGATGATCAATATGGGCACTAAACGCATCAACCAACTTCCGGACGGCTGGACTATTTTAACAGCTGATGGAAAACCCAGCGCTCACTTTGAACACGATGTGGCTTTGATCGACGGAAAACCCCAATTGCTTTCCACCTTTGATTATGTTTATGAAGCTTTGGGAATTAAATCTGATGAAGAAGATCCTTTTCGGAAGAAATGATTTTTTGTTTTAGACTTAGGATGAAAAGACGTAGGACTATTTTTATCCAATACTGGATGGATGGATTGAAACTATTTTGGGCCTCGACCGCCAAACGTCAACAAAACCAGATTTTTGATTATTGGAATAAACATAATAAAACTAGGACCTATTCTAAAAAGCTTGCTGGTTGCAATCGAAGACCGATAAAATCTAAAAAGTACGCGATACAATCGCGCACCAGCGGCGGCGGCAAGATTCAATATTAAGCCAATTTCTGTCATAAAATTTTTTAGTCTTAGGCCCTAAGTCTATACATCATAAGTCATTCAATAACTCAATCCACTTCCAACTCAATTTTCCGCTTTTCTACATAAGCTTTTAAATCCTCAAAAAATTCAGTGAATTCTTCTTTAAAAAGTGGGTAATCTTCTTTGATATAAGGAATGGCTTCGTTTAATTTTGCATCCCCGACCACACGGTTTGTCATTTGGGTTAAAATTTTTTCCAAACCTTTTAATTCAGCATAAGTCACCAGCCAGTTGTATTCTTTCATATAAGGAAAAAAATTTTGCACGCGTTCCGGGACTTGTTCAAAATTCTCATCGATTAAACCGTAAAAATTTTTGGCATAACTGCTTAGCTTTTCAGATGAATAATCAGTCCAATTATCGGCCAGAAAATGATCGTAAAGCATATCGATAACCACCGAACTGTAATGTCTGAAATGTGGAAACAAGCGGTGCGAACTTTGAAAAACCAGCGGGTGATGATCTGTAAAACTATCGATTGAACGGTGCAGTAAAATGCCTTTTTCAATGCGATCGGGAAATTTTCTGTGGTCTTTACCTTTGACAGAATCGGCGATAAAATTTCCTATTTTCAAATCGTCGTCATCTCCGGAAAGAAAAATATGTGCGAGATAATTCATTCCTCTAAAATACCACAATTTATGCCAAAGCCAAATTATTTTTAATTCAAAAAGTAAGAGCATAATGCAGATGTGATAGCCGTTTAGTTCAAATTTATTGAACTATTATGGATATCCTTTTTGGTATTAAAGCTATTTTCAAAACTTTGGCGACCGAATAATTGCGTGTATCTTTGCCAAAAATTAAAACCAACAAGCACACTCTATGACGCTCATCAAATCAATTTCTGGAATCCGCGGAACCATCGGCGGAAAGCAAGGCGACAACCTCACTCCCATTGATACTGTGAAATTTGCAGCGGCTTACGGCCATTTTATCAAGTCACAATCCAAAGAGAAAAACTGCAAAATTGTCGTGGGTCGCGATGCAAGGATTTCAGGACCAATGATGCAACAACTCGTAATGAACACCTTGACTTCAATGGGAATTGACGTGGTCGATGTGGGACTTTCAACTACCCCAACGGTTGAAATGGCCGTTCCAGCAGAAAACGCGCAAGGCGGGATTATTTTGACCGCAAGTCACAATCCAAAACAATGGAACGCGCTCAAGCTTTTGAACGAAAAAGGCGAGTTTTTGTCGGGTGATGACGGAAAACAAATTTTAAGGTTTGCCGAAGATCCGTCGTTAGAATTTGCCGAAGTAGATGATCTCGGTGTGATCACGGAAAATAACACCTATATCAACTGGCATATCGAGCAAATCTTAAATTCAAAATGGGTTGATGTGGAAGCTGTAAAAAAAGCGAAGCTCAAAGTTGTGGTCGATGCCGTTAATTCAACTGGCGGAATTGCAATTCCAAGATTATTAAAAAAAATGGGCGTTGAAGTTGTGGAACTTTATTGCACACCAAATGGTGATTTCCCGCACAATCCGGAACCTTTAAAAGAAAACCTGACTGAAATTAGCGCTCTCGTTAAAAAAGAAAATGCCGATATGGGAATCGTGGTCGATCCCGATGTGGACCGCTTGGCGATAATTGACGAAAATGGGGAAATGATCGGTGAAGAATATACCATTGTTGCCGCTGCAGATTATGTTTTGAGCCGACAAAAAGGAAATACAGTCAGCAACCTTTCTTCTTCACGGGCTTTGCGGGATATTACAGAAAAGCACGGCGGTTCTTATTCTGCAAGTGCGGTGGGCGAAGTAAATGTCGTCGAAAAAATGAAAGCCACAAACGCTCTGTTCGGTGGCGAAGGAAATGGTGGCGTCATTTTTCCAGATTTCCATTATGGCCGGGACAGTTTAGTCGGTTCAGCTTTGATTTTGAGCTTGATTGCCCAGCGAAAACAATCGGTTTCAGAATTACGCAGCGGATACACGGATTATTATATGAGTAAAAATAAAATCCAACTCACACCGGAAATCAATGTGGATGAAATTCTTGCAGAAATGGAAAAACGTTACGCCTCAGAAGAGATTTCTACTATTGACGGGGTGAAAATCGATTTCCCTGAAAATTGGGTACACTTGAGAAAATCAAATACCGAACCCATTATCCGCGTTTACACCGAAGCTAAAAGCCCCGAAAAAGCAGATGAACTCGCTCAAAGAATTATGAAAGAAATCGATGGCATTATCGGGTAGTCGATGTGATGATGTGTTGATATGCAAATATAATAATGCAATACCTACATTAATTCTATCTTCATAACTATTTGAAATAATAAATTTGAAATTTGCCTTTTGAAATTAAATATCAATCTTCCCCAGGCTCATAATGTTCAGCCGGAAGCACGAGAAATGGATATTTTGTATTGAACCCAATTTCATTGATTACCGAACTGAACAGTAATTTCTCAATGAAAGTGCGTTGGTGTTTGATCATCACCAGTAAATCAATTTCAATGTTATTCCCTAATTCCTCTAACGCCAGAGGCACACTTTCCGCTGAGATATCATGATTTTTAAAGGGAACTTTGCCAAAAAAATTGGTTAATATTTCTTTAGCCGATTGTTGATGTTCGCTCAATTCTTTTCCATGATTCACAGACATAGCGTGAACCGATGAATGGTGGCGCTCAGCGATACGTTTCAACAAATCCATTTGATATTCAGAAAAATCAATTTCATATTTTGTGGCAAAAACAATATTCCGTGGTTCTTTAAACTGATAGTCAGAAGGGATCGCCAATAGCGGACATTTGGCTACTTTAATAGCGTGCACCGTCGTCGTTCCAAAAAGCATTTCTTCGCCATCGGCCGCACCATTTGTGCCCATAATTATTAGATCTATTGAACGCTCTTCCACGCGTTTGCGGATTTCTTGATTAAGCATTTCAAAGGAAGAAACCAATTCAAAATGGTGGTTATCACGGTGAAATTCCTCTTCTATGCGTTTTTGTGTTCTTTCCAGACCTTCAGTCGATTTTTCTTTATAAACACCACCCAGACTACTATACATTATATAGTCAGCATTGTAAAGCGTATGCAACAGAATAAAATGACATTCAGCGTCGGCATATAAATTTATCGCATAGCGAATAGCATTAAACGCATTTTCAGAAAAATCAGTGGGAAGTAGTATTCGTCTCATATCATTGGGTTTAAACAGGGTTAGTTTTAAAACTAATTTAAAGATAAGAAAAATACCATTTTATTTCAAAGAATTATTAAGTTATTGGTTGTCTTGTTATTGGTTATTGGTTATTGGTTATTGGTTATTAGTTAATGGTTAATTGAGAAATCACTTTTAATATTTAACTTTTACATTTCAAATTTATTCTTCCGCCTCGCTCAATCATCACATTTCCAAATCATCACATCAGCACATTTTCTTCAAATCATCGCATCAACACATTAGCAACTCATCGTATCAGCACATCAACACATCATCAAATCAACACATTATCATATTAGCAATCGTATCAACACATTTTCAAATCAGCATATCAGCACATTAACACCTCACCCCTGCGCTGCCTGCCATAAATTATCAGCTGGGACGGGTGCGGTGAACGTGATTTTTTCTTTCTGCACGGGATGGATCAAACTCAATTTTCGCGCGTGCAAATGAATGCCGCCATCGGGATTGCTGCGGTCAAAACCATATTTTAAATCGCCCTTGACCGGACAACCGATTTTTGACAGCTGACTCCTGATTTGATGATGCCTTCCGGTTTCCAAATTAATTTCCAACAAATAATAGTTGCTTAAGGTTTTGAGCAATTTATAATGCAAAATCCCTTTTTTACTGTCCGGCACTTCGTTTTTATGCGAAAAAGATTTGTTTTTCTTGGGATTGCGCTTTAAATAATGAACCAAAGTGCCCGCAGGTTCCGGCGGTTTATTTTTAACCAAAGCCCAATAGGTTTTTTCCGTTTTTTTCTCTGCAAATAATTTGTTTAGACGCGGCAGGGCTTTGGATGTTTTGGCAAACAAAACAACACCTGTCGTAGGCCGATCGAGACGGTGCACAACACCGAGATAAACATTCCCAGGTTTGTTGTATTTTTCTTTTAAAAATTCTTTTATGATTTCACTCAAGGGCGAATCACCGGTTTTATCGCCCTGCACCAGATCGCCAGCACGTTTATTAACGGCAATTAAATGATTGTCTTCAAATAATACTTCAAGATTGGTTTTACTGGAATGGGCAGACATAGCAATAATTTTATCCAAAAGTAATCTAAATGTCCTGCTTCATCAAATCCATATTCACCTCCCTTTAATTTCAAATAAAATTTTAAAAAACCTCTATAAAGCTAATTCTAGGAAAAATAAATAATTACATTTGTTGTAATGAAAAATTTAATGAACACATATTATTACTATACCAATCTTAACGTAAGAACTGGGTAGTAATTCTATGCTTCATATTTAATTCAACTAAAAATCCCGGTTTGAACAAACCGGGATTTTTTTGTTTAACACTTTTTGTACTATGAAACAATTAATGCACACTTACACACAAGAAGATTCCGCCGTTTGGAATTTATTAACTGGAAGACAGTTAGAAAACATTCAAAATAAGGTGAGCGGTGAATATCTGAATGCTTTAGGTGAAATGAATGACGTTCTAAACATGGATGAAATACCTGAATTCGAACGCATAAACAAATGGTTTACAGATAAAACAGAATGGTCTATTGAGACAGTAAAAGGTCTTATTCCGGTAGAGGATTTTTTTAGGCTTCTGGCAGAGAAAAAATTCTGTTCGTCAACTTGGTTACGTTCTAAAAAAAACATGAATTATTTAGAAGAGCCTGATATGTTCCACGATATTTTTGGTCATATCCCACTTTTAAGCAATCCAGTTTTTTCTGAATTTGTCAGTGAATTTGGAAAAATCGGACTTCATCATATAAACGATCAAGAGAAGTTAATTGAGCTTCAACGTTTATACTGGTTCACTATCGAGTTTGGGGTGATTATGGATCAAAATAAACTAAAGGCTTATGGGGCAGGAATTATATCGTCACTTGAGGAAACAAATAAAGTCTATGACGAAAAAGGTGATTTTCACGCCTTTAATTTAAACGATATTTTAAAAAGGGATTTTCACACCGATAAAGTGCAGGAAGCATATTTTGTTATTTCATCTTTTGATGACCTGTATAATTCATTGTCCAAATTTTAGGTAGGTTGATTTTTCTATTAGCATCAAATAACATCTATCATAGATAAATTATTTTTTTATCGTAAATTCCACACTTCAAACCCATGAACTATGAAACATTTTATAACTGCTTTATTCCTCATCACCATATTTTCTGGATGTAAGGAAACTGATAAGAAAGAAAAGTCCCAAAAAGATGGCCAAAAAACAGAGAAACCACAAAGGAACCCAGCCGAAAAATTAGCGGAAAGAATAGGCCAAACCCATCAAGTCAAGGCTTTTAAAAAAGAAGATGCTGTTGCTTTTAATTTAGACTTAAAATTTGGTGGACAAGATCGGATGAAGGCTAAAATTATAATGGCGACTGACGGTTCACAAATTAAAATCGAAAAAAATGACAGCACTAATTTATTTTACGGCCCGAACGGTGCTTTTTTAAGCCCAAAAGAAAAAAAATATCAAGGTGCGCGTTTTGATGTGATGACTTGGCCATATTTCTTTGCCTTGCCTTTTAAACTAAGCGATCCCGGAACACAGTGGTCATCTAAAAAAGAACGTCCTTTTAAAAAAGATAAAAACCTGGCTTCTGCAAAACTGACCTTTGCTCAAAAAACCGGCGATTCACCCGATGATTGGTATATTGTTTACGCAGCAGAAAACACTGATTTTTTAAAGGCGGCTGCTTATATCGTGACTTTCGGTACCGATGTGGAAAAAGCAGAAAAAAATCCGCATGCGATTGTTTACGATCACTTTATTACGGTCAACGACATTCCGGTGGCACAGCAATGGACTTTTCGGCAATGGGATAAAGAGCGGGGAATTTACGGAGATCCCTTGGGTTCAGCTGAAATAACCGACATTAATTACTTTAAACCGAATAAAAATACGTTTAAAGTTCCAGAAAATGCAGTAAAAATTAAAAAGCCTAACCTCTAAACCGATTTTCAATTTTATATTTGTCATTTCAAACCAAAACCTATGATTGACGTTAAGCTTCCCGATGGCAGCACAAAACAAATGGAGCCTGAAAATTCTGCACTGGATGTCGCTCAAAGCATCAGCAGCGGATTGGCCCGCAGTGTGATTTCTGCCAGTTACAACGGTGAAAAAATTGAATCCGAAGCCCCGCTTAAAAAAGACGGCGACCTCGTTCTTTATACCTGGAAAGACAAAGAAGGAAAACAAGCTTTTTGGCACAGCACTGCACACGTTTTGGCGCAAACCTTGGAAAAACTCTATCCGGGAATCAAACTCACTATCGGCCCGTCGATTGAGCGTGGTTTCTATTATGACGTCGATCTCAACGGGCACACGATTTCTGAAAATGACTTTGGAAAAATCGAGAAAAAAATGCTCGAACTCGCCCGTGGAAAACACGATTTTCAAATGCGTGATGTCAGCAAGCAGGAAGCTTTGGATTATTATGAAGGACAACAAAATCCCTATAAAAAAGAATTAATTCAAAATCTTGAAGACGGCGATATTACCTTTTGCGATCACGACGATTTTACTGATTTGTGCAAAGGCGGCCACCTTCCAAATACAAAATTCATCAAAGCGGTGAAATTATTGAACATCGCCGGGGCATATTGGCGCGGTGATGAACACAATCCACAGCTCACCAGGATTTATGGAATTTCCTTTCCAAAACAAAAAGAACTCAAAGAATATCTCGAAAAACTCCAACAGGCCAAAGAACGCGACCACCGAAAATTGGGCAAGGAACTGAGCTTATTTACTTTTTCAAAGAAAGTGGGGCAAGGCCTGCCACTTTGGCTGCCAAAAGGTGCCGCCCTTCGTGAGCGGTTGGAAAATTTTATGCGCAAAGCCCAGGAAAGAGCTGGTTATGAACCCGTGATTTCCCCACATATCGGGCAAAAAGAACTTTATGAAACTTCCGGGCATTATGCAAAATATGGTGAAGACAGTTTTCAACCCATCAAAACGCCGAACGAAGATGAAGAATTTCTTCTGAAACCAATGAATTGTCCGCACCACTGCGAAATTTATAATGCTGAAAAATGGTCTTACCGCGATCTACCAAAACGCTATGCTGAATTTGGGACGGTTTACCGCTATGAACAAAGTGGCGAACTGCACGGCTTGACCCGCGTGCGCGGTTTTACACAAGACGACGCCCACATTTTCTGTATGCCAGATCAACTGAATGAAGAATTTAAAAAAGTAATCGATATCGTTCTTTATGTCTTTGGTTCCCTCGGTTTTGAAGATTTCACCGCCCAGGTTTCGCTTCGGGATCCCGATGCGCCTGAAAAATATATTGGTTCAGATGACAATTGGGACAAGGCCGAAAAAGCAATCCTGAATGCAGCGGAGGAAAAAGGCTTAAATTATGTTGTGGAGACCGGCGAAGCTGCATTTTATGGTCCTAAACTCGATTTTATGGTCCGCGATGCGCTGGACAGAAGCTGGCAACTCGGCACAATTCAAGTTGACTATAACCTGCCCGAACGTTTTGAGTTGACTTATAAGGGCAGCGATAATGAAGAGCACCGGCCCGTGATGATCCACCGTGCGCCTTTTGGCAGTATGGAACGCTTTATCGCTATTTTACTCGAACACACCGGCGGAAATTTCCCGCTG
>Ga0075106_1001220_pt1 | contig 11462 bp, 12 predicted proteins | sample AntDeeMetag02WF4_FD_69796 | JGI IMG/M metagenome (GOLD analysis project Ga0075106, IMG submission 69796) | Saline lake microbial communities from Deep Lake, Antarctica - Antarctic Deep Lake Metagenome 02WF4 | ecosystem: Environmental > Aquatic > Non-marine Saline and Alkaline > Saline | place... | reverse complement strand
GACCGCTCCCGGGACGCCGGGGTATGCGAGAACCGGGCAGGCGGCCGATATGATGGCGTTCAGGTCAGGAAATCAGGAATTCCATCTTGACGCCGGCAACCTCGATCACGGATTCGTTGTCGAGCCGAATAGCCTCGCTGCCCACCTGCTGGCCGTCGACGGAGGGGTGTCCACCATCCTTCGCTTCGATTTCGATCAGGAAATACCCCTGCGCGCGCCTTGTGATAGCAGCGACCTGAACGCCCGGTTTCCCGAGCGTCGTCAGGGCTTTCTTCAGTTCGAGTTCCTTGCCCGCGTTGGCACCGCTGACAACCCGCACACGTGCTCGCCCCGCGGCCTGTTCGACGGATCGGTCGGATTCGGCCGCGATCTGTTGTCCGAGCGCTTCGACCGATCGATCGACGGAGTCGCTGCCGCTGTTCTCCGGCATGCCTTTCGTATCGGGCCGGATCACCATCGTGCGCTCAAAATCGTTGTCGCCACCCCGGGATGCCGCTTCGTTCGAGTACATCAACAGATGTTTCCCGATCATGATCGAGTCGCCATCCTGCAGGGCGTGTTTCTTGATCGGAGAACCATTGACAAAGGTCCCGTTCGTACTGTTCTGATCCTCGAGGAACGAATCGTTGAGAATCGTCAGAATTCGCGCGTGGTGACCACTGACGGCCAGATTGTCAATCTGGATGTCGTTGTCCGCTTTGCGGCCGATCGTCATCTGTTCCTTGTCGAGTTCATACTCGGCAACGATCTGGTCATTGAACGAGAGCGTCAGCTTGGCCATGATGTGTGCATCCAGGGGCGACTGTCGTGCGTCAGCACGGTTCGATACCGATCATGTTGCGCTGTTACTGGAACCAGTCGACAAAACGACGGAACCAGCTGCGACGGCACGGAAACGGCTTGATAACCCGTGCGAGTACGACCGATACATTGTCCTGACCGCCATTCGCGTTCGCCTCTTCGATAAGATGATCGGCGGCATTTTCGAGATTATCACCAAATTTATCGAGGGTTAAGCGTATGGCCTCGTCGCCGACCATATCGTTGAGGCCGTCGGAACAGAGGAGATAGAGATCGCCCGGTAGCGCGATCTCTTCCTGCAGGTCCGCATTGACCGATTCCTCGATCCCGAGGGCGCGTGTGACGATGTTGCGGTTGAGTGACGCGCGGGCCTCTTCGGGTGTGTAGAAACCGCGGTCGATCAGTTCCTGCATCAGGGTGTGATCGCGGGTCAATTGTTCGAGTTGGCCGCCACGGAAGCGGTAGGCACGGGAATCACCGACGTGGGCGAGGGTCAGGCGATCGTCGTAGAAGAGCGCAACGACCAGGGTCGTGCCCATGCCCTCGTATTGCGGCTGCGTACGGGCGGTCTCGTAGACAATCGTGTTCGCTTCGTGCACCACGTCGCGGGTGAGCAGGCTTTCGGGTGCATAAGCCTCATCGTCGGGGGATTCCGTGGCAATCCCCGACAGGCGGCTTGCCAGCTCGCGCGTGACCGTCTCGACCGCAAGTGCACTCGCGATCTCTCCGCCCTTGTGCCCCCCCATACCGTCCGCCAGCACGGCGATGCCGTTGGGCGGGTCGGCGGCGACCCGATCCTCGTTGTGCGGTCGCTTGCGGCCGGTGTCACTACGCTCGGCGAAAACGAGCATCGTGCTGAGATCCACACGACGGCCAGCCATGCCGATCAACCCTGGTCGATCCGTTGGGCGCAGGCGCGGAGATCGGCCGCCATCGCCCGTCCGTCCGCGTAACGCGTGTCAGGGTCCTTCTGCATCGCTCGATCAATGATCTCGCCGACGCAGGCGGGGAGGGCGTCATCGATGTCATGGACGGGGGTGTGCGGTTCGTTCGCGATTCGGTACATCAGGGTTGCCATGCTGTCGGCCGTGAACGGCAATTGTCCGGTCACCATCTGATAGAGCATGACGCCCAGCGAGAAAAGATCCGAGCGTCCGTCCACTTTGTTGCCGGCGAGCTGTTCCGGAGACATGTAAGAGGGTGTACCGAGGACCATGCCGGTCTTGGTCCGACTGGAATCGGTAATCCGGGCGATACCGAAGTCGGTGATCTTCAGGGTCTGGGTGTCCTGGTCGTACATGATGTTGCCGGGCTTCACGTCACGGTGCACGACATTGTGGTCGTGTGCATAGGCGAGTGCCTCGGCGGAGTCCGCGACCATTTCCAGGACACGGCGCAGGGGCAGGAGATTGCCCGCCTTGATCCAGGGCGTCAGGTCCTTGCCCTTGAGAAATTCCATCGAGATATAGGCAAGATCGTGCTCTTCTCCGGCATCGTAAATCGTGACGATGTTCGGGTGATTCAGGCGACCTGCCGTTTCCGCCTCGCGGAAAAAGCGTTCCTTGACGTCCTCGAGCTCGTCCGCTTCGAACTCCTGCGAGAGTGCGAGTGTCTTGATGGCAACGACGCGATTGATCTTCGGGTCACGGCCCTGGTAGACGGTGCCCATAGCCCCCTTGCCGATCTCTTTCTCGACATCGTACCGACCCAGTTTCGGGTTCTCGATGTCGTCGCCGCCGAGAACCATGGTGCCGTCACCGCCGCCGCCACCGCCACCGAGGACGACCGTTTCTTCCATCTTTTTCGAGCGCTGGCGACGCGTCGCAATGTCGCGGAAATTGGCGTCATGCTTCGCCATGTAATCGTAAACGTTGCTTGCTTTGTTGAACTGGCGTTTGCGTTCGTAGTCCAGTGCCAGGTTGTAGAGCACCTCCATCATCGAGTCATCGAGCGGGCATTTGCGGTATTTCTCGAACGCGGTGTCCAGTTGCCCCTGACTCTGGAAAGACAACCCGAGCATGCGGTTGCTCTCCGCGGACTCGGCATCCGAGCGGAGTTTGCCGCGTTCGGTTGCCAGGAAACGTTTGGTCATCATCAGCGTGTAGCCGACCACGAGCAGAGCGGCCGGTGTGGCCAGCGGGATCCACATCTGCTGCGTTACGAGTAATCCATATCCGGTGCCGGCGGCGCCGGCCACAAGGACAACGCCGATCAGGGCGGCGCTGCCGCCGCGCAGCCGCGGTACCAATACGATGAGATAGAGCGCGATAAGCGCGAATGCGCCGATCCGGGCCCACTGAGCCCACTCCGGGCGAAGGAAGAAATCCTGTTCGAGGATGCTTGAAACGGCGTGCGCCAGTGTGATCACGGGAGCGGTCGTGGCACTGATCGGAGTGACCTGGGAATCACCCACGCCGGTGGCCGTGGCGCCGACCAGGACGATCCGGTCTTTATATTTTTCGGCGGGAATACGCCCGGACAGCACATCGTAAAACGAGTCGACCGGGAAGGCGGATTGGCCACCCGCGCGATCCCCGGCGTCATAGAAAAACATGTTCATCTGCAGGGCAGGGTCGGTGGCGATATCGAGCCCACCCAGCTGCACGCCTCGGCCGGGGCGGATTCTGATGTCCTCGGTGTCGAGATTCAGCCCGCGTGCCGCCACCATCAGGGACAGTGACGGGTAATAGTCGTCGAAGTAGTCGATTACCAGCGGCTGCGAGCGGACGCCACCGTCGATGTCGGGGTTGAAATTCAGGTGGCCGATCGCATCCGCGGCGGAGCCAATCGGTTCGATCGGGGAAAGTGCCTGCTGAGCCGGCAGCCCGAGGTAACGAGGCAGCGGGCCCGTGGCCGTCGATATGTTCGTGATCGTGTTGGCCCGTACGTAGCCGGGCAAAGGTTGGTCGGGTTTGCCGACCGGCGATCCGAGTCGGAAGGGCATGCCGAGGACGACGTTGTCCGCCGCGCCTATCGCCTGCGCGAGCTGCCGGTCGGTATCGAGATCCGTAACGGCGCCCGTGAGACGTTCGTGCAGGCCGTCAAGACGGTCACGCGCCTGCTCGGAGGCATTCGGATCCTCTATGACCGCGGGAAGTTCGCCGATCGAGCGCTGGTCATAATACTCGAGCAGCTCGCGGATACGGGTGAGGCCGGGATCGATCTGGGGCTCGAGGAAGAAGACCGTATATCCGATCGCGTCGGCGCCACCATCGGCAAGCTTGCCGATCATCCGGCCATGCAGGTCACGTGACCAGGGCCACCGCCCCAGGTTGGCGATGCTTTCGTCGTCGATCGCGATCACGGCGATGCGATCGCTGGGATCCGCGTCAGCGCCCGTCACGCCCCAATCATAAAAGCTACGTTCCAGACTCTGCAGGAGTGCGGTTCCGGAAGCGGCGATGAATACGAGAGTGACGACGACACCGACAAACCAGTCGGATTTCAGGAAACCGGCCTTCATCCATGCCCCCCCAAGGCCATGATTCACCCGATCATACTACAATAGCGTTGCGGCGAAAGAGCGCGGCGGCCCCAGGCGTGACCTCCTTCACAAAGGGGCTCCCGCCGTGTGTGATATCTTGCTGCTGCGCGCGCGGAGTCGCCGTGACCCCCTCCGCCCCGGGAGCAGAGTTGTGCGGGACCTCCTACACCGGATTGAGCGCCTGAACGAGATTGGCGTGGCCCTGTCGGGCGAGCCGGATCATATGCGGTTGCTCGAAACCATTGTCGAGCGTGCCCGCGAACTGACGGCCGCGGATGGCGGCACCCTGTATCTCGTTCATGAGAACCGTACGGTCACGTTCGAAATCCTGCGAACGGCGTCGCTCGGGCTGGCGCTCGGTGGCAATGCCGGCGAACCCATTCCGTTTCCGGCGTTGGCCCTCGAGGTCGACGGTGCGCCGAATGAGAGCATGGTTGTCACGCATGCGGTTCTGCGCCGCGAGACCGTCAATATCCCGGACGCATATGACGCCCACGGTTTCGATTTCAGTGGGACCCGGGCCTTCGATCGGCGCATGGACTATCGTACACAGTCCCTCCTGACGGTTCCGATGTGCGATCACGAAAACAGCGTGATCGGGGTGCTGCAGCTGATCAATGCGATGGACGGGGACCGCGTCGTTCCGTTCGAACCGGCGGACCAGCGGCTGGTCGAATCGCTTGCCTCACAGGCTGCGATCGCGTTGTCGAACAAGCGGCTGCTGGATCAGCAGCGGGAACTGTTCGAGGCGTTCGTGCGCATGATCGCGCAGGCGATCGATGAAAAATCGCCGTACACGGGGGCTCACTGCCGGCGAGTGCCGGAATTGACGATGATGCTTGCCGATGCGGCAACCGCGACGCCGGACGGGCCCCTCGGTGAGTTCTCCATGGCGGCGAACGATCGCTATGCGCTTTGGCTCGCGGGTTGGCTCCATGACTGCGGGAAAATCACGACACCCGAGCATGTCATGGACAAATCGACGCGGCTGGAGACGGTTCACGACAGGATCGAGACCGTCGCCGCGCGCTGCGCCGCGCTCAGGCAGGAAATCCGCGCGACGGCCGTCGGCGCGATCGCCGCGGCCCATGCGCGTGACGATCATGCGACTGCCACGAGCCTGGCCGCCGAGCGTGATCGTGAACTCACCGATCTTGCCGAGGACCTGGCGTTCCTGCGTGCCGCCAATGAAGGCGGAGAACGGATGAGCGCTTCGGACCGGGCGCGGATCCAGCGTATCGCCGAGCGCCACTGGACGGATGCCGACGGTGTCACTCACCCGCTGTTGACCGATGATGAAATGGACAACCTGTTGATCGACCGGGGCACGCTGAACGGGGAAGAACGCCGGATCATCGAGCACCATGTCGTCGCGACGATCAACATGCTGGAGGCGCTGCCGTTTCCGAAGCATCTGCGCAACGTGACCGAATATGCGGCTGGCCATCACGAGCGGATCGATGGCCAGGGCTACCCGAATGGGTTGACGCGGGATGAGATGTCCGTCCCGGCGAGGGCGATGGCGATCGCCGATGTGTTCGAGGCGCTGAGCGCGGCTGATCGCCCCTACAAGCCGGCCAAGCCGCTGTCGGAATGCCTGCGGATCATGCGCGCCATGTGCGACGAGGGCCATATCGATCCGGACCTGTTCGAGGTGTTCGTCCGCGAACAGGTGTACTGGCGTTACGCGCGGGAATATCTGGAGCCGGAACAACTGGATACGGTCGATCCGGACGCACTGCTGAGCGCGACGGCCGGGTGCCGGTAAGCGCAGGCATCGGACGCCGGCTCTGGCCGCAGCCGTCGCACCCACCGGCGCACCGCTGGAAGGGTTACTCGGGCGTTCCTGCCGTGATGGCGTCCGCCGGAACGCCCGCGAGCCCTTTGCTCAGTACGCGCACGTCGAATCCGCGGTCGCTCAGGATGAACGCGGCGGCCGAACTGCGCCGGCCGGTATCGCAATACAGGATCCAGGTGCGCGCCGGATCCAGCTTCTGCGCTTTCATCCGCAGCACGAACAAGGGGACATTCGTCGCGTTTTCGATGTGACCGTTCTCGAATTCGGCCGGCAGACGCACGTCGAGCCAGGCGGCGCCGTCTTCCACCCGGGCCACAGCGGACTCGTAATCGAGGCGTTCAATCAGCGGTTCGGTCAGCAGCGAATTGAAATCGTCCTTGGAAATTCGCATTAGAGTGCCCGGCGCCAGCATTGTGACCGTCGCATTGCGCTCCTTGTCCGAGATGAGCGCTTCTTCGCCGAAGCTGTCGCCCTGGTCCAGTTCCGCGAGTCGGATACCATCCGGTTTCGCTTTCGTGGCCCGGGTAACGAGGCAGCGCCCTTCGCGGATGATGTAGAAGTAATCGCCGGGTTCGCCCTGGCGGATCACCACATCGCCGGCGCGGTAAGCGACCGGTTCCATGCGCATGAAGATCGCCTGGATATTCGCCGGGGGGATACGACGAAAGCACTCGGTCTGCAGCAACCGGGTCATCCAGTCGCCATCGTCTTCTTCTCCGGCGTCCGCGAGTTCCTCAACCCGATAACTCCCGGTCTGATCCCACGTGAGCATCAGATCGAGCAGATCGCGATCCACGGCCAGTGCCAGCGCGTCCGTGCTGGCCCGTGCCGCGCGCGCCTTGGGTCCGATGACGTCGAGCGCGTTGCGCGTCACTTCGGAACCGCCCTCGATCGTCTGTTCGATGCCGTTCTCACCGTGCAGCTCGACCGTGCCCTTGACGAGAAAGAGCTGGGCGTCGCTGCGCTCGCCATCGCGAAACAGGTAACGACCGGCGGCCACCGACATGAACTGCGCCTTGCGGCTCAGTTCCTTGAGGTTGTCCGGACTCAGTGAACCCAGCGGCGAGAAGCGCGCCAGGTCCTGTGTGCTGACATTATCGGCCATGGCTGCGGCAGGATATCCCATCGGTGTAGAAGCGTGGCCGAAAGTACCGGCTGGTCGTGGCGAAAGCAACCGGAGTCGGTACAGGGCCGGATGATTGTCCGCCTGGCCCACTAGCGCCCCGAAGATCAGTATAATCCGCGTATCGGGCGAGGCGGAGGTGCGAGCGGTTGCAATGAACCTTCACGGACAGGCCTCTCCGGGTGGCTGGGACGACGCTCAGGCCGCCCTGCGGGCGTGGTACGCGACCGCGCCCGGTGCGGATCTGCATGGGCGGATCGCCGGCCGGATCGAGGCACTGTTGCGTGATCGGTATGCGCTGCATTGTCTGCAGATCGGCGGAACGCGTTACGGGGTCGATCTGCTGGCGGGACGCGCGCTGATCCACCGGATCCACATCACCGGCGACGGCGCCGGCAGCATGCGGGCGCATCCGGCCGCAATGCCGCTCGCAACCGGATCGATCGATCTCGTCCTGCTGTGCCACGCGCTCGAGTTCAGTGATGATCCGCATGCGATTCTCCGCGAGGTGGATCGGGTGCTGGCGCTCGACGGTCTGGTTCTCTGCATTGGCTTCAATCCGTGGAGCCTGCTGGGGGTGCGCGGTCTCTGGGGGCGGGACGTACCCTGGTGCGGTCATTTTTATGGTCCAGGTCGAATCGGTGACTGGTTCGCGCTGCTCGGCTGGCGTGTACAGCGTCGTGAGACATTCGGTTATGGCCCGCCAGTGAACAGCGACAGCCTGCGCCGGCGCCTGATGGTGCTGGAGCGGCTCCATCGCTGGCTGCCCGTGCAGGGGGCTATTCATGCACTGCTCGGCCGTAAGCATTCGATTCCTTTCAAGCCCGTGCCGGCCCGGCGCCTGCGCGCGGAACCCCGACCCGTGGTCGGCGGCGTCGTCCGCCCGACCCGGTACACGGAGATGCATTGATGAATTCGCCGGTCGTAATCCACACCGATGGCGCCTGCCGCGGCAACCCGGGGCCGGGAGGCTGGGGCGCCATCCTCGAGCACGAGAGCCGCGAGCGGGAGCTCTACGGCTATGAGCCCGAGACCACGAACAACCGCATGGAACTGATGGCAATCATCCAGGCGCTCGAAGCCCTGAAACGTCCCTGCAAGGTCCGGGCGATTACCGATTCCCAGTACGTCATGAAGGGCGTAACGGAATGGATGCCGGGCTGGAAGAAGCGTGGCTGGCGCACCGCTTCGCGCAAACCGGTCGCCAACCGCGATCTGTGGGAGCGTCTCGACGCCGCGATCCAGCGGCACGAGATCGACTGGGAGTGGGTTCGTGGCCATACCGGTCAGGCAGGCAATGAACGTGCCGACCAGTTGGCCAATCGTGGAATCGACGAAGCCGGAGGCAAGCGCTGATGCGTCAGGTCGTACTCGATACTGAAACCACTGGCCTGGAACCGCAGCAGGGGCACCGGATTATCGAAATCGGCTGTGTCGAGCTGTTCGACCGGCGCCACACCGGCAATCGGTTCCACCACTACATCAATCCGGAACGTGAAATCGAGGCGGGGGCCGTCGAGGTCCACGGGATCTCGAACGAATATCTGGCGGACAAGCCGGTTTACGCCGATATTGCCGAATCGCTGCTCGACTTCCTGCGCGATGCCGAACTGATCATCCACAACGCCCCGTTCGATGTCGCCTTCCTGAACGCGGAGTTCGAGCGGCTGGAGGGGCAGTGGGGGCGCATCGAGGATCACTGTCCGCGCGTTGTCGACACCCTCGTGATGGCCCGTGAGCGGCATCCAGGCCAGCGCAACGGCCTCGATGCCCTGTGCAAACGGTACGAGATCGACAATTCGGGACGTGAACTCCATGGCGCGTTGCTGGACGCCGAATTGCTGGCGGACGTCTATCGAGTGATGACCGGCGGGCAGACCGCGCTTCACCTCGATGCCGCCGGGAGCGACGAGAGCGGTGCCGGGGTGCGGCATGGGCCGGCCCGACGGCGTGGCGCGGTACCCGTCGTGCGGGCGGACTCGGGCGAGCGCGCGGCGCATAAGGAGCGCCTCGCCGACATCGTGGCGGCCGGCGGAGGTTGCCTCTGGCAGGAAGAAGGGGGCGACAGCGACGCCTGAACCAGTGAGGATGGCCCACTGGTTCGGCAGTCGCGGGGAGGGGAGTTACACGGCGTGGCGCATCAGGCGCTGGCGTTGGCGTTCCCAGTCCTTTTCTTTTTCGTCTTCGCGCTTGTCGTGCTTGCGCTTGCCCTTCGCCAGACCGATTTCCAGTTTCGCCCGACCCCGTTTCCAGTACAGCTGCAGCGGGACCACTGTGTAGCCCCGGCGTTCAGTAGCGCCGATCAGGCGGTCGATTTCATGGCGATGCAGCAGCAGTCGGCGCGTACGCGTCGGATCCGCGACCACGTGCGTCGAAGCGGAGGGCAGGGGTGGGATGTGGGCGCCCAGCAGCCAGCACTCGCTCTTTTTGAGCACGACATACGCCTCCGCGATCTGGGCGCGCCCGGCACGCAGACTCCGCACCTCCCAGCCCTGCAGCTCCAGGCCGGCCTCGAGCCGATCCTCGATGGAGAAGTCGTGCCGTGCGCGGCGGTTGACCGCGACCACGTTGCCCTCGGGCGCCTTGTTTTTCTTTGCTTTGGCCATTGCGACATTGTACTGACCCGAATACGGGGAAAGCCACACTCAGTGGGTCCGATGCGCGCGGTGCAAAGTCGTTGAACCTGCGGATGCGCCAGCGATTTCCGGGCCTCTGCGTGCCGGTAAGGCACATCGCTGACCCCGGTGTAATGTCGGTAAACTTGAGTCGGACGACCGGTTTGGCGACAATCCGCGCCACCCGGCCACGGCCTCTCGGCCGGACCACTCACAGCCCGGACCCATCATCGTGCCCCGAATCCAGCGCTCCGCAGCGGTGCCGCATTCGCCCGAACAGATGTTCGATCTGGTGAATGATGTCGAATCCTACCCACGCTTCCTGCCGTGGTGCCGCAGCGCGCGGGTACTGTCCAGCGGGGAGCGCGAGGTCAGGGCGCGCATCGAAATGGCGAAGGGTGCGCTCCACCGCTCATTCAGCACACGCAACGAACTCGAGCCCGGACGCCGGATCCGCGTCCGCCTGGAGGACGGCCCCTTCAGTCGCCTCGAGGGTGACTGGCATTTCGATCCCGATCAGCGCGGCGGCTGCCGGGTTTCCCTGGACCTGGAATACGAGTTCGCCGGGCGCGTGCTCAGTGCCGTTATTGGCCCGGTCTTCAATCAGATCGCGCAGACGATGGTCGATTCGTTCGTGCGACGGGCCGATTCGCTGTACGGGCGCTGAGATGCGCATAGAGGTCGCGTACGCCCGACCCGACCGCCAGCGGCTGGTGACGGTCGAGCTGGCCGCCGGCGCGACCGCACGCGATGCCGTACGCGAATCCGGCCTCGCGGTCGAATTCCCCGAAATCGATAGCGAGCGGGCACCGCTGGGCGTATTCGGGCGTGCGTGCAGCGGCGATACCGTGCTGCGCGCGGGCGACCGCGTCGAGATCTACCGCCCACTCCAGATCGACCCGAAAGAGGCGCGCCGGAAACGTGCCGGCAGGCGCCAGCGGCGCTGATTCTCAGGTTCCGGGGTAGTCCTGCCCCGGTCCGCGGTCCGTGCCCGTGGGCGTTCCGTGGGTATCCACATCCGGCAACGGCTGGACGTCTCCCTCCGGTACCGGCTCATCCGGTGGCTGGTAGCGGTTCTGGATGCTCGCGACCCGGTCCTGCTCATCGAAGTACAGTGTCAACCGCTGCGGAGCCTCCACGGAGCGTCCCGCCTCGGCGCGGTAGTACACGTAATCCCAGCGATCCCGGCGGAACGGGGCGCTGAGGATCGGCTCACCGATGAGTTCGCGCACTCGCGCGCGTGTCTGACCTCTCTCCAGGGCGGCGATGTCGTCGTTCGAAAGCAGGTTGCCCTGCTGGATCTTGATCCGTTGCGCGTCCGGGACGAGGGCGGCGCAGCCGGAGAGGAACAGGGCGGCGAGGGCGAGGGAAGCGAATCGGATCAATGGCATCGTCAGGACCGGTCAGATCGGGTAGAATGAGTCTAAATCATAACGCGTCCGCAGACTACGCGACGGGGCGGATCAGTGGAAAACGAGCAGCTCAAAAAAGCTGGACTTAAAGTCACCCTCCCCAGGGTCAAGGTTCTCGAGATCCTCGAACAGGTGCAGGAGGCCGGTGAAGCCCACCATCTGACCGCGGAGGATGTCTATCGGCGCCTGATCGAATCCGGCTCCGAGATCGGCCTCGCGACAGTATACC
>Ga0075106_1001216_pt1 | contig 11468 bp, 8 predicted proteins | sample AntDeeMetag02WF4_FD_69796 | JGI IMG/M metagenome (GOLD analysis project Ga0075106, IMG submission 69796) | Saline lake microbial communities from Deep Lake, Antarctica - Antarctic Deep Lake Metagenome 02WF4 | ecosystem: Environmental > Aquatic > Non-marine Saline and Alkaline > Saline | place... | reverse complement strand
GGCGAAAACGCAGGCCGGACGTGCGCGGGGATTGATGGAACGCACCACGCTGGGCGCCGATAGCGGCATGCTGTTTGTGTATGATCAGCGCCAGTCAGCGCGCAGCGCGTTCTGGATGTACCGCACCCTGATCCCGCTGGATATCGCCTTTATTGATGGCGACGGGCGCATCGTCAGCCTGCAAACCATGCCGCCTTGCGAGGCAGGAAAGCCGGCACAGTGCCCCACCTACGCGCCGGGTCGCGCTTATCATGCCGCGCTTGAGGTCAACGCCGGCTACTTTGCCGAGCGGGGCATCAGCGAAGGCGACTGCGTCTCGGCGCCGGTGCTTGCCGGGCAGTGCCAAGCGGCGAGCGAGACGGTGGGTTAGCGCAAGTTATTGAGATAAAAGCCTAAGATGAAAGTCTAAGAAAAGGCCGCTGTGGCGTATTAAAACTTGTAATAGCCCGCCCGGCACCTTATTTTGCAACTTGGCATGGCTTGATCTGTATTGGCCGCCCAGGCTGACTGCGATGCACCGACAGCACGACAATAAGTTACAACACCAGAATAAAGGGGAATGTCCATGAAACGTCATGTATTTTCGACTGCCGCTTTCTCCGGCGCACTGCTGGCTGCCGCTACGTTTGCGTCGCCTGCCGTGGCTCAGGAAGAAAGCTACGTCACCATCGGTACCGGTGGTCAGACCGGTGTTTACTACGTGGTAGGGCAGTCCGTCTGCCGTCTGGTCAACAAGAACAGCGAAGAGCAGAACATTCGCTGTAACGCGCCGTCTACCGGCGGCTCGGTGGCCAACATCAACGGTATCAAGTCCGGCGAGCTGGACATGGGCGTGGTGCAGTCCGACGTGCAGTACCAGGCCTACAACGGCACGGGTAATTTTGAAGACGACGCCTACGACGACCTGCGCGCGGTGTTCCGCATCCACGGCGAGCCGCTGACGCTGCTGGCGCGCGCGGATGCCGACATCGAAACGCTGGATGATCTGGAAGGCAAGCGCGTCAACATCGGTAACCCGGGCTCTGGCCAGCGCAACACCATGGAAGTGGTCATGGATGCCAAGGGCTGGGACAAGGACACTTTCTCGCTGGCTTCTCAGCTCGACGCCGCGGAAATGGCCTCGGCGCTGGCGGATAACAACATTGACGCCATGACCTACGTGGTCGGCCACCCCAATGGCGCGATTCAGGAAGCCACCACGACCGTTGATGCGAATCTGATCCCGCTCAACGACGAAGATATTCAGGGCATCGTCGCTGAATATCCCTACTACTCCAAGTCGGTTATCCCGGGCGGGCTGTACAAGAACAACCCTGATGACGTGGAAACCTTTGGCGTCGCCGCGACCTTCGTGACCACGGCAGATACCGACGATGAAGTCGTTTATCAGACCGTCAAAGCGGTATTTGACAACTTTGATCGCTTCAAGCGCCTGCACCCGGCGTTTGAAAACCTCGATCCCGAGGACATGGTCACCAGCGGTCTTTCCGCACCGCTGCACGACGGTGCTGCCCGCTACTACCGCGAGCAGGGCTGGATCGAGTAAGCCAGAAAGCGGAGCATATCATCGCTTTTTGTACGTGATGCGCGCGGCTCCTGAGGGGGCCGCGCGCTGCGTTCAGGCAGTGTATGGCAGACCCGAGTATCAGAGGCGGGTAGCGAAATTGTGCCATGCGCGTGCGAGCCGACTATGCTGATCGATGAAGGAAGGCTGATAAAGCAATGATTGCAGATGCGGCCAAGGGCGACGAAAATCGCCTTCCACGCGCTCAGGGGTGCCGCTTGCGTCCTTCTGGTATTGCGCTTTGTTATCCATTTTTGTGCAGGGCTTGCTTATGACAGAGCACAGCAAAAAAGCGCCGGAATCGAATGCCCCACCCGGCGGGGCCGACGCGCCTCACGCCGAGCTCGACGATATGGTCGCGTCGACCGATTCGGGGGCGCGCAAACCCAAGGGCATGCCAGGAAAACTGCTGGTCAGTATTGCTGCCGTCTGGTCGCTGTTTCAGCTGTGGATCGCCTCTCCCTTGCCGTTTATCTTTGGCGTTGGCGTGTTCAATGCCACCGAGGCTCGCTCGATCCACCTGGCGTTTGCTCTGTTTCTGGCCTACATGGCCTATCCGGCGCTGAAGCGCTCGCCGCGTGATCATATCCCCGTGCAGGACTGGATCCTGGCCGGGCTGGCGGCCTTCTGCGGCGCCTATATGTTTTTGTTCTACGAATCTCTTGCCCAACGCCCCGGCGCGCCGCTGTTACAAGACGTGGTGGTAGGGGTGATGGGTATTTTGTTGCTGCTGGAAGCCACACGCCGCGCGCTGGGGCCACCGTTGATGATTGTGGCCACGGTGTTTCTGGTGTATTCGCTCGCCGGCCCGTGGATGCCGGGTATTCTCGCCCACGGCGGCGTCAGCCCGTTTGGCCTGATTAATCACCAGTGGCTGACGACCCAGGGCGTATTTGGTATCGCGCTGGGCGTCTCGACCAGCTTTGTCTTCCTGTTTGTACTGTTTGGCGCACTGTTGGATAAGGCCGGCGCGGGCAACTATTTCATCAAGGTCGCTTTTTCCCTGCTGGGGCACTACAAGGGCGGCCCCGCCAAGGCGGCGGTAGTGGCCTCGGGCATGACCGGACTGATTTCCGGCTCGTCGATTGCCAATACCGTGACCACCGGTACCTTTACCATTCCGATGATGAAGCGGGTCGGTTTTCCTGCCGAAAAAGCCGGTGCGGTTGAGGTGGCCTCGTCGGTTAACGGGCAGATCATGCCGCCGGTGATGGGCGCGGCGGCGTTTTTGATGGTGGAATACGTGGGCATTTCCTACGTGGAAGTGATCAAGCACGCGTTTTTGCCGGCGCTTATTTCTTATATCGCGCTGATTTATATCGTTCACCTTGAAGCGCTTAAAGCCGGCATGGAGGGGCTTAAAAGCACCAATCCGCCCAAGCCGCTGGTGCGCAAGGTGATCGGGTTTCTGGGCGGACTGCTGTTAATGATGGCAACGGCGCTGGGCGTGTACTACGGCCTGGGCTGGCTGAAACCCGTGCTGGGGGCCTCCGCTCCCTGGGTGATTGCGGCGGGCCTGGTGGTGGTGTATCTGGCCCTGCTGAAAGTGGCGGCGAGCTACCCCGAGCTTGAGCTTGACGACCCGGACGAGCCGATTTTCGAGCTGCCGCAAACGCGCCCCACGGTGATGGTCGGGCTGCAGTATATTCTGCCGGTGATCGTGCTGATCTGGTGCCTGATGGTCGAACGCCTGTCGCCCGGACTATCGGCGTTCTGGGCGACGGTGTTCATGGTCTTCATCATGCTGAGCCAGCGTCCGATTCTTGCCGTCTTGCGCGGTAAAAGTGACCTTCGCGCCGATTTGCGTGAAGGCGCGCTGGACCTCTGGAGTGGCCTTGTCACCGGGGCGCGCAACATGATCGGTATCGGCATTGCCACGGCAACGGCGGGGATTATCGTCGGTGCGGTGTCACAAACCGGTGTCGGGCTGGTGCTGGCCGAGGTGGTGGAAACCATCGCCATGGGCAATCTGCTGCTGATCCTGTTCTTTACCGCCGTGCTCAGTCTGATACTGGGCATGGGCCTGCCGACAACGGCCAACTACATCGTGGTATCGGCGCTGCTGGCACCGGTGATTATTCAGCTGGGCCAGCAAAATGGCCTGCTGGTGCCGCTGATTGCCGTGCACCTGTTCGTGTTTTACTTCGGCATCATGGCCGACGTGACCCCGCCCGTGGGGCTGGCGTCGTTTGCCGCGGCGGCGATTTCCGGAGGCGACCCCATACGCACCGGTTTCCAGGCGTTTTACTACAGCCTGCGTACCGCCGCGCTGCCGTTTCTGTTCATCTTCAACACCGACCTGCTGTTGATCGACGTCAGTCCGCTGCAGGGGGTGCTGATCTTTATCGTGGCGACCGTCGCCATGCTGATCTTCGCCGCCGCGACCCAGGGCTACATGCTGACGCGCAGCCGCTGGTATGAGTCCGCACTGCTGCTGCTGGTGGCCTTTACCCTGTTTCGCCCCGGCTTCTGGATGGATCAGCTGCACGATCCTTACCGCGACATCCCCCCGACGCAGTTTGTCGAAGCGCTGGGCGATGTGGATGCCGATACCACGCTGCGCCTGCAGATCAGCGGGCTCGACGCCTACGGCGAACCGATGACCACCTACATGACGCTGCCGGTGCCCGACGGCGACAGCGGTCAGGAGCGGCTCGACAATCTGGGTATTGAGCTGTTGGTGGATGACGGTAAAGCCGTGGTGGACATGGTCACCTACGGCAGTCAGGCCGCCGAGATGGGCTTTGATTTTGATCAGGAAATCATTCAGGTGCAGGCGCCGGTAGACCGCTGGACCAAAGAGTGGATGTGGCTGCCCGCACTGGGCGTTTTCGGGCTTGTGGTGGCGCTGCAGCGCCGTCGTCGCCGTCGTGAAAAAGCGCCCGTGGCGGCGGCATAGAGGAGAGGCTCATGTACCGTAAAATTCTGCTGCCCGTGGATATCAACGAAGAAGCCTCGTGGAAAAAGGCACTGCCCACGGCAATCACGCTGTGCCAGACGTTTGACGCCTCGCTTCACGTGGTTACCGTGCTGCCGGATGTCAAGATGCCGCTGGTGGGTGCCTACTTTCCCAAAAACTTCTCCCAGGAAGCGCACGCCGCGGTGGCCGAGGCCCAGCGCGACTTCATCAGCGATAACATTCCCGATGAGATCCAGACCCAGAGCGTGATCGTTGACGGCTCGCCGTGGGAGGCGATTATCAACGTGGGCAAGCAGCTGGATATCGACCTGATCGTCATGGCCTCGCACACCAAGCGCAAGTTTGTCGATTATGTGCTCGGGCCAAACGCCGAGCACGTGGTGCATCACGCCAAAATGTCGGTGATGATTGTGCGCTAGGATGATCGTGGGCTAGCGAGTATCAGGGAGGTATGTGGAAGAGCCGGGCAGCATCGCCCGGCTCTTCGACGTTTGGATGATTTTACCCGGGCGCGGATTGGCCAACACTGGGCAGGCAGTGAACAATCCTCAGCAGCTAAGAACAACATGCAGGAGCCACGCCATGATCTATGCCAACCCCGGCGACGCCGATTCCCTGATCACGTTCGACAAGCGCTACGGCAACTACATTGGCGGCGAGTTTGTGCCGCCGGTTAACGGCGAGTATTTCGATAACGTCAGCCCGATTAACGGCGAGGTGTTCTGCGAAATCCCCCGCTCGACCGCCGAAGATATCGACAAGGCGCTGGACGCTGCCCACCACGCCGCTCCCGAGTGGGGTAAAGCCTCGCCGCAGGAGCGCGGCAACGTGCTGCTGAAAATCGCCGATCGTATCGAGCAGCACCTCGAAAAACTCGCCGTGGCGGAAACCTGGGATAACGGCAAGGCCGTGCGCGAGTGCCTCAACGCCGACCTGCCGCTGGCGGTGGATCACTTTCGCTACTTTGCCGGCTGCATTCGCGCGCAGGAGGGCGCCGCGGCAGATATCGATGCCAACACCGTGGCCTACCATTTCCACGAACCGCTGGGCGTGGTGGGTCAGATTATCCCGTGGAACTTCCCGCTGCTGATGGCGACGTGGAAGCTGGCGCCGGCGCTGGCGGCCGGCAACTGCGTAGTGCTCAAGCCCGCCGAACAAACGCCGGCCTCGATTCTGGAGCTGATGAAGCTGATCGGTGATTTACTGCCGCCGGGTGTGATCAATATCGTCAACGGTTTTGGCGAAGAGGCAGGCCAGGCGCTGGCGAGCAGCCCGCGGATTGCCAAGATCGCCTTTACCGGCTCCACGCCGGTGGGCTCGCATATCCTTGAATGCGCGGCGAAAAACATCATTCCTTCCACCGTAGAGCTGGGGGGTAAATCGCCCAACGTCTATTTTGCCGACATCATGAACGCCGAGCCGGAGTTTATTGATAAAGCCGTGGAAGGGCTGGTGCTGGCCTTTTTGAATCAGGGCGAGGTGTGTACCTGCCCGTCGCGCGCGCTGGTGCAGGAAAGCATGTACGACGACTTTATGGCCAAGGTGGTCGAGCGCACGCAAACCATCAATCGCGGCAACCCGCTGGATACTGACGTGCAGGTGGGCGCGCAGGTGTCTCGGGAGCAGTACGATAAAATCATGTCGTACATGGACGTCGCCCGGGATGAAGGCGCCGAGTTTCTGACCGGCGGTGACAAGGAAACCCTCGATGAAAGCCTCAATCAGGGCTACTACATTCAGGCCACGCTGCTGAAAGGCTCCAACAAAATGCGCGTCTTTCAGGAGGAAATTTTCGGCCCGGTGGTGGCGGTGACTACGTTCAAGGACGAAGCCGAGGCGCTCGCAATTGCCAACGACACCGCGTTCGGTCTGGGCGCCGGGGTATGGAGCCGCGATATCAACGTCGCGTTTCGCATGGGGCGCGGTATTCAGGCCGGGCGCGTGTGGACCAACTGCTACCACCAGTACCCCGCACACGCCGCTTTCGGTGGCTATAAAAAATCCGGCGTGGGCCGCGAGACTCACAAAATGGCGCTTGAACACTACCAGCAGACCAAAAACCTGCTGGTCAGCTACGACATCAACCCCATGGGCTTTTTCTAGTCTGGGCAGATAGCGTCTAGCCCGACTCCTGCCAGCGCCGCGCTATCTGCGCGGCGCGTTCAAGGCTTGCGGCCATTGCCAGCTTGCCCGCTTCGCGATAGATCCCCGCACGCTTGAGCTTGAGCCGCAGCCGTGCGGGCAGGCCAATGAATACCACCCCGACGTGCTGCTCAGCCAATTCATGGCGCAGTGAATCAAGCGCCACGATGGCGGTAGCGTCGAGGCTGGGCACGGCGTGCATGTCGAGCAGCACCGTTTTAACCTCGGGGTCCACCGTGCGCAGCGTAGCGATGGCTTTTTCTGCCGCGCCAAAAAATAACGGCCCGCTGATCCGGTAAAGTGCCGTGCCGTCGGGTAGCTCGACGCTGCTGGCCGGCGGATCGGGCAGGCGTTCGGTGCCGGTCAGTTGCGCCATGCGGCGAATGAACAGCGCTGCCGCCAGGCCAATGCCGACGGCGACGGCAATGACCATGTCGAAGGCAACGGTCAGCCCGAAGCAGATCACCAGCACCCCGACATCGCTTGCGGGCGCGCTTTTCAGCGTATGCACAAAGCTTTTTGCCTCGCTCATGTTCCACGCAATGATCAACAGCAGAGCGGCCAGCGCCGCCATGGGCACGCGGCCGAGAATGCCCGCCAGCGCCACCACGGCCAGCAGTACCAGTAGCGAGTGAACGACCGCCGAAATGGGCGAAAAGGCACCGCTTTTGATATTGGTCGCGGTACGCGCCAGCGCCGCGGTCGCAGTGATGCCGCCAAAAAACGGCACCACGATATTGCCGATGCCCTGGCCGATCAGCTCGGCATTGGGGTCATGGCGTGTGCGGGTGAGGCCGTCGGCAACCACCGCGCAAAGCAGTGATTCAATCGCCGCCAGCAGCGAAATCGCAAGCGCTGGCCCCAAAAGCGCCTGAATCAAGGCGAAGTTAAGCGTCAGCGGCTCGCCGTTAGCGCCGGGGAAATGCCACGGTGCGCTAAAGCTGGGCGCCAGCGGCGGTATGCCGCTGCCGCTCTGGCCGTCGATCGTCCAGTGAAAGCGCGAGGCAATGGTGTCGACCTCGACACCCAGCATGGCCATCAATATGGCTGCCAGCGTGCCCACGGCAAGCCCTGCAAGCGGTGCGGGAACGGGCGTTTTAAGGCGCGGCCAAAGCAGCAGCGTGGCAAGCGTAATAACGCCGATGGCGAGCTCTGCCGGGGCGAGGTCAGGCAGTGCCCGGGTAATGAGCCAAGCGTTTTCCACGGTGCTGTCGCCGAGCTCAAGGTCGGAAAGGCCAAAAAAATCGGGCAGCTGTAACAGCGCGATCACCGTGCCGATGCCCGCGGTAAAGCCGAGTACGACCGGGTAGGGTACGTACTGAATTAGGCTGCCCAGCCGTGCCAGCCCTAGCGCCAGAAGAATCATGCCGGCCATCAAGGTGGCAATTAGCAGCCCTCCGATCCCGTAGTTGGCCACAATGGGGAAGAGGATCACCACGAAAGCGGCCGTCGGCCCGGAAATGTTGAACCGCGAGCCGCCGGTCAGCGCGATAACGATGCCGGCCACAATGGCCGTATACAGCCCGTGCTGGGGCGCCACACCGGTCGCAATGGCCAGCGCCATGGAAAGTGGTACTGCGACGACACCGATGGTCAGGCCGGCCATAATGTCGCTTTTTAAGCGGGCCCGGGAATAGCCCGCTTGCCAAGTGCTAAGTAGGGCGCTGCCGGGGTAGGGAAAAGCGGTATGGGAGGAGCGCTGCTGACGCGACATGATGACTCCAGGAAAGGTAGGCTGAGCAAAAGGGCATGGCGCTAAATCATGCCGTGCCTTGACTCCTCAACGCATTATACCAGCTGCCGCCTTGTACCGAGTGTGATTTCCGGGAGCGAATCCTGTGTTAGCAAAACGCCCGGCTAAGCCGGGCGTGATATGTGTGGAGCGGAAGGGGAGACGCGCGTTTACTCGGCGGCCTTGCCTTTCCCGGGAGCACCTTGCTTGCCTTGATGTTGGCTTTGCAGGTCGCGCATGGCCTGATTGAGCGACTGCTGCTGCTCATCGGTCAGGATTTCCTGCATGCGCTCACGATGTTCCTGGCGCAGCTTGTGCATTGCTTCGTAGTGCTCTTGCTGCGTGGCATTGAGCTCTTTCTGGGTCGCCTCGTCAATGCCGGCCTCTTCATACACGGCTTGGCGGCGTTCTTCCATGCGTGCCTTGAGCGCCGCGGGCATTTCGCCTTGAGCGTGTTTGGCGCTTGGCTTCGCGTCTGGTGCAGCCTGAGCGGCGAAGGCCAGCGGTATCAGCATGGCGGCGAGAAGGGCGGGGGCAAAACTTTTGCGTAACGGCATCAGCGATTTCATCGTGAACTCCTGCTGGATTGTGACCTCAAGGATTGCGCACCCTAGTGCAAGCCTCTTGCAGTGAGTGTGTAACAAACGTGATCTTATCGCGGCGTTGCGCTTTATTCATCCGGCTGGTATTTGTAGCCGACGCCGTAAACTGAGCGAATGATCTCGCGGTCGGGCAGTGCTTCGTTGATTTTCTTGCGCAGTTTCTTGACGTGGCTGTCCACGGTGCGCTCCGACACAATGCGGTTGTCGCGGTACATGTGATCCATCAGCTGTTCGCGGCTGAAAATCCGCCCCGGCGCACGCATCATCACGCGCAGCAGCTGAAACTCAACGGCGGTAAGCCCCAGATCCTGGCCGTCGGCCATGGCCTGCCAGCCGTCTTCATTCAGATGCACCGGCGCGGCAGGATCGTCGGTCGGTGCGAGAGCGCCCTCGGCGGCCTGGCTGCGGCGTAGCACGGCCTTGACGCGGGCGACGACTTCGCGCGGGCTGAAGGGCTTGCAGATGTAGTCATCAGCGCCCAGCTCGAGCCCCAGCAGGCGGTCCACCTCTTCTACCTTGGCGGTTACCATGATGATGGCAATTTGCGGGTAGCGCTCGCGGATGCTGCGGCACAGTGTCAGGCCGTCCTGACCTGGCAGCATCAGGTCCAGCAGCATCAGTGCCGGCTGCTGCTCTTCAAGCCAGGGCATCACGGCGTTGCCGTCGTCAAGCGTGGTGACGTCAAACCCGTGGGTTTGTAAGTAGTCAGACATCAGACGGGCAATTTTGGGTTCGTCTTCAACAATCAGTAAAGAGGCATCAGTGGGCATAGGTCACTCACGGAGAAGTCAGGTGGGCGGCAACATCAGGTTGGCGATAACAAGGGAAAGCGCAGCGTCCAGCGCAGCCCGCCAAGCGGCGAAGCCGAGGCGTCTAAATGTCCGCCGTGGGCGTACACAAGGGCGCTGACAATAGAAAGCCCCAAGCCGCTGCCGCCGCTTGAGCGGTTGCGGGAGCCTTCCACGCGGTAAAGGCGTTCGGTCAGTCGGGCGAGATCTTGCTCGGGCACGCCCGGCGCGCTGTCTTCCCAGATCAGCACGGCCTCGTCATGCTGGCGAGTGAGCGTCACGTGAAGCGTGCCCGGCTCGGTGGTGTAGGCGCAGCTGTTGTCCAGCAGATTGTGCCACAGCTGGCGCAGGCGTTGGGCATCGCCGTTTATGTAAAGCTCCGGCATCAGCGTGTCGGTCAGCGTGAACTGGGTGTCTTCAAGCCAGCGCCTGGCGTCGTTCAGGTGGTGTTGTAGACTGTCGCTCATATCAAGCGGCGCCAGCTGAATATCTAGCGCGCCGGCGTCGCTTTGCGACAGCAGGCGCAAATCTGTCACCAGGCGTTCAAGCTGGCTAACCTCTTGCGCCAGCGAGCCGAGGTTATCAACGTTGAGCGGGCGGATGCCGTCCTGCATGGCTTCGATCTCGCCGCGCAAAACGGCAAGCGGCGTGCGCAGTTCGTGCGCCGTATCCGAGACCCAGCGCGCGCGCGCGTCACGATTGGCTTCTAGCGTAGCGGCGAGGACGTTGAAGTCCCGCGCCAGTCCAGAGAGCTCGTCGCGACCACGCACGGGTAGACGAATGTGATAGTCGCCTTTTGTCAAGCGCAATGCCCCCGCGGCAAGCGTGCGGGCACGCCGGCCCAGCCACCACGACAGCCCGCCGGCCAGCAGCAGCGAGGCAATGCCCAGCGATATGATGATTAGCGAGAGATTGCTGCGCTGGCGGTCGAGAAAGCGGTTTTCCATGCGCTTGAGGATTTCCTGGGGCGGCCGGAAACCGAGCGAGCCGATTTCCTCCTCGCTGGCGATTAGCGGCATCCAGTGCCAGCTGGTGGGCGTATCCTCGGCGTGGCGGGGCGAGACAATAAAACGTCCGTCCGGCGCGCGCAGGGCAAAATCCTGAGCCTCGCCCAGCGGCGAGGGGCGTTCGTCGTCGCCGCGGCCAAGCTCGTGGTAGATGATGGTGGGCCAGCGCAGCGGGTCGTGTTCCAGCCAGTCCCAGTTCTGATGCTGCTGCCAGCGGGCGGTCAGGCCCTCGGCCAGACGCATGGCGCGGCGCTCCTGGGCCTGATTCAGGTAGTCCAGAAAACCGCGATCAATGCTGTAGGACACGGCCAGAAATACCGCGACGGAAATTGCTACGTTAATGCTCAGAATAATCGCGAAGAGCTTAAAGCCCAGCCGTGACAGGCGGCGATAGCGTGTGTGGCGAAACGTTATCCCCAAGGGAGACCCCAGTGTGGCAAAGAAAGCGGGCATAGGCAGTCAGCTAATGAATGCAAGGCGGCGGTAGTGAACAGAGTAGTGAGCCATAGTGAATAGCGACGGTAACGTGGCAAGGCAAACAGGCTAAAAAGGAAGCCGCAACATGCTAGCATCCGGCAACGTTGCGCAGCGCTTTGGCGTCTGCCGTGTCATGTATGCGCAATCACTACGCTTGCGCCGTTGAACCATATGAAAGTTTAGCAAAAATAAGGACGTTTATTGTGGATAAAAAAATCATTGTTGTGGCCGGTGTG
>Ga0075106_1001213_pt1 | contig 11491 bp, 11 predicted proteins | sample AntDeeMetag02WF4_FD_69796 | JGI IMG/M metagenome (GOLD analysis project Ga0075106, IMG submission 69796) | Saline lake microbial communities from Deep Lake, Antarctica - Antarctic Deep Lake Metagenome 02WF4 | ecosystem: Environmental > Aquatic > Non-marine Saline and Alkaline > Saline | place... | reverse complement strand
CGTCGGCCCCAAGACGGCCGACTGCGTCCTGCTGTTCGCCGGCGGCCAGCCCGGCGTCTTCCCCGTCGACACCCACGTCCACCGCATCGCTCGCCGGCTGGGCGTCGCGCCCGCGGACGCGGACCACGAGGGCGTCCGGGAAGCGCTGGAAGCGGCAGTCCCCGGTGAGAAGTGCGGTTTCGGCCACACCGCGATGATCCAGTTCGGGCGAGAGTACTGCACCGCGCGGAAGCCGGCGTGTCTCGACGGGCCCGAGGCGTGTCCCATCGAGGACCTGTGCGACCAGGTGGGGGTGTACCCCGTGGACGGTGACGTCGTGGACCCGAGCGAAGCGCCGGAAGTGGACTGAGACGGTCATCTTACCGGCGACTCATCGATACCGGACCGAGTGCGGGTGACACTATCGCCGGTGCCCCGAAGGACGCACACTAGCGCGGGTAACTTTTGTCCAGCGGTCGAGTGTCTCTATTTGTGAGTGTTGAGTGTACGTTCTGTGGATCGGACGTCCACGCCCACGACCCCGTGTACGTCGAGACGAGCGAAGACGGCGAACGCGAACAGGCCGGTCAGTTCTGTAACTACGCGTGCCTGTCGGCGTGGATAGACGCGGAGAACAAGGTCGACGGTGCGGCATGTCGGTTCGATCCGTCGTAGCCGACCGGACGCACCGGGACCGGCTTACGCTTCGCTCTGGCCGGCCGCGTCGATGCGCTCGAACTGCTCGTCGGTGAGTTCCACGTCGACGGCGCCGAGGTTCTCGTCCAGCTGGTCGACGGTGCGGGCGCCGATAATCGGGACGCAGGTGAACCGCTCGTGGTCCATCAGCCAGCGCAGCGAGACCTGCGCGGGCGTGGCGTCGGCCTCGTCGGCGACCGAGCGGACCTCGTCGAGGACGTCCCAGGCCTCCTCCGAGAGGTACCAGTCCGAGAAGTGCTCGTCCAGGTCGGCGCGGGAACCGTCCGGTGACTCGACCTCGCCGTCACCGACGCGCTCGTACTTCCCGGTGAGGAAGCCGCCGTGGAGCGGTGAGTACGGGCAGACCGCCAGGTCCTGGTCGGCGCAGACGTCCAGATAATTCGCGACGGGGTCTCGGTGGGTGGCCGAGTACTGGGGCTGGGTGACGGTGAACGCCTCGTAGTTGTTCACGTCGGCTTGCCAGAGCCCCTTCGTCAGCTTCCAGGCGTCACAGGTCGAGATACCGACGTAGTTGACCTTGCCCTCCGAGATGAGGTCGTCGACGGTACGCAGCGTGCGCTCGATGGGAGTCTCGTCGTCGAAGCGGTGCAGGTAGAGAATGTCGAGGTAGTCGGTGTCCAGCTTTTCGAGGGAGCCCTCGACCTCGGCGTGGACGTTCTTTCGAGAGAGGTTCTCCTGGAAGCGCGAGACGTCGGACCAGTAGCACTTCGAGGCAATCACGAAGTCCTCGCGGTCCTGATCCGCGAGCCACTCGCCGATCCACTTCTCGCTGCGGCCCTCGCCATAGCCGTTAGCGGTGTCGATGAAGTTCCCGCCGCGGTCGGCGAAGGCGTCCAGCAGTTCGTGGGCTTCCTCGCGGCCAGTCTCCATCACGCCGCCGGACTCCTTGCCGAATCGCCAGGTGCCGAAGCAGATGGGTGAGACCTCCAGCCCCGTGGTACCGAGTCGTGTGTACTCCATGTGTTGTACTCAGTTCGGTTCCGCTTAGTAGTACTGGCTCGCCGCGGTGCTCGACGGTGTCAGGTAGCCCTGTACGTGCCCCTGGTGGCTGGTGTGACGACCCGTCGACCGACAGTCTGGCGTCTATCCGGTAATCGAAGTTACGTGTGTTCGGTCCCAACGGGGGCTATGGTTCGCAGGAGCGTCCTCATCTCGCCAGGCGACCAACCAGACAAACTCCGGACGGCGGCGGCCAGCGGCGCGGACACGGTGGTGTTCGACCTGGAAGACGGCGTCGCCCCCGACCGGAAGGACGTCGCACGCGAGACCGTCCGGGACGCCGTCGCCGACCTCGACGTCGATTGCGAACTCGTCGTCAGAGTCAATCCCATCGACCACGGCGCCACCCTCGACCTCGACGTCGTCCTCCAGCGTCGGGCGCCGGACAGCGTGATGCTGCCCAAGACGTCGGGCCCGGACGAGGTCCGGATGCTGTTCCGAAAGCTCCGGAACCGGAACGCACCGCTGCCCGTCATCGCGCTCGTCGAGTCCGCCGAGGGCGTCCTGGGCGCGACCGACATCGCGACTGCCGCCCCCACGTCCGCGCTGGTCTTCGGCGCCGAAGACCTCGCCGGCAACATCGGCGCGACGCGGTCTGCCCAGGGGTCGGAACTGTCCTACGCCCGCCAGCACGTGGTCCTGGCCGGCCGGGCCGCGGGCGTCGACCTGATCGACACGCACTACCCCAGATACGAGGACCACGAGGGGCTCCGGGACGACGCCCGCCGGGGATGTCACCTGGGATACGACGGGAAACTCGCCATCCACCCGGCACAGATCGACGTGATCCACGACGCGTTCAGGCCGGACCCGGAACGGGTCGAGTGGGCCCGGACGATAATGACGGCAAAGCGGGACGCCGACGCCGAGGACCGGGGCGTCTTCGTCGTCGAGGGGGAGATGATCGACGCGCCGCAGATCCACCAGGCCGAACGAATTCTCGAACGCGCCGGTGAACTGAAGCGCCGCTGAGTCGCGCGAGGTCCACAGAGGGCCCGAATCCGGCCCGTCCACACCGCGGCCGTTTTCCTTCTTCAGGCTCAACAATCACACATGCCGGTCTACGAGCGATCCACGCACGTGGACGCTCCGTTCGACGACGTCTGGGCGTTCCACTCGCGTGGCAGCGGCCTCGAAGCGCTGACCCCCGACTGGCTACACCTCCGCATCGAGGAGTCGACCGGCCCGGACGGTCAGCCGGACCCGGACGTCCTGGAGGAGGGAGCCACCATCGTCTCCTCGGTCCGGCCGTTCGGCGTCGGCCCGCGCCAGCGGTGGACCTCGGTGATAGTCGACCGTCGCGAGCGCGAGGGACACGGCCTCTTTCGCGACGTGATGGCCGATGGCCCGTTCGCGTCGTGGGAGCACACCCACCGCTTCACTGCAGAGGGGGAGGGGACGCTGGTCCACGACCGCGTCGAGTACGAACTCCTCGGCTGTGCGATCGGTCGCGTCGTCGACCCCTTCGCTGTGGTCGGCTTCGAGCCGATGTTCCGGTATCGGCACGCACAGACGCGGAACCTCCTCGGCTAGGTACAACATCTTTTTCTCGGAGTGGGCCCCACTCGATCGTATGACAGACGTCCTGATCGTTGGCGGCGGCCCCGCCGGCCTGAGCGCCGCGCTGTTCACCGCGAAGAACGACCTCGACACCGTCGTCTTCGACACCGACGGGACGTGGATGCACAAGGCGCACCTGTTCAACTACCTCGGCATCGAGAGCGAGGACGGAACACAGTTCGTTGAGGGCGCCCGCGCACAGGTCGACGATTTCGGCGCGGAACGCCGTGAGGAACAGGTCACCGGCGTCGAGGAGACCGCCGACGGCTTCACCGTCTCGACCGAGGACGACGAGCACGAGGCCCCCTACGTCGTGCTGGCGACCGGCGCCAAGCGTGACCTCGCCGAGAGTCTGGACTGTGAGTTCACGGACGAGGACATCGTCGACGTGGACGTGAACATGGAGACCTCCGTCGCGGACGCCTACGCGACCGGCGCGATGGTCCGCGCCGAGGAGTGGCAGGCGATCATCTCCGCCGGCGACGGGGCGGCCGCGGCGCTGAACATCCTCTCGAAGGAGAAAGGCGAGCACTTCCACGACTTCGACGTGCCCGCGGACGCGGAGTAACGCTCGCCGCGGCTCGCCGCCGCAGTTCGACCAGGGGAAGAAACCAGGATTTTGCCAGGTATGGTGACCGCTGACGGCCCCGGTCACGCCGTCGCTATCTTCTCGATTTCTCCCCGCAGCGCCGCGGCGTCGAAGTCGTGGTCCGGGCGGATGTTGACGAAGTCGAGGAACTCTTCGGCCGAGAGCAGCGCCGCCGAGTCGTAGTGGCTGGCCGCCGCGGGCACGGCGACACGCGCGCCGACCAGCGGTTCGAGCGCGCCGAGCGCACACGCCAGGTCGTAGGATCGGGCGTCCTCGATGGCCTCGTCTCGGACATTCGTCGCGTCGATGAAGTAGAGGTCGCCGCCGGAGACGAGCACGTTCTCGCCGCGGAAGTCACCGTGGGCGAGGCCGGCGTCGTGCATCCGGCACAGGAAGTCGAACACCGTCGGCGCGTGCTCGGCGACGACGTCGGGGTCGAGTTCCTCCAGCGTCTGGAACTCGGGGAGGTACTCGAGCACCAGGACCCCAACGCCGTCGTACTCGAACGCCTCGACGGGTTCGGGCGCGTTGACGCCAATATCACGCATCTTCCGCGTCGCTTCGAGTTCGTGTTCAGCCATCTCGTAGGGCGTCCCGAAGTGCTCGAAGAATCCCTCGCGGCCGGAGGAAAAGGCCCCCAGGTTCCGACCGGCCGTCAGCAGCGCGTGGACGACGGAGTTCTGCTCGGTGACCACCTTGACGAACCACTCGTCGTCGACCACCATCGGCGTCGACAGCCAGTTGTCCGCCTCCAGGAACTCGACGCGGACCCCGGGCTGGTCGTACCGGCGCGCGACCTCGGCCACGACGCCCTCCAGCGTCTCCCATGGGACGCGACCGCGGAGGAATCGGCGAAACGCCATCTGCTCACAGTAACGCGCGGCCCCGTGTTAGTGGTTCGGTTCTAGCAAACCCAGTGACCACTCTAGCCGAGGGATTCAGGACCGCCAACAACCCGAAAGCCCCACTCCACCAGTTGATCCACGGGCGGGACTGAAAGGGGCGGCCACCTGAACGAACCCCGACGAAGTACGGACCACATCGAGCGGAGCGAGCGAGGCCGTGGTTCGAGAAAGCCTCGCTCTCTCGTCACACCTGTCGAACCAGCGAGAGCGTGGAATGCTATATGTTTCCACAGCACGAATCGAGATGCATGAACTTCGACCTCCCAGACGAGCACCGGATGATACGGGAGTCGGTGCGGGACTTCTGCGACGCCGAGATCGCGCCGGTCGCCCAGGCGATCGAGGACGACCACCGCTTCCCCGCGGAGATATTCGACCAGCTCGCAGATCTGGATATGCTCGGGGTCCCCGTCGCGGAGGAGTGGGGCGGCCTCGGCGGCGACCAGTTGCTGTACGCGCTCGTGACGGAGGAACTCGGGAGAGTATCCGGGAGCATCGGCCTCTCCTACGCGGCGCACACGTCGCTGGCATCGAAGCCCATCGAGAACTTCGGGACGGACGAGCAGAAAGAGCGATGGCTGCGTCCGCTGGCGACCGGGCAATATCTCGGCGGCTGGGCGCTCACCGAACCGGGGAGCGGGAGCGACGCGAGCGGCATGGAGACGACCGCTGACAAAGAGGGCGACGGGTACGTCCTGAACGGAACCAAGCAGTTCATCACCAACGCTTCGGTCGCGGGTTCGATACTCGTGAAGGCCGTCACCGAACCCGGTGCGGGCTACGACGGCATCTCAACCTTCATCGTCGACCCGGAATCCGACGACGGCTTCGCGGTCACGACGGAGTGGGACAAGATGGGACTCAACGCCTCGCCGACCTGCGAGATACAGTTCACCGACTGCCGTATTCCGGCAGACCGGTTGCTCGGTGAGGAAGGGGAGGGCTGGGAGCAGACGAAGGCGACGCTCGACGGCGGCCGCATCTCCATCGCCGCGCTCTCTGTGGGGCTGGCACAGGGCGCATTCGAGGCCGCACTCTCGTACGCGAAGGAGCGCGAGCAGTTCGGCCAGCCTATCGGGAAGTTCGACGCCGTCCGGGACATGCTCGTCGCGATGGACCGGAAGATCGAGCGGGCGCGACTGCTCACCCACAAGGCCGCGACCGCATACGACGACGGCGAGGACGTCACGCGACTCTCCGCGATGGCGAAACTGGACGCCAGCGAGATCTGTCGCGAAGTGGCGGAGGACGCGGTGCAGGTGCTCGGCGGCTACGGCTACACCACCGACTTCGCACCCCAGCGGTTCTACCGGGACGCCAAACTCATGGAGATCGGCGAGGGGACCAGCGAGATCCAGCGGCTCGTGCTCGGGCGGGAACTCGGATTGTAGGGAATTTCGGCCGCCGTGCCCACTTGTCGCCGAGTTACGACGTGACGGCGGACGTGTCACCGTCCCCGTCGACGAGCGAGATGGTAATGTTCACGTCGTCGTACGCGACGATGGGTTGCTTTGCGATACCGGCACCCCCTCCCTCGAAACGAATGAGCCCCAGCGACTCCAGCTCCGAAAGGTTTCGATGGACCTCGCGATAGTCTCGGTCGACGAGCGACGCGGCTTCTCTGATACTGGGAGGCTCCTCCTGCCGTATCGTTTCGAGCAGTTCGAGATTCGTCTCCCGGAGAAACTTCGCGAGCGTCGCGTAGCTCTCGAAGTTCAGGACCGGTTCGTCGTCGTCCAGTGGCTCGTCGCGCTCTGCAGCGCGGATTCGTTCTCGGGCCGTGCTTCGAATTCGATCCGCCTCACCGACGGTTATTTTGAGTGTCGTCATGGTTGCTGTTGGTCGCGCCTCGTTCAGGGTGGTAATTGGTCGATCTCACGAACGAATCGGGTAAACAGGGCATCCATCCCGGGGAACTCGATACGTTCGACGTCGTCGATGATGTGTCGCTCGTGTCCTTTCGTCCGCTCGTGCGCGTTGTCGTATCTCAGTAACACTTCGCCCCCGATTCGCCCGTAGTGGAGCGAGTACTTCCAGCCGGAGGGATACGTGTCGTCGCCCGTCCGATAGACCGCGACGTTCTCGACGTAGGTCCCAGCGTGGGTCGTCTCTTAGTTCAGGACGGCGGTGAACTCTCCCCTCATCCTATGGTACGATCCCCATCGGTAAGTGAGTTATTGGCTCGGTCCCATCGGCATCGTGACGTTGTGGGTGAACTCCTTCGATCGATTCCATCGGGCCGTCTGGCCGCTTCCTCAGTGAAAAAGGCTCGCTACGGATTCGAAGAGGGATGCCTCACTCCGTCGCCTTCAGGTTGTGAACCGGCTCCAGCCAGTCGACGACATCGGCGGTCGGTTCGATGGCATCCGCGATGGCCTCGGCGGGCTTGTACGCCATCGGCGCCTCGTCGCGGACTGCCTCGATGACCGACTCCGAATAGATGCCGTCCATCGCCTCGGCGAACTCGTCCATCCCGATGGCGTCGTGGGCGGCGCCGCGGCTCATCACGCGTCCGGCGCCGTGGGGCGCGGTCTGGTGATACTCGTCGTTACCCTTCCCGCGGGCGAGCAGCGAGCCGTCAGCCATGTTGAACGGGACGACGAGGCGCTGGCCCTCGCGTGCGGGCGTCGCGCCCTTGCGGATGGTCAGGTCCGCGAAGTCGACGTAGTTGTGGATGGACTGGAAGCGGTCCGTGGGTTCGACGCCGAGCGCGTCGCAGATGGCGTCGACCATCCGCTCGCGGTTCCAGCGCGCGTACTGCTGGGCGAACAGCATGTCGACGTAGTAGCCGTGGGCCTCGCGACCTTCGAGCCAGTCGAGATCGGTGTTGCGTGGGCCGGTGTTGCGGGGGTCGGCGTCGCCGTCGGCGCTTTCGCCGCCACCGGCGCCGGGACTCGACTCGTCGCCTGACTCGTCGGCCGCGACGTCGCCGGGCCGGAGCTTCGACAGCGCGTCGAAGACGTCCTCAATGTCGCTGCCCTCGAAGTCGTCGCGGACCCGCTGCTTCCTGATGTGGGACTCGCCCTTGCCGCCGGTGACCCACTCGTAGAGGTCGCGGCCCTCGACGGACTCGGGGTCGAACTTCAGATAGTCGCGGTAGTCGTCGGGAATCGCCTCGCGGATGCGCTCGACGTTCCGCCGGTCGGAGGCCGTGCCTTGCCAGTACTCGGCGACGGACTTGCCCAGGTAGCGCGACCCGCTGTGGACGACCAGCCAGTGCTCCCCTGAATCCCTGGCGCGGCCGAACTCGACGAAGTGGTTGCCGCCGCCCAGGGTCCCGACGCTCTGGATGACGTGCCCCATCCCCTGGCGCTGGCTGGCCAGCACGCGCTCGCAGAGCGCCTCGAAGTACGCCCCGTCGTAGCCGTCGAACTCGAACTCGATAGGATCGACGCGCTCGCCGAACCGCGCTTCGAAGGCCTCGTCGAACTGTTCGAACACCCGGTTGGCCCGGTCGAACGGGAACTCGTTCACCAGGTGCGGCGCGTCGTCGTAGTCGTGCACGTTGCGACCCATCGGGACCACGTCGCGGACGCGCCGCTCGCGTTCCTCGTCGGCGAGGGGGAGTTCGTCACCGAGGTTGGCCGCCGCCATCCCGCAACCCACGTCGACGCCGACGATGTTTGGGACGATGCGCTCGCCCAGCGGCATGGTGAACCCGATCGGCGCGCCGGCGCCGATGTGCGTGTCGGGCATGATGCGCACCGGCTCGGTGAACGCTGGGTGGTCGATCAGCTCCTGGATCTGGGCCAGCGCCGACTCCTCGACCAGCGACTCGTCCTCGGCCAGCGACTCGTCCTCGACCAGCACGCGCGCCGTCGTGTGCGCGCCCGTCAGCTCTATCGCCATAGCGTGGTGTGGCCGTAGTCGACTCGCGGGCTTGTAGCTGACGGGACCGTGTGCGTGACTCTCTGGGTGGTGCTGCCATGGAGTGGTGGATGCTGTATGATTCGTGTATCCGAGAGTAGAGTGGGTGATTCACAGTCTGGGTAGTGAAACGAACAGCAACAACCAGAAAGCCCTCTGTGCGCTCTCAAGAGTCGGAATCGAGACCGCCAACAACCAGAAAGCCCTCAGCGCGCTCGGGTCGCGGGGACCACCTTGCGCTCCTCGCTACGCTGCGGTGCTTAGGAGTCCCGGCTTCCCCGAGCCCGCCTCGCCCTTTCATTCCTCCAGGGACCGCACCGCAGCCCTGCCCTTCCCCTGGTCGCGAGAGCCTCGCTGTCGCTCGGCCACTCGCTCCCGGCCGTGCCGGGCGGTCAGGAAGCGTAATTCGCGCCGGGAGAGTGGCGCTAACGCGCCACCCCACTGCGAACGGCGCCAGCCGTGAGCAAGGCGCGAATCCGGGGAGGAGTGGGGAGTCAAACGCAAGCGCAGGGAGGGGCCTCCGGACGAGCGAACGGGGTCCTGCGGAGTGAAACGATGCAGGGCTCGGAAGACGAACGGAGTGAGTCTTCCGGTGAGCGTAGCGACCCGTGAGCGCGTTTTATCGCGCGAGCAAGCTTAATCCTGGAGGAATGAAAGGGCGAGGCGGGCTCGCGCCGCCAGGGCAGTCACTGAGGGGCCACTATCCGAGCGACGGAGGAGCGAGAATATGCCGCTCAGTGACCGCGAGCGTGCCGAGGGCTTTCGACGTGTTTGCGCTATCGTCCGTCCCTTCTCGAACTCACCCACCAACCGATACCGCTAGCACCTGTACTTCCCACCCACACACTCACCCCCAGCCGAGTTCGCCCGCTTCAGGCGTCGCCAGGTCGAACCGCTCCGTGCGAGCAAGCCCGGCCACAAGCACCAGCGCGAACCCAACGGGAATCCAGTTGCCGGCGACGACGTTGATGACGCCCCAGAGCAGGGTGAAGCTCACCAGGTCGTCGAGCGCGAACGGACAGGCCTCGAGGCGGGCCAGGAGCGCCTCGCGGTCGAAGGCGGCGTGGATCAGTCCCACCGCCACACTTCCGCTCAGCAGCCAGCCCAGGTAGTTCGAGACGGGGACGCCGTAGTAGGGCCCGCCGTCGTAGGTCCAGAAGCCGATGGCGACCGCGGCGGGGTCGAGGACCAGGTCGACGACGAGCAAAAGTCCGACGGAGAGCGGAACGAGGACGAGCCCCTGTCTCGCCCTCGAACCCAGCAACAGCGTCGCAAGCAGGTAGGCGTTCAGCGCGAGCGGGACGAAGAACAGGGGGAGCGCTACGGGGACGCCGCCGACCATCGGCCCGACGTCGGCGAGGTAGCGGAACTCGCCGTAGGGGAAGCCGGTCGCCAGCCCCACGGCCTCGATGGCGTAGGTGTAGCCCACGAGGACGGAGAGGACGCCGATGGCCCGTCGGTCCAGCAGCGGGCCGAGCGCGGCGACGAGGGGCAGGCGCATGACGAGGGTCCCCACGAGGACGAACAGCGGGTTGTACGCAAGCAGTGGGGGCAACAGGTCGGCCGAACTGGCGACGAGCGTCACGGCGCCCACGGCCGGGAACACGACCGCGATGGTGAAGCGGTTCTCGCGGACGAGGCGTTCGAGGCGCGCGAGCGTCGCGTCGGGCACCAGTCCCCCGGAGGTCGGCGCGTCAGGCACCGACGACACCCCACAGGCCGGCGACGGTGAAGACGGCGCCGACGACGGCGTTGACGCCGGGGTACCACCAGTACGCCCGGTCGACGTCGACGTCGCGGAGGGCGATAACCCCAACCAGCGCGGGGTAGACGAGCAGCAGCAGGCCGGCGCGCGGGTCGAGCAGGGCGAAGGCGGCCGCCGAGAGGAGCCAGCAGACGGCGCAGTAGGCCAGGGCCCGATCGCGGCCCAGGACCGTCGCCAGCGTCTCGATGCCGGCCCGCCGGTCCGGCTCGATGTCCGGGACTGCGGAGTAGGTGTGCATCGCCATCGTCCAGAGCCACCCGCCAGCGAGCGCCGCGAGTGGCGGTGCGGTCCCCGTCAGGGCGGCGTACGCCGCCGCACCGGGCAAGATGTACAGACCGTTCGACAGCGAGTCGAGCGGCGGACGCGTCTTCAGCCGCAGCGGCGGGGCGCTGTAGGCCGCACCGAGGACGAAGAAGCCGACGAGCCACGGGACCGCCGCGGGCGGCGCGGCGACGACGACGGCGGCGCCGAGGAGGAGGCTGGTGAGGACGGCCATCAGCGTCCAGATATTCCCCCGATATCGGACCTCCTTCTCGTCTTTCTTCGGGTTCTCCCGGTCGACGTCGGCGTCGAAGACGTCGTTGACGCCGTAGAGGAAGACGTTCGCGGGCAGGAGGAAGTACGCGACGAGCGCGAGCGAGAGCGGTGCGGCCAGGTCAGCGATGGCGTCCGCGCCGAACGACAGTCCCACGAGTACGGGCCCGGCCAGATAGAGCCAGAACCGGGGGCGGGACAGTCGGAGGAGGCGGACGAGCGTGCTCATGCGGGTCGCTGGATCCGTCTATCGTCGTCGAGGTCGTCGAGGACGGCGCTGGCCGCGTGTTCGCCGCTGATCAGGCACATCGGCACGCCGATGCCCGGACGGGTGAAGCCACCGGTGAAGTAGAGGCCGTCCAGGGCCGACGAGCGGTGGTCCGGTCGGAGGGGTCCCGTCTGCCTGAGGGTGTGGGCGAGCCCCAGCGCCGACCCCTGCTCGGCGTTGTACCGGTCGGCGAACTCTGAGACGGAGAACTGCTCCTCGACGACGATGCGGTCGCGCAGGTCGACGCCGACGTTCGTCGCCAGGTCCTCGAGCAGCGCATCGCGGGCCGCTTCTCTCGATGCCGGACC
>Ga0075106_1001207_pt1 | contig 11571 bp, 14 predicted proteins | sample AntDeeMetag02WF4_FD_69796 | JGI IMG/M metagenome (GOLD analysis project Ga0075106, IMG submission 69796) | Saline lake microbial communities from Deep Lake, Antarctica - Antarctic Deep Lake Metagenome 02WF4 | ecosystem: Environmental > Aquatic > Non-marine Saline and Alkaline > Saline | place... | reverse complement strand
CCGTAGCCTCGAAGCAAAAGGCGTGATAATGGTCGATGACCAGCAGATTACAAAGGAGTCGACGACTCTGTAACGGCTGGAATACTAATTGAACTATGGGACTATTTGATACACTTACGTTCGAGGATGGCCTTGAGATCGAGTTCCCTAACATCGGTGCCGATCCATCTGAGATCTCGTGGCAGACGAAATCAATCGACCGTCAGCAGCCGATGCTGGAGAATTACAAGGTAACAGTAGACGGGCGTCTGTTCAAGGAAGAGGTCAACTATGAACACGTTCCTGAGGAAGACCGTCCATATTACGATGAAAAAACCGAAGAGTTTGAAAGTCCGCTTATGGAGCTAGCTGGCGGTAGAAGGAAGGTCCATCAGGGTTGGTCAGATATGGAGTATCACGGAATTTTTGAATTTCACAAGACTATCGATGGCGACTACGTCAGCCTTGAAGCGAAGTTCACTGACGGTCAACTGGTAGATATCACACCCAACGACTGAGACCATGTCGAGAGAGAAATTCTTTGAAAATGTTTAGAATCATGATGATGTGTCTCTGTTAGTCTTGGAGCGTAGCGACTGCTCTGCCCGTTTCCTCGGCCTCTTGGCTGCGCGACATATTGTACGTCGCGAGCGCTTCGTCAACCGCCTCATCAAGCCTCATTGGTCAACCTGATTCCGATTCTTCTACCGTATAAACACTTGCATGGCTTCAGACGAGTATCAAACAGCCTCAGTTCACCTTGATCAGCCTGATTGTGCAGATGTTCTTCCATCTGGTTAGTGAATACCCTACGGCATCTCTCACGTATCCATCTGCTGTATACGATTATTGCATCTGTATACTGTATCCTTATACAGCATCTGTATCGCAGAATAGAATACAGAATCTGCGTCTAGAATTCGGATGCTTGTTTCGTAAGATGCTGCTGTTTCCCGTCTTTGGCCGACTCGATAACTGACTCGTCGACCTCGCCCAACCCAACCCGAACCAACAGCCGGAGCGCGGTCGCCCGCGTCAGTGATCCAGGATCGCCGTCCCGATCAAGCGTGTTGTGTGCGGCTTCGACGATCTCGGCCAGTTCGCCACTGCGTTCGAGCCCGGTAAACAACGCGGCTAGATCCGTATCGCGAAGCGTCAGATTCGACGGTGTCTCTCCGGCTTCGATCTCGTCGTATACCTCGGCGACCGCCTCAGCGAGGTCGACGGTCTCTTCTGTATCGTCGACGTCAGTGTCGGTCTCATCTCCAGTCGTGGGCGCGTCGGTGTTATGTCGACGTTGGTTTTTCGACTGTGACAGTAGCTCCTCAGCCGTTTTTTCGTCGTCGCTCATTGCCGAAGCCTCTCTAGGAGTTTCGTAGTCGCCTCACGGTAGGCCATACGCGCCTCTTTACCCGTCCCATACAGTTCATCATCGGTGGCCGCAAACAGCGTCTTGCCTTCACCTTGGAGGTTGCCGATGTTCTGGGTGTCTTTGATCGGCGAGCTTGTCCGATCGGGGTACTCCTCGGAGAGATACTCGACGAACTCCGAGGACTGATTCGACACCGAGTCGACCATCGTCGGTAAGACCATCGAGACCACGGGCGAGACTTCGCCGTTAGTGTCCAGCTCAAACTCTTCGAGATCGTTTTCGAGGTTCGACAGTTGGTTGCGCTCAAACTCGCCGGGCTTCAGTGGGACAATCGTACGTTCGCTCGCAAACAGGCCATTCAGTACGATGTTGTTCTCGTTGCCAGGGAGGTCCATCAATACGAGATCGTACCGTGGGGCAATCTCCTCGGTCAGAAACTCATCGAGGATTTTGTATCGGTCTTCGAGATTCACACTAGCAAGGTTGTTGTCGGCACCCGATAGCCCCACATCGGATGGGATCAAGTCGACTCCCTCATCGGTCTCAAAGATCATCCGTTCAACGACGTTCGGAATATTCTCTTGGATGAAATCCCAGTCGTCACCGAAGATCGCACTGATTGGTGCGTCTGGATCGGCCACCTCATCGAGGAGTCCGAAGCTGGCTGCGAGATCGTTCTGTGTGCCTGCAAGGTCGATCAACAGGACATCTAAACCGTGGTCTTGGACCGCCGAAACGCCGAGGTGGGCCGTCGAGGTCGTCTTCCCGACGCCACCCTTGCCAACGTAGACGGATGCGCGCAATAATGTATCTGTCATCTGTATACAGATACAAGATACATATTCAAGATACAAATATGTGTTTGACAACTAATTTAATTGATACGGCCTTTTTGTCTCCCCACTAAGTAGATGACGAGTATTGGTATCATACCTGAGATAGGCTTATTACTTTACCACGTTACAGAATATCCGTAGTCGTAAACAGAAATTATACAACGAGGTCGAATATGAAACCAGCACGCCACACATCACGGCTCGCCTCTTCATCACGAGCTGTGGGTGGCGTGTTTGGTGAGCCCCAAGGTATCCAGCGTGGGGCACTCCCGGAAATGAACTGGACTCCGAAACGCGTCTCCGTTCGAAACCTACCTTAGTCTAGTCAACTCCGGACACCTCCGCTCGTATAACTCGGTCCTAACGCGGATTACCCGCCGGGACGGGGGAAGACGGGCACACCGCCTGTACCACTTGATGATGATTCGTCCTAACTAACGAATCCTATTCGTGGTGCTCGCGGGATTTTGGCTTCCGTTCAGACCACTATCTATGAGCCTACGGTCCTGTCCATGCTGAGTGGACGGAAATTCGGTGGGTCACGATAGTCATCTACGCCGTTAGCTGCGGCACTATGCAGCCCTGGAGTCTCCGCTGGCGAGGGACGCGGGCCTTTGGAGCCCGAGGTCGGGGGTTCGATTCCCCTCAGGGAAATCACCGCGTAGCCGGATTCAATCTGTTCGGCAACGCTAGGGATGCTCACCGAGACAGGCACCGAGATCGACACCGGATGTCGATGTCGATCTCTATACTGCTATACAGTCATCAAACTGGAGCAGTCTAGGACCCCGGAAGGGTCTGCAACCTGTCTGAGCCGATGTGGCATTCCTGGGAGCTCCCCGAAGTACGCCCCCAACAGGACAACAATACCCTGCATTTGGGTCGACGGCTGTCCGTCACCCAGTTGTGCCACGGACGCCCAGTCTGGTCGGGCACCTCTCTGCTACAGAGGCATCCTCACACGAGGATTCCCCGGTTCGAATCCGGGCCGTGGCGTGTGGTGAGACATGCAGACAGGTGACTGCGCTCGATTTGAAATCGAGAGCCGACTGGCTTCGGAGTTCGACTCTCCGTCTCACCGTCACGGCGGGATTACCCTAGTTTGGTCAAGGGGCCACGTTGGAAACGTGGTGCCCGTGAGGGCACGAGTGTTCAAATCACTCTCCCGCCGTCCTACTAAGGTGACCGAGCCAATCTACGAGAACATTCTTCTCGTTGTTTAGCACTGTGATCGACAGGTTGGGCTTAGGAGCAATCTAGGTCTACCGTCTCACGTGAGTTGTGTAGTTTAGGAGATCACGCGGCCTCTGGCCGAGATGAGTGTTCGAATCACTCCTCACGCATTCGAGCGCAGTTCGTGGTATGACTCCCACGAGCCGCTCACAATGGAGGTGAACCAATGGAAATTACTTGCACTGACAAGGACCGAGTATCAACCACAACTGTCGACGTCACGATTCGGATACCTGAGTCGGCAATCGGAGACCTCGTCACCGAAGCCGAGAGACGGCTCGGCGGTGTCGACGGTATTCACGCAGTGAGTGATACTGATGTTCGCGGGATCAACCCACGGATGTCAGCGACGCTCGTTACGATGGTCGCTACTATCGAGTACACCATCACTACCGACAAACTGCGCAATCGAATCGCAGACACAGCCTACATCGATGTCGTCGGCCAGCTGACTGAGTCTCACTTGTGATTCAGCCATGAGCCGACTGCACCGTTCCTGTACAACGACAGAAATCACGACGATTCCCATACACGATGACGATTGAAATATCAGGCGAATACACCACTGCACAAATTTTGGTCGACGACGAAAGTCTCGTCGAGGCCAACTGTATCGAACAGATTCAACAACTGGTCGACCATCCTGCGTTTACCGAACCCATCCGAGTTATGCCCGACACACATGTCGGTTCGGGTGCGCCGATCGGGTTCACAATGCCATTACCAGACCGCGTCGTCCCGAATATCGTTGGCGTCGACGTCGGCTGTGGGATGGCAGCGACCAACCTTGGATCGGAGCTCCCACTTGACGGTACCGAACGTGAACGGCGGGTTCGGAAAGCAGTACCGATGGGCCACGAAGTCCACGATTACGACGATGCTCCACACCTCGTCGATGAATTCCCCTTTGAACAAGCCAATCACGTGTTCAAGCAGTTCGAGCAGGCCTACGAGAAACAGTTCGGACACGGCATCGATCCCATCGAATTCGAGTTCGACGGCTACGATGGCGAGTACTTCAAATCGCTGTGTCGACGGGTCCTCTCACAGCAGCGTCAATCGATGGGCCACGTGATCAAGAGCGCGGGGACACTTGGTGGAGGTAACCACTTTATCGAGTTCGCCCAGAGCCGCGACTTGGAGGACTACTGGTTGGTGATTCACAGTGGCTCGCGCTATCTTGGGAAATCCGTTGCCGAATACTGGCAACATCGAGCCACGCAGTATCGGCAGGCCGATGCAATTCGCGATGCACTTCCAGAAGAGTACCACGAGTATCTCAAATTCGATCCAGAGACGGTCAGCGATGACGACTTACACAAGTGGGTCACTGGTGGAATGGGTGAATCACACCTCCGAAAGGACAAAATTAGAGAGGATTTCCCAAATGAGGAGGTGGCCGAAGTGTTCGATACCCTTGGTCGTCCGCATGAGGTCGTCGACGACCGAGCGGATGGCCTCGACTGGCTGGATGGTCGTGAGGCTCACGGCTACTATGTCGATATGCTGTTCGCCCAACAGTACGCTCGCTGGAATCGAGAACTGATGAGCGACGCCATCTGTGAGGCACTCGAAATCGATCCACAGAGTCGGTTCCAGTCGATTCACAACTACATCGACTTTCGCGATCTCACGATTCGGAAAGGAGCAACCCCAGCTCGTAACGGTCAAGAGTTGGTCATCCCGTTCAACATGGCTGAAGGATCGATCCTCGCGCGGGGCAAAGGCACCGAAGATTTCCACCAGACAGCTCCACACGGTGCCGGACGAGTGATGAGTCGAAGCCAAGCCCACGAAGAAGGATCGATCGAGGAGTTTGAAGAGGCGATGGACGGCGTCTACTCTGAGTCTGTTGTGGAATCAGTCCTGGACGAGGCTCCGATGGCCTACAAGTCTGCCGAGGCAATTGTCGACGCCATCGAGCCAACGGCCGAGATTGTCGACTGGCTCGATGTTGTTCACAATCTGAAAGCGAAATAGCGAGAGATTTTCACTGCATCAAGAAAGGTGCTCCCAGACAGCCGTCGGATCAGTTTCGTTCAATTCGGCATTTGTCTGCATCTTTCGAAGTTCGGTGATACATCGCTTGGCAACGAGTGGATATACGTCAGCAGGAGTGAACGGGATATCAAGCCCCATTAGTTCCGGCCAATTCTCAGCCCACATATCTTCGATAACGCGAGGATACAGATCCTCGTTTAGATGGAGGCCGAACTCACGGCCGTCTTCGAGAACCATGGTTCGGATTTGTTTGCGGATCCGTGCTGGTGTGCAGTAGCAGGCAACGACGTATTCGGCACCTGATTCGGTATCTTCCGGACGTCGACCAAACTGCTCACGATTGAGTTCCTTGAACTCCTCACGGACGAGCTTAATTCGACGAGCATGCTTGTCACTTCTTGCAACGATGCCCTCAACCGTGACCCCAGATGCCAGCGACGACGACGGGAAGTCGTATGAGTCTGGATCGAAACCACCGGCGGGAGAGTCGAGAATCCGTGCGGGAACGAACGAGACAGTGGTCGGAGCCCCTTCAATACAGATTTGCTCAAAGAGCTCCCATGCTTCTTCCGTCGAGAGAAACCCCTCAAACGTCTCTTCGTATGGATTTCCGGGCGGCGTCATTGTCTCTATTTCGGCATACGGAAGCACGTCGAATCCGATGAGTGCGGGAAGATCACGGTCAGTGTAGCCGTAATCCAGCGTCGAGTAGACGAGGTTTTCGGCATACACAATCAGTGGCGAATCGTATTCGTCGTGGAACCTGCGAAGGACCGTCGTGTCGACTCCGTTTCGAAGACAACGAACTGCCCGATGGAGTGCCCCATCGATGTCATCGAGATCATCGTGGTGACAGCCTCGAATAGATTTCCGGGTTCCAAACACTACACTACCATCGCCGTCGGCTGCGGATTCGACTTGGTCCGGGTATAGCTCCGCATATCGGTCGTCGTAGAGGGTAAATCGGAAGCTGCTCCCGTCGAACTTCTCAAGCAGTGTGAGATCGTCAGCCTCGTAAAATGCGTCTGAGACGACCGGATGATCGTAGCGTGGTACCTTCGGATAAACTTTCATGTTCGTCATTTTTAATCCAGACGTATGTCTGTATCCTTATACAATGAGCAACGAGGAGACGCTCACAACCTCCCAGCATGATACGGTACTCAGGAGTTTTACAGAGGGTCTTAGTATCGAATCATCACGGAAACCAGTTTGAAGCGTGTGGCAGAAACACTCGTCCGGGAGTGCCCGAGGGTACGGGAGTGGGGGTTCACGAATCACACTGAGAGTTTCAGATTGAGTGAGTCACTGTCTCGTTCAAGGATTTGCTTGTCAATAAGACGATTAATGGCCTCTGAGACTGCTTCCTCATCATCGTCTGAAAGCGACCGCACGTTCGACAGAACATACTCCCGAATCGCTCCGTCACCGTCCAGACCGTCATCTATTGCTCCCAGAACGAAGTACTCAACCTCGAATTCGGTTGCGAACGCAGAGATGCGATTCGAGAACGACGAAGGTAGCCCAGAGAGTGAATGCACTGCAGTCTCAATAGCGAACAGCGGGTGAGACCGATCGCGGATGTGTCGTGCTTCAGTTGAACCAGTATTAAATGGGCGTTGTTCCTCTATCTCTTCTAAGATGGCCTCATACGTTAGTCCGCGTTGCGCGTACACACGCATGTCTTCGATATCTCGTCGTCTTCCGCTTCCCAAGTCTCCACCCGAGACAGCTTTCAGCAAGAACATGTCCTCGTCAGAGAGTATGTATGCTGTCACGTGTTCGCCAGTCCAGAACTCGTCTGCTCGGTCATGCATCCGAGTCGTGATCCACACCTTCCCAACGATTTGCCGTTCAAACAGATCGATTCGGAACCCTCGGTCAGGCTGGCGCAGTTCGACTGTTTTTCCGACACCATCGAATGACTCAGTGGGTTCGCCTGTCACCTCAAACCCCTTCTGTTGAAGCGCTTGGTAGACGTGCTCGAATTCGGTGGTCACGGCGAGGGCTAAATCGATGTCTTCAGTCTGGTCTTTGAGTCCTTGAACCGTCATTGCTGACCCGCCTAACAAGAACACGTTAACCGATTCTAAAAGCCATCCGTCAAACTCAGCGAGGAATCCCCTGATGGCCTCTCCGCCACTGAACACAGTCATTTAGGCGACTCCGTACTGTTCTTTCAACGCCGCATACTCCCGGGCACTTGGCAGACTGATTCCCGCGTCACCGGTGGTGTCGGAATCCTCCTCGATGAGACGGTACAGGCAAGCAATCATTGGTTCTATCCCATACCACACCGCAGTCTCGATTAACTCGTCTTCGTTGATCTGCTCTTGTTCAATGAGAAGCATCGCGTAACTCACGTTCCGTGAGTCCGCTTCAAGTACAAGCGTGTGGCAGACGATGTCCGCCGGTGTGAGTGGGTCATCTGGCGCGTACCAGAACGCTGGTTCGCCTGCGAGGAAGAATCGCAGGCCATACGCTTGGAACTTTGCCAACCCGGTCACGTCCCAGTCAGGAGCGTGTTGGAGTGCATCCGTGTCTCCAGGTTCTTGCACGTGGACAAGGGCGCGTTTCGGGTCGCACCACTCTATGGTCGCACTGGGAGCAATGTTTCGAACCCGTGTTCGGTGTTCCTGCGTGACGACTTTTTGAACGAAGGCGAGTAGCGGCTGTAGATCGTCGGCAAGTGCGTAGTCTGGACCAGACGGAGCTAACATCGCCCGGTTCTTTAGTGGTGACAAGGCTTTGTGAGCAGCCTGTCGCGTGATGCCTAACCGGTCAGCGATCGTCGTGATGCGGCGGGGTTCATCGAGATACCAGCAGACGCGAATCGTTGCGGGTGAGAGGAGTTCTGGCCAGTCCACGTGGCCGATTTTCGATATAAGATAACGGTACGCTTCGACCACCGGATCATCAGTTGCACGCACGACGCGTTGGTTATGATGACGCCGGGACTCGTCTATCAAACCTGCTTCGAGTAAATCGTCAACGATGCGGTAGACTTGCTTCCGACTGTGCCCGGTTTCTACTGCAAGCTCCTGCGCGGTCGCTTTACGCCCAGAACACAACACATCAAGAATTTCAAGACCAGCCTTTGAGAGCATCTTTGTAAACTATTTTGTCCGAACACATAAGAGTGTTCCTACATTTTAGTTTACAAACTACGGACCGGAGTGTTCAATCGCCCTGGCCGAACAATCTGTGGTGGTCTTCCAGCCACTCCACATCATGGTACGTTACGTCGTCGATGATGTCGTATTCTAACGGCATCGGATCTCTGACTCGATTCGTGTAGTCAAGGTTAATCTCGATGCACGACCCGTGGTCGTGAACGCAGTCGAACCCGTCATCACCGGGAGAGACAACGCTGAACCAGCGGATGCGGAACCCGAAATACTCACACACGTCATTGACGACAGCTGCATCGCAAAACGGCGTGTGAACCCACATCTCCCCGCCAGCGTACGCGTTGTCTTTCACGCACCATACCTCATCGAGCGAGCGGAGGTACTCAGCAGCGTGATCGTAGTGTGCTTCGCTGAGTCGATCCCACCAGTAGTAACGGTCAATTTCGTCCTTCAGGAGCGCTAAGCAATCCTCGCAAACCTCGTACTCGTCGTCAGCGAGGCACACGTCATGGAGACCGTCATGGTGATTAGAGTCGCACGCATCGCACGGTGGGCGAGGAACCGTGTATAACGGCGATTGGTCCTGAACAGGCTCGTCGTCTCCGAAGAGCGGGACGAAGGTACTGCTCTCTCTATCGGGCGTTTCGGGCTGGGTTGCGTCAGTATTCTCGGTCATTGGTATCTAACCGAGAACCATCAGCCACGCTGTGTGACTGGGTTCCCGGTTAGAACGCGACCGACGCTGTCACGAGCATCTATGTTGAATGTGGAGGTTGGCCGATAAATAGTTTCTGCGGGAGATGATCCGGTGGGAGATCACGGACGAAGAATCCGGGGTGACCACACAGGGCGAAACCAAGCTGGAAGCGCTTCTCATGTTGGCTGCAAGCGATGCTGGAAAGATCGATAAAATCGGCTACTAAGTCCCGTATCGAACGATTTCGGAGTACCGATAGCTAACTCGTTCAGGGAAAAATATCGACCATCTACAGACAACCACAATTTCGGAGGATGGATTTGATGCGTGCCTTGTTTTCGCCACCATATCGTGTGAATAGGCTGCTAAGCGAGGCCAAGAATATATAAATAAGATTTGGATCTATTGAGATTTTTATATAATGGTGGGTTGTTGAGGCCGTGATGAATACAGCGCGCGTATCGATCACCAGTTCAGCACACGATTTCAGCGACTCGAATCGGTCAGTACAGCGCACATACCCAACACCAATGAGCGATCATCATTCTCTCGAACCCACAACTGAATCATACGCGTGCTTATTACTACCTCATGACGTTATTCTAGATAACGGAGGGAGCGATGCCATCAACGATGCTATGGAATGTCCAACGCACCATGCAGAAAGTAGCCATTACAGTTAGCCTAGGGTACCTGCTTTTGATTGTCGTTCCTGTCACCACCGCAGCCATACTGCTACTCCTTTCAGGCCAGCGGTTTATCGGGGTAACCGTTCTCAGTGCCTCGGTCATGATGGCTGTTGTCTGTTTGACAGCCATCGGGTTCGCCTGGCTCCTCGTCAGTTCAATCGTCTCGACACTCGATTCGTTACAGAAGCTCCATCGAGTGCGAGTGCTCAACTGGGCTGAAGCCATCGAAGAAACTCATTGGTGGGGCCGATTCGTGCGACCAGCTGACCGGCTTGCGTTTCTCGAATTTCGGTCGGCCGAGGAGCAGTTTGAGGATGAACTCGACCGCGTGCAGAGAGCATACGTCTCGGGCGAACTCTCTGATACCGAATTCGAGCGTTCATTGGATCGACAGTTTGGCATCGTGTCCACCGGAGGACCCCCAAACGAGGGCCACACATCCAGGACAGCAAACTCACAAACACACGCGAACGCTCAGTCAGTTCGGGCCACCAGAGAACGAACCCTGGGGTGATGGGACACGGGTCTAGATTCATCTATCGAAAAACTCAGCCTTGGAGTGGTTGTCTTCGGGTGATCGTCATGGTCTCTGGCAGTCGGTATGGAGATGGTCAGAACGGCTATAATCCAGACTACCGATGTTGCGCGTAGATACTCCTCACGGGGCCCGATAGTTCGATGACGACGTACTACTTCATCAGCGATCTTCACATCGGTGGCGACGAACCTCTCAGTCGGCCCCAAAGAAGCTGGGACGTTCTGCCGCCGCTACAGCCGTCGCTGGCAGACCGAGAACGAGTACAAGAGCATCAAGCACGACTTCTTGGCGAAGACTTCCTCGAAGGACTACTGCGTCCGACTGTTCTATTTCGTGTTCGCAGTACTGAACAGATCCCCGGTGTCCGATGAAAATGTGACAATTTTCGCATGTGTTCTGATACTGATTACCAGAAAAAGCCGAATGGACTAACACTCACCGATGAGACAGTCCATGCTAATGGACCGCGACAACGACGATTACGGGCTTCACCCTCGGCCACCAGAGCCGACTCCGTTCCTGGTGTTGAGGACTATACGCCCACTTCCACGTACGATGTTGATCGGTGGGAGGAAAAAGAAAAGACAGTATCACTCTATATATGACTGAATCGGATTTGGCTGGTCGACGCAAGGACATTCTCCTCATGACGATAGCGATTCAACTAATCATCCTCGGGACTACAACCAAGAACACGTCGTTGGTCCCGTTGGCGTTTATCGGCGTCTTCATCACTGTCTCGTGAGTATCGAGGAAATCGGACGCCGCTGGATGGCGAAAGCTCGCTAACTCAACCGAAGCCTCGCAGTCCCTTGGTTTCACAGTCTCCTGATCGGTCCGGGCCATTGAGACTCCAGTCGACCCCACCATTTGCTTAACCCGAATACTGCGGTACCAGTTACCATGGCAACAGCAGACAGACCAATTCGGGACGTTCGTGTCTGGGCGGGCCGCCAGTATTTGGGGTGGTGGCTGCTTGGACTAGGGGTGGTGGCGGTGCTGGGACTAGTCGTCCAGCAGTATCTGGCGTGGCTCGTGTTCGGACTGTTCATCTACTACGTTGCCAGGCCGGTCAGCCGGTGGCTCGAAGGCTGG